>Ga0255182_1000170_pt1 | contig 54817 bp, 50 predicted proteins | sample Atl_UVDOM_RepA_8_FD_188420 | JGI IMG/M metagenome (GOLD analysis project Ga0255182, IMG submission 188420) | Freshwater microbial communities from Altamaha River, Georgia, United States - Atl_UVDOM_RepA_8d | ecosystem: Environmental > Aquatic > Freshwater > River | place: USA: Georgia...
TAAAATGGGACAAATCCCACTAAAAATCAAAAAGGTTTGCCCTTTCCAGAGCGTGTAAATTTTGATTTTGGTAGTTCGTCTAAACTACCTGATGATTTATTGCTTCTTGATAAATAATTTGGTCTTTCTTTATTATTTATCGCATTATAAGCAATCTTAAAGATATTTGTAGCACCATTAACATCTCTATTCCAATAACCGCATCCGTTCTTACAACAAATCAGTCCGTGGATTAAGATATTACCACTTCTATATGGTTTTGGATTTTCCCTAACCATATTTTTTTTACAAATACCTACTTCACATTTAGAACACATACAACTCGTTCTAAATTCATCTACCAAATAAGTTTGAAAACCTGCTTTTCTAAACAAAGTCCTCATTCCTTTTCCTTTGGTTGCTTCTTTGAATTTCATTTGTTGTTTTTGTTCGTAATCACCAAAGCAAACAACTACTTCATTTTCATTTCCAAAAATGCGTTTGAAATTATTTAACATTCTTTGTTCGCTTCTTTTTGTATTTCTATAACTTTGTAAGCGTAATTTTCTAAAAATGTATTTTTCATAAAAGTTAAATAACATTCCATTTATTTCACTCTTCTTTTGTATATATTCCTTAAATTTTGTGATATTAAGTGTTTTACGATTACATTTAGATATTTCAGTTTCCCATTCTATAATTGTTTTCCCATTTATTTTTTCTTGTTTCAATTCCAGTTGTATTTTTGAAAACTTCTTTTTCTTTGTTTCTTTTCTTCGTTGGTCTTGTGAATAACGAAATTCGTTTGCTTCTTTATTTGAATTATCAACACAATAAATTAAATCACATTTTCCAGGGTCAATTGCTACTATTTTTTTATTTTGTAAAGAAGAATAATCATTTAGTTCATCAATATATATTTCAGTTGATAATCCTTTTTTACTCGCAGAGATAGGCAATTTCTTGCCAACTAAATCTTTACGCAATAATAACAAAGAACAACTTACTCCATCTGTTTCTATCATATGGTGAAATTCATAATACTTCTTCTTAAAAAACTTTCGTTCAGTTCTAAAAAAGAATTCCCATATTTTATCTTCTTTTCTCTTCAAGTTTCCTTTTGTTAAATAATCACTTTTATTTCCTTGTTTTTTTGTCATAAGCAAATGAACTAATGTAGTTGTATCTAATCTTATGTGTTTTGGTATAACTTCGTTTCTCATAGGAAATACATTATATATAGTTTGTTCTTCTTTTTCAATTTGTTTCATCATTTTAATCATACAAGGAAAATACTCAAACGGACTACACATCAAGTCATAAATAATATTATTCTTTTTATAACTTTGTTTGTTAGGTGTAATAAATTGTTTTTGTTGATTAATCCATTTGTGATACATAGTATGAGATTTGTAAGTGTTATTTTCAACATTCAATAAATCATTTTTAATTTTGCGTAATTGATTACATAAATTATTAATTCTTTGTTCTTTTGCTTTTTGTGTAATATTCAACTTTTTTATTTTATTCATAATAAATTTCTTTTTCCAAACTACATTTACATATCTTTCAACATATTCTACATAATGTAATTTAATATTATTCTCATACATAGTAAGAATATCAATAGTAAGATAATCCAAAATGGTATTCATATGTGTATAATCTAAATTTTCGTTTTGAATAAGCGGTTGAAAATCTGTTTTGTAAAAAGCAGTTAATTTATCTTTGAGTTCTTTGATTTCCTTTTTTGGTGGTCTTCCAGTTGCCTTTTCATTACATAAAATTTTCATACAAGAGTTAATGAATTCATCATTAATAACTGGTAATAAATTATTCTTATCATAATGGTCTAACAAAAAAAGTTTCATAAACATCATAGTTTGAATAACAATTTTATTACACTTAATTACAGCATTAGTAATTTTCGGTAAATTAATGTCAGGATGTTTCAAGACACTTTTTAAGGAGGTTTTAATTCCTTTAAAAAAGTCGTCAGGTGGTTTTTCTTTTATTTCCATCCCTTATAATATTCCTTAATATTTTTATTTTAAGTCATTTTACGCAAAAAATATTATTTATTTAAAAAATTGAAATATTAATATTTACTTAAACATATCTTAACATATAAATCATAATACGAATGCCGAATTTTTGTATATTGAAAGATAAACTGATTACAACAGAAGATATTTACAAATTTAATATTGATAAAAATAGTGAATTTATATGTTATACTTGTGATAAAAAATTACATTTTAGACAATCTCGTAATGGTGATAAAGATTATACAGAACATTTTTATCATCAAAATAATATAAAAGATACACATATAAATTGTGAAAATGACACTTATCAGAATGTTAAAAAAGAATTAAGTGAATTTCATAATATGTTTTCAAATTTTGTCAAAAATGATTGTAGAGAAGTAATAAGAAAAACAGATACAAAAAAACACATAGTAGATGGTTATGATAAAGAACATAATATGGGAATTGAGTTTCAAAACTCAAAAATATCAGTTGATGATATAATTAGTAGAGATAAAACTACTGAAATTGATTGGATATTTAATGTTGAAAATCAATTTATAAAAAAGATAGAAATAGGAAATTTAATTGTTTGTGAAATACCACACGACAATTGGGAAAAAGCAGTAAAAGTTGTTGAGAATAATGTGTTTTTATATACAGGATGTAAAAGTTGGATTTGGTTAGCAGATAGAGAAAGTTATAGAATACAAATTGATAATAAATTAAGAAACGTATGGATAGGTGAGATTTGCTCTTTTCAAGATGTATTAGAAAATACCTGTCTCCAATATATTATTACAGAAGAAGGATTAAATATGTTTAATAATATAGAAAATGATTGTGATAATAGCAAAATTATTTACGCAAGATGTAAAAAATCTATGTATTTGTTAGATGACATCCATAGAAAATATGTTAATAATTATTCATTCAAAAATAATGACATATTAGCGATAAAGTCAGTTGCTGGTAGTGGAAAAACAACAACTTTATTAAATATAGCAAAATTACAAAATAATAAAAAAATATTGTATATAGCATTTAACAAGAGTTTAATAACAGAAATTAAAGATAAAATTAAGTGTCAAAATATCCATAACATTCACCCATTTACTTTTGATGCTTTATTATACAAATTGTTTATATCGTTAAAAGGAGTAGAACCAACTATATTTGATTTAAGACCACAATTTATAGGTAAGGTTATTCCGTTTTTAGATGGAAAACCATATAAAGTAAGAGAATATTATTGTAAAAAATTTTTACAATTTTGTAATGATGATATTAATAACGACATTAAACAATTTTGTCTAACTAAATTGGGAGATAAAAAACCTCTTTTGGAACAAATGTGGGAAAAATCTAATCAAGATAAAATTATTACTTTTGAAAGTATAAGAAAAAGAGCATATATAAATAGATGGTTTAAGGATTACATAGACAATACATTTCATTTAATTATGATTGATGAAACACAAGATTTTGATATGATTATGTTAAAAATGCTTTTGAATGATACTACTATACCTAAAATATTTGTTGGAGACCCTAAGCAATCTATTTATGATTTTAGGGGATGTATTAATGCGTTTAATTATTTACCAAAAGAAGCGTTAGTAATTGAATTTTACTCAACATTTAGAGTTGGAAACCCTGCTTGTGAAATAATTAGAAGCAAATTCAATGATTGTTGGATGGTTTCCAAAAGTATTAATGAAACACATTTTATAGATAAGTTTGATAATAATGAAAAATATGTTTATTTATTTAGAAGTTGGAGAGTATTATTACAGACCGCAGAAAAAACAAATAATATATGGATTTATAATTTTGATAAAAAAATTAATGAAATTAGAAATTTACATAAAAAACTACAAAATAGAAATAATTTTGATGAAGACGACGATAAATTTGAAGATGATTTACCAAAATTTCTCACATCAATTTCATCATATCAATTAGAACAAATGCTAAATAATATAAGTAATAATATAGTAAATTATGAAGATAGTATTATACAATTTTATACAACTCACTCATATAAAGGTATGGAAAATAATAATATAAGATTAGCAAATGATATTGATTTATTAGATGATGAAAATATATATTACGTAGCAATAACAAGAGGAATGAAAAAAATTGTCATTGATGAGTAAAAATGTATTTATGTGTTCTAATTTCAACATCATTATCTATCATTCTAAAATCAATACTATTAATTGTATATTTTGATTTTAATAAATTTTTTATTATTGACAACCAAGGTCTTTTTCTTTTATTCGGTTCTCCAACTGCTTTCAAATTGTTAAAAGCATAATATTTCCTTATTTCTGGTATTAGTTCCATTATTTGTTTCTGGATTTCTTCATTTTTATCTAATTCATAAAGTGTATATTCTGTTTTATTTTCTAAATCTAAAATGGTTATAATTTTATCTACTATTTCTTCTTGCTCTTTTTTATACAATTCACTTTTAAGACGCATTACAATATACTTAAAATAATAAATAAATTTTAAGTATGTTATTTATAAATTTTTAATTTTCTTCTTCTTGTTGATGATTTCCTTTTAAATTCATAACCTTCTTTCAAAATATAAGCATATTCAAAGTAGTTTTTATAATTTTCTGGTTTCACTTTATCAATTGCCTTTTCAACATTCTTTTCTAATTCTTGAAAATTTGCTACATTTCTATCTTTTTTCAAATATGTTTTTACTTGGTTAAAGTATTGTTCTATGGCATCCGTCTTGGGTGTATAAGGAACAGCAAATAAATAATGATTTCCACTTTTGGTAATAGCATTTTTAATTAACTCGTTATTATGACTTCCAGCATTATCCAAAATAATAAGATGGTCTTTATATTTTGAAAATACATATTTTTCTAAAAATTCTAACAATCTTTCTTTTGTCATACCACCTTTTTCATATAATTCTTTTCCAACACACTTTGAATTACTTATTGCTACTAATAAAGTAAATTTACGAAATACAAATTGATTAGATGTTTTTATTACACATCTTCTACCTAATTCACATCTACTATAAGTGGGTTTCAGCGCAGAACCTACGCTTGTTTCATCTAAACAAATAATTTTATTCATAGGAAATTGTTTAACCCTACTATAAAATTTATTTAGTTCAGTTTGCTTTTCAATCGGTTTCTTATATCTTTCTTTTGGAAAATGCTCGTGTCTTGTTCTTTTTCTTGTTTTATTATTATCTCTAATAACTTGTCCTAAATGTTGAGGTGTAATATCAAATGTAGGATATTTCTTTTTCATTTCAATATCTAATTCATTCATAGTAAGTTGTTCGTTTTGTTTTAACAATTCTAACGCAGTTTTCACTTGTGGTTTAGTAATCTTATATGATATTGGTTTTCTATTTCTTCTTGTAAGATTTTTAGAAGTTTTATATCTTTGTATCCATCTTTGTAATGTAGATTTCTTACAATCAAAGATTTTACAAGTTTTTCTAATATTGTCTTTGTTATTCAAATAATATTTAACAGCAGATATTTTATAATCTTCGCTCTTATGTGTCATACTTATAATAAAAAAAGAATAAATATTGGTTCATTATTTGTCCCATTTTAAATCTTCAAGGGTGTAAACATTGGACATTAAAAGAAATATATCAACAACCTGAAATAATACTTAATGCTATAAATAAAGGTGGTAGAATTAAAAATGAAACCGAAGTAAAATTAGGAGGATTAGAACAAAATACTGATTTATTAAAAACAATCAATAATCTAATTCTATTAGGATGTGGTACATCATATTTTGCTGGATTATATGGCATGTATTATTTTAAACAATTATGTTTTTTTAATACTATTCAAGTATTTGATGGTGCGGATTTTAATGAATACGATATTCCAAAAATTGGAACAACCGGATTAATATTAATATCTCAATCTGGTGAAACTAAAGACTTGCATAGATGTATAGAAATCGCAAAGCAATATAATTTAATAACTATTGGTATAGTAAATGTAGTTGACTCTTTGATAGCAAGGGAAGTTGATTGTGGAATTTATTGTAATGCCGGTAAAGAAGTCGGTGTTGCTTCAACAAAAGCATTTACAAGTCAAGTAGTATGTTTATCTATGGCAGCAATTTGGTTTTCAACTCTTCATCAAGTTAATAAACAAAAACGAGCTAAAATAATTTGCGATCTACATAATTTATCTAATGACATTCAAATGACCTTAGATCAATGTAGTAGTAAAATACCAGAAATTGTTAATAATTTTAAGGCAAATAACATGTTTTTACTTGGTAAGGGCACTGATGAATGTATAGCCAAAGAAGGATCACTAAAGATCAAAGAAATTTCTTATATCCATTCAGAAGGTTATTCATCTAGTTCATTAAAACACGGACCATTTGCTTTACTAGATGAAAATTTTCCTGTAATTATTTTAAATTTAGACCAACAACACTTTACAAAAATAATGAATTGTTATCAAGAAATTTCTTCTAGAAATTCACCCGTCATTTTTATTACAAATGATATAAATATAAATCATGATAACACATATCAACAAATTGTAATACCCAAAAATAATTCATATTCTTCGTTATTAGGTATAATACCTATACAATTATTTGCTTATTATCTTTCTATTAATAAAGGTATTAATCCTGATAAACCTAAAAATTTAGCCAAGGTTGTAACTGTTGAATAATACAAAATAAACGACTTAAATATTACAATTTAAATCATACAATAATGAACACAGTAGATATTACTTATTTAAAAATGTATTATGACAATAATAGTAAAAAAAATAACTCAGAATGGTACGATAGAGTTTATTTATGTTATGAAAATACTAATTTTCAACCATCTAATTCATATAGTCCTATCAAAGGTTTCGATTGCTATCGATATGATTCTTTTGAGAATGCTGATTCTAATTGTAGATTTAATAAATTAACTGTAAGACATACAATGATACCTATGTGTAAATGGGTTCCAGAAATATTTGATAAATATATATTAGGATGGAAATTAAAAAAAATATATTGGGGAGGACAAATTTCTATAGGTCGTGGATACAATAAATACAAATAAAATTTATATTTTACATTTATAAAATATAAATATTTACAAAATTATACAATAGTTATTGCTTAAATATCTAAACTAATTGTGTTGCTATTTGATTTTTTTCTGCGACCACTTCGTTTTGGCATATTACCTTCAGACTGTAAATCTTTCAAATCATTTATACTAATAGTACTATTATCATTTATATTAGTTGGCGTTGGAGGTTGTTGAATATTAATAGTCTTTGTTTTAAGTCCAGAGAGAATATCTGAAATATCACTTGGTCCTTTCATTTCAGGTCTAGAAGGTTGTCTTCTACTAGTTCTTTCTTGAACGTCAGGTCTTTCGAAATTCTCTCTAAGATTGATTCCATCTTCAAAATTACTTCTACTCAAATTTAAATCTGGTCTAGCGTAATTATTGTTCCCAGGTCTATTAATAGGTGGCGGAACAGCATTAGGACCTTGGGTGGCTAAGGGTGGAGGAGGTCCCATACCTTTGGGCGGTTCTGGGTTCATCATATTAGTCATAAACCCAGAAAATCCTGGATTGGTTTGGGCCATAGAATTTACGGCAGCATTTTGAAATGAACGCATCAAATCAGGATTTTGACGTAAAATATCATCCATACCAGGCATTGCCGACTTAAACATTGTATTAGTCATATGAACCATCATTGCGCTACCTCCAAGTTGAAATAATAACTTTAATTCTGGTGCCAAAGATGCTTTGCTCTTATATTTATCATGTAGTTCACTAAAAATATCATCATAATCATTAATATTCTCTTGAATTTGTTCAGACCATCCATCTAATTTAATATCAAATGGGTCGAATTTATTATTTAAAAATTCTATACCATTAATCAACGCCATAAGCATATTACCTTGGAATTTAACGGAATTTTGTTTAGATTTTTCTTCCATAATTGTTTCGTATTCACCCATCATTTCTTGAAGGGAAGAATCCATAGAATATTTCTTTGATAATTCAACTCCTTTTTTCTCTAGAGCCTCTAACTTTCTTAAATATTTAAATTTCTCTCTTAGCATTTCTTCTTTAGACAATCTTGGTTCCATAGGAACATGTTTATCTGGATTTAATGGAATATTATTAAATTTACCATAACCATCCCATGTTTGATTGTTATTTTCAGTCTCAGATGTGGCTTTACCTAGATTATCATCAAAACCGCTTAATCTAATAGCAGGTTCATCACTAAATGATACACTTGGCTTATCAAATAAATCCGACTTAGGCGCAAATCCACTAGAAGGAACATCGTCAACTAAATCATTTAATTCATTTTCAAGTTTATTTAAATCATCTAAATCTATATCACTTGTTGGTCTACTGCTTTCTCTCACTTTATCATTCATTAAAAGCTCTAAACCACCGCCAAAATTGGAAGAACGTCTAAATCCATCATCATTAAAATCTAGTTCTGTAATTTCCATTAAATCAGACATATTTATTGATTAAATAGAACTTTTAATTTTAAGTAATACGAATTACAATTAATATATTTTAAATTAAATTTTAATTAAAGTTTTTTATTATTAATAAACCATAAACCTTGTAAAAAGGCATCCGATAAGTCGTCTTTCTTTTTATGTTCGTTAAAAAATTTCATGTGTTCATTAAATCTAAAATCTAATGTCAGAACTCCTAAACATTTTGCTATGCCTAATTTTTTTCGGTCACTATATTTCTCCTTATCTTTTATGTCGCAATCTTTTAGTTTGTTTGATGCTGAAATGAATTCTATATGTTCGACGTTTAAATTAGACATAATAAAATATTGAACTATCATACCTTGAATAGTTTTCATTCTTATTGCTAATGGTCCTATCTGATTTTCGATAATTACATAATCAATCTTATCTACGTCTTTAAATATCTCGTTGAATTTTGTTTTAATATTTACACCAATATTAAATAAATTTACTTCGTTTGCTTTTTTACTTTCAACTGTTTCAAAGTATGTTTTCTCAATATGTTCATTAATTAACTTAATTAAATCAGTCTTTTTAATTTTTGAGTCGTACTTTATATTATGACTATCCGCTATTTCATATAAATTTATTATTTTCTGTTTATTAATAAATGATTGTTTTTGCTCACAAGTTGGTATTTGAAATTCTTGTTTCTTCGAATGTTTGGAACAATAACATTTATCATTTTTCTTAAATTTGGCGGGTTTACTACATAAAATATTTTTTTCAACAAAACCGCATTTCAATGTTTCTTCCTCAGAAATATTTATTATATCCCATTTTATTACCTTAAAATGCTCTGCAGTTGTTACTTTTTCAAAAAGACAAAATGCTAAATTTTTTATTCCAACATCAATTGAGAGAATTTTCATTATAATATTAAATTATAAAAACTTACTATTATATCATTTTCATAATATTATTTATTTATTTATTTATTATTTTGTAAATTTATATATGGTGCGATTAATCTAGCATTTAATTGTTCTCTAGATAAATAAGGCGATTTTAGGTCTGAGTTACAATATCCGAATCCTGGTTTACCAGTATCAAAAGTTCCCTTAAATGTATATGGAACATTATCGGATGGTGTTTGATTCGTCGTATAATGAGGGTCTAAACCTTGTGCGTAACAAGCCTCTTGAGTATTAAAATTCATTATTTGTGTTCCATTTTTTTGGAGGTACTGACGATATTGCCAATTTGATTGAATACCTTCTTGTCTTTGAATTCTTTCATTAACCAAAGCGTCAGGTTGCCACGTGTTCCAAAGACGACCATCACTCATCAAAGGAGGAAAATTAAAATCTATATTATTAGAACCGCTATAACAAGTTTGCCACGACATATATAATTTATAATGATAATAAAATTTCTAAATCTTTATTCAACACCAAGTAATTTTAGAATTTCATGTTTTTTTAACTTTGATACATCTAAATTCGCTACTAATCCTTTTTCGATTGCTATACTTCTTAGTTTAGGTAACTGTAATTTTTTATAATCAATATTATGTTCATCCTCTCCTAAATTAATAGATATGGTTTTTAAATCACTTGTAGAAGGCATAATAGAATCTTCTAAATTGTGATTTTCTTCTTTATTTAATTCAAAATCAGGTAAATTTTCTACTTGTTCAAAAACTAAATTATTAATATCTTCATATGATTCGTTTATATCACTAGTTACTTCTTGAGATACTTTTAATGTTATAATTTTCGTGTCTTCTTCTAATTCATTATTTTCTATTTCGGCAAATTCTGAATCTTCTAAATATTCTTCTGAAACAGACTCTTCAGACCCTTCTTTAGAATCTTCTTCATATCCTCCTTCTAAATTAATGATACTTGATTCATCTTCTTCGTCTACGTCTTCGTCTACGTCTTCGTCTACGTCTTCGTCTTCATCAGCTTCTTCGTCTTCATCAGCTTCTTCGTCTTCTTCATCTTCTTCATCAGAAACTTCTATCAATGATTGTATATTTCCTAAATTTTCTTCAACAAAATTATGTTGATTAGCTCCTCCTCTAATAGCTAAATGATTTAAACCCATTTTAACACCATTCATATCTTCTGCTAATGTTGAAACTAAACTCAACATTGAAGCAATTTTGTGATTTTGTTCTCTCATTTTACTTTCAAAATAAACAACAAGAAGTGCTACCACAAGCACTAATATTCCTAAAAACATTAAAAAACTAGAATTAAATAAATCTGCTAATATCGCCATTTTATTACAAAAAGATTATATAAATTAATTTATTAACTAACGAATTGTTTTATTAAACTAAGCATTATCAATTATTTCTTTTGGATAATTCATTTGTTTTAATACAATTAACCCACCTTTAATATTTGAAATACCTTTAACTAAAATATACTTGTAAATTAATTCATTATCCTTTTTATCTGTTAGCATCTTATAATTTGAAACCGAATTTGATTTTTCAAGTTTTTTACATACTTTAATAAAATGAGTTGTTAATAAACAAGATACGTTTTTATATTTTGTTATATACTTCATAAATGATGCGGCACTTTGTTCGGCTTCCTCTGGATTTGTTCCAGAATAAAGCTCATCAAATGCGCAAAAATGAGTTTCCTTATTTGAACTGGCGATTGAGTCTAAAATTTCCTTACAACGACGAGCTTCTGCTTGAAATAAACTATCGCGTCCTGATGTATCTGGAATATTTAGATAGCAATGAATATGTTCGAATGGTTTTAGTTTTGCTGAATCATAAAATCCGCAACCAAATTGCTGAGTAAATAGTATATTGATTAATGTTGATTTGAGGACGGTTGTTTTACCAGACGCATTAGGACCAGTTATAATCATATTTTTCTTGAATTTTATTGTATTTTTAATAGGATTATTATTTTTTAAACAAGCGTAATAACTATTTTCTAATATACCTTTCTTCGATTCATCAATAAAGGATGCGTAGTTTATTTTTCTCTCTAAAATATTTTGATGTAAGCCTTTTAAACAATCCATAAATCCATTGAATCCTAAAGAATACATAAAAGCTTCATCGTATATTTGATCTGTATGTAACTCATAAAAGCATTTGAATACATAACCGATCTCCTTAATCTTACTAAAATTAAACATATTATAATCAGAAATATATTCTATTTTTTTATGGATTATTTTCAATATATTCAACTTTTCATTAACGGTAGAATTAAATTCGTTATATGTTTTGAATTGAGATGAGTATTTCAGAAAATTTTCCATTGAATTAATTGTATGATCTATGTAAATTCGAATTTCGTTAAAATGATTATGAATTACTTTCATATTATTATTGAATCTTACACAAACCATAAAATTTTGATAAATAGAAAATAAATAAAACGCGGCTGAAATTAATATATATAATTTTTCCTGTGAATTAATTTCATTGAAATTAACAACAAATAATTTACCAATGGCATTTTGACTAGCCACCGTTTTTAAAACTCCAATATATTCATTAATTGTTAGTTGAGCACCTTTCATTCTAATAATCAAAAAAGGAATTATAAGAATAATGATTGGCACAAGAAGTGATATTACTGGCGAGAGAAGATTGTATATACTCATAAATTGTAAAAATAATTGACTTCGATTTAAAAACTCAAGCATCTCCCATTCGATAAAATAATATCTTTCCTTAAACCCAGCATCTATTTTCAGCTCATTCCAAATATTCACAATATTTTTATAATTATAAGAATAATCGCTATATTTGACACCCAATGGTTTATATTCTTTTAATAGTTGCTGTGTATCTTTAAGATAATTAATATCGGTTGTGTAATATTTACATAATTGTTGATTAAGTTTTTTAGAAATGTCATTGTCATTATCAAAACAAAAATTATAAATTGGATTACATGACGAATCAGATGTTTCAATTAATTCTAAATCTTTTATAATATTTTTACTCAATTCCTTTTTTTTGTCGTTGTAATAAATTGGTATATTAAAGAAATCATTTATTTCATTTATTTTTGAATCAGAACTCATTATATTTTATAATAGAAATATAATGAATTAATTTTACGAATGTTTTAAATTTTACTTAAAAAATTTAAATCACTAGGCATTTCATTAATTTGCGTAGAATAATGTTCTTCAATACGTCTCATTTGTCCTACATCTCTTCGTGTAATGAAATTAATACCTACACCTTTTCTTCCCCATCTTCCAGAACGTCCAATTCTATGTAAATAAGTATGTACGTCCTTTGATAAGTCGAAATTGATTACTACATTTACTTGCTGAATATCAATTCCACGAGCTGTAACATTAGAAGATATCAATACTCTAGAATTTCCACTTCTGAAATCATTAAATGCTTTACTACGTTCACCTTTATCCATATCACCATGTATTCTACAAACTGGAAATCCATCTTCACACATGGCTTCATACAAATCCTGAACTCGTTTAATACTGTTACAATAAATAATTGTATGTGATAAATTAATATGTGAGAATAAATCCTTTAAGGTAATATATTTCTGTCTATCATCCTCAACTGCTATAAAGTATTGAGAGATACCTTCTAACGTTAATTGCTCGCGTTTAACAGAAATTTTAATAGGATTACGCATAATTTTTTGAATAATAGAATTCAAACTTTCTGGTAAAGTTGCGCTAAATAAACACACTTGTACCGAAGAATTTAAATATTGAAAAATATTGTAAACTTGGTCTTTGAATCCAGAAGATAACATTTCATCTGCTTCATCTAAAATTATTAATTTAATTGACTTTGAACTAATACGGTCACGTCTCATCATGTCGTATACACGTCCAGGACAACCGCAAATTATATGAGGAACATTTCTACTCGAAAAACTACTACTTTCTTCGACAACAGCACCTCCAAAAAGCGTTTGAATTCTTAATCCGTCCATAAATGTTCCGAGACCACTTATAACCTTTGCTGTTTGACTTGAAAGTTCTCTTGTTGGAGATAATATTAAAACTTGAGTCGTAGACTCCTTCACATTAATATTTTGTAAAGCTCCAATAGTAAATGTTGCTGTTTTACCAGTTCCTGATTGAGCTTGCGCAATAACATCCTTACCTTCGAAAATAGGTTTAATAGCTCTTTGCTGAATGGGACTAGGCTTTTCAAATCCATAAGCAAAAATTCCACGTAAAATCTTGGGATCTAATTGTAGTTCATCCCAACTATGAATTTCATGTACCGATGAATCAAAAATTATTTCATTCCTCGGTGTTTCATCAACAGTAGTATCCATTTCTGTCATTATGTATATAAGATATATTTATCTATTTAAGTGTATTTAGAATAATTATTTATTATTTAAAAAAATTGATATAAATATAAAAGAATAAATTATATTACATTACCAATATGACAACTAAAACCTTAAGATATTCTTTAGAATTTATTGAAGATATTGTCTTCAAAGGATTTGACTATCGTGTGCCGGATGATGTAATGGAAAAAATTTCTAATTTAGCTATGCAAGTTGGTTCTCCTGATTATGTTAAAACACCTGTTTTTAAAAAGAGGGAAAATCCTATGAAGGTTGAACCTACACCCGTTTCGCAAATGAAAGAGCCAGCTAAGAAACGTAAGGGAAATAAAGGTATGGAAGTATTAAATGACGATGATTGGGACTCTATTAGAAGTTTTGAAACTACTAAAATTGAAACTAAATCTGGAATTGATGCGGATTTTGATTTAATCAGGTCATTTATTAATAAAATGACTGATAAAAATTACTCTGATATGCGTAATAAAATTATTGATGTTATTGAAAAATTACAGTCTGAAAATTCAGATTCTGATTTAGGAAGAATTGGTTCTAATATTTTTGAAATTGCTTCGTCAAATAGACATTATTCAAAAATATACGCTGAGCTTTATGCTGATTTATCACTCAAATTTGATTTTATTAAATCTAAATATCAAGAGCATTTGAATAAATTTACAGAATTATTTAATAATATTGAATATGTCGATTCCAGTGAAAATTATGATAAATTTTGTGAAAATAATAAGTTGAACGAAAAGAGACGGTCTTTGGCGGCATTTTATGTAAATTTGATGTTTTGTGGAGTTATTTCTAAAAATGAAATCATTCAAATTACTAGAAATTTATTATCAAAAGTATATGATTATATTTCAATTGAAAATAAAAAAAATGAAGTAGATGAATTGACAGAGACGATCTTTATCTTATATAAGAAGGAATTATATGAACTTTATCAAGGAGAAAATTATGAACTAATTGATGGATTAACTATTAATCAAGTAATTGAGAAAATTACTCAAAGCAAGGTGAAAGATTATAAAAGTCTTACAAATAAATCATTATTCAAATTTATGGATTTAATTGATATGTAAATCAAAATGTTATATATTATTATATTTTAAAAATGTATTATTTTTTATTCATGTAATTTACTTTTATAAATACTAATTTTTAATGTTATTTTTTTAGGTCAGATATAATTTTATGTAATAATATTATTTAAATAGTAAGCAACTATATTTAAATAATGACATCTGATAATGATATAGCAATTTCTTATTATGTAGAAGAGTGTGAAAAGGACTCAAAAAATGATTTTAATATAGATGAATTAATGGCTGAACTTGAAAAAGCAGAATTACCTAATGAGTTAATCGTTCCACATATAATTAATTATAATGAAAATTATACTGTTAAAGAGTTGTTGTTAATTTGTGAGTATTATGGATTCGCAAAAGAATTGAAGGCAAATAAATGTAATAAAGAACAAATAATTCATTTCTTAGTTATATTTGAATCAGACGTTAAGAATTCTGATATTGTATGTAAAAGACAAAATATGTGGTTTTATATCAATGAACTTAAAAATGATAAATTTATGAAGAAATTTGTTATTTGGTAAAATATAATATTTTGTATTAAATTAAATATAAAATATTCTGATAAATTATATAATGGTATTATCAAAAATAGATAGCGAAGTAAGTTATCCTGAATTAAAAAGTGTAGACTCTGGTGATTTAAAGACAGAAGCTAATTTATATCAATTGGAAATTAAAGATATTGATGTCATTATTGCTGTAGGTAATCCTAAGAATACTTATGAAGATAAAAATATTCTATATTTCCCAATTTATTTAGTTAAATATAATAACAAAGTTGTTCAGATTGGTTTATATGAAATTAAAGCATCAGATTATTTATCTTATCTTGATAAATATAATAACTTAAACATCGAAAATATGAATGATCCATTAATTTATTCTTTCGCAACAAAAGAATTTTTAAATAAAATGAGGTTACAGCCAGATGTTCCTCTACATAAATTAGATAAAGAAGAAGGTGAGGTTTCTGAAACAGAAGATGATGTAAATGAAGAAGAGGAGGAAGAGGAAGATAAAATAATTATGGATTATGTTATTCCACCTGAACGCGAAGATATTTTTGTTGCTATTAAGGGCACACCTATTCCACCCTTATTACCCGAAGAAACACAAAAACAAGCAAAAGATATTAGAGAGAAATATCATGAAACTCCTTCAGATATATGGATTCATAAATTTATGAAAAATAAGTATTTTACAATTCAAGATAATGAGGGTGGAGGTGATTGCTTATTCGCAACAGTGAGGGATGCTTTTTCTAACATAGCACAACAAACCAGCACTAGCAAACTTAGAAAAAAATTATCTCAAGAAGCAACTCAAGAAATTTATGATAATTATAAAGAGCAATATGATATGGTAAGTGCTTCTATACTTAGAGATTCAAATAAAATAAAAGAATTAGAAAGAGAATATTTAGCTTTAAAACAAATGGTTACACAGACAATTGATAGAAATGAACAGAAGGTAATTATAGAACAAGCAAAAGAAATTAAAAATCTACATGATAAATTAGTTGAAGAGAAAAAGGTTTCAAATGCTATATTAAAAGAATTTAAATTTATGAAAGGTATTGACAATTTAGACCAATTTAAACGTGTTATAAGACATTGTGATTTTTGGGCTGATACTTGGGCTCTCTCAACATTAGAGAGAATATTAAATATCAAGTTCATTATTTTCTCAAGTGAAAACTATAAAGCAAAGGACGAAAAAAATGTATTACAATGCGGTCAATTAAATGATAAAATTTTAGAACAGCGTGGTAGATTTACACCAGAATTTTATATAATGATAGAGCATACAGGAAACCATTATAAATTAATTGGGTATAGAAAGAAGATGATTTTTAAATTTAGTGAAATACCATATGATGTAAAAAAATTAATATATGAAAAATGTCTTGAAAAAAATGCTGGACCATTTGACATTATTCCAGATTTCCAAAAATTTAAAGCAAGTCAAAAAAAAACGGTAATCAAGGAAGCGCAATATGAAGATTTATCTGAATCTAAATTAAGAGGTTTATACAATGATGATGTAGTCTTTCAATTCTATTCAAAATCTCTCGATAAACCTCTTCCAGGAAAAGGAAATGGAGAGAAAATATCTAATGATAGACTTAGAGAATATGCTGCGTTAGCTTCTATACCTCAATGGCGTAAAAAACTATCTAATTTCTGGGTTCAACCATTTACATTAGATAATCATCGTTGGGCATCAGTTGAACATTATTACCAAGCTTCTAAATTCAAGAAAACTCATCCTGATTTTTATTTGAGTTTCTCTCTAGATTCTGGAACTGATAGATCAAAAGATCCAGTAATGGCAAAAGCAGCAGGAAGCAAGAGCGGCAAATATAAAGGCGAACTTTTAAGACCAGTTGAAGTATCAGTTGATTCTGATTTCTTTGGTAAAAGAGAGAAAAAAGAATTATATTCTGCGCAATATGCGAAATTTACACAAAATGAGGATTTAAAAACAATGCTATTGGCTACAGGAGATGCGAAACTTACTCATTATATAAAGGGTTCTGAACCTGTTATATTTGATGAACTTATGTTAATTCGCGATAAAATTAGGAAAACAGAAATGTAAATTATAATGATTTATAAAATAATTCTTTATAATTTTTATATTTTTTGTATGAATTATATATAATGTCTAGTAATACGAATTTTGGTAATGAATCTTTGGATAATAATACTACTGGCATACAAAATTCTGCGTTTGGTCAGTCATCAGCTCAGGAAAATACAACAGGTAAATGGAATTCATCATTTGGTGCTTTTTCATTTACAAATAATACAACTGGAATATCTAACACTTCGATGGGTACTAATTCTCTATTTAGTAATACAACTGGTAGTTTTAATATAGCAGTTGGTGCTGGAAATATGTGTTTTAATACTACAGGTAGCTCTAATACATCTGTTGGCAGCAATTCTTTAGAAAATAATACAACTGGTAACGGAAATGTAGCACTAGGAACACAAGCACTTTATAATAATACAACATCAAATTATAATACATCTTTAGGTTACCAAGCGTCGTTTTTACATAATAGTGGCGATTATAATGTTGCTATAGGATACCAACCTTTATATAATGATACTTCTGGAAATAATAATGTCGCAATAGGTAATTCAGCTATGTATTTAAATAAAAATGGCTACGAAAATGTTGCTATAGGACATAACGCATTACACAGTGACGTTTCTGGAAATTATAACATAGCTATCGGTTATCAAGCATTATATAGTGACGTTTCTGGAAATTATAATATAGCTATTGGTTCTAATGCTTTAAATAAAAATAATAAAAGCTACAATATAGCTATCGGTTCAAGTGCTTTAAATGTCAATACTATTGGACAAAATAACGTAGTATTAGGCACTAATACATTAAATAATGATTCTTCTGGAAACAGCAATGTAGCAGTTGGTAGCTACAATATGTATTCACATCTTTATGGCGATAGTAACGTGTCCATCGGTCATGAATCATTGTATTATGATGTTTCTGGATATAATAATGTATCAACCGGTTATCAGTCGATGATTAATAATAAAACTGGATACAGTAATGTCAGTGTTGGATATAAAGCATTATATGGTGACCCTTCTGGTAATTCTGGATATGGTAATACTGCTATCGGATACCAAACTCTTTATAAAAATAAAACTGGATATTATAATGTTGGGTTAGGTTACGGATCTTTAGGAAATAATGTAGATGGTTCTTATAATATAGCTTTAGGTACGAGTGCTTTGAGTGGCGACCCTTCTGGTAATTTCGGTTATAATAATATAGCATTAGGATATCAAACTCTTTATAAAAATAAAACCGGATATTATAATGTAGCCGTAGGTGATAACTCATTATATAATAATGTAGATGGTTCTTATAATATAGCTATAGGTAAAAATGCTTTATATGGTGATGTGTCTGGTAATTCCGGTTATAACAATATAGCAGTTGGATATCAATCGCTTTATAAAAATAAAACTGGAAACTATAATGTAGCAATAGGAGACAACTCTTTGTATAATAATGTAGATGCTTCAAATAATATTGCTATAGGTAATTCAGCTATGTATTTAAATAAAAATGGTAGCGAAAATATAGCATTAGGACATAATGCCTTATACAATGATCTTTCTGGAAATTACAATATAGCAATAGGAAATAGTGCGTTATACAGCGATGTTTCTGGAAATAATAACGTCGCAATAGGTTATCAATCATTATTCAATAATAAAACGTCTGAAAATACTGCTTTAGGGTTTCAATCTATGTATGCTAATACGACTGGTTCTCAAAATGTTGCTGTTGGTTATCATTCTTTATTGAATAATACTACTGGCATACAAAATACAGCAATAGGGTATGATACTTTACTTTATAATACATTAGGAAATGATAATACAGCTGTAGGTGCTTATTGTTTAATAAATAATACTACAGGACCTTATAATTGCGGATTTGGTACCGGTTCTTTATCATCTAATACTACGGGAAGTAGCAATTGTGGATTTGGTGTAAATTCTTTAAATCAAAATACTATTGGATCTAATAATACCGCTATAGGTACTGATGTATTAGCCGCAAGTACAAATGGTAGTTATAATGTAGGTTTAGGTAATTATTCTTTAATGACAGATACCATTGGCCAATCAAATACTGCTTTAGGTTATAGTAGTATGAGGTTTAATACAACTGGAAATAATAATGTAGGTTTAGGATATCAATCGTTGTATTCACATAATATTGGAGATGATAATGTTTCTATAGGCTATCAAACCTTATATTATGATACTTCCGGAAATAATAATTTAGCGTTGGGTTATCAAACGATGTACAATAATGCTGATGGGTCTTATAACATTGCTTTAGGTATACAAGCTTTATATGGAAATTCTTCTGGTAATTCAGGTTATAACAATATAGCTTTAGGATATCAATCGCTTTATAAAAATAAAACTGGATATTATAATGTAGCAATAGGTGACAACTCTTTGTATAATAATGTAGATGCTTCAAGTAATATCGCTATAGGTAGAAATGCTTTGAATAATAATACAGGTTTTGGTAATATAGCTATAGGAGTAACTACTCTTCAAGCCAACACAACTGGTACGAATAATACTGCTGTAGGTACAGCTGCTTTAGCAAATAATACGATTAATGGAAATAATACAGCGGTAGGCAATAATGCTTTATATAGTAATACTACTGGTTTTAGTAATACCGCGGTAGGTTCCGGAGCATTATTAAACGAAACAACTGGTTATCAAAATGTTGCGATGGGAACCGGTGCTATGACGAATAATATTTCTGGAACAGATAATGTTGGAATTGGTTATTATTCGTTGTATAGTAATGCGACTGGTTCGCAAAATGTAGCATTAGGTAGCCAGGCTTTACTAAATAATACTGCTAGTGGTAATGTAGCTGTAGGATATTATGCTCTTAAAGTAAATACAACTGGTGCAGATAATACAGCTATAGGTTATGAGGCTCTTCAATCAAATACAACTGGCGCAGATAATACAGCTATAGGTTATCGGGCTCTTCAAGCAAATACAACTGGTTCTCAAAATATAGCAATTGGCAGTAATGCTTTATTAAGTAATACTACTGCTACAGGTAATGTAGCTATAGGTTATAATTCTCAAAAGACAGCTACAGGATTAGCTTCTAATAATATTTCTGTTGGTGAACTTTCTTTGTATAATAATATCTTTGGTTCAAATAATATAGCTATTGGAACAAGTTCTTTATATAGTGACATTTCTGGAAATAACAATGTCGCAGTTGGAATAAATTCTGGCAATGCTTTGACAACTGGGTATGACTGTACTTTAATTGGACATAATGCTGGGTATAATAATGGGGTTACTAGTTTATCTAATTTAACTACAGGCTACAATTGTACCATAATTGGCTATAATGCTACACCATCTTCATCATCAGCTTTTGATGAAATTACATTAGGAAATGGATCTGTTACTACTTTAAGATGTGCTGTAGGTTCTATAACTACTTTTTCAGATGGTCGCGATAAAAAAGATATAGTTCCATTAGATTCATACAGTGGAATTACATTTGTAGACAAACTGAAACCAGTGAACTATATTTGGAATATGAGAAATGGTGGAAAAATTGGTGTTCCAGATCAGGGTTTTATAGCGCAAGATTTACAACAAGTTCAACAAGAAACTGGCATAAATATTCCTGGTTTAGTTTATGATTCGAATCCAGAAAAATTAGAGGTTAGTTATTCAAAACTTATACCAATAATGGTTCAAGCAATAAAGGACCTTAAATCAGAAATAGAAACTTTAAAAAAAATGATTATCTAATACAAACTAGAAATAATTTTTATTCTAAAAAAAAACAGGTATAAGGTATATTATATGTTGTTGCGCACCATTTACTAAACCCACTACCATGTTTATATACTGAAAAGCTATAAATGTATTTTGAATACGACATAATATAAAACTCTTTTAGTGTATTAACTATACTTTCGTCATGAATATCATTATTACAAGTATGCGATATATTATGGATTAATGTTTTTACATAAGGAACTTGTTTAATAATATCTAATTTTATGTTGTTATCAGAAGATAATAATAGTATATCCAGTTTATATTGTGTATAAATTTTTTGTATAAAATGAATTAATGAACTAATAGTATTTTTTGAATATAATAACTCTTTATTTGAAAAACATTCATCGTTTCTTCTTATATGAAGTGTAATAAAATTTTTTTTTATTAAATTTAAATTAGTTAATGCTCTTTCCGTTATATTGTAAATATAATCTGTTGGTTTTATCATCTCCATTACAATTTCTCTATGTTTATCAGTTATAAGTTCTTTATTTGGGTGATTAATAATATAAAAATATTTATTATTACTATAATTATCTAATTCAGACAAAAATTTTAATAATATATTGTCTATATCAATATAATTATAATTAATTTCATTATTTATAGTACAATATTCAAAATTATCATAATCAAAAAACGGAATATTTAAACGAATATCTTCTGAAATGTTTGGTTTATCAACAAAATAATTCATATAATTTTTAATAATATGATTATTAATATAATAATTTACAGTAACATTATATTTTTCGGAGAATTGTAGCATATAATAGATACCCCTTATAAAATCTCCGAATCCAGTTACATCTTTATTCTTATAATTATATTGATATACAACATTATATGTAATTGACGGTTCAATATTATATGTAATTGATGGTGCAACCTTTTCAGTATGGTTTTCTTTTTTTATATTTTTATGAAAAAGTTTTAGTTTATAATTTTTTTTTTCTTTATTATTAACAATAAATGTTTTCTTATTTATATTTCTATTATTAAGTTTTCTAAGTCTATTTAATTCGTTTAAATTATGTGTTATATCATAATTAATATAAGCATTCATATATATTAATTATTATATAATTAATTTGAATAAATTTTTATAAAAATGAATTCAATATTTATCTGTATCTACGACGTTTTTTTGTTCTTTTATTATATTTTCGCTTTTTTCCACCTAAAGTTGCCAATAAAATAGGTGTTGCGACTATTCCTGCTGTCACAAGACTTGCTGGTATAATATATTCAGGTTTAAATTTACTTTTAGTTCCTTGGTCTTCACTTAATGACTGTTCTGTTTCATTAATTTGTTTTTCTGGACCACATTTGTCAATATCATAACTTAAAATAAAGTTTTTTAATTCGTATTTATTATTAAGTAAATCAATATATAAATTAAATTCTAATTGACCACAAGGATATTCAGGGTCCATTGGTTCGCCATCTCGTGAAATTATTACATCAGATTTAAAATTCAGTTCAATTGATATCTCATTATTGTTAATTATGATTTTAGAAAACTTATCAGGGCGAAAAACCGAACTATTTTCAGGCTTTAAAATTTCATTTATTTTTAAGGTAATTAAGTCTGTAATAAAATTGAATACGTTCTGACAAGATAACAACGCAAATTTATTTGCTATATTAAGATTAATATATTTATAATTAATTTTGTATAATTCATCAATAATATTTTGATAAAACATGTCAGTTGCTGCGTTATTCTCATCAAAATTTCTATAATATTCACCACTATACCTTTTGCCATTTATTGTTCTCTCAGAGCGTTTAATATCTTTACCTATTTGATATTTAATGTCTGATATTCCATCATTTTTTTCAAATATATATGATTGCGTAAGATAAAAACTATATGAAATTAGTTTATCCAATGGTGTTTGTGGGTTCATTTTAAATGATAGATTTACAGAATCCCTCCTTAATCCAGTTTGAATACTATTAGGCTCTATAATAAAACATTGGTCGAAATCCAAAACATATGCTCCAACAGATTCACTTAATTTAGATTGTGACAAAAAACTACTATATCCTGAAAATAATTTACTGATTATTTCTGTTTTAGGTATCAGGTTAGTATTTTTAAAATTTTTAGAATAATAATTGACAGGAACATTTGATAATTGTGAAATTTTGCGAGTTTTATTAAATAATTTATTTTTAATTTTGTAGTTATTTTTTGTATATCTTTTCATATATAAATTAGTTATATTATTTTATAAATTAATACAATTATAAATTAATACAAATTATTTGTAAGAATTCGCATAAAAATAAATAATGATATATAATAAGAAATGAATTTATCTAAAAATAGTAGAAAACTAATGTTATTTTTTTCGCAAAATAAGAATATTTTATTAAATGATAAAAAACAAACGCATAAAACAATACAATATTTGAGTGAGTTATATAATGAAATTCTAGATTCAAATAATTACACTAAAAAAAATATAAATTACACTATGAGTGTTAAAAAAATCCAAAGTTCATTACAAATTACAAAACCAAAAAATTTTAATTCAAAAAGTTTTCCAGAAATGGTAAGGAAACATATAGATGAAACTATGATGTCAGAAATAGTATACTCTTTTTCTCTCAACGATAGAAAAATAAAACTATATTTTATTGTTGAAAATGATAATATAGAGTTGGAGATTGATAAATATAACAGATATGTTGAGATAGTATCAACGTGGATATATATGTTAAATTTATATTCTCCAAAAGAATGTGTTGATACATTGACGATTTATTTTTATTTTACATCACTTAAAAAAAATTTACCTAATTCAAATATTCATATACTAAATGAAACGCATGTTAATACAGCATTTACAACTACATGTCCAAAAGATTCTGAGATAGTCATTTTTAGAGAGGAAGAATGGTTTAAAGTATTTATTCACGAGACGTTTCATAATTTTGGGTTAGATTTTTCAATGATGAATAACGATTTAGTAAATACATGTATATTAGATATTTATAGTGTAAAATCTGATGTAAATGCTTATGAAGCGTATGCGGAGTTTTGGGCCGAAATAATGAATGCTTTATTTTGTAGTTTTTATGCTATGAAAGATAAAAATAATATTAATGAGTTTCTCTCGAATTCTGAATTTTACATTAACTTTGAGAGAAGTTATAGTATATTTCAGTTAGTAAAGACATTAGACTTTATGGGGCTACAATATAGAGATTTATATTCCAAAACTAAGCATTCTACAATTCTTAGACATAATTTATATAAGGAGAATACCAATGTATTATCATATTATATAATAAAATCAGTATTATTAATGAATTATCAAGGTTTCATGGGTTGGTGTAAAACAAATAATTTGTCTTTATTAAATTTTAAGAAGACAACTGGTAATCAGAGGAGTTTTTGTGAATTTATTGAAAAAAATTACAAAACGAATCATTTGTTGGATTCAATTCATGAAACACAGCATTTTCTCTCAAAATTAAAAAAGAAGAAAATACATAATAAATTTTTATTAACAAATTTACGAATGAGCATCTGTGAATTAGGTTAGAATGCCATTTTCATATGTTTACTACAGTAATCCTTTCCAGGTAAACATTTACAATTACAATAATTATTATTTTTAGTACGTTTAGAGCATACATATTTATAACTACCATTTCCAATAGAACGTTTATTGGCTTTCCATGCTTCGCTTGCCGCGTCAAAATCAATATTTACTTCATAAATAGCGCTATTTTCATATTTAGTTTGACTTCTTGTCTTCATTTTTGTAGTTAGTAATATAATTTTATATTTATAAAAGCATTTCAATTTTTTATAAATATAATAAAAATAATATGTAAACGTCTAAATTAGAATTTTGTTATGGTTGTTGCGTTTGAAATATTTTTGATAATTTTTTCATTCTTATTTTCATCGCAAGTCATTGCTTCAATAACTAGTTTATCGTATTTATCAGAAATCTTTGAAGCTGAATTATTATATTCAGGATATTTCTCTCGAAATTGTGGTAATAATCTAATATTTTTATCTGCTATTTTGTTTACGATTTTTTTTAATCTAGTTTTATTATCATCTTCTTTTTCCCATTGATTCTGGTCTTTTATATACATTGTTTCTCTTTTTTTATCAGTACAGTGAATTGGTCTAATAGTCTCATCTAATTCATTTAAATTTTTAACAATAATTTTGGAAAGTCCTTCTACATAACCGATTTCGCCAATCTTTTCTAAATCAGATAACTGTAATTTAATAGAATCAACAAAATCTGTTATATTCATAGCATTTTTACATGTTTCGTTTAAGAAAAAATTTAAGTTGAAAGCTTTATTATTAGAATTAGTAATATTATTACTGTTATTCATTGTGCCATTCTTAACAATTTCTAAAATAAGTTCTTTAATATCAGATTGTTCTTTAATAAGGTCAGAGTTTTGTTTCAATAGCATAACAATGAGTTGCTTATCTGTTAAATCATCAGTATTTTTTTCTTCATTTTCTATGCTTTTAATAAGACATACTTTATTTTTATGTTTCCAAAATCCAGAAGCGCTGGTATATATTTTTCCACAGCCGCATGTAAAAAATTGCTCTTTTTGCTCTTTTTGCTCTTTTTGCTCTTTTCCAAACATTTCCATTTGGTGTTTAGCAGTACCTATATGTCTATCCCAATTGAATTTTTTACAGCATTTAAAGTTACATTTTTCACAAAAAAATTCTTGATGTGTTTTTTTGCTCTTTTGCTCTTTTCCTAAAATTTCCATTTATTTCCATTGAGAAAATATCTTTAAGTTTTTTATAAAAAATTAACGTTTGTAAAAAAAAATATTCAATTTGATTTGTGACGATAAATTTTAAATATGATAACAAAAAAATTTCGTCAGTAAGGACATTTTTCACTTTTCATTTTTGGACATTTTTTTTGTCCATTTTTAAAAAGTTCAAATACTTTTCAATTTTTGAATTGATTTTTTTTCACTTCATGTGTAGGAAACTTTTTTGGACCGAAACTGTCATTTTTGAAGAAATTCCCTACATTATGTAGTAATCCGTTCTTTAAGTAAGTAAAATAATATATTTATTTTTCTCTCAAAATGAAATATTTAGAACGGTAAATTTAGAGATTTAGGTATCTGATTTTTGAATTGTAATTATAAATAAAATTGAAAATGTAAATAATGTATTAAATAAAACTAACTAAATATAACAAGTAAAATGGGTATTAGATATTTAAATAAATTTTTAAAAGAGAACGCATCTCCTTCAATTAAGCTATGTAATCTTGCTGAATTTTCTGGAAAAAAAATAGCGGTTGATATCAGCATCTATTTATACAGATATTCTAGTGACAATACGCTTATTGAGAATATGTATCTTATGTTATCTGTATTTAGACATTACAATATTATTCCGATATTCATTTTTGATGGTAAACCACCAGATGAAAAACGTGAATTAATTCAAAAACGTAAAGAAGATAAACAAGAGGCTGAAGAAGAGTATAACAAACTTAAGAAATTTTTAGAATTGAATAAAAATATGGATGATTCTGATAAACAAGAAATTATTTACAGCATGGATATGTTAAAGAAAAAATTTGTTAGTATAAATAAGAATGATACTGAAAATGTTAAAAATTTAATTAGAGCATATGGTGCTACTTATTATGATGCGCCTTGTGAAGCAGATGAGTTATGTGCGTTATTAACAATTAAGGAAAAAGTCTGGGCATGTTTAAGTGAAGACATGGATATGTTTGTATATGGTTGTTCACGAGTAATTAGATATCTTAGTTTATTAAACCATACCGCAGTTTTATATGATGTTAAAGGTATTCTGAATAATTTAGGAATAACACAAAAAGAATTGAGAGAAATATGTGTATTATCTGGAACAGATTATAATTTAGAGTGTAATGATTCTACAAATAATCTAAATAATACTCTTAGACTATTCAAGAGATATCATAAATCAAAAACAGATATGGATTTCTATGATTGGTTAAATAAATTCGATAATAATTATATTAAAGATTATGACTTATTAAAAAAAATTTACAACATGTTTAACATTAACAATCACTTAAATATTCAAGTTTTTGAGAAAATTAAAATTATAAATGGTCCAATTAACAAAGACGAAGTTCATAATATTCTTAAAATAGATGGTTTCATATTTCCATAAATTTAAATTAAAAAATTTTTTTACTTAAAAATAAACTGTTATTATATAAATTATGTTAGATTTATATAATAAAAAATATGATAGAGAAGCCTTAAAACAAAATATTTATTCATTAAAGTTGATTGATATATTAAAGACTCAAATACTTGATATAAGTTTTATTGTTCGGTATATTTTAAGTGACTTATATCAATTACATGAAGACGATAAATGTATTAATATTGATAGTATTTTAAAATATCAACCTCATATTAATAAACATGAGTTACTAATGTCATTAGAAGATTATAATTCAGATGATGATAGTATAGAAGATTTCCAGACATTTTCAGAAAAACAGTCTAAATAAATAATTTTGAATCAATATCATAAAATGAATCGGTTGATAATTGAGGTATTTGAGAGAAACCATTGGATTTTAATACATCTCTCATATTTTGTAGTAATTCTCTCCAAGAACAATCAGGAGTTTTATTAATACAATCTATAAAAGACCAAGTAAGAGCTCCTTGCATCTTATTATCAATTTGAGCTTCAGAACTTGTTTGTGAATCCATACAACCACTTATCATAATAACATTACCTGGACATTCAGATACTTTATTATTTTCAGAATATGTATTAAAATTGTTGCTATCTAAATAACTATATTTTAAATCAAGCATTGTACCACTATGACAGCTGTCAAAAAATCCAAATAATGTTATTCCATTTTTCATATTATTTTGAAGAATGGATTTTAATTCATCATCAATGACACCTTGAAGGTCTGAACTGATTATCATCTCATCTCTTCTATCAGTTTCATCATTATTTCTATCATAAGTATATGAACCGTGTCCGCTAAAATAGAAAAATAGAACATCGCCACTAACAGCATTATTAATCAAATTTATTAATTCATTAAATATATTTTGTTTTGTAGGCTTAGTAGTAGTTAAATCAGTAAGTATTGTAAAATCATTAAATCCTTGACTAGTTAATAAATTCTTCATTCTATCTGTATCATCAATACATCCTGAAAGTTGATAAGGTGTATTTAAATAATTAATTCCTATTAAAAGCGCCTTTTTATTTCGAACATTATTTTTATCCACTACAAATTCAGGAGTGAATGAATTTATTTTTTGTATAGATGAATCTAAATTGTTACGCATCAACCTTACAGTATTATTATACTGTGAAATTAGTGAATTAATAATTGCTTGTTTATTTCTTAAACGAGAAACTTGAATATTTCTTACATTAGAAACTAAAGTTGAATTTAAACGCGCTAAATTAGAATTAAATATAGATATCAATTCGTTAATTCTGTTTTGTTTGAAAATGGCTAATTCCGAACTCATTATATATTTATTAAATATTAAAAGTATTTTAATAATATTATTATTAATTATATAGTCCCGAAGGACCATATAATTTTTATATTTTAATTGATTTAAGCAGTTGCTTCCTTGGTTGCCTTGGCAAAGTGAGGAGACATGTATCTTTGAAGATTGAAGTAGGTAAGTTCATCAGTCTTCTTAAGCTTCAAAAGAGTAGCGAGCTTGTTATCGGGGTTGATCTTGCGACCATTTTCCTTATCTTGAAGATTATTAGTTCTAATATACTTGTTGATGTCACGGGTAACCTCAGTGCGAGCCATTTCAGTACCCTTTTCCTTTCCAAGGAAAGAAGCAAGTTCGTCAGAAATCTTGGTTGGCTTGACAAAACCAGAAGGAGCACGGTTACCAGCCTTACGCTTACGCTTGGATGAAACCTTTTGGGCACTCTTGACCTCACGAGACCACTTCTTCTCAAGAGCACGGTATTCGGACTTAAGAGTAGAGATCATAACACTAAGCTGTTGAAGCTTAGCAATAAATTCGACAGATTGTTCGGCAAGAGGAGCCTCGGTATCGACGGGAGTATCAGAAGGACCAGCAACAACAGGCTCGGTAACAGGAGCAGGAGCAGGAGCAGGAGCAGCTTCAACCTTAGGGGTCTTAGGAGTCTTAGTCTTCTTTTCTACAACAGGGGTAGTAGTTTCAACAGCAGGAGCGGCGACTTGTTCAGTCTCAGTAGTCTTAGATGTTTTCTTTGGCATCTTATTATACTATATTCTAACAAGTAGTTTTTAAGTAGTTTTTAGTCTAATAATATATATTATTACGATAATATGGTTATATTATTTAGTGCGTTTAAAAATAATTCATACTACATTAATTTAAAAGTAATTAACTGATTGAAAAAGCCAAGGAAGAGATGTAGCAGCATCTTGATTAACTAATGTTAATGCTCCAAGTACATAATATGCGCCTAAAGATTTACTATCTTTATCGGTGCCGCTTTTTATCATTTTTTCAATTACATCTAGCATAACTTTTTTAATGTTCCATAAATTCTGCTCAGCATTTATGTATTGAATACTTATGCTTCTAAATGGGTCGCCGTATGGAGGACAAATATTTCTTTTTGTTTCTATAGAAAGTTGGGCTCTATAATTCCAAATATCCATCAGTTCTCTAATAAATTTAATTAATTGAAATCTATTAAGCGAGAGAAACCAATTAGAATTGGAATAATTACCTAGTGAGTCTATTGTTTGAAATAAAGCAACTGCTTTTAGTTCAATTGCTTTCTCATTTGATACCTTTTTCGTATCATCTTCAAAATTTAAATTAATATTTATCTTAAGAATTTTACTTATACGGATAAGAGATCTTATATTTTTAAATACACTATCTGGAATTAAATTTCTATTATATGGATTTCTTAATTCGTCGTCTGATTTTAGAAATAAATTATGTAATGAATTAATATCAAATCCATATATAAAACCATCAATGTCCTTATAGCTTATAAATTGATGAAAATTAATTTCATTAACAGGATCCATTGAAATAAAATCATCCGCATTCGTACACATTTTTCTATTAAATGTTGCCGGACCATGTAATAATTTATATTTTCTTACTAACATTCCTCTAAAAACCTTTTGAATTTTAATTATATAAGATGAGAAATATAGATAACTATATATTCTACTTACTAATTGAGGTTTATTCCCTGTTATTTTCAATTTATAATGTTTGGCGAAATATTTCAATTGATTAACATTATAGTTATTATAAACGAGATCATTATATTTATAAATTGTTGGAATACTTATATTTTCTTCTGATATCTTTGATGTTTTTTTTACTGTTGGCATTTTTGCTTCACACTTACTGATAATATTACTTAAATATTCTTCAATTAAACTGTCGTTGCTCTTGTTTTTAATTAAACCACTAGACATTTATATATAACTATATTAAAATGTTTTTGAACCATTTTAAAATATATTATAATTTATATAGTATAATACACACTAATATATCGTGTGCTTCTAAAATTACGCGGCAAATTATTTAAATGTTTAATATTCAAATACTTATTATAAAATAAAATAATAAATAATTGTGATGATATATGATTTGAATACTTTTTCTAGACCAGATTATAATTTAATTTATATTTAAAAAAAAATTGATTTAAAGATATCGCAATAATGTAAAGTATACTAGCAAAATGTCTAACGCAATCATTGACGGAACTAATATTGATTTATCTGTATTCAGCTACAGTGCCCCTAAGCCAAATGCGGCCGGTGGAAAGGTAGTTAATTTATATAATAAGCATGCTAAGGAATCACTTACTATTGCTGTACCATTAATGGGTTCGTGGGGAGCTCAGGAAGTTAAGGAAACTGTTGGTAAGGACGCAACAGGAAAGCCTATTACTAGGGGGACTGGAAAGTATACTATGTCGCTACAATTTTCCAAGGGACAATATACTACTCCAGATGCTGATAAATTTCTAGAACAAATGAAGTTAGTCGAACAAAAAATTAAGCAAGATGCGATGACTTATTCGAAGGAATGGTTTGGTAAGGAAATTAAGTCAATGGATGTAATGGATGAGAAAATTAGTCCTATGTTAAAGTATCCAAAGATTAAGGGAACTGAAGAAAGAAATTTAGATGAACCTCCTAGTTTGTCTCTTAAGCTTCCTTGCTGGAAGGATGTGTGGCAAACGTCTGTATTCGATGAAGAATACAATCCTCTATATGTTAAGGGTAAGACTGAGGCTGGCGTTACTCCTCTAGATTTCTTAGTAAATACTAGCAAGGCGCCAATTCAAGTAGTCGCACTAATTCAATGTGGTGGATTATGGTTTGTTGGTAGTCCAGCAAAGGTTTCGATCACTTGGAATTTAAAGCAGGTTATTGTAAGAAAGCCCAAGACTTCATCAATTTCAGATGACACATGCTTCTTAACAGTAAGACCTAGTGATATGGCAGCTTTGAAGGCAGCTCCTCAACCGGAAATTAATCACGATGATACAACTGTAAGCGCTTTGGTTGAAGATTCTGATGGAGAAGAAGAGTATACTTTACCTCCACCTGCTCCAGTAGAACAACCTGTAGTAGAAACGCCTGTAGTAGAAACATCTGTAAAAAAGGAAGCTGATTCGACAACTGCTACTGCTGCGGAAGAACCTAAGAAGAAGAAGGTTGTATCTAAGAAGAAGGTTGAAGCATAAATTAAAAATTTAAATAAAAATTTAATATAAAAATATTATAAATTTTTTTATATATAATAATATCAAATACTTATTATATATTAACTATTAAAAGGTAATAAAAGGTATTTTAGTGAATATATTATGACTAATTTCACAGTATATGAGCTTCTTCATTTTATACCTCAAAATGATAATGAAAAAAAACTATTTAATTTTGATAAACTTGTTATAGATGAATTTATTAAAGAATTAGATGAAGATTTCTTTTACTTAGGTGGTCAGGTCAAAATGAAACATAATGATCTTATAAATTTAGATTCTATTAAACAAGTTCGAGAGATTAACAAAAAAAGAACTATTGAATATGGTGGTCCTTGTAATTCTTTTGAAGCAAGAAGCATCTATAATTATAATAAAAAGCTTGAAACAATCGAACAAATGATAAATTCATATCTTATGATTATGGAAATTAGAGAGAAGGAAAAAATGAATTAAATTAGTTTGATTTTTACTATAATATCTGATCTATCTGATAAATCATATAATTCTTTCTGATTATTTACTAATCCTTTATTTTTTATTAAATAATTTTGTTCTCTCTTCATATATAAATTATTAAGTGGAATTGAAAATGTATTGTTACCTATGTCAAATGATAAGGAATTATTTTGTAGTATCATTTCAGGTAAATCATTGTATACACTTATATCTATTTCAACTATCAAATTATTATCATCATCAATTTTTATATTATCAGGTAAAATAGGTTCACATATAGCTATTATTTCGCAACCAGAACCATCATAATATGACTCATTATGCCATAAAGGCACTAAATATAATTGGTCATCTACATATAATTTATACACATTATTATTCATTAAATCATTTATACTTGGATTTAGTTTGTATATCAAAACATTGTCGTATTTTTGTATAACTATTTGCTTAACTTTCTCTAATAACTCATCTTTTAGATAAAGTATAGATTTGTATCTCGAGAGAAAAATATAAATATTTAATACAGTATCTTTATCTAAATCTTCGAAAATTTTAAGAGAAATATGTTTTCCAGTAATTAAAATATCATTGACTATTTTAGCTATTATATCAATATAATTACCATCCATTACAGATGTTATAAAATTTTTTAATACATTTAAATATATATTTTGTGAGTCGTTTATAAAATCTTCTTCATCGTGATGGAAATGTTTGATTTCTTTTTTTAAATAAGTATAAGCTTCGTTTATTTTTTTAAATCTCTCGTTTGATTTTGTGGTATTACCATTTTTATCCGGATGGTATTTCAAAGCAAGTTTTCTATAGCGTTTCTTTAAATATTCTGGCGTTAAATCTTCGTATTTTGTATTTATAAAATCAATTTCAAATATCTCAAAAGCTTCTTTATAATTCATTATTTTAATACTTAAAATTAAACTTTAAGTAATAATTTTATATGTAAATATATATAATGGCAATTCATACTAGCGCTATTACATATAGAAGAGGCATACCAAATGGTTATAATAATTTTTATTTTGTAGCACAAACTAATAATGTTATTCCAGCTCCAATGGGACTATACCTAAAAAATTATCAATTTTATAATAGAAATATTACTAATTCTGTAAAATATGTATGGCCTTGGAATAAGTAATTTACAGAATAAGTAATTTACAGAATAAGTAATTTAAGGAATAGCATGTATTAACTTAGTTAAATATAAAAAATAATTTTCAACATGATATATCGGTCTATAATTATTATTATAATACTGAAAAAAACAATACGTTTTTATTAAAATTTTAGATAAATGTTCTTGTTTAATATGTTTTGTTTCTATAAGTCTAGAGAGAATATACCATATACAATCTGATATATCTAAATTATATATAAATATATCATATAAAATATCTCTAAATTTTAAAAAATGCAGACAATCCATATTTATCAAATTATTAATTATTTTATTACAAATAATCTTATGCTGTAACATTAACTCTTCGTTATAAAATTGCGTATTTTTTAAAAACTTAACATTCGATACATTTTCAGGTTTAATTTTTGAAATTACTTTATTATTAATACATTTCATATAAGATGTTTTAGATGGTCTACTAACATTTATAATTTCACAACAATTTAGAATATTATCTGGTATAAAACTTAATTCTTCTGTAATCAATATATATTTAATATCAATTCCTAATGAATTATTTTGCTGCATATAACTATAAAAGTTATCTAATAATTCACTATGAATTTCATTAAAATATTTACAAACAATAATTCCTGATTTATCATTTTTTGCTGATATTATGTCTATAATTTGCTGATAAATTTCATGCCAAAGTAATTTTGAATTACAACCCAAGAGAGACATGTCTATTTCATAATGAATATCACTTACTTTAAAAAAATATTGCTGTTTATTATAGGTTACACTTATTTTTCTCTCGTATTTTAATTCAGAGCTACTATATTTTTTAATTGAAGACAACATTTGAGAATATTTACCAGTTCCACTAGGACCATAAAATATAAGGTTTTTCAATTCCTGAATATTGTTAGGAAACTTATTATAAATTTTTTCTAATTTTGGATGTAAATTTACTCTGTTATTTTCAGCAATATATTCTTCAAAATGTGTTTCGTAAAATTTCATAATTTATTTATATATTTAAATATTCTTTATTACTATATTTAACAAATTATATTTAATTATTTATTACATCGCTTAAAAACAAAGGTATTATATATTTAATGTTATTAGTAAAAAAATTAGAACAATATGATAATAAAAGTTTATTTTTTTGTGAACCGATAAAAAATAATATAATGAGCGACGGTGTTTTTTCTAGAGTATTGTATTCGACACCATATACATTGTTTAATGGGATTTATTTATTGGTTAACTTAAAAGATGTTAGTTGTGAAAAATTTTATAATAAATATAAATGTAGCTTTAATGTTTTAAATCATAAAGAAATTATTGATAATTTAAAAATAATTGAAGAGGATATATTAAAAAAATATAAAACTCATAAAGTTCCTTCATATAAAATCTATGAACAAATAAAGGCTGGTTATATTAAAATTTTTTCTGATGTAGATAATCATCAAAGTGCTTCTTTTATACTTAAAATATCTGGTATTTGGGAAACAAATGATAATTATGGATTAACATACAAATTTAGTAAAACTAATTAAAAGTTTGAAATCCATCTGTTGAATAATATTTAAGAATTGTGTATAATATTATTGAACAAATAGCTATTATTACGCTTATTAAATTAATAATAGTCGACGTAATTCTAGGAATGCTTTTTGTAGTCTCAAATCTTTCAGTATTAATATTATTATAAATCATATATACTTGAACTAATAAAAGCATTACTATTATAGTATTAAATGAATTAAACCCAGGTGCTACGTGTCCTCTAATTATATTCTCTTTATAATTAATAAATAAATATAAGACAAATGAAACAATACCAAGTATTAATAAAAAAGGCCCGGAAACCGTCAAAATAGAATATAATGTCTGAAACATCGATGAGTTTGGATTATTTTTTAATATATTTGCGAATAAAATTATCAGAATCATTAAAATTGCTAAAATTAATACGGAATAACCAGATATATATGCTCCTAAAGACGTTTTAGATTCAGTAAAAAATCCAATTATAAACGCAATTATACTAGCATATATGAACGCATTATAAATTGTAGAATACCATTCTTTCATATTTATATACTCAAGTGATAATAAAATTATATTTTATTTTGCTTTATTTCATCTATTTGTTCTTGCATATTTTTCATTTTAGCTAACATTAATGGTAATAGTTCTTGGTAATTTACTGTCTTAAAACCAGTTATATCTTCCTTTACTAAATTTGGGAATACCTTTTCTACATCTTGAGCTAAAACTCCATAATGTTTTTTACACATCGAATCATTTCTGTATGTAAATAATATAGGATTTAAAGTAAATATGTCGTCAATATGGTCTCTTGGTATACTAGTAATATTATCTTTTAATTTTTGGTCGGATGTATTGAATATTGAACCTGTTATGATAACATCACTATTAATTAATACTGGTATTTTTGAATTAGCAGGAGTTTGGACCAATAAACCACCATTTAATTTTTTGTAAATCCAAGACGCAATACTAGGACCAGATATATAAAATTGTTTCACTCCTTGTTGATTATCAACTACTCTACCTCCATAATTTGCTGCTGTAGTAATTATTGACATATATTATAATATATTTTATAATTATATTAAAATATAAATAATATAATATATTATAATATATGGCAAATTTTGGTGCAAATATTGAAGGAAATAAATTTAATAATGCTTTTATATCTCAGAACTATAATGTAAATACTAATCATCCGTTGATACAAAATCAACAAGAATATATGTTTTATGATAAATATGTATCTATTCATTCTGAAGATAGAGATATAATTAAATATCCTAATTCAAGTGATTTTGAAATAGAATTACCTCAAGATATGCTAAATGTATCTGCTATTAAATTAGTTCAGTGGACTTTTCCGTCAAATTACAATACTTTTTCTGTTTTAAATAATAATGTTTTATTTGCTTTTAGGATAAATTCGCCTTATAATCCAGGTGCTAATGGTGTAAGTGATGAATTCGCATTTAAAATTTTTGAAGCGTTATTTATGACTCAACAACAATTATTTATATTTACAATCGAAGAAGGGTTTTATAATCCTTTACAGATGGCAACTGAAATGACAAATAAAATGAACTCTGCTGTTACTCAGAGACTTTTAACATATTTTACCGAAAAAGGTTGGAATGATGCCATCGAACAATTGAACGCAATGGGTGGATATACACGTTTCATAGTTGTTTATAATAATGTTAGTCTAAAGCTTTGGTTTGGAAATAGTGCTGATGGATTTACATTAGTAAATGAGGGTGGACTTTCAAATAATGAACTTACTGAAATTTTATGTTATAAAGAAAAAAAACAGCTTCCAGACGCATCTAATTGGGGATTACCTGGTTATCTTGGACTTCCAAAATGTAATATAACATCTATCAGTCATAATGACCTTATTTATGCGCCTGATACGACTAAATTTAATGGTGTTGTTGTACCGAGATTTTATTATGGAGATGTTACTCCCGGTGATAATGGTTATTGGTTACTGCCTAATACTGATTTATCTGGTAGTATCGTTTATTGGGTTGAATCGCCATTTAAAATAAATTTGATGGGTGAAGCATTTATTTACATGGAATTAGCAGGACAAAATTGTATTGATGAAACAAAACCATTTAATGTAAGTCAATTTACATTAGAAACTAATAAAACAAATGGGGTTGCTGATGCTGCTTTCGCTAAAATAGGCGTCCCGTCAACGCCTCTATCTCAATGGTTTGATAGAGATTCTATTCCTTATAAATATTATTATCCTCCAGCTGAGAGAATAAGACGATTAAAAATAAGAATTAGATATCATAATGGACAACCCGTTAATTTTGGATTATTTAATTATTCTTTTATGTTACAATTTACACTCATGGTTCCTCAAATATTACGTGAATCAAGAAGTGTTGTATATCCACCTCCATCAGGACGTTAAATTATTTTATATTTTTCTGAAATCCAAGATTTTAAAATAGTTATATCACATATTTTATAATCTTTATTAGTCTCAGTTGTAAAGGATTTAATATCATGAAAAGTAGGTTTTCTCATCTTAGAATTTTTATAAAATAAATAGTCTCCTTTTGGACCTTTTCTAATTGATATTGACGAATTTATCTCTCTAATTATACCTGTTCCTTTCTCTAAAATTTCTTTTACCTCTTCAAATGTTATATTTTCAATTGGTCTATTTCCTAATTCTTTTAATGTTTTGGAATTTTCACCCCATAAAACATATAATCCAAACTTACCCTTTTTTAAAATTAAATCTTTTCCATCAAATTGACCTAGATTATATTGTGTATTTGTTTTTTTATTCGTATCTAATATGTTATTTAACTCATATTCACCATCTGTTAATTTAGATATATCAATGTCTTTTTTAACTGATTTGAAAGTCACTTCTTCTTTTCCATCTTTTTCTTCGACGCATTTTATAACAGGACCATATTTACCAATCATAAAAACATTATTGTCATCTAATTGAACTTCATATTTTGTTACATTTTTAACTAACTCAATCAATTCATCTACTTCTTTATTACAGGCGTCACATACTTCAAACCATATTAATTCTCCTTTGGATATCTTGTCTAACGCTGCTTCCATTAAACTAGTATATTCATAATTAAATAATTTATTAAAATGCTTATCCAGAAATTCCATTACAATTACACCTAGCGGCTGAATAATTAATTTATTTTTTTCATTACCAAAACATCTTTTATTTTCAATTTCACAAATCTCTCCTTTTTCTAATTCAAAGTCTCTACAAATTACTTCTTTTCCTTTGATGTCCTCCTTTTTTACGTATCCACGTTCTTGGATTTTATCAATAAGTGATGAAAATGTTGATGGTCTTCCTATACCCTTTTCTTCTAAAAGTTGAACTAGCTTAGCCTCTGTATAATGAAGCTTAGAACCTTTTAAAGAAACATTTGAACATATTTTTTTATATTGTAACAATGAATCCTTTTTAATAATTTGTAAATATTGATAGTCTTTATTGTCTTGAGAGAATTTGTTTTCAACTATTTTCCATCCTGGAAAATCTATTAACTCAGTTTTATAAGAATATTTTGCGTTCTCAGGTGCTGAAATACTTGCATTAATCGAGTAAAAACTAGCTGATGCCATACAACTCTCCAATGTGTTAGTCCAAACAAGTTTATACATTCTTTTTTCTTTTGAATCCATATTTTCCGGAAGCTCTTTGAGAGAAATATCTGTAGGTCTTATAGCTTCATGCGCTTCTTGAGCGAAATTTTGTTTTTTATCTTTCTTTTTATTAGCGTTTTTCGTTTCCTCTTTTTTCTCTCCAGATAACAAACTTGGATTTAAATATTTATCATTATATGTCTTAGTAATATAATCTGATATAACAGAAATAAACTCTGCGCTATATACTTTACTATCTGTTCTCATATATGTAATAAACCCTCCTTCATATAATGTCTGACAAATTCGCATCGTTTCTTTAGGTGAATAATGTAGTTCATTACTAGCAACTTGTTGTAATCGACTAGTAGTAAAAGGTTCAGGTGGCACTTTAAATATTTTAATAGGTTGCGAACAATTATATATATGGGCAAAATCTGTGCTTTTATCTAGAAAATCAATCATATCATCTTCATTTTCAAATTGTTTATCTAATTCAAAAGGTAAAATTGAATTTGTAAAATATCCAACTGTATTATAAATTTTTTTTTCAACTAGTTTATCAATTTCCTTTTGATTTTCATATACTAACTTAAGTGCTGGCGTTTGACATCTTCCTGCACTTAATGCGTTATCTTTTCCTTTTTTAACTAATTTCCATAACACTGGAGATATTTTATATCCAACTAAGACATCTAATATCTGTCGAGCTTGTTGAGCATTCACAATATTCATATCAATTGTTCTTGGATGTTGAATAGCATATCTTAGAGCGGTTTCAGTAATCTCATTAAAAGTAATGCGTTTAGTTGTATTAATATCTAAATTAAATAGTTCGGCTACAGTATAACTGATTTTCTCACCTTCTAAATCAGCGTCACTTGCTAATACAACTTCGTCCGCATCTTTAATTGCCTTTCTTAATACTTCTATTTGTTTTTTTTTCAAAGGTTCATTTATTACAGAATATGTAGGAGAATAATTATTATTAACATCTATATCTTTGAGAGAAGCGATTGTTTGTAAATGACCGTAGGTTGCTACACACTTATATCCTGGACCAAGATATTCTTCTATTTTTTTACATTTTGCCGGAGATTCTACAATAATTAGAGTTTTTGAAGTTGAATATTTTTTTGGCATAAATAATATAAAAATTTATTTTTATGTTATTTATATTAATTTTTTATATCTTTATTATAATGACTACAACTAACAAAAAAAAACCTAACAAACATAACAAGACTAAAAAAGCTAAAAAAAATTTTACTGGAAGAAGTATACCGTCTAGTTTTAGCAAAAGTTTAGATCATTTATATAACGAAGAAAGCAAAGAAAAATCACTTTCATGTTATCTTGCCAATAATAATAAAATTAAACATTTTGCTTTTGAAATTTTTTGTTATATGATATTCTACTGGAAAAAGAATTATCCAAAAAAATGGAAACAAATAATTGGTAATGAATTTGATGAAAAAGTTACTGACAACAAAATAATTGATAGAATAGGTTTTACATCTGGAGAGAAAACCGAAATATTAATTTTGATAGATAAAAATAACAAAAAAGAATTAATAGATTATCTTCAAGATAAATTTTTTAAGGTAACAAGTGTTATTAATAATATCTCCAAACCAGAATTTACTTTTTATCATGTGAATATAAATAAAAAATTACAAAAAGAATTTATTAGTAACTTAGAAAAACTATTTTTACTTAAAAATTTTAGTTGGAATAATTTTGTTAAAATATACAATTCTTCTCCAAAAACACACAGAAAAAGCTATAATTATTTTATATTTAATATTATTGTTTATGGAAGCAATAATAGTCAAAATATGACTCTTTATAAAAAAAATCTAGTATACGCTGATTTTATTAAAAAAAGTCTTCCAGAAGATAAAAAGAATAAACAAAGTATTCTAAAAAAATTTAGAGAATGTAATAGTTCAAGTGTATCAGAACCAAACTTTAAAGATTATAGTATTTATGATGCTAGAAATTTTTATGAGATAGATAAACAAATGCCTTACGCTAAAATTATGGATAAAGCAGGTAAGAAATATTTAGCGGGTCCATCTGGGTCAACTTCTCTATTATATATAACTTTGTTTCACTTTTATGGTTTTCGACAAACAAAAGAAAATAAAATTATGTTATTAGGTGTAATTATAGCAGATTATATACCATTATGGCATACACTTCCCGAAATTTTATTAAGCGCTAATATTGAATTACATCCATATGGAATACTTAATTACAATCTTGAAAAAAATCCTGTTGAGTTTGTATATGAACTAATTAGATCATATGTTTAGTTATTCAACAATTTTATCATATCTTAAATTATGATGAGGATTGAATAAAACATATTCTTTAATATTCATTTTATATACAATTAAATCTGGAAACCAGAAACTTTTTGTATTTTCTTGTAAAACTCCGCTTATCTTATAATGAGATGGTAACACTTTACATAAATTATTCAGAGCATATTTATCAAACAAATATATACTTAATCTATTGTATTTTTCATTTTTATTTAATTTATTGAAAAAATAATAATAATCTATTTTTTCATTTAATTTTTTTATTATACTAGTACCTTCTCTCATTTTAATATCTATAAATTTATGTGTAATTAAAAATTTAATTAATTTCATAAACTGATATTGTTCTTCGACTGTTATATAACCATACGCAAATTTAAATTCAAACAACGCACGTTCATTTATGGACATATCTAAATAATCAGAATCTATATTCTCATTTTTAAGCATTTTCTTAGCCTTCGTTATTTGTTCATCAGTTAAATTTACAGCTAAATTTAGAGTTAAATTTGTGTTGTTAAAATAATGTTCGAAAAACCTTTCATTATGTTTATTCATTAATATCAAATTAGTTAGCTTTTTAATAGTCCATTTAAATACATTCTGATCTTTAGTTTTATAACTTTTCGCCTGTTCTAAATCACCAAACCAACTCATATTTCCAAATAAACATTTATCATTATATTTTCTCTCTTGTTCCATGGTATATTCAAGTATTTTGTCTCCATATGATTTTTTTGACGCATATAATGGATAACTAGGTCTTAAAATTTTTAATGAAGGTTTTATAACTCTTACATTTTTTCTTGTTTTATTTTTTTTATTATTATTTCGCCTTGTAATCATAATATTATATTAGATTATAATTACAATATTTATTTATTCATTTTCTTAAATTGCTTATAAGATACATTCTTTTCAGGCTTTTTTGGTTCTTCTCTTGGTTCATCATTAGCGTTTAATTTTTCTGCTTTCTTTAAAGCACTGTCTACGTATAATTCTTTTAAAATCGAACCAACTAAAAATGATCCTTCGTGTTGGTCTAATTCACCTTCTTCAATTCTTTTTAAAACATCCAAAAATTTATTTAGAATATTTATATCTATTTCGTCTTTCCTTACCTTATTATAAATGTCAGTATAATATGTGAATAAGAAATTACAATCATTTACTCCTTCTTCATGTATTTTATTATCATCGCCTCTATATTTTGCCTTAATCATAATCAAATTATTCACTTCATTTCTAATAATTTGACTATGTTTCAAATTGCGTATAAAATCAGTCTGATCTTCGACATTATTAGCCTTAATCATATTCTGCAACTGCAATCTTTGTTTATCGTCCATTAATTATAATTAATATATTAAGTATTTTATTTAAACTTATTTAAAATATTTATATATATTAATATGTCAAATAATAATCCGCCTGGTTTAATATTGCCTACAGCACAATCTTATGTCAATGGAGCTGGCAATCCTCGTGATTCTGCTATGATGGCAACACAATCTATGAATGCTAAACAAAATGCGCTTAGCAATGCTGTCGGTGGAAAAAGACGCCGAAAATATAAAGGTGGTTCCGACAATATAGTTGTCCCTCAATATCAAATGTTATATCCAGTACAAAATGGCCCTGGTACTACTCCAAATGATCAAATTGTCGGTCTTTCATCCACAGGAATGCAGAGTGCTTCATGGTCTGTAAATGATAATAAAGCCGGAATTAAAGGTGGTAAAAGAGGTTATTATAAGAATAAATTAAGACAATCCAAGCGTTATACGACTAAACGTCGGAATAAAAATAATAAAAGAAAAACAAAACGTCGTCATTAATCAAATTATTAATAAAATAAATTCAATTAATAATTTTATACTAATAATATAAGTTATGCCATCTGGAAAAAATTGGGTAAATTTTTTATATGTTAATATAGCATTTGCTATTTATATTGCTGGTGTATTTTATTATAGTCAAATGGCTCAAATTAAAGCAAATTGGCCTTTATATAGATGCAATCCAATGTATATGTTTTTAGCAGATGATGTTGAATCCAATTTTACTTATTGTATTCAGACCATGCAAACTAATTTTATGGGTTATTTACTACAACCGCTTACATTTATAACAGGTTCTTTAACTTCTATGATGGGTGGATTTATGACTGATATACAAAATATTCGCGCTATGTTTGACAAAGTCAGAACATTTTTATCTACAATTATTGAATCCATATTTGGAGTATTTTTAAATTTAATTATTGAGTTTCAAAGAATCACGATTGGTATTAAAGATTTAATAGGAAAAACCATAGGAATTATGGTGTCGTTTATGTATATTATGGACGGAAGTATCAAAACAATGAATAGTACATGGAATGGTCCGCCCGGTCAAATGGTAAGAGCTCTAGGAAAATGTTTTCATCCAAATACAAAAATTAAACTTCAAAATGGAGCGATTAAATATATTAAAGACATTGATTTAGGCGATGTTTTAGAAGATGGATCAATTGTTGAATCTACAATGAAAATTGATAATAAAAGAGAAGAAATACCTTTATATAAAATTAAAAACTCTGGTGTGAATAATGAAGATATTTATGTAACAGGTTCACATCTAGTATTCGATTCAACTACAAATTCATTTACACAAGTTAAAGATTATTCGAAATCTCAAATATGTAAAGAAATAGAAACAGAATGGTTTAGTTGTTTAATTACTAATACACATAACATTCAAATCGGAACTGAAACATTCTGGGATTGGGAGGACCATTTTATGAAATTAAATAATTTTAAATGAATATAATTTTAATGAATATTATCCACTTACTATATATGGATAATAATATCAATAATATAAAAAAAATGTATGATAAATTAACATATTTTGATCAATATGGAGGCTCTTTTATATTATTTATTATAATTACATTAGTAGTACTCATACTTGTATCGTATTTTACCACTATGAGCAATATACAACCTATTATAGATGACTGGCCTAATCAAAGATGTAATCCTAAAATTTTACCGTTTGCCGGATTTATTACACATCCTGAAGGAATTTCTGCCACTGAATATACACTACAAAATTTTAATTATTGTACTCAAAATATATTATCAGGCATCACTGGAGAAGCACTACAACCAATAACATATTTAACAAATTCAATGTTGTATGTTAGTAATAATATTCAAAATTCTATTCAAAATATTCGTTCAATGTTTGATAAAGTCAGAACATCTATGCAATCAGTTAGTGAAGAAATTATGGGTAGAATAATGAATATAACAATACCATTATTTCAAATCATTATAAGTTTTAAAGATTTAATAGCTAAAATACAAGGCACTATGACATCCGGATTATTTACATTATTAGGCTCTTATTATGCGCTTAAATCATTAATGGGTTCTATAGCGCAATTTTTAATTAGTATATTGGTATCACTTGCTATAATGATTGCCGCTTTCTGGGTTGTCCCTTTTACTTGGGGCGCAGCTATTGCTAATACTGCTATATTTGTCGCAATTTCTATACCTCTTGCTATTATGTTAGCATTTATGGTTGATACACTTAAAATAAATACTACCTACAAAATACCTAAACTTAAATGCTTTGATAAAAACACTTTAATTAAACTTCATGACGGTTCATTTACAAAAATAAATGATATTCAACTAGGTGATATTCTCTCAAATAATAATATTGTAACAGCAAAAATAAAGGTAACATCTGAGGATTCGATAATGTATTCATTAAATAATGTTATAGTATCTAATTCACATATCGTCAAATATAATGATAAATGGATACATGTATCTAATCATCCTGAAGCAATTAAATTAGAACAATATAATGAAGAATTTTTGTATTGCTTAAATACTGCTAATAAAATTATTGAGATTAATGATATCATTTTTACTGATTGGGATGAACTGTATGATATTAATCTTGATAAAATTATTCACAATGACTTTATACCAATTACAAATCAAACTTTTATACATAAATTTCTTGATTATGGATTTGCGAATTCTTCTAAGATTTCTCTTATAAATGGTTGCTTATTAGATATTGATAGAGTTAAAATAAATGATATTTTACAAAATGGAGCGAAAGTTTATGGAATTGTAGAAATTGATGGCAGTTCAATAGTCGAACAATTTAGGTATAATTTAGGAGAAAATAGATTTGTTGAAGGTTATGCGCCAAATTTGAATACCGAATTCGAGAGAATTAATATAAAACACAAAAAATTATACAATATTTTGACAGATAAAGGAACATTTAATATTGAAAATCTAATAATTAAGGATTATAATGATGCGATTGATAGATTTTTAGATATACCAAACTAAAATTCAAAATTATTATCTATTAATTATGTATAATAATGGATATTTCAATTTTTGGATATAAATTGAATCTCGAGATTCTTATATTAATTGGTGTTATATATTTAATTTTAGTTGGACATACTTTATGTGGTTGTTCTAATTATAGTTTGATGGAAGGACTTGATGTAATGAACAAAGTTGCTGGTGAAGTTGTAAATAATGTTTCCACTGATATGTCTGGTAATCAAGATATTCCTGTTCCTGGAGCTGGAATAGTTTCAGGAAATGCTAAAGATGGTGCATCAAAGGTTAATGGTGCGTCTGCCGGAAAAGAAGGTTTTGTAGGAGCAAATACTAATTACGGCCAATCTACGCCTTATGATTTAGCAGGTGACTCTATGATTGATACCTCTTCATGGAGTGCTCCTAACATGACTGTTATTCCCGGACAACCTCTTAATCCAGCTGTTAAACAATTTTTAGATAGAAAACAACAACAATTACCATTGCCTGAAGGTGAAATGGTTTTTTTCGCAAATTCTGAATTCAAACCAGAATGTTGCCCAAATACTTACTCAAACTCACAAGGTTGTGCCTGCATGACATCTCAAGATTATAATTATTTGGTCACTCGTGGTGGAAACAATGTCCCTTATTCAGAGTATTAAATAACTTAAATACTAGTATACTATATATTGTATATTTTTTATTCATATATAATATATGGCAAAAACTCATAGAAGAAAAATAAATAACATAAATAAAACTAAAAAAATATGTCCAATAGGTTTAAAGTCTTTTGAAGCAAATTTTAGCAAAGAATTGACAGTAAAAAAATTAAAGTCTATTGAAAAACTTAAAAAACAAGAGTTCGCGAAAGAATTGTTAGCGCGTTTCGCACCATCTAGTATAAAACCTAATGACGATTTTTATGATTATATAAACTATTTATGGCTTAAAAATGTAAGTTTAGAAAAACAGCAAAAATATATTGTTCAAATAGATGATTTTCGTTTAGCTCAAGATAAAGTATATAGACAACTTAATGAAATAATTGTTAGTTATTTTAAAACACATAACAATAAATTAGCTAAAAATTTAAAAAACTATTATACATCTGTTATCAAAATGAATCCTAAATCGTATAGCAGAAAACTTGCTTTCGAAGCTGTTAAAACTGTTGATGAGTTTATTCAAAAAGATAATCCATGGGCGTTATTAGCTTATTTTAATAGCGATGAAATGTTAGGTTCCAATGCTCCTTTTGTATGGTCTTTAAATCCTGATGATAAAGAACCAGATGTTTATAGATGTTATGTTACACCAATGCAGTTCTTATTATTAGATATAAATGTATATTATGATGACGGAACAGATGTATCATATAAAAATAAATACAGAAATCAATTTTATCACGTAGCTAAAAGAGTGTTTGACATTACAATAGGAAAAAACAATTTTAATGCTAAGGATATATTTGATGCGCAAGTTGACGTATTTAACGCATTAGGATGCGATGATGTTACTTCAAAAGAATCGACTTATAATAAAGTTCATAAGTCTGAAGCTAAATCAAAATATGGCTTTGATTGGGAAGAATTCTCAAAACATTTAGGCTTTAAAAATACACCAGAGTTTTTTATTACATCTAGTTTAAATTACTTAAAATGTGGTTCCAAATTATTACTCGATAATTGGAAAACACCTAAATGGAGAACATTCTGGATTTATTTGTTATTAAGAAGATTGGCTAGAATAACTAAAGATTGGGAAAAAATAATATTCGATTTCCATGGCAAATTTGAGAGAGGTCAAGAGGAATTAAATATTTCTGATGCGGTGAGTTCTTCGTTATATATGACTATTCCATTTAATACTTTTTTAACAAACGAATATGTTGCTAAATATGAAAATCCAGGTGCAATGGAATATACCAAAATATTATGTAACGATTTGAAATTAGTTTTTAGACGTATATTAGAGAGAAATACATGGTTACAACCATCAACTAAAAAATACGCTTTAAAAAAATTAGATCATTTTAAATTTATTTATGGTAAACCTGAAAATTTGAGGGAAGATCCTGATTTAAACTACAGCACAATTTTATACGATAATATGAAAAAAATTAATGATTGGAGACATGAGAAATTTATTGAATTAGAAGGTAAATCTATTGTTGATATACCTATGGTTGATTGGAATAACTATCCTGTTAAAATGGTTGGAACTCAGGCTTATATTGTTAATGCCTCTTATACACCATCTAAAAATGCTATTTATATAAATCTTGGTTATATTCAGAAACCTTTTATTGATCTTGACGAGAGAGGAATTGAGTATAATTTAGCGCATCTTGGTTTCACTATTGGTCATGAAATGTCACATGGTTTTGATGATTGGGGTAGTCAATATGGTTATGATGGTAAATTAAATGACTGGTGGACAGAGAAAGATAAGAAAAAGTATAAACAAATTCAAAATGATGTTGTTAAACAATACGAAATATTTGCTAAGAGGGATGGAATTGTTTTTGACGCAACACCTAGTATAGGTGAGGACTTAGCTGATATTTCTGGAATTGCTATATGTGATCAATATTTAAGAGATTTTCAGGATAATAATGAAGACATTATACCTATTAGAGCGTTATCTTTTGAAGGATTTTATACTTATTTTGCTTTCCAACAAAAACAATTAGTAGGTAAAAAAGCTATTTCAGCTCAGCTTAAAACAAACCCACATCCGCTTGATAAATATAGATGTAATGTTCCTTTATCTAGATCTGCTATTTTTAGAGCGTTATATGATGTCAAAAAAGATGATGGTATGTGGTGGCATAATACAGAAACAGTATGGTAAATTATTTATAATACAGAAATTAAAATTATTAAAACAATTGGTTAAGCTTATTATAACTGTCTGGATTATTCAATTTACATATGGTATGCTTATCTTCTATAATTTGATTATTACTACACCCGTTGGATTTCGTACAAACTAATAAACATTCGTCCATCTTTTTTATCCATCTAATACATCGTTCATTAATAATTTTATTATTGTCTGCTTTTATGAATATCTGATTAGTTTCCATTGAACAATATAATTACTTATTTTTATATTGTTTAATTAAATATTTTACACTTGATAAGTTATAATTTCGTATAATTACAAATCTTACAATATGTTATATTTTGACTTCTATCAGGAAGTATGTCTATTAAATCATTTTCAAATTCATGTTGACATAATTTAGTTATTTTATCGTCACAAATTTGTTTTAAATTTTTTAAATACTTTAATTTGTCCTGAAAGCTCTCTCTATCTTGTAATAAATTTAATTTATCAAATATAATATCACTTAACTGTGTATCTAACTTTAATGTTTCAAAAAAAATTAAATCATGATTATTAATAATTTCTTCCAAGCATATTATGATATTATTATATTTTATTCGACAAGACAAATAATAGTCTAAACTCATATTTTTAATTATATTAAACTTTTTAAATTGTTTTTATACATACATACTGTATAATGCTGACATATTTTCTTGTTCTTTCTTAATTAATTTGTCTACAATATCTTTTGTAACCTTAAATGGAAATTCTACGTTTAATGACATTTCACCTTCAAATAAATTGGAACCAGGTTTCATCAATCTATATAGATTCAGTTTCGTATGAATTATTTCCAAACATCTTTTCATATTTCTTACACCATCTTCCTTTTGACAATGAGTCTCATTAATGTAACTCAATACATCATCAGGAATTATAATATCATTATCATTAAATTTTACTTGTTCTCTAATTTTTGGTAGAAGATAATTGTTAGAAATAACAGTTTTTTCTTTTACTGAATAACCCTTTGTCTTAATCCTATACATTCTATCCTTTAAAATTGGGTTGACTTTTGATTCGTCATTATAACTGAATATGAATAAACATTTACTCAAATCAAAATTAATTTCCGCAAAATATTTATCATGAAACTGAGAATTCTGTGTTGTATCTGTTAAGTGAGTTAAAATGCCTGCGATTTCTTCACCTCTGGGCGTATCACTAATCTTATCTAGTTCATCAAAATAAATTACTGGATTCATACACTTACTATCAATCAAAATTTGGACGATTTTGCCCCACGTGCTTCCTTCATAAGTATAACTATGACCCTCTAAGAAGCTACTATCTGTAGCACCTCCTAACGCAATAAAAGCAAATGGTCTATTCAAAATTTTACTGATTCCTTCCTTAACAAGTGAAGTTTTGCCAGTTCCCGGTGAGCCATGAATAGCAATTGCGGTGCCAATGGCCTTTGGGTTTGTTAAAAGCTGACCTAACATTTGCATAATCTGCATCTTAGCATCATTTAATCCATATACAGCTGAATCTAGTGTCTTTTGTGCGTTTTCCATAAATTCATGACAGCTATCTACACCATCTTCAATGCTAATTGGCAATTCTTTATAACTCGTAAATGGTATCTTCATAAAAGTATCAACCCAATTTTTTATTTTATAAAATTCACCACTGCCAGGCTCCATGTATCGTAAAGAATTGATTTTTTTCATTGCGGCTGCCTTGAATTGAATTGGAATATCGGATTCTAAAAGAGTCATTCTATATGGTTTTTCAATTCTTGTAATTTTATTGATTTCTCTCAATTCCTTAATTAATTTCTTTTGATTTTCTAACTCTAATTTTTCATAAAATGAGAAATCATTCATTACATTTTTATCTCTAATAATCTTTCTAAAAATTCTCATATTTTTATCTCTCTGCTTCTTTTCCTTCTTCTCCTTTCTTTTAATCTCTTCCTTTAAATCCTCCTCATAAATATTTATACATTTCTCAATTGATTTATCGTTTGGATTTTTTTCAAATATTGTCTTTAATTCTTCTAAAATCTTTGTTTTCTCTATCTCAGGATGTTTTCTTTCATCATTTTCATTTTTAGAAACTTGTTCTCTTTTGGAGTTATCCTCTTTTTCAGATGATTCATCGTCACTTGATACTTCTTCGTCTTCATTCTCGGTGGCTTCGTTAGAATCTTCATAATCCTCGTAATCAGAATCTAATTCGTCTTCAGTATCCCATTCATCCTCTTCTTCATTGGCACCGCCAATTGTAAATATAATATTAAATTTACCTGATTTTGAATTTTTATTATTTGATTCTTCTTCATATTCTTCATCTTCTTCGTAATCATCATCTTCTTCGTAATCATCTTCTATATCTTCATAAGTATCATTTGAACCTAAAGATACAGTCTCATCATCAGAAACTTCAATTTTCTTACCTTTCTTGGGTTTAGCTGTTTTGGGTTTAGCTGATTGTTTTGAAAAAGTTGACTTCTTTTTTCGTGGAGCTTCTTCTTCTGAAGATTCTGTTTCCCAATCATCTTCTTTATTTTTTTTATTTGATTCAACAACTTCTTCATCTTCACTAGTTTCTTCAACTAATTTTTTTAATCGTTCTCCGGCTTTAATTTTTTTTTCCATATGTTTTGAAGGAAATATTTTCTGTACGTATTTTCGAAATTCGTGCATATTAATTTCTTCATTCTCTGAATCGCTGATATTTCCATCTTCACTGTCAGACGATTCATTTTTCTTCTTTTTAAGAGAAGCATCGGCTTTCTTATTAGAACGCTTAACTTGCTCCCTCTTAGATAATTTATTTGAACTGTCACGTGGCATCTTCTATACTATATATCTTATATTTTTGATTTTAAATCAAAATCAATTTTATTTTATTTTTTAAAATAATAAAATTATTTCATAGAATTTAATACAACAAAACCTAAATAGACGCCAAAAAAGTTTTTAGCGAATAAATCTAAAATATTATACATGATATTTTTAGTTTTATAAGGCATTAATGCTGCTATACCATAAATAAACCAAATAACAAAGAAAAATATATATATTTGTATACCAGATTGAGAGAATTTTGCGAAATATTCATAAATTAAATAGAAGTAAATTAAAAATGGTATGAAACCAAATAATACACCAGGTATTCTAGATATCTTTTTAATTTCTGTTAAATATCCGGATGTTAACATGACAAAATTAAGAAAAATAATAGGAATCAAAGTATTTAAATTATCATAAACAACTTTAATCAACGAATCTTTTATCTCTTTATGTTGTTCATCATATTTTAAATATATTAAATAACAACATAATGATACAAGCATTGTAGGAGTAGTTAAATACCAATCGTAATATCTATGCGGAGTTATATTAGAAACTGATGCTATATTGTAAGCTAACCAAATATAAAATGTTCCTTCGATAATCTGAACGATTAATTCCATAATAAGGACTTGTTTTAAAAGCAAAAGTTTATCAGGAATATTTAATTGGACGACATAAAAATCAAACAATCCAGTAAATATCTGAACTATTAAAGAAAGATATACACTAATTCTAAGTAGGTCCATATTATATTTATGATATTTAAAATAAGTATTTAACAATTAAAATAAATATACCATTCTTTAATAAATTGTTTATTTATTATTTGTAAATAAATTTTAAAAATAAAATAAAAAATTGATTAAGAAAACAATATAAAACTATTATCATATAATATAAGAGATGTCGAAGTTTACAAATTCAAATAATTATAATTCACTGAATGTCTCAAAGGTTGTCGGCATTCAATTTAGTATATTATCTCCAGATGAAATTAGAAAGGGCTCTGTAGCTGAAATTACGAGTAGAGATACATATATTAACAATAAACCTGTAATTGGCGGATTGTTTGATCCAAGAATGGGTGTTTTAGAGCCTGGTCTAATCTGTCCTACAGATGGTTTAGATTATATGCAGACACCCGGTTATTCAGGACATATTGAATTAGCAAGACCAGTATTTTATATTCAATATCTAAATACAATCCAGAAAATTATGCGATGTGTTTGTTTTAAATGTAGTAAATTACTTATTAGTAAGGAGAAATACAAGCAAGCATTAAAAGTTCAAGGTGACGCAAGATGGAAGTATGTGTTTTCATTAGCAAGTAAAATTAAGCGATGCGGTGAAGATACTGAAGATGGTTGTGGTTGTCTTCAGCCGAATAAAATTAGAAAAGAAGGTCTTGCTACCATTTACGCTGAATGGAAATCAGATGACGCGGAAGCAGAACCAATTATTATAAAAATTACACCTGAAATGGTATTAAAAATATTTAAGAGAATTTCTGATGAGGATGTATCGTTTATGGGTTTCAGTCCGGTTTATTCAAGACCAGATTGGATGGTTTGTCAAGTTATGCAGGTTCCTCCGCCAGCAGTAAGACCGTCTGTAAAACATGATTCTCAACAAAGATCAGAAGACGATTTGAGTCATATTTTAGTAAATATTATTAAAACAAATAAAACTCTTCAAGAAAAAATTCAAAATAATGCTCCAGCGAATATCATTGATGATTGGACTACAGTTTTACAATATTATATTGCTACTCAAGTTGATAATAAAATTCCTGGAGTAGCTTCTGTAGCACAACGTTCAGGTAGACCTTTAAAATCTATCAAAGACCGTTTGAATGGAAAAGGTGGAAGAATGAGAGGCAATTTAATGGCTAAACGTGTTGATTTTAGTGCGCGTTCTGTTATTACTGCTGATCCTAATATTTCCATTCGTGAACTTGGTATTCCAATGAAAATTGCGAAAAATATTACCAAGCCGGTTTATGTTACTAGGATTAATAGACAGTTTCTCACGAAACTTGTTAGAAATGGTCCTGATCAATGGCCTGGAGCAAAAATGTTACAAAAGAAAAACGGTGAATCAATCACCTTAAAATATTATCTAGACAGGAATTCTATTGTATTAGAAGAGGGAGACATCGTTCATCGTCATATGATGGATGGCGATGCCGTTCTCTTTAACAGACAACCTACTCTTCATAGAATGAGTATGATGTGTCATATTGCTCGCATCATGAAGCGAGGTGATACTTTTAGAATGAATGTCGCGGACACAAAACCGTACAATGCCGATCGAAAAATTGTGACGATATAAGGTCACAAACCGTCGAGGTTGGCAACAGGAGGCATTAACAATGTGCTACCTCCTAGTGAATAAATTAATATATATTTAAGGCAAAACAATATAAAGAAAAAATGTGATATAAAACTAATGACTACAAAACCTGAAAATGTCACATATATAACTTGCTCTAAATGTTTAATTGAAAAGCAAGATATATACTTCTACAAACGTGGTAAAATTTGTTGCGATTGTAATAATGAAAGGCGTCGTGAAAAATATAAAAACGATGAAGAACATAGAAAAAAATTAATTAAACAAGCAACTGATTTTAAACACGAAAAAGTGATTGTAAAACAAAAAATAAGAGAAGAAGAACAAAATCAAATAGGCATTGACAATAAAAAATGCAAATATTGTAATGAAATTAAAAGTAAAGAAAGATTTAGACACAATCGTTTAAAATGTAAAGATTGTGAAAGAGATGAACCTACTGAAAAGTTTAAAAGATATATAAGAACAAGAATCTATAATTGTTTAAGATATAAAAATAAAACAAAACATTCAGTAGAGTATCTAGGTTGTTCTTCTGATGAATATTTTAAATGGATATTTAAATATAATAACAATTTCAATTTAGATAATCACGGAAAAGACTGGCATATTGACCACGTTATTCCATTATCTAAATTTGATTTAAATAATGAAGAACAACAACTTATAGCTTTTAATTGGAGAAATACAATGCCATTGTCTTGTAATGAAAATTTAAAAAAGAATAATAAAATAATACAATCGCAAGTAGAAGAACATTATAAAAAATTAGTTGAATATCACATAGAAAAAACACTTGATTTGCCTCAAATATATATTGATTTATTTGCAAAACACCTTGATGTTCGGGGAAACCCTTAGAGCCTAGCTAGTCTAATAAACTAGTGAACCACTACCAAGTTCATTTGGGAAACCAATGGATGGCCGAGATTAGAACTCGGGTATGGTAATAATGTGGAGGATTGGGTAATCCGCAGTGTTACTTCCTAAATCCGTTATGATAAGGATATGGAAGGCATTCAGAGACTGAACGGGTGTTGGTCGATAATGAAGAGCTAATCACTCTGAATCGGCTTAAGATACAGTCCTTCCCCTTTGGAAACTTAGGGGG
>Ga0255182_1000171_pt1 | contig 54594 bp, 43 predicted proteins | sample Atl_UVDOM_RepA_8_FD_188420 | JGI IMG/M metagenome (GOLD analysis project Ga0255182, IMG submission 188420) | Freshwater microbial communities from Altamaha River, Georgia, United States - Atl_UVDOM_RepA_8d | ecosystem: Environmental > Aquatic > Freshwater > River | place: USA: Georgia...
GCCTTAACGGCTGCCAATGCAGCGTATGAGACTGCATCGAAGGCTGCCAAGCAGGCGGTGGCTGCAGTTGAGCAGAACGTTCAGTCGGCCACCAAGGCCAGCCTGAAGGCTGCATCGACCGCACTGAAGGCTGCCTAACTCGCCTCAGTCGGCCTGAAACACCAGGCCAATCACAAAGCCCGCCTCGGCGGGCTTTGTTGTTTTTGTAGGCTCGCCGGTGCTGGATGCCTGAGAACTATGTCTAGTGTTTTGCGGTGAAGTCGAGAATCGCGTGACAGACATCTGCGTTATAGGCGACAGGATGGCCGCTCTGGGCACATTCATAAATGCGTGTGAGTGGGTGAAGCTCAAACAATCGATTCACCACGCTGTTGTTGATAATTTCAGAGTTTTTCCCGCGCAGAAGCAGCATGGGTACAGTGACAGCGGCAAATGCGGTGCTGAAATCCACGCCCGACAATCGGGTCTCATGCGGCAAATCAAGATGGCCAGGTTGTTGCACGGCGCGTATGAGTTGCGGGTCTACGTTGAGTTCTTCCGCAAGCCGGGATGTATTCAGCGTTCCGCTTTGTTTAACATCGGCCGTCTTCGCCGACGAGAGTCCTGTCATGAGCGAGAGCACACCTGTCCAAGGCAGCACAGGACCCACATCATTCAGAATAACGGTGCCCAATAGCCTTGGTTTTCGGGTTGCAAAACACACCGCAAGTAATCCACCCATGCTTGATCCCACCAGATGTATGCGGGGCCGGGTTCCGCGGTCGTGGTTACTGAGCGCACCCATCGCGTAGGCGTAAAAAAGACCGAGATCCTGAAGATAGGTGCTCATCTTGTAGTGATGGGAGTCGCCCAGTTTTTCTGAATCTCCGCGGCCACACCAGTCAAGCGTCATGACCCGAACCCGTGGGCCGAGATGCTCCACAAGCTCGCTGAAGCTCTGCCGGGTTTCTAATAGGCCGGGTAGACATAGAAACAGATCCGTGCAGTGCTCGTTACCGATGTCTTCCCCGACAAGCACTCGGGAGTGATCGCGTTCAGAAACCATGAGCTCAAAACGCTTGCGACGCATCATTGATCCCTAAAGATTTTTCGTGACCCGCCGCAGTGTGGGGTCATCAGGATCGGGGTGAATCATAAATCCTAGTCGCGACATGAGTTCAAGCATCTTGGCGTTGCTGGCCAGAACAAATCCCTCCAGCACACTGAGGTGCTGATCTCTCGCAACATCAATAAGTGCGGTTATCAGCTTACCGCCGATTCCGTGCCCCTGGTAGTCATCTCGAATGACCACTGCGAATTCCGCGCTCGTCGTATCCGGAAGCAACATGTAGCGGGCGACACCGATCAGCTCTTCTTCTTCGTCGTGCCCAATCACCGCAGTCAGCGCCATATCACGGTGGTAATCAATCTGTGTCAGTCGCGCCAGCTGTTTTGGAGTGAACTCCCGGATATTGGCCATAAAACGCAGATATCGTGACTGCTCGGACAGCTTGGAGAGCAGCGCGCTCAGTCTGTCAGCGTCTGACCAGCGTAAGGGGCGAATCGTATAGCTCTCACCACTGGACAGCGGATACTCCGCACTCAGATAACCGGGGTACGGCATGATGGAGAGGTGGCTATACCGTGGTCGATGTGCTGTCTCTCCGTTAGTCGAAATCGCCATGCGGGCATCGACGACGACCGCCTCATCAGCAGACACGATCACAGGGTTGATATCTAACTCCTTGATCATGGGCAGCTCACAGATCAGGTCTGAGACCTGGAGCAGTATCTTTTCGAGGCGGTGAATCTCAGGAATCAGTGGCGACTCTGCACTCTCTTCTCGTAGCTGCTGGCCCAGTTTTGTCCGCTCAATGAGGCGCTGCGCAAGCAGACCATTGAGCGGAGGAAGTTCCAGTGCCCGGTCGCTGAGCCACCGGAGGTGTTCACCGCCAGCGCCAAATGAAATAACAGGACCAAACAAGGGATCTGTTGTCATTCCAATATGGGCTTCGGTCTTTCGTGTCCGCTCAATGTAGCGTTGTACGACTACACCTTGAAGATTTGCTTGTGGTGCAAACTCTCGAACGCCATCCATCATCTCGACAAAGGCATCGCGAACCTCCTGGGCGTTCTTCAGATTCAGCCGCACGCCTCCTGCTTCGGCTTTGTGACTGATATCGGGGGAATTAATTTTGATTGCAACGGGAAAACCGATCTGATGTGCGATAAGCGCCGCCTCAGCTGCGTTACGAGCCAGGATGGTTGTCGATACAGGTACACCAAATGCTGAGAGCAGGGATTTTGACTCCAGCTCGGAGAGCACCTGGCGGCGATCTGCAAGCACGCCTTCGATAATCATGCGGGCACCTTCAATATCTGGCTTGATGGATGAAGAGATCGCTGGCGGAATCTGCTGTAAAAGCTCCTGATTTCGATGAAATGTAATGAGTGAGTGTAGAGAGTCGACTGCTGCCTCTGGCGTGCGAAACGAGGGAACCCCTTGAGAGGAGAGCCAATTCCTTGCCTCACGGGTCTGGTGATCACCGAGCCAGCAGCCAATCACAATTTTGTTGACGTCTGCAGCCGCCTCAGCAACTGCCTTAGTAATCTGCCAGGTCAACACACCCATTTGGGGTGAATGAATGACCATGATGCAGTCGATATCCGGGGCACTGCCGAGTTCTCGGATTTTTTGCGCATACGCATCACCATTCGCATCTGCCCGAAGAATTACCGGATTGTGATCGGGCAGGGCGGGAATCTGAAGGCCAATCACACGCGCCAGATCCTGTACGAGTAGCGCGGGTCCGCGGCCGTTACTGATGACGGCAATCCGTCCGCCGGTTGCAGGCCGGTTGGATGTAAGTGTTCTTACGGCTGCAAACAATTGTATGAAGTAGTGCACCCGAATGGCACCAGCACGTCGAATTGCGGCGTCAAATATCTCGTCGCTTCCCACCAGGGCGCGCGTGTGCGTAAGGGGATCGGTGGGTGCGTGCGTGGTGGCGCCTGCCTTAAGTAACACGACTGGCTTTACACCGGCGGCGGCTCTTAGTGCTGAAAGAAATGCACGCGGGTTTGCAACGCACTCCAGATACATCACGATTGCATGGGTATCCGGATCTACGGCGAGAAAATCGAGGGCACGGGCAAGATCAACATCAGCCTCGTTGCCGAGTGTGATAACTGCGGAGAAACCGACCTTGTACTCCTCGGCCCAATCGAGAATCGATGATGCTAGTGCACCGGATTGGGAGAGCAGGGCGACCCGGCCGGGCAGCGCAGAGGTGGCGCAGATACTGGCGTTCAACCCCAGTCGGGGGCGTTGAATTCCAAATGATGCCGGCCCGAGCATCGCGATGCGCAGTCGCAGGGCCTCCTCGCGGATGGCCTGCTGTACAGACTGGCTGATGGCGGTTGTGTAGATGACTGCTGCCTTGGCTCGTTTTTCGGCCGCCTCGCGAAGGCTTTTCAACAGTGAAGACTCCTCGGTTGCAATTAGCGCGAGATCAAACCGTTGATCGTCTTTTAGCGGGGTAAAACTCACCTCACAGCGTGAACTGGGCAGCTGATTGGTCAGCGCCTCCCGGATGTGGGAAGGCGTTGAATCATCAAACCAGACGCCAATGCGCTCTGGGTCGATTAATGGGCTGAGTAATTGGTGTTTCACAAGGCCAGAGGTTTTTTGTGCAGCGCACAAGTAACTCTAACATACTGTGATTTTTAGTGAACCCATGGTCATCAAAACCACGTGCAATTCATTCAAACGTGGCGTGGGCACAACTCTGCTGCCTAGAACGGGCGTGCCGGCTCTGTCCCGCTGAAGGTAACGACGTGATCTGCCTCGAGCCGAATACCAATCTGCTCATCGAGGGCATGGTCATGGTGGCTCGGCACCAGGGAGAGAATCTGTTCGCCATTGTCCAGTTCGAGGGTGTAGAGGAAGTCTGCCCCTCTGAACGCCTTACGGACGACCTTTGCCTTAAGGGACGAACCATCATCGTGCACAACATCATCTGGGCGTAGGAGCACGCGGACATCTCCCATAGGCTCGCAGTCGTTACAGCAGCATGGCTTTAATGCCAGCTCTCCAAGTAGGGTCTGGACATGGTGGCCATACTGGGATCCGGAGATAAAGGCGCCTTCGCCGACAAAGCGGGCGACCGCCGCGGAATTCGGCTCGTGATAAAGCTGATATGGATTAGCCCACTGGGTCAGCTGGCCTTCAAAAATGACGCCCACCTGATCGGCGACTGCAAAGGCTTCGTTCTGATCGTGCGTCACGAGAATCGCGGTGGTGCGTGTCTGTTTCAAAATATCTCGAACCTCCCGGGCGAGACGGTCACGTAACGTGATGTCCAGGTTGGAGAAGGGCTCATCCAACAGCACCAGGGCAGGCTGCGGTGCCAGCGCACGGGCCAAAGCCACCCGCTGTTGTTGGCCGCCGGAGAGCTCATGAGGGTAACGCTCTGCCTCTTTTTCAAGCCCAACAAGCGACAACATGTCGCGCGCCTTGGATAGCGCATCCGTTGCGGCCTGGCGTCGTCCCTTGGTAAGCCCAAAACATATGTTCTCGAGCGTGGTGAGGTGCGGAAAGAGGGCGTAGTCCTGAAAGACCACTCCGATTTTTCTCTTTTCCGGAGCAAGATGCAGGCCCAAACCCGCCATTCGCTCTCCGTTGATCAGAATCTCGCCCTCTGCAATTGATACGAAGCCCGCAACCGCTCTGAGCAGACTCGTCTTTCCGCAGCCGGAGGGACCCAGCAGGCAGCCGATTTCCCCTGTCTCCAGGGCAAACGAAACCTTTGAGGCAGCCCTTAAAACACCACCAGGCCTGCCGTCGTCCGGGTAATGGACGCTAACGTTGTTGAGTTCAATTGCCTTCATTGCAAATGATTATAATTCTTATTTGAACAGCTTGGCGCTATGACAACGCTAAAAACCTCGGGTCGAGCCTTATTTTTATCCACCATGTTGCTGGTGGCGGCAATCACGTTGCCCTTGGGCGCGGTCGCGGTCTTCGGAATAAAGGCACTAGCCCAGCCAGAGGTCCTGCTGGCCATGGCCGAATCTGTACTTCTGGATTACCTCGTCAATACCCTCGCAATCTCGGTCATCGCGGCAGCAATTGCCCTGGGGCTGGGTCTGCCCAGTGCATGGATGATTGCGGCCTACGAATTCAGGGGCCGCAGGCTATTGGAGTGGTCGCTGGTCCTTCCGATGGCTCTGCCGGCATATGTGTTGGCCTATGCCTACACCGACGCCCTGGATCCATCGGGTTGGCTGTACCGTGAGCTCCAAGGACTGATCACCGCGTGGCTCGGACTGCGACTCCCACGGGTCGATATCCGATCGGTGGGCGGGGCAGGGCTCATCCTGGGTGTTGCGTTAAGTCCGTATGTCGCACTGCTTGCTAAGACCGCATTTGAGGAACGTCAGGGAGCGATCTTTGATGCTGCCCGCTCGATGGGGCTTTCGCCATCACAGATTTTTTTTCGTCTCGCCATGCCTTTGGCGCGGCCTGCATGGATTGCAGGACTCGCCTTGGTGATCATGGAGTGTTGGGCAGACTATGGGACAGTCGCATTCTTTTCGGTCCCAACGTTGTCGACCGGTTTGTTTAAGGCCTGGTTCAACTATGGGGATCGGTCATCGGCAGCGCTTATCGGCATCTTGATGCTGGTGAGCATGGTTGTCTTAATGTTTTTTGAAATGCGCACTCGGGGCCGCGCCGCCTGGGCGGGTCTTCGCGCGGGTGCGCCGGCACGACGGCAGCAGGTGGCTGGATCGCGGGCCTGGGCGATGACAGGATTTTGTTCGATCCTTCCTGTATTCGGATTTTTTGCCCCTGCTGCGCTCTTGTTGCATGCCGCCTTCGCGTCAGATGCTTTGCCGCAATGGAACATGCTGCTGACGCAGGCCTTATCCACAATTGGCCTGGGCTTAGTCGCTGTGGGGGTGATTTTGCCAGCCGCCTGGGTCTGCGGCTATGGTCTGCGCAACGGAAGTGTGCTGCTGCAGCGGGCTGTGCGTGTCGCCTCGGTTGGCTATGCCATGCCGGGCTTGGTGGTGGCAGTGGGTCTTCTCGCCTGGTCGGGATTGTTTACTGAATTGGCCGATCGCTGGTTGGACTGGCGTGTTGCCCTGGCCAGCACGGGGCTGCTACTGGTGGGCGCGTATCTCACGCGTTTTTTTGCGGTGGGCCTCGGGCCGATTGAATCAGGGCTCGGACGGATTACTCGAAATCTGGATTGGTCGGCCAACTCCCTCGGGCTATCACGACTTGAGGTGTTCTGGCGGGTGCATGTGCCGCTCATGCGTGGGGCGACGGGTGTGGCGGCCCTGCTGATTTTTGTCGATGTGGTGAAGGAGCTTCCTGCAACGCTCGTGCTTCGGCCATTTAATCTGGAAACACTCGCCGTGGCTGCCCACCATCTCGCTGCTGATGAGCTACTCGCAGAAGCTGCATGGCCTGCCTTAGCCATGGCTGCGGTCGCCTTGCTGCCTTTGGTGATTCTTGGGCCGATGATGGGCCAGGCAAGGGACGGCAGGAATTGATCAGGCCGCGCTCTGAGGCATCAGTAATTCTTGTGATGCGCGGCGCCGTGTTCCAGTAGTCCGACGAATTGCGTAAGTGCCATCGGCACGCATGCTCCAGGAGAGGGCATTATCCCGAAGATGGACCATTAGCCCCTCCCGGATGACCCGCTGCTTTAACTTCGGATCAAGGATTGGAAAGGCGAGTTCGACACGTCGGAAGAAATTTCGATCCATCCAGTCTGCTGATGAAAGATAGACATCATCCTTGCCGCCATTTTTGAAATAAAACACCCTGCTGTGCTCGAGAAATCGGCCAATCGTCGAGCGCACTGAAATATTTTCTGAAAGGCCCGGTGCCCTGGGTCGCAGCACGCAGACCCCACGGACAATCAGGTCGATTTTTACGCCCGCCTGACTGGCCTTATAGAGCGCTTCGATAATCTGTGGCTCCACCAATGAATTCATCTTTGCAATGATTCTGGCCGGTTTGCCCGCTTTGGCATGGCGGGCCTCGCGTTCAATCGCCTCACGCACCCGCTCATGGAGCGTAAAGGGAGACTGCCACAAGACCTTCAGGGGTTTCGCGTGTCCCAGGCCCGTCAGTTGCTGAAAGACCTCGTGTACATCCGCACAGATATCTTTGTGGCTGGTGAATAGTCCAAAGTCTGTGTAGGTCCGTGCTGTTCTAGGATGGTAGTTTCCAGTGCCCAGGTGGGCATACCGGCGCATGCCGCCTTTTTCACGTCGAACCACAAGGCTCATCTTCGCGTGCGTTTTATTTCCAACGACACCAAAGACCACATGGGCGCCAGCCTCTTCGAGCCGCGATGCCCAGTTGATATTGGTTTCCTCATCAAACCGGGCCATAAGTTCGACCACGACGGTGACTTCTTTGCCCGCACGCACGGCACTGAGCAGCGATTCCATGAGTTCGGAGGTCTGGCCTGTGCGGTAGATGGTCTGCTTGATGGCGACGACCTGGGGATCCTGGGCCGCGGTCCGGATGAAATCGGAGACCGACGAAAATGAGTCATACGGGTGATGCACCAGAACATCCTGCGCGCGGAGGACTTCGAAAAAGTTTGAAGATTCGAAGGCCTTTGGATATCGGGGCGTGAATCCAGAGAACTTGAGCTCGGGCTCGTCTACTAGATCCGGCAGTTGCATTAGGCGCACCATATTCACGGGCCCATGCACGCGATAGCAGTCTGAATCATTTAGACCAAACTCGTTGCGCAGCAGTTTGAGCATGCGATCGGAAATGCCCTCGGAGACCTCGAGCCGGACAGCATCACCAAACTGACGCTGTGAGAGCTCGCCCTGTAGTGCCTCTCGGAGATCGGTGACTTCTTCATCGTCGACAAACAGATCACTGTTTCGCGTGACTCGGAACTGATGTACGCCGAGTGTTTTCATACCCGGGAAAAGCTCGTGCACAAAGCTCTGAACAAAAGACGACAGCATCATAAAGCCGTGGGTATAGCCCGATATTTTTTTCGGCATCGCGACGAGCCGTGGCAGTGCCCGCGGGGCCTGCACAATGGCCACACCGCTCTGCCGGCCAAAGGAGTCCTCGCCTTCGAGCTCAACAATAAAGTTCAGGCTTTTATTTAAGACCCGAGGAAAGGGGTGCGTGGGCGACAGGCCGATTGGGGTGAGGACCGGTAATACTTCTTGGCTGAAATATTGGTGGGCCCAGTCACGCTGAGCATCGTTGAGCGTAGTCGCGAGGTGAAAGTGAATGCCGTGCTGCTTTAGCAAAGGGAAAATCTGGTTATTGAGTACTTTGTATTGCCGGTCGATCAGGGCCTTTGCCCGCTCGCACACCGCCTTGTAGGTCGTGGTGGCTGAGTAACCGTCGGGGTGAAGCTGATCGGGATTGGATCTGAGCTGCGCCTTGATGCCTGAGACGCGGATTTCGAAAAGCTCATCGAGATTGCTTGAAACTATGCAGATAAATTTCAGCCGTTCGAGTGCCGGTACCAAGGGGTCCTCGGCCATTGCCAGTACCCGCTCATTAAAGGCAAGCAGGCTGAGTTCCCGGTTCAGGAAGTGCTCGGTCAGGGGGGCAAGAGGCGGGGTCATAAAGGCGATATGGTGGGAGAGAACTATGACGCTTTGGTGACAGCATCACCATCCTGATAAGTCCGGACGAATCCCCGGCTGCGTCAGACTTGAGCGACAATACGGTCGCCATGCCCATGTCGAATCCCCTTAAGCTTGTTGCGGCGGCGGATCTTGGATCCAATAGCTTTCATTTGCTGATTGGCCGGGTGGTGGAGTCGCCGCTGGGCTTTCAGATTTATCCCTTAGACAGCCTAAAAGAGGTCGTTCGGCTGGCCGGCGGTCTCGGGCAGGACAAGCGGCTCGATGCAGCCTCTCAGACCCGGGCGATTCTCGCGCTGCAGCGGTTTGGCGAGAGACTGCGTTCGTTCTCTCCGGATCGTGTCCGTGCCGTCGCGACCAATACGTTGCGCGTGGCCAAGAATGGCCAGGAATTCCTCCGGACGGCCGAGGCCGCGTTGGGCTTTCCAATTGAGGTGATTGCGGGCCAGGAGGAGGCACGACTGATTTATTCCGGGGTGACCCATAGCCTCCCTGCGGACGGAAAAAAACGTCTGATTGTGGATATTGGTGGGGGGTCGACCGAGTTTGTGATTGGCCGTGATCACGCGCCCGAGGTGCTGGAGAGCGTGTATGTGGGCTGCGTTCGGTTTAGCCGGGAATTTTTCCCCGCGGGTGCGATTACCCGGGGTGCGATGAAGGCGGCCGTTCTCGCCGCCCGTCAGGAGATTCAGGTCATTCGCAAGGCCTTTGTCTCAGCGGGATGGGATGAGGCGATTGGATCGAGTGGAACTGCCAAGGCAATCGCAGAGGCGCTGAGCGTCAACGGGTCAGCCTCTGATGGTATTCATGCGGATGGGCTCGATGCTTTAATTGCCCGACTGGTGAAGGCTGGGCGGGTAGAGGACGCTGGTATTGCTGGACTGCGGCCGGACCGAATTCCCGTATTTGCGGGCGGCTTGGCCATCATGATGGCGATATTTGAGGAGCTGGGCATCAAGGTGATGCACTACGGCGAAGGTGCGCTGCGGCTCGGTGTTTTGTATGACCTGGTGGGACGTGCCCAGCAGGGTGACATGCGTCGAATCAGCGTTGAGCAGGCAATGCGGCGTTACTCGGTGGATGTGTCGCAGGCGCAGCGTATCAGTCTGCTTGCCATGAATCTCTGGAAAGGCCTGCGGCTTGGCTCGGACGAGGAGCGCGAGCAGTTAGAGCAGCAGCTGCTGTGGGCATCCTGTCTGCACGAGATTGGCTACTCGATCTCCCACAACAGTTTTCATAAGCACTCTGCTTATATCGTGACCCATGCTGATCTCCCTGGTTTTTCCCGCAGAGAGCAGCAGGCGGTCGCGATTTTCGTGCTGGGCCAGCGCGGAAAAATCGCAAAGGTTCAGGCGCAGCTCTCCGGACCGGCGCATACCAGTGCCGTGATGTGTTTCCGACTTGCCTGCCTGTTTTACCGAAGACGGCTCGATCTTGATCTTCCGAGCATATCGCTGCGAGGCGGACCCACGCGGTTTCAGCTTGGTATCAGCCCCGATTGGCTTGAGCAGCATCCATTGACCGTATTTAGTCTCCAGCAAGAGGCGGCAGAATGGGCCAGAGCCGGAATTGATCTACAATTGCTGCCGGTTCAGGAAGACGGCGTTTCGGCCCGTCGTTCTGCGGCAGGCGCGTAGCTCAGCTGGTTAGAGCACCACCTTGACATGGTGGGGGTCGTTGGTTCGAGTCCAATCGCGCCTACCAACATCTTTCCCTTCATGTGCTTTCCATGCAGCCTCCCGCTTCCGCGTCTCTAGGAATGCCAGACCCAGAACAACTTCCGCTGACCGGCGTTCGCGTGCTGGATTTCAGCCGCCTGTTGCCCGGCCCGTTTTGCTCACAGGTGCTGGTGGATCTCGGTGCCGAGGTCATTCGCGTAGATGATGCAACCCGGAATGATGGTGGTGACCTCATGCGACAGGAGGCACGGCTGGATGGATTTGGCGATGGTGAGTTTTTTCATCTGGTGAATCGCGGTAAAAAATCGATTGCGCTCAATCTTCGCGATCCGAGGGCGGTCGAGATTGTCAAGCAGCTCGTGGTCGACGTGGATATTGTTTTAGAGGGATTTCGCCCTGGTGTGATGCAACGGCTTGGGGTCGGATATTCCGCGCTTTCTGCCGTGCGTCCGGAATTGGTGTATTGCGCGATTTCTGGCTACGGCCAGTCGGGATCTTTCGCCTCACAGGCAGGCCATGATCTCAACTACCAGGCGCTGTCCGGCACTTTGCATCATAGTCGGCCAGTCCATCAGCCACCGGCGGTTGGTGGGCTACAGATTGCAGATCTTGCAGGCGGTGCGATGACCGCCGTATCGGCAATACTCGCTGCGCTGCTGGAGGCCAAACTGAAAGGCAAGGGGCGTTTTCTTGATGTCTCCATGACCGATGGGCTGCTCGCGCTGAACGTCTACACGCTGGGCTTGCTGTCGCTTCGGGGTCAGGAGCCAAAGCCCGGGCAGGAACTGATCACGGGAGGAGCGGCCTGCTATCAGTTGTATCCGACACAGGATGGCCGATGGCTTGCAGTAGGAGCGTTGGAGCAGAAGTTCTGGGTCCGGTTTTGTAACGTGATTGGCCGGCCCGATCTTGCCGAGTTGGGCCACAGTCTGGGCGATGTTGGCCAGGCCACCATTCGGGCAGTCTCAGCGGAAATCATCCGCAGACCACTTGCCGATTGGCGCGAGATCTTTGCGCCCGAGGATTGCTGCGTGACACCCGTATTGACTCTAGAAGAGGCGCTACGCGATGGGCCTGCCGCCCAGCGACCGGGAATATGGCGCACGCCCGAGGGTCGACTGCGATCCAGTTTTCCGGTGTCGATGCAGTCGACCGAGCAGCAGAATCCGCTAAGGATACCGGCGCAGTCCCCGGAAATTGGCAGCCATTCCCGCGCTCTTCTGCGCGCAGCGGGTTATCGAGAACAGGACATTGACCAACTTATGGAAGCAGGCGTTGCCCGTTAATATTCGATCACTAAGGTTTTTGTAACGGAACACGTCCCATCAGATAGAACTCGTCGTTGGGCCGCATGCCGGTTGCGCTTGCGAGTCGATTGCTCAGTGCGAAAAATGCGGTGATCGATGCAATGTCCCAGAGGTCTTCCTCAGACAGACCCGCCTGGCGTGCTGCCTGTCGATCGGCATCCGAAACATCAGCCGAGGCGGTCGCCACTTTTACAGCGAAGTCTAAAATCGCACGTTCTCTGCTGCTGATATCTGCAGTCTTGTAATTCGTGGCAACCTGATCAGCAATCTTCGGGTTTTTGGCCCGGATTCTGAGTATCGCGCCATGCGCAATTACACAATATGGGCAGCGATTGATGGCAGATGTCGCCACGACGATCATCTCTCTCTCGGCCTTGCTGAGCCCGCTTGGGCCCTCCATGAGGGCATCGTGATAGGCGAAAAAGGCACGGAACTCCTCGGGCCTTCTCGACAGTACGCGCATCACATTCGGGACAAACCCCGCCTTTTCCTGGGTAACCGCCAGTCGCTGGGCGATGTCCTGGGGCAGTGATGACTGCTCAGGCAGGGGATAGTGGCAAATTGAGGCGTCGCTCAAGGGGATCTCTCCATGGGTGGATGCTATTCTTGGTCATGGCTGAAAGTCGCAACAGCGCGCAGATCATGTCACCCTGTAGATCGGTTTGCAAGATGTCTGAGCAGACCGGGCTGTGTATTGGCTGTCTAAGAACGATCGATGAGATTGCCCTCTGGGGTCAGATGAGCAGCGCGGAGCGTGAACAGGTGCTGCGACAGATTCAGCAGCGGGTGGGTCATTGGAATGTCGAGACTTCCCCACCGGCCGAGTAGGCTTCTTTAATCCGCTGAACCAAGACTGATAGGCGATCGAGATTAATGGACATTACGCTTCCCGATTCGATGCGATTTATCGAGCGGGATTGGCTGTCGGCCAATCAAGTCTTGTTTTTTGATGGACCCGATTCTGCCTCGTTAGTCGATACCGGGTATGTAAAACATGCAGCGCTCACCTGTACGCTGGTTGAACGGCTTCTCTCCGGTCGAAGGCTTGTTCGCATCATCAACACCCATCTTCATTCCGATCACTGTGGTGGTAATCGTGCACTTACGGAGCGGCATCACTCCGAGCTATTGATACCTATTGCGTCGTATCAGGCCGCAAAAGTCTGGGATGTGAATCGATTGACCTATCAGGCCACTGGACAGCGGTGCGATCCTTTCGAGCCAACCGGCTTTCTTCAGTCGGGCGATTGTCTGGAGCTGGGCGGGATGAAGTGGAGCGTACACGCGGCACCTGGCCATGACCCGGATTCAATCCTGCTCTATGCCGTCCGTGATCGTATTCTGATTTCTGCTGATGCGCTTTGGGAAGACGGATTTGGTGTTACTTTTCCAGAGCTCTCTGGGGAGAGTGGATTTCGGGAGCAGGGCGAGGTTCTGGATCTGATTGCCTCGTTAGATCCCGCGCTCGTGATTCCCGGCCATGGGCCAATGTTTTCGGATGTTGGGGCTGCACTGATGCGCGCGCGAAGCCGGCTTGACTGGCTTGCACAGGATCCGCAGCGCAATGCGCGTCACGCATTGAAGGTGCTCGTTAAATTTCTCATGCTCGATCTCGAGCGTGCGTCGATCGACCAGTTACTTGGACTTCTCGGAGAGGCGGAGGTGTTGCGCGATAGCGGCAGTCTTCTGGGCTTGAGCGCTACCGCTGCGGTTCAGTGGGCGTTGGATAGTCTCGTTAAAACCAAAGCCTTACTTCAGGATGGCGAGATCTTTGTCTGCCCAGGAGTTATCGGGGCGCCATCCTAATGGCGCCATCTAGTCGAATGACCTCCCCATTGAGATAGTCGTTCTCGATAATGTGCATCACCAGGCGAGCGAATTCGTCTGGCTTTCCCATTCGAGCGGGGAAGGGTACCGATTGATTCAGGGAGTCTTGAACCTCCTGAGGGAAGGCCAACAGCATTGGGGTCGCCATAATGCCAGGCGCAATCGTCATGACACGAATACGTAATCGGGCAAGCTCTCGGGCAATCGGTAAGGTCATTGCGACAAGTCCACCCTTTGAGGCTGCGTAGGCGGCCTGCCCAATCTGGCCGTCAAAGGCGGCGACCGAGGCTGTATTGATAATTACGCCAGCGGTTTCATCTGCATCTGAACGCTGAGGGGTCTCGCTGATTGCCTGCGCCGCGAGTCTGAGCATGTTGAAACTACCCATCAGGTTGATGGCGATCGTACGATGGAAAGATTCCAATGGGTGGGGTCCGTTTTTGCCAAGGACTTTTTCCGCGGGTGCGACACCCGCGCAGTTGATCAGGCCGTGCAGTCCGCCGAAGCGTTGTTGTGCAAATCTGATCGCCGACTCTCCGCTGGCGGCATCGGAGACGTCGCACTGAATAAAGACGGTGTCGGGTGCGGGCGTCTCTGGCGGTTTTAGGTCTGCGATCACCACGTTCGCACCGGCCTCTGCAAGCCGACAGGCAGCGACATAACCGAGCCCCGAGGCGCCACCCGTTACGATGAAAGTGTGATCTTGGATCTGCATACTGGTTTGACTTTAGGGGAGGCAGACGCTAAGGTCAAACTGGTCTATCGGAGCGATTGAATGGCGTTATCTCCTTCCCGAATTGAAGAAGTCCGAAGCAGTTTTGCGGCCCAGGGTCTGATGCGGCACTTTCAGGCCTCACTCGATGAGATCGAGGAAGGCCGGTCGGTAATTTCGATACCGTTATCCGAGGTGGTTACCCAGCAGCACGGGTTTTTCCATGGCGGCGTGGTGGGGGCGTTGGCGGATACTGCCTGTGGTTATGCGGCGCTATCGATGGTCCCGCCCGGAAAGGCAGGCCTGACCGCGGAGTACAAGATTAATTTGATTTCCCCAGCAGACGGAGACCGCTTAATTGCGGTTGGCACTGTGCTCAAACCTGGCCGGATGCTCATGGTCTGTCAGGGAGATGTATTTATAGAGAAGAGCGGCCAGCGGAAGAAATGTGCGGTCGCTCTGATGACGCTCTTCGTGATGGAAGGGCTGTCGTCGATCTAACTTAGTCAAGGAGAGCATGGACATGAAGCCCATCACCCAAGATCCAGTCGTCTTTCTTTCTGCGGCCCGTACGCCGATAGGCAACTTTATGGGCGAGCTTTCGCCGTTAACTGCTCCGATGCTTGGTTCGGTGAGTATCCGTGCTGCGCTGGCAAAGGCATCCATCTCCCCAGAGGTCATCGATGAGTTAATGTTTGGCTGCGTGCTGCCTGCTGGTGTTGGCCAGGCACCCGCCCGTCAGGCGGCATTGGGCGCAGGGCTTCCCAGCTCGACCGTCTGTACGACTGTCAATAAGGTCTGCGGCTCAGGTATGCGCTCCGTTATGGGCATGCATGACACCCTGGTGCTGGGTGCGGCCGCTGTGGTGGTCGCCGGGGGAATGGAGAGTATGAGTAACGCGCCTTATCTTCTTGCGCGGGCCCGTGCGGGTTATCGGATAGGACACAGCACTGTGTATGACCACATGATGCTTGATGGTCTAGAAGATGCCTATGAGCCCGGACGTTCGATGGGCACCTATGGCGAGGACTGTGCCCGGCAATATAAGTTTACGCGTGAGATGCAGGATCAATTTGCGATTGAATCAGTCAGTTGGGCAAAGCGTGCGGCAGATAACGCGGAATTCAAAGAAGAGATCGCTCCGGTTGAGGTCTCGACTCGCAAGGGGTCGGTTCAGATCGTCTCCGATGAGGGTCCTCGAACCATCGCCATTGAGAAGATTCCGAGCCTAAAGCCTGCGTTTGCCAAAGACGGTACGGTAACTGCAGCCTCTTCGTCGTCGATCAGTGACGGTGCGGCTGCCCTGGTAATGACTCGGCTCTCTACCGCAGAGCGTCTGGGCAGAACACCGATTGCGAGGATGGTTGGCCATGCGGGTTATGCGGCCACCCCAAGTGACTTTCCGACTGCACCAATTGGTGCGATCGAGCGACTACTAAAGGCCAATGCCTGGCAGGTCGCTGATGTGGATCTATGGGAAATCAATGAGGCCTTCGCTGTGGTCGCGATGGCGGCCGCCCGCGATCTGAAGATTCCTCGCGAGCGTCTGAATGTCAATGGCGGAGCTTGTGCCCTGGGCCATCCAATCGGTGCATCCGGCGCGCGGATCATTGTCACGCTCATTCACGCCTTGCGTCGGCGTGGATTAAAGCGGGGCGTGGCGAGCCTGTGTATCGGCGGTGGTGAGGCCACTGCTGTAGGTATTGAGATTAATTAAATTAACGCCAGGAAAGATCAGTCACCATGGTGCTCAGTGAGGAACAACAGCAGGTCCGGGATGCGCTAGCAGATTTCTGCCGAAACGAGATTGTTCCCAAGGCTGCGCAGTGGGATCGCGATCATGTGTTCCCGAAAGATATCCATCAGCAGCTTGCAGCGTTAGGCTGTTATGGGGTGATGGTGCCGCAGGAATATGGCGGTGCCGGCCTCGATGCAGTATGCCTTGCACTTATTCTCGAGGAAATTGCGGCTGCAGATGGGGGTACCAGTACAGCAATTTCCGTCAACAACTGTCCCGTCTGTAGTATTTTGCTTGCCTACGGTACCGAGGAGCAGAAACGCCAATGGCTGGTCCCGTTGGCCAGTGGCAAGATGCTCGGCGCTTTTTGTCTGACTGAACCTCAGGCGGGTTCAAATGCGGCCGAGGTGCGCACAACAGCCCGACGCGACGGCAATGACTATCTGATCAACGGTGTAAAACAGTTTATTACCAGTGGTAAAAATGGTCAGGTGGCGATTGTCATCGCCGTTACCGGCTCGGGCAGCCCAAGCGAGCGTATGTCGGCCTTTATGGTACCGACCGATGCACCAGGCTATACGGTCGCAAGGCTTGAGGAAAAGATCGGCCAGAATTCTTCGGACACTGCCCAAATCCTTTTTGAAAACTGTCGCATCCCCGCCAGTTATCGCATCGGTGCCGAGGGGCAGGGGTACAAGATTGCGCTTTCTGGTCTTGAGGGCGGCCGAATCGGCATTGCCGCGCAGTCGGTCGGGATGGCCCGGGCGGCATTTGAAGCTGCGTTGGCGTACGCAAAGGAGCGCGAGGCATTTGGTCAGCCGATCTTTCAGCATCAGGCCGTACAGTTTCGGCTTGCGGATATGGCCACACAAATTGAGGCCGCACGTCAGATGGTCTGGCACGCGGCAAGCCTGAAGGATGCCGGCCGTCCCTGTCTGAAGGAGGCCGCGATGGCAAAGCTTTACGCCAGTGAGATTGCTGAGCGGATTTGTTCAGAGGCGATCCAGATTTTCGGTGGTTATGGCATCGTGAAAGACTTCCCTGTCGAGCGGTTTTACCGCGACGTGCGCGTCTGTCAGATCTATGAAGGCACCAGCGATGTACAAAAGATTCTGATCGCGCGTGCCTTGGCCAACAGCACATCTGCATAGAGATCTGCAGTGTCGACAGCCACTCAACTTCCGGAACGCGTCAAGATTGTTGATGTCAGTCCGCGGGATGGTCTGCAAAATGAAAAGCAGCTTGTATCCGTAACAGACAAGGTATCTCTCATTCACCGACTGGCCCGGGCGGGACTGCCCAATATCGAGGCGGTGTCATTTGTGTCGCCTAAGTGGGTGCCGCAGATGGCCGACGGGCTTGCGGTTATGCAGGCAGTTGAGCGCACGCCCGGGATCATCTACTCGGCCCTCACGCCGAACATGCGAGGCTATGAGTCTGCCCGCGAGGCGGGTATGGACGAGGTCGTTATTTTCGGCGCGGCGTCAGAGGCCTTTTCACAGAAAAATATCAATTGCAGCATTGCGGAATCGATTGAACGATTTCGGCCAGTCGCCCAGGCAGCCCTTGCCGATGGAATTCGGCTCCGTGGCAGTATCTCCTGCTGCCTTGGCTGCCCCTACGAGGGTGCTGTGGAGCCCAGCCGAGTGTTGGATGTGGTCGACCGGATGATGGATCTGGGTTGTGTGGAGATTGATATTGCCGACACCATTGGAGTTGGTACAGCCCATCAGGTAAAGACTGTCTATGAATGGATCTTCCGCCGGTACGAGCGCGAGCGTTTTAGCGGCCATTTTCACGACACCTACGGCCAGGCGATCGCGAATATCGTGGCGGCACTTGAATCTGGTGTCGCTATTTTTCATGGCTCGGTGGCCGGCCTTGGCGGCTGTCCATATGCCCGCGGGGCCACCGGCAACGTGGCAACTGAGGACATTGTCTTTTTGATGCATGGGCTGGGAATTACGACAGGGATTGATCTCACGCTGCTCGCCGAGGCGGGCGAAGAGATCTCTCGGGTGCTGGGTCGGCCGAATGCATCACGGGCTGGTCGGGCCTGGCTCGCACGACAGGCCGCTACCCATTCGGCGCAGTGACATTCCCCGGCTGGTCTGGCCGTTATGCCCGATTATGCGTAGCTTCGTGCGTCTTCAATGAGTTTGCCGTCATCGGGGAGTGTGCCCGGTGCGACAAATGAAAGTTCGCAGCGTAGACGGGTGACCTCCCGCGCAGTATCAATCAGTGACTGGCTGTTGGATTGTGCGGCGGCACGGTCTGCGACCTCGCAATGTAGTGTCATCGTGTCGCTACCGATGTTTCCGGTAAGCACAAGACGGGCCTTGGTGACCATAGGAAAGCCCTTGATGATCTGGCCAATCTGGCCTGGATGCACAAACATGCCCCGTACCTTCGTCGTTTGATCGGCCCGTCCGAGCCAGCCTTTAATCCGGATGTTGGTCCGGCCGCAGTCGGTCGCGCTTTGAAGCGATCTTGGATCAATTGCCGACAGGTCACCGGTGGCAAACCGAATCATTGGATATTCGCGATTAAAGGTGGTGACAACCACCTCACCGACTTCACCGATGGGCATTGGCGCGCTGCCGCCAGGCTCGACGATTTCAACAATCGCATCCTCGTTGACCACGAGTCCCTGGGCGGGGTCAGCGGTCTCATAGGCGATCATTCCGAGATCCGCAGTCGCATAGGCCTGGCCGACGCGAATATTGCGCTCTGCAAGCCATTGACGTGTAGAGGGCGTAAGGGCCTCACCCGAGACAAGTGCCTTACGCAGGCTGTCTGTTGCGAGGTTCATCTCCTGGCCTTTTTCAATCAGGATTTTTAGAAAACTTGGCGTACCCGTGTAGCCTGAGGGTCGGAGCTGGGCGATTGCCTGTACCTGTTGCTCGGTCTGGCCGATTCCGGCGGGCAATACCCAACAGCCCAGGGCATGCAGTCCACCCTCGATAATCCACGCGCCTGGAGAGAGGTGATACGAGAAACTGTTGTGAACCAGATCGCCGGCTTGGAATCCCGCGGCGCGCAGTGCACGCATCATCCCGAAGTGATCCACGGTCATGCCCTGCGGCTCATAGATCGGACCGGGTGATTGAAAGACCCGGCGCAGCGCGGTAAACGGCGCGGCCAGAAACCCCCCGAAAGGCGGCTCGGATGACTGCAGAGAGGATAGGGTAGATTTTCGGGTAACGGGAAGCGACGCGATATCCGATAGGGATTTCAGCTGGCGCGGATCTAGACCACTCAGTGTCTTGGTGTAGTAGGGCGCGTTTGATTTTGCATGCGCTACGGTCTCTTGCAAACGGGAGAGCAGATCCCGCTCGCGATCATCCCGGGAACGACGTTCCTGCTGTTCAGATGGGGTCATACTGTGGTTAAGCCCTTATGCGAGCCAACGTTTACGACGGCGATAGGACTTCACTTCACGAAATGAGCTTCGCTCAGCGCCCGAGGACACACCGAGATAGAACTCTTTAACGTCTTCGTTGTTGCGGAGATCTTCGGCAGTGCCATCCATCACGATCCGGCCGTTCTCAAGGATGTAGCCGTATTGTGCAAAGCGCAGTGCGACGTTGGTGTTCTGTTCAGCGAGAAGGAAACTGACGCCTTCGCGGCTATTGAGATCTTGGACAATGTGGAAGACCTCTTCGACAATCTGCGGCGCTAGTCCCATCGAGGGTTCATCAAGCAGAATCGTTTCGGGATTGGCCATCAGTGCCCGGCCGATCGCGCACATCTGCTGCTCTCCACCGGAGGTGTAGGCCGCCTGAGAGTTGCGACGGGTTTTAAGCCTTGGGAAATAGTTGTAAACCTTGTCCAGCGACGTCTGTAGGTCTCCCTTCGAGGCGGCCCGAGTGTAGGCCCCCGAGAGAAGATTTTCTTCAATTGTGAGGTGGGCAAAACAGTGTCTGCCCTCCATGACCTGAACGACGCCTCGGCGCACCAGATCGGCGGGGGAGAGCGCCTCGATGCGTTCACCTTTGTACTCAATTGAGCCCTTGGTGACCTCGCCGCGTTCGCCTTTCAGCAGGTTAGAGACAGCCCTTAGCGTTGTAGTCTTGCCCGCGCCGTTACCGCCGAGCAGGGCAACGATACCGCCCTTATTCAGTGCAAGAGAGACCCCTTTCAAGACAAGGATCACATGGTTATAGATGACCTCAATTCCGTTAACGGTGAGTACTGGAGATGCGGTCGTCATCAGGTGATCCTTGTGCGTGATGGGGGCTCTGCTGAGGTCGGGATGCAATTAGGACTTGCAGTCGGCCTCGGTACGGCGTGTCAGTTTCTTCTCCTTTGCATAGCGCTCAGCAGATGCGGTCACCATCGGACGCATGATGGACTCATCGGCCTGCAGCCAGTCAGAGGACCAGCCGAACTTAGTGCCGTCCCAGGTGTGGATACGCGCCCATGCGGATCCCATGTGGTCTGCACAGGTGGTCTGGATGGGGCTTAAGACACCGGTAAAGCCAAGCTGCGCCAGACGTGCGCGATTGATATCCAGATTCTCATAACCCCAGCGTGCCTGCTCGCCGGTGACGACCTTGCCCTTACCGTAGCGCTCTTGCGCCCGGAATACGCCCTCAACGGCGAGCATTGCGCCAACGACGCCACGCATATAAAGCACATCGCCGACCTCAGCACGTGGACCGGTGCCCTGCCCTTTGTCGTGGATACGGGAGAGGATCTCTTTGACGACCTCGGAGTTCTTCTCGGAGCCATGCTGCATCATCACTGCGCTGTAGCCGCGGGCGCCTGCACCGATATCACGAATATCCGGCTCAGCACCAGACCACCACGTGCCGATCACCTTGTCCATTGGGTAGCCCACTGCGATGGCCTCGCGGATGGCGGTGGCGGTCATGATGCCCCAGGTCTGTAATACAACCCAGTCAGGGCGCTGCTGACGGACCTGAAGCCAGATTGCTTTCTGCTCAACACCGGGCGCGGGAATAGGCAGCAGTTGAAGCGTGAACCCATGCCGCTTGGCGCGCTCTTCCATGATCGGTAGGAGCTCTTTGCCAAACGGGCTGTCGTGATAGCCGACCGCGATCTTCTTGCCCTTCAGGTTGGCCCAGCCGCCCATTTTGTTGGCGATGTGCTGAATTACCGCATCACCCGCCACCCAGTAGTGGCCGATCAGGGGGAAGTTCCACTTAAAGATCATGCCGTCTGCAGAGTCACTGCGGCCATAGCCGGAGGTGATCATGGGAATCTTGTCATTAGGAATTTTTTCTGTGAGCGCGAAGGTAATACCAGTCGACAACGGCTGGAATACGGTGGCACCACCATGCTTGCCCTTCAGACGCTCATAGCACTCAACGCCGCGGTCTGTGGCATAGGCGGTCTCACACTCTTCGACAAGTGTCATGACGCCGTTAATACCGCCACGCGCATTGACCAGTTTCATGTAATCCCAATATCCATTGGCAAACGGAGTTGCGTTCGGGGCTACCGGTCCAGTGCGGCCGGTCAGGCTGGGGAAGAACTGAACCTTTGCCTGCGCGAGCGCCTGAGACTGCATCCCCGCCGTGGTCAGGGCGAGGGCGGCTAACGCACCCGCGATTAATGTTTTGGACTTCTTCATACGACGGTCTCCTCGATGGTGTTGGTGTGGTACGGATTGACGGTAGAAATTAAAGTTAAATGAGTCGATAAGGGGTAACCCCGAACGTTTAATGCGGGAAGGGCCATAGCCTCAGCTTTTGTTTTCCTATGCTCCACAGCTTTGCCAGGCCGTGGGGCTCAGCGATCAGGAACCAGACAATCAGGGCGCCAAAGATCATGAACTCGGCATGGGAGACCATGGCAATCGATACTTCTACGCCAAAAAGGTTGCCAATCATGGGCAGCACCTGGCTGAGGAAAATCGGCAATACGACGATAAAGGCTGCACCCATAAAGCTGCCCATAATCGATCCAAGGCCACCGATGATCACCACAAAGAGCAGCTGAAAGGAGCGGTCAATTGAGAAGGCCAAGGGTTCCCACGATCCCAGATGGACAAATCCCCATAATGCGCCCGCCACGCCAACGATAAACGAGCTCACCGCAAACGCGCTCAGCTTGGCATAGACCGGCCGAATTCCGATGACTGCAGCGGCAACGTCCATATCTCGGATTGCCATCCACTGACGGCCGATGGATGAGCGGACAAGATTTTTTGCCAAGAGCGCAAATAGCGAGACAAAGGCAAGGCAGAACAGATACTTATCGACGGGGGTATTGATGGTCCAGCCGAGAACGGTCAGATCTGACACGGCCACGGAACCGGATGAACTGTCGTTGGTGAACCATGAGATACGGCTAAACGCCCAGTCGCAGAAAAACTGTGCGGCGAGGGTGGCCACCGCCAGATACAGGCCTTTGACTCGCAGGCTGGGGATTCCAAAGATCACGCCCACGACCGTGGCGAAGAATCCTCCCGACAGCAGGGCGATGATCAGCGGCATCCCATCAATTCGCACAAATACGTTGTAGGCCATGTAGGCTCCTACGGCCATGAAGGCGCCCGAGCCCAGCGAGATCTGCCCGCAATAGCCAACGAGGATATTCACGCCAATTGCAGCAAGCGACAGGATAAGAAATGGGACCAGAATGGCCTTTAGCGCGTAGTCACTGGCCAACATGGGGACCGCGACCGCGGCAAGCGCGATGAGCCCGAGAACAAAAAATCGATCCTGGGCGATTGGAAAAATCTGTTGGTCGGCTCGGTAATTGACCTTGAACTGGCCATTTTCTCTGTAGATCACGCGGCTTTCTCCCTAGACCCGATCGATAATTTTTTCGCCAAACAGGCCCTGCGGCCTCACCAGAAGTACCAACAGCGCCAGAACGTAGGAGAACCAGATCTCGATTCCACCGCCGAAGAACGGCCCGATATACACCTCGGAGAGTTTTTCCCCCACCCCGATCAGCAGCCCTCCGATGATGGCGCCAGGCACGGATGTCAGTCCGCCCAAAATGATCACCGGCAGCGCCTTTAAAGCGACCGTGGTCAGCGAAAACTGAACACCAATCTTGGATCCCCAGATTACGCCCGCCACGAGCGCTGTAATGCCTGCAACACACCACACGATGACCCACATCCGGTTGAGCGGAATGCCAATCGACTGGGCTGCCTGGTGGTCATCGGCCACCGCACGCAAGGCGCGGCCTGTTGATGTTTTCTGAAAGAAGATGGTCAGTGCGGCGACGAGTGCGGCCGCGACAATAGAGGCGTAGAGGTCTTCTTTGCTGATCAGGATGCCGCCTTCGAACACCGACTGAAGCAGAAATATCGGCTCCTTGGGCATACCAATGTCAATCTTGTAGACCGAACTGCCAAAAATGGTCTGACCAAAACCATCCAGGAAATACGTGACCCCAAGAGTGGCCATCAGCAAGGTGACGGCCTCCTGATTGACCAGTGGCCGCAGCACCAGTTTTTCAACCACCCAGGCAAAGGCAAACATGAGCAGGGCGGCCAAGACAAAGGCAATCAGATTTCCAAGCAGTTTGCTGTCAAAGCCCAGAAGCGCCGGTATCCATTCAGAAAAACGCGCCATGGCAAGGGCGGCAAAGAGCACCATGGCGCCCTGTGCGAAGTTGAAGACACCGGATGCTTTAAAGATCAGTACAAAGCCCAGGGCGACCAGCGAATACAGCACGCCCGCCATGAGTCCGCCGATCAGAGTTTCAAAGAAAAATCCCATGATGTGGCTATTCCTCCTTAATGCTCGGTGCCCAGGTAGGCGTTAATCACATCGGGGTTCTGTCGGACATCGTCCGGAACACCGTCACCAATCTTCTTGCCGTAGTCCAGCACGACAACCCGCTCAGAGATATCCATCACCACGCTCATATCGTGTTCGATTAGAACAATCGTGGTTCCAAATTCATCGTTGACGTCGAGAATGAAACGGCACATGTCCTGCTTCTCTTCCACGTTCATGCCGGCCATTGGCTCATCGAGCAGCAGCAGCTTTGGCTCCATCGCAAGTGCCCGTCCCAGATCCACCCGTTTCTGCAGGCCATACGGCAGCTGGCCCACCGGCGTGCGGCGGTGCTGTTGGATGCCGAGGAAGTCGATGATCTCTTCAACGAACTCCCGATGTCTGATCTCTTCACGCTCCGCGGGACCGAGGCGCAATGCCTGGAGAAAGAGGTTGGATTTCATCCGCAGGTTTCGGCCGGTCATGATGTTGTCGAGCACCGACATTCCCTTAAACAGCGCTAAATTCTGAAAAGTTCTGGCAACGCCGAGGCAGGCCATCCGATGCGGATTCACATCGTCGAGCGTTTCGCCTTCGAAGACAATCTGCCCCTCCTGCGGCTTGTATGCGCCATTAATGCAGTTGAGCATAGAGCTTTTTCCTGCCCCATTTGGACCGATGATGGAACGGATCTCGCCGCGCTGGACATCGAAAGAGATGTTCGATAGGGCCTGGACGCCGCCAAACGACAGGCTGATGCCACGGACCTCGAGGATGATATCGCTGCCGTTCATTTGGCCCCTCCGTAGGGGAAGGTTTTGGTGTCGTGGACCCTGAGCGTGGCCGAAACCTTTCCGGTTCTGCCGTCCTCAAAACGCACCGCTGTCTCAATGAATTGTTCCTTCAGCCCGCCGTAGATGGCGTCGATCAGGACCTTGTATTTCTCCTCGATAAAGCTCCTGCGCACCTTCCGTGTTCTGGTGAGTTCATCGTCATCCGGGTCAAGTTCTTTGTGCAGAATCAGGAAGCGCGAGATCTGTGCGTGGCCAAGCATGCTTTCATGGGAGAGCTCCTGGTTCATTTTTTCGATACAGCCCGTGATGAGCTCTGCAACGGCCGGATTGCCGGCAAGATCAATGTAGCCCGAGTAGCCTATGTCTCGGCGCTCTGCCCAGTTACCCACTGCCTCAAAGTCGATATTGATAAACGCGCCGATACTGTCGCGGCCTGCGCCGAATACGACAGCTTCCTTGATAAAGCTGAAGAATTTGAGCTTGTTTTCAATGTACTTCGGTGCAAAGACCTTGCCATCGGCCATCTTGGAGACATCCTTGGCACGGTCAATGATCCGAAGATCGCCATCACTATCGATGACGCCCGCATCACCCGTGTGGAAGTAGCCTTCATGGTCGATGGATTCGGCAGTCGCCTCGGGGTTTTTGTAGTACTCCTTTAGCAAAGACACACCACGAACCAGGACTTCACTATTGTCGCCAATCTTGATCTCTACCCCGGGGGATGGCTTACCAACAGAGTCATATTTCACTTCACCGTTGCGTTGAATGCAGGCATAGGCGCAGCTCTCGGTCTGGCCGTATAACTGCTTCAGATTGATACCAATGGATCGGTAAAAGCGAAAGAGATCGGGGCCGATCGCCTCACCTGCGGTGTAGGCCACTCGAATATTGCTCATCCCCAGGGTGTTGCGCAACGGACCATAGACAAGCAGATTGCCGAGGCCGTAGAGCAGGCGCATCGGCAGTGGAACATCGTGGCCATCGAGAAGTTCAGCCCCACATTTTCGTGCCACGCCCATGAAATAGTTGAACATTTTCTGCTTCAGCGGGCTGGCATCTTCCATACGAATGGTGACTGATGTCAGCAGCCCCTCGTAGACCCGTGGCGGCGCAAAGTAGTAGCTTGGACCAATCTCTTTCATGTCCATCGAGACGGTCTCGCGAGACTCTGGGCAGTTGATCGTAAATCCGCTGGCCATGCACTGGGCCATCGAGAAGAGAAAGTCACCGACCCAGGCCATCGGCAGATATGCCATGGTGTTGTCTTGATCACTGAGACTATCTACCGAGCAGGCGCCATGGCCGGCGCCGAGCATGGAGGCATGCGTCTGGCAGACCCCCTTTGGCCGGCCGGTTGTGCCTGAGGTGTACAGGATCACGCAGACATCCTCTGGTGTTCCTAGATCCACCTCTCGGTCAAAGAAGTCGGGATTGGCCTGATGAAAAGCACGGCCGGCCTCCAGGAGATCTTCAACCGGCTTGATGTGGTCATGCTGGTAATTCCGCATCCCGCGCGGATCAAGGTAGAACACGTTATGCAGCAGGTGGACATCTTCATTGATCTCGAGCAGTTTATCGACCTGCTCCTGGTCTTCTGCAAACGCAAAACTCACATCGGCGTTTTGCAGTACATACACCATCTCAGCGGCGATGGAGTCCTGGTAGAGGGGCACCGCGATGCCGCCGAGGCTCTGGGCGGCGAGCATCGCCTGGTAGAGCTTGGGGCGGTTATCACCAATAATCCCGAGGGTCATGCCGCGTTTAAAGCCGAGGCTTGCAAGACCACATGCGAGCAGACGGACTGTCTCATAGGCCTGGCCCCATGTCTCGGTCTGCCATATGCCGAGATATTTCTCGCGATAGGCCGGACGCTCGGGTCTGACCCGCGCGTGTTCGCGCAGGGCGCGGGGAAAAGTCATGTGTGCGGCTGCGATCACCTTGTTGCGTCCTGTGTTGGTTACATATTCCGGCGGTACTGGCCGCCGACCGCATAGAGGGCTTCCGTGATCTGCCCCAGGGAGCAGGTGTGGACTGCATTCATGAGTTCTTCAAATACGTTTCCGCCGCGGATCACGGTCTGCTGTAAACGCTCCAGCGCTGCCGATGCTGTGGCGCCATGCGCCTGATGGAACTCGGAAAGACGCTTAAGTTGGCTGCGTTTCTCATCCTCGGTCGATCGGGCAAGTTCAATCGTCTCAGGCACCTCAGCGGTATTAGGGCCGCGAAACGTATTGACCCCGATGATCTGCAGCTCACCGGTATGTTTGAGATGCTCGTAGTGCATGGATTCGTCCTGGATCTTTCCACGCTGGTAGCCCGTCTCCATGGCGCCAAGAACGCCGCCCCGCTCCGAGATGCGTTCGAACTCTGCGAGCACGGCTGCCTCGACCAGATCGGTGAGCTCTTCGATGATAAAAGAGCCTTGATTCGGGTTGTCTGACTTCGACAGCCCCCACTCGCGGTTGATGATCAGCTGAATCGCCATTGCGCGGCGAACGCTTTCCTCGGTGGGTGTGGTGATCGCCTCGTCGTAGGCATTGGTGTGCAGCGAGTTGCAGTTGTCGTAAATCGCGATCAAGGCCTGCAGGGTTGTGCGGATGTCATTGAAATCAATTTCCTGAGCGTGCAGGCTTCTGCCGGACGTCTGAATGTGGTATTTCAGTTTCTGGCTGCGTTCGTTCGCGCCATATTTCTCGCGCATCGCGAGCGCCCAGATTCGACGGGCTACCCGACCAAGCACGGCGTACTCCGGGTCCATGCCGTTGCTAAAGAAAAACGACAGGTTTGGCGCAAAGTCGTCGATCTTCATCCCGCGGGCAAGATACGACTCAACATAGGTAAATGCGTTGGAGAGCGTAAATGCAAGCTGGGAGATTGGATTGGCACCGGCTTCGGCGATGTGATAGCCCGAGATCGATACCGAGTAAAAGTTGCGTACGCCATTAGCGACGAAAAACTCTTGGATGTCGCCCATGACCTTGAGGCTGAAATCGGTCGAAAAAATACAGGTGTTTTGGCCCTGATCCTCTTTCAGAATATCGGCCTGAACGGTGCCGCGCACGTTGCGCAGGACATCGGATCGAATGGCCTTGGCCTCTTCCGTGGTCGGCGATCGGCCTTGTTCCTGTTTAAAGTGCTCAATCTGTTGATCGATGGCCGCATTAAAAAACATCGCAAGAATTGCGGGCGCAGGACCATTGATGGTCATCGATACAGACGTTGAGGGCGCACAGAGTGTAAAACCGGAGTACAGGGCCTTCATGTCGTCCAAAGTGGCAACAGAAACCCCGGAATTGCCCACCTTGCCGTAGATATCCGGACGCTCTCCTGGATCACTGCCATACAGTGTGACGGAGTCGAACGCGGTCGATAACCGAATCGCCGGCATATCGGCTGCAAGCAGTTTGAAGCGTCGGTTGGTACGGTCAGGATCGCCCTCGCCAGCAAACATCCGAGTTGGGTCTTCATCGGCCCGCTTAAAGGGGAACACGCCCGCCGTATAGGGGAAGTGGCCTGGGAGGTTTTCGAGCATGCGCCAGTTCAGGATATCGCCATGATCATGAAACTTAGGCAGACCCACGCGGGGCATTTTGCTGCCAGATAGCGTGTTCACCCAGAGCTCTTGCCGGTCGACACGATCGCGTATTTTTGTCTCCAGCACCTCCTGCCGATAGGCATGGGCAATCGCTGGCCACTGCTCAATAAGAAGCTGTTCTGCTTTGCCGATTTGTCGCTCGCGCTCTGCGATCAGTTCGTTAAGGTTTGGCTGCAATCCTGCTGCCTGCGCTATCTCCCGCGAGGCCTTGAGCTGCTGCAGTTCTCGGGCAAGTCTGGACTGCTGCACGACACGGGCGCGATAGTCTCGGATGCTCTGGGCAATCTCGGCAAGATATCGGGAGCGGGCGGCGGGGATGATGGCATCGCGCGAGTGGGAATACCGTACGCCGGTGCGGGGCAGCCGGCCTGACGAAGGTTTTAGTCCGATTTTGCCGAGCTCATCGGCAATCGCGTGATACAGCGATGTCACGCCATCATCATTAAACCGAGATGCCTGAGTGCCAAAGACGGGCATCGACTCAAGACTGCTGGCCCAGTCTCCACGATTGCGCTGGACCTGTTTGCTGACATCGCGAAGTGCATCCTCCGCACCCCGACGGTCGAATTTATTGATTGCTACGAAATGCGCGAAGTCCAGCATGTCGATTTTCTCGAGCTGGCTTGCCGCTCCGAATTCGGGCGTCATGACGTACAGGCTGCGGTCTACGTGGGGTACTACCGCCGCATCTCCCTGGCCGATGCCGGAGGTCTCGACCACGATCAGGTCAAAGCCCGCCATGCGGCAGCACTCGATGGCCTGGGGTAGGGCCTGGCTGATCTCGCTGCCCGCATCGCGTGTCGCCAGCGAGCGCATATAGATATTAGGATGGTTAATCGCATTCATGCGAATGCGGTCACCCAGCAGTGCGCCATGGGATTTTCTACGCGTCGGGTCGATCGACAGAATGGCGATACGAATGTCATCACCATGATCGATTCGAAACCGCAACACCAGCTCATCGGTGAGCGATGATTTTCCTGCGCCGCCTGTGCCGGTAATGCCAATGACCGGGGGCCGCTGCCGGGTCTGTGCACGCAGTGCCTCTGATTCCGCCGCAGTCAGCCAGCCGTTTTCCGCAAGACTAATCAGACGGCCGAGTGTGCGCCCACTGGAAGATCCGTAGTGGTCCTTGGTCTGTAGCGACTGCATCAGGGCGGATCCACCATCGAAGCGTTGTGGCAGCGAGCGCTGCACCATATCTGCGATCATTCCCTGCAGTCCCAGGCGCTGTCCGTCCTCTGGGCTATAGATGCAGGTCACGCCGTAGTCCATGAGTTCTTTGATCTCCGAGGCTACGATTACACCGCCTCCGCCGCCAAACACCCGAATGTTCTCTGCGCCTTGTTCACGCAGCGAGTCGACCATGAACTTGAAAAACTCGACGTGACCGCCTTGGTAGCTGGAAACAGCAATGCCCTGGGCGTCTTCTTGGATAGCGGTATTCACGATCTCAGATACAGATCGGTTGTGGCCAAGGTGAATAACCTCGCAGCCTTGATCCTGCAGGATGCGTCGCACAATGCTGATGGAGGCGTCGTGGCCATCGAAAAGAGAGGCCGCTGTAACAAAACGTGGCGGAATATCGCGGCTGACCGCATTCGGTAGATTTTTGAGAATCGAATGGTCTGTCATGCGCGCGCTGAAGTAGGTAAAGAGAAAATTTGTTAGGAAAACACTATCAGATAAACAGGTCCAGCCCTATTCAGGGAGACCCTGCGTTAGGGATCTCCCGCTTATTGCCTGACCGGTCAATTGCGACGTAGGTCAGGGTGGCATCGGTGACTTTCACGGTGATGGGGTTTTCGGGATGCCGTTCGGCGGTGACCTCGACCTGGACAGTAATCGAGGTCTTGCCGACGCGAACCTCCCGCGCCCAAAAGCTCAGCACATCCCCGATGGATACAGGCTGCTTGAACTGAAAGCTGTTTACCGCCACGGTCGCGACCCGACCGCGGGCCCGCCGGACGGCGATCACGCCACCGGCCAGGTCGACCTGGGCCATGACCCAGCCGCCAAAAATATCGCCATTGGCATTGGCATCTGCCGGCATTGGAACGACGCGAAGGGCAAGCTGGCTATCGGGATGATGCATCTTTTTCTGCCTTGAAGGGAGGTGGCGATGGGTTTAGTGGGCCACTCTAATTAAGGCTATAGTTAGCGTCAATAAATTCAGGGAGCAGCGCAGCAATGGCAAGCATCACGGAATTTAATTTCGGTTTCTCAGACGAGCTGGCAGCTTTGCAGTCTGCGGTTCGTGATTTTGCAGCGCAAGAAATAGCGCCTTTGGCCGCCGAGCTCGATCGCACGGATCAGTTCCCCATGCATTTGTGGAAAAAGATGGGCGACATGGGCCTGCTGGGAGTGACTGCCGCCGAGACCTATGGCGGGGCGGAGATGGGCTACTTGGCCCATATGATCGTGATGGAGGAAATCTCGCGGGCCTCGGCATCGGTTGGTCTGTCGTATGGCGCCCACTCGAATCTCTGCGTGAACCAGATCATGCGCAACGGCACCGATGCCCAGCGTGCCCGCTACCTTCCGAAGCTCATTTCTGGAGAGCATGTCGGGGCGCTGGCGATGAGCGAGCCCAATGCGGGCTCTGATGTCGTGAGTATGAAGCTGCGTGCGGATGCCCAAGGGGATCACTATGTGCTTAACGGCTCAAAAATGTGGATTACCAACGGACCGGATGCCGATGTTCTGGTGGTCTATGCCAAAACCGAGCCCGATCTTGGGCCGCGGGGCATCACCGCTTTTCTGATCGAGAAGTCAATGCCGGGCTTTTCGGTCGCCCAAAAGCTCGACAAACTCGGGATGCGCGGATCGCATACCGGCGAGTTGGTGTTTCAGGATGTCAAAGTGCCCAAAGAACACATATTGGGCGGTCTCAATGGTGGCGTTCGCGTACTGATGAGCGGATTGGACTACGAGCGGGCTGTGCTTGCGGCGGGCCCGCTGGGCATCATGGCCGCGTGCATGGATGTGGTGGTGCCCTATATCCACGAGCGCAAGCAGTTCGGCAAGGCGATTGGTGAGTTTCAGCTGATTCAAGGCAAGGTCGCGGACATGTACACCACGCTGCAGGCCTGTAGAGCCTATTGCTATGCAGTTGGAAAACGGCTCGATGAGCTCGGCTCCGGTGAACACCGGGGAATCCGCAAAGATGCAGCTGGTGTCATTTTGTATACCGCCGAGAAGGCAACATGGATGGCCGGCGAGGCGATTCAGGTGCTGGGCGGTAATGGCTATGTCAACGAATATCCTACCGGCCGACTCTGGCGCGATGCCAAGCTCTATGAGATTGGCGCAGGCACTAGCGAAATTCGCCGCATGCTGATTGGCCGCGAGCTTTTTGACGAGACCGCTTAGGACCCGATCGTGTCGGTGATTCAATCCTCTATCAACACGCGGTCGGAGGCCTTCCAGTCCAATGCGGCGTCGATGCGTCAGCTTGTCGATGACCTGCGGGCAAAGGTGGCGCAGGCAAGCCTCGGCGGGGGCGAGTCTGCACGTCAGAAGCACCTCTCCCGCGGCAAGCTTCTGCCGCGCGACCGGGTGGACATGCTGCTCGATCCGGGCAGTCCGTTTCTAGAGTTCTCGCCCCTGGCCGGATTTGGTGTCTATCGTGATCCAGACGGCAGTGATGCCGCACCTGGCGCTGGCCTGATCACGGGTATTGGACGAATCTCAGGCCAGCTTTGCGTGGTGGTCTGCAATGATGCAACGGTCAAAGGGGGCACTTATTTCCCGATGACGGTGAAAAAACACCTGCGTGCCCAGGAGATCGCAGAGCAGAATAATCTCCCCTGTGTCTATCTCGTGGATTCGGGCGGCGCCAATTTGCCGAATCAGGACGACGTGTTCCCCGATCGTGAGCACTTTGGCCGGATTTTTTTCAATCAGGCACAGATGTCGGCCAAGGGCATCACTCAGATTGCGGTGGTAATGGGCTCGTGTACTGCAGGTGGCGCCTATGTTCCGGCGATGAGCGATGAGTCCGTGATTGTGAAAGAGCAGGGAACAATTTTCTTGGGTGGTCCGCCATTGGTGAAAGCGGCCACCGGTGAAGAGGTGAGCGCCGAGGACTTGGGTGGCGCCGATGTGCATACACGCCTGTCCGGGGTCGCGGATCACTTTGCGCTCAATGATGGCCACGCGCTTGGCATTGCACGGCGGCTGGTTGCCCGACTCAACCGGCCTGCGGGCCGGCCTGCCGATCGTCCGGTGATTCGTGCGCCGCTATACGCTCCGCACGAGATTTATGGGGTTGTGCCCAAGGACTCACGGCACCCCTATGATGTCCGCGAGGTTATTGCACGTATTGTTGATGGCTCTGAGCTCGATGAATTTAAGTCCCGATATGGCGGGACGCTTGTCACCGGCTTCGCAAGTATCCATGGATACTCGGTCGGCATCATTGCCAACAATGGGATTTTATTTTCGGAGAGCGCACAAAAGGGCGCGCACTTCATCGAGCTTTGTTGTCAACGCAAAATCCCTATCGTCTTTTTACAGAACATCACTGGATTCATGGTGGGCCGTCGTTATGAAAACGAGGGTATTGCCAAGCACGGAGCGAAACTTGTCACAGCTGTTGCAACGGCGGCAGTTCCAAAGTTTACGGTCATCATTGGCGGCTCCTTCGGGGCGGGGAACTACGGCATGTGCGGCCGGGCATTTTCTCCTCGGATGCTTTGGATGTGGCCAAACGCCCGGATTTCCGTCATGGGTGGTGAGCAGGCGGCCAGCGTATTGGCGACTGTGCGCCGTGATGGCCTAAAGCTAAAGGGCGTGGATTGGAGTGCTGCGGACGAAGAGACTTTTAAGGCGCCGATTCGTGAGAAGTATGAGCGCGAGGGGCATCCCTATTACGCAACAGCGCGGCTGTGGGATGACGGGGTGATTGATCCGGCCGATACGCGGCGGGTACTTGGACTGGGCTTAGCAGCGAGCCTGCACGCGCCTGTTCCTGAAACCCGTTTCGGCGTGTTTCGAATGTAAGGTCGTCATTGCAGACAGCGCAGAGCCCGATGATCTCGAAAATTCTTATTGCCAACCGTGGCGAAATCGCCTGCAGGATTATTCAGACCTGTCGCAGGATGGGCATCCGTAGTGTCGCTGTCTATTCAGATGCAGATCAGCACGCGATGCATGTAGCGATGGCCGACGAGGCTGTGCGTGTGGGTGGGCCGTTGCCCGCAGAGAGTTATCTCGCAATCGACGCGCTGATAAAGGCCGCCCAGGTAACGGGTGCAGAGGCAGTCCATCCTGGCTATGGGTTTCTCTCCGAGAACACCGCCTTTGCGGATGCCTGCGGACGCGCCGGTCTGATATTCATTGGGCCGCCCCCTGCTGCCATCGAACTGATGGGATCGAAGTCGGCCGCCAAATTGCTGATGGACAAGATGGGGGTGCCCACCGTGCCCGGCTACAGCGGCGAAGACCAGTCTGCAGACAAGCTCAAATCAGAGGCAGTTCGAATTGGTTTCCCGGTCATGATCAAGGCGGTTGCTGGTGGTGGCGGCCGCGGCATACGGATTGTCGAGCAGGCCGATGACTTTGCGGCTGCATTGCAGTCGTGTCAGCGAGAGGCGAAGGCGGGCTTTGCCGATGATCGTGTGTTGATTGAGCGCTATCTGCCGATGGCCCGCCACATCGAGGTCCAGGTATTTGCCGATGCACATGGCAACGTTGTCCACCTATTTGAGCGAGACTGCTCGACCCAGCGGCGTCATCAGAAGCTCATCGAGGAGTCGCCCGCCCCAGGGTTATCGGCTGAGCAGCGAAAAGCGATCTGTGATGCAGCCGTGCGGGCGGTGAGTGGAATTGATTATCGCGGTGCCGGTACGGTTGAGTTTATTGCCCAGACCGATGCTCAGGGTCGTGTGGGCGAGTTTTACTTCATGGAGATGAACACACGACTCCAGGTGGAGCACCCAGTCACCGAGATGGTGACCGGCCTTGATCTGGTGGAGTGGCAGATTCGAATAGCGCGGGGCGAGCCGATACCGTTGGCCCAATCTGAGATTTCGAGTCGTGGACATGCGATTGAGGTTCGGATCTGCGCCGAAGATGCTGCACGCGATTTTTTACCGGCGACGGGAAAAATCAATTACCTCAGGCTTCCCCCCAGTGTTCCTGGTCATGTACGGGTGGATACCGGTGTGCAGCAGGGCGATGAGATCACTTTGTTCTATGACTCGATGCTGACAAAGTTGATCTGTTGGGCGCCCGATCGGAACGCCGCGATTGCCCGGCTACAAATGAGCCTTCAGCACTGCGTATTTGCCGGTGTTGGATCTAACGTGGGCCTACACCGGCGAATGCTTGGTCTCGATGACTTCATTTCAGGCCGGCTGTTTACGGGCCTGATGGCCCGGCACTGGCAGGCGCTGCAGTCTCAGGATGCGCCGGACGTGCCGGCCCTTTGTCTTGCTGTTGCGGGCCTTTTGAGTTCGGAGCAGTCGGGCCGCAGCAGTGTGCCTGGCGTGGTGCTGCCGCACTCAGAACGTGATCCCTGGGCGTTGCATGATGGCTGGCGGCTTTTCGAGCCCGTCGTGAGAAGTTTTGACTTTCTCCTGTCGTCGGAGAAGTCACCTGCCGCAGAGAGAATCGTTGCGCAACTCGATCAAACCTCGTCGACGCTGCGGGTGTTGCAGCAGCAGGAACGTTTCCGCTGGACGCGTCTCGATGATGAGGGTTCCCTGCTGGTTCACTTCGGTGAAATCACCATCAAGGGGCAGGTCCGGGCAGATCCTGAGCAGCCCGGTTTGATTCATGTGCGCACGGTAGAAGCGGAGTTTGATCTTCGCCTGGTAGACCCGTACGCCGCTGGCGAGGGGGCAGAGGATGCAGACGCCTCGCTGCGTGCGCCAATGCCTGGGTTGGTCCTGTCGGTGATGTGCGCGAAGGGTGCTGCAGTAAAAAAGGGCGACCCGCTGATGGTGCTCAGTGCCATGAAGCTTGAGCAGACGATCTCCGCCCCACGAGATGGGGTGATTGAGGAGATCTTTTTCTCCGCCCAGGATCAGGTCTCCGAGGGCGCTGTCCTGCTGAAGTACCAAGAGGCGCCTGCGGCACACTAATCGGCCAGGCGAGGGGCTGCTTGGCCCCGCCCCTTAGAATAGAGACCTCTGCGCCTGTGCGGCTTACTCTCTAAAAAGGCTTATGGTCAATATCACCCTTCCGGATGGTTCTCTACGAACCTTTCCCCAGCCCGTCCGTGTCTCAGAAATAGCGTTAAGCATCGGTGCCGGGCTCGCTAAGGCGGCCATTGCCGGCAAGGTCGATGGTCAGCTTGTGGATACGAGTTTTCTGGTTGAGCGCGATGCCCGTTTGGCGATCGTGACCGATCGTGACCCGGAGGGTCTGGAGATCATCCGGCATTCCTCGGCCCACCTTCTGGCTTACGCTGCCCAGCAGCTGTTTCCTGGCCTACAGGTCACGATTGGCCCAGTGATCGAGCACGGGTTTTATTACGACTTTTCGTATTCGCGACCGCTCACCCCAGAGGACCTTGCGGCCATTGAGTCACGAATGCGCGAGCTTGCTGCAAAAGACGAACCGATCGTGCGCGAGGTCTGGGATCGTGATGAGGCGATCAAACTATTTTTGTCGATGGGCGAGAAGTACAAGGCCGAGATCATCGAATCCATTCCGAAGGGTGAGCAGATTTCCTTGTATCGCGAGGGTGGTTTTGTAGATCTCTGCCGAGGACCCCATGTGCCCTCCACGGGTAAGCTCAAAGTGTTTAAGCTGATGAAGGTTGCCGGAGCCTACTGGCGCGGGGATCATCGCAACGAGATGTTGCAGCGGGTGTACGGTACGGCGTTCGCCAAGAAGGAAGAGCTGGACGCCTACTTGCACCAGATTGAAGAGGCCGAAAAACGCGATCACCGCAAGCTGGGTAAGGCGCTCGATCTCTTTCATATGCAAGACAACGCGCCAGGCATGGTGTTCTGGCATCCCAAAGGATGGTCCATCTGGCAGCAGGTTGAGCAGTACCTTCGCCGTGTCTACGTCGAGGCGGGCTATCAAGAGATCCGCTGTCCTCAGATTCTTGATCGCTCGCTCTGGGAGGCGTCCGGGCACTGGGAACACTACAAAGACAACATGTTCACCACTGCATCTGAGAACCGTGACTATGCCGTGAAGCCGATGAACTGTCCGGGCCATATCCAGGTGTTCAACTCTGGGCTGCGCTCGTATCGTGATCTGCCTTTGCGATACGGTGAATTTGGCTCATGCCATCGCAATGAGTCATCGGGAAGCCTGCATGGGCTGCTGCGGGTACGCGGTTTTACCCAGGATGATGGCCATATTTTCTGCACCGAAGATCAGATCCAGTCCGAGGTGGATGCGTTTACCCGCAAGCTACTCCAGGTCTACAAGGACTTCGGGTTTGAGAATGTGATTTACCGGCTGTCGACCCGGCCAGCCAATCGGGTGGGCTCCGATGAGAGCTGGGATAAGGCAGAGCGTGCCCTGGCCGAGGCGCTCAACAACGTGGGCGTGGAATGGCAGGAGCTTAAGGGTGAGGGGGCTTTTTACGGTCCCAAGATCGAGTATTCGCTCAAGGACTCACTGGGCAGGATCTGGCAGTGCGGCACCATCCAGGTGGATTTCAATATGCCGGTGCGGCTAGGGGCGGAGTTTGTCGACGCCGATAACACCCGGAAACCGCCCGTTATGCTGCACCGGGCGATTGTGGGATCCCTGGAGCGGTTCATCGGCATTCTGATCGAGAACCATGCGGGAGCGATGCCAGTCTGGCTGGCGCCGGTCCAGGCCGTGGTCGCCTCGATTACAGATGCCCAGGCGGAATATGCCTCGGGTGTTGCGAAAAGCCTGCAGGCCAGGGGCTTTCGGGTCGAGTCGGATTTGCGGGGAGAGAAAATCTCCCTTAAAATCAGAGAGTTAAGCCTTCAGAAGGTGCCCTATATCCTGGTCGTAGGTGATCAGGAGCGGGCATCCTCCCAGGTCACCGTTCGGGGACGTGGGGGCAAAGATCTCGGGGCCATGACTTCGGACGCCTTTGCTGACCGTCTCGACCAAGAGATCCGGTCGCGCCAATAAGGCGTCCGAATTTTTTAAGCTTTTAAAGGGAATTCAATAATCGCTACAGATCGCTCGCATCGCATTAACGGTGAAATTACGGCGCCAGAGATTCGGCTGGTTGGAGTGGACAACGAGGCCATCGGCATCGTCAGGGTTGCAGAGGCAATCCGAATGGCAGAAGAGGCAGATGTAGACCTCGTCGAAATTGCCCCTCAGGCAGAGCCGCCAGTCTGCAAGTTAATGGACTACGGCAAGTTCAAGTACCAGGAGCAGAAGCGGGCTCACGATGCGCGGTTAAAGCAGAAAATCATCCAGGTTAAAGAGGTCAAGTTTCGGCCAGGCACGGATGAGAACGATTACCAAGTGAAGCTGCGCAATTTGCTGCGGTTTCTCGAAGAAGGCGACAAGGTCAAGATTACCTTGCGCTTTCGGGGCCGGGAGATGGTCCACCAGGAGTACGGCATTCGGCAGTTAGAGCGGTTAAGACTAGACCTGGACCAGGCTGCCCAGGTCGAGCAGATGCCCAAGTTAGAGGGCCGCCAGATGGTGATGGTGATGGCGCCGAAGAAGAAGAAATAGGCGGTTGTAGAAAAAGAAGTCGAAGTGAATGAAGTAGAACAGGTGTAGTAAAGCAGTGGTTGTTATGTAGTGAAAAAGTTGCCTCGCCAGGTTTTCAAAGTGTCTCGTAGCGATTGCTGCGGCCACCTGAGCAGGTTTTAAAACGGAGCACATCATGCCCAAAATGAAGACCAAAAAGGCGGCTGCAAAGCGCTTTATGGCCCGTGGAAGCGGCTCAATCAAGCGCGCACATGCGACCAAGCGTCATATCCTGACCAAGCGTACAACCAAAAACAAGCGTCAGCTGCGCGGAACCCTTACCGTGCACGAGTCGGACATCCAGCGTGTCCGCGACATGATGCCCTACGCTTAAAGGAGAACAGCTATGCCTCGCGTAAAACGTGGAGTTACCGCACGCGCCCGTCACAAGAAAATCCTGGCCCGTGCCAAGGGGTTTCGTGGCCGCCGAAATAATGTGTTTCGTGTTGCCAAGCAGGCAGTCATGCGTGCTGGCCAATACGCCTATCGTGATCGCCGCAATCGTAAGCGTGTATTTCGCGCACTCTGGATTACACGTATCAATGCGGCCTGTCGCGCACTGGATATCAATTACAGCCGTTTCATGGCTGGGCTGAAGAAGGCCAATATCGAGCTGGATCGAAAAGTACTGGCCGATCTTGCAGTTATGGATAAGCCAGCCTTTGCGTCCATTGTTGCTTCTGTAAAAGCTGCACTGGCGAAGTAACCGGATTCGCGGCGGCAGGATAGCCTCGATCGGCGATGACGGAACTCGCGCGTCTCGTTCAAGAAGCGTCGCTCGCTTTCTCTCAGGCGGCAGATTCTGCTGCCCTGGAGAATGCGAAGGCGCGTTTTCTCGGCAAAAGCGGCGCTCTTACTGAGCAGCTCAAGGCCTTGGGTCAGGCAGACCCGCAGACGAAAAAAACCCTTGGCGCTGAGATCAACCTGGTCAAGCAAGAGATCGAAGGCCTGTTGGCGGCTCGCCGTCAGGCCATCGCTGATGCGGAGCTGAGCCGTCGATTGGCCGCAGAGGCAATCGATGTGTCGCAAGACGGCAGAGGTGTCGGGACAGGAGCGATTCATCCAGTGATCCGGACCTGGCGTCGAGTGGAAGAGTTGTTTCACTCAATTGGTTTTGATGTGGCCGATGGCCCCGAGATTGAGACGGACTGGATGAACTTTACGGCCCTGAACAATCCCGAAAACCATCCCGCACGTTCAATGCAAGACACCTTCTATCTTGAGAAGAAGGACGAGAACGGACTGCCGCTGCTGTTGCGCACGCACACCAGTCCGATGCAGGTCCGCTATGCCCGCAGTCACAAGCCCCCAATCAAGGTCATTGCGCCTGGCCGTACGTATCGCGTGGATAGTGATGCGACCCATTCACCGATGTTTCATCAGGTCGAAGGGCTTTGGATCGATGAAGACATCTCTTTTGCCGACTTAAAAGGCGTATTCACAAACTTTCTGCAGCGGTTTTTTGAGACGGATGGGCTGCAGGTTCGGTTTCGCCCGTCGTTTTTCCCCTTTACGGAGCCTTCTGCTGAGATCGATATGCGTTTTGAATCCGGCCCGTTAAAGGGCCGGTGGCTCGAGATTTCCGGGGCTGGGCAGGTCCACCCCAAGGTCGTGCGCAACTTTGGCCTCGACCCTGAGCGTTACATCGGGTTTGCCTTTGGCTCGGGTATCGAGCGCCTGACGATGCTGCGTTATGGCATCGGCGATCTGAGGCTGTTTTATGAAAATGATCTGCGCTTTTTGCGTCAGTTTTCTTAAGGAATCAGTCCATGCGTGTACCTGAGCAATGGCTGCGGGCAATGGTGGATCCGAATATCGGATCTGACCAGCTGGCGGACCTGCTCACCATGGCGGGACTCGAGGTTGAAGATTCTGCACCGCTGGCCCCGGAGTTTTCCGGTGTGGTGATTGGGCGTGTGTTATCGGTAACGGCCCATCCAGATGCGGACCGGCTGCGTGTCTGCTCGGTGGATATTGGCGCAGCCTCGGGTCCATTGCAGATTGTCTGCGGCGCACCGAACGTGCATGCCGACATGATCGCACCATGTGCGACCGAGGGTGCTGTGCTTCCCGGTGGCTTTAAGATCAAACGGGCTAAGATGCGGGGAGTAGAGAGCCAGGGCATGCTGTGTTCTGCCAAAGAGCTCGGCATCTCGGAAGATGCAGAAGGATTGATGGCACTATCGGCTGCGCTGCACGCTCAGGTCGGAAAAGATATTCGACAGGTTCTCGGGCTGGATGCACGGGTCCTGACCCTGAAACTCACGCCCAATCGTGCAGATTGTCTATCGATCGCAGGCGTCGCGCGTGAGGTTTCTGCGCTGACCGGTGCGCCTGTGTGCATGCCGACCTGGCCGTCGATTCAGCAGGGCGTTCAGGATCGCATCGCGGTTCGCATCGAGGCGCCAGAGCTTTGCGGACGTTTTTCGGGCCGAGTCATCAAGGGAGTCAATGCGCACGCAGCGACGCCGGACTGGATGCGGACTCGTCTTGAGCAGGCGGGCCAGCGCTCGATATCAGCGCTTGTCGATATCTCCAATTACGTCATGTTGGAACTGGGCAGGCCAAGCCATATTTTTGATGCGGATAAGATCCATGGACCACTTGTGGTGCGCTGGGCTGTCGAGGGTGAGAAGCTCAAGCTGCTTAATGAGCAGGAGATTACTCTAGACCCATCGGTGGGTGTCATTGCAGACGACCAAGGTCCCGAATCGATGGCTGGCATCATGGGTGGGGATTCCACTGCAGTGACCTTGGCTACGCAGAATGTTTACGTAGAGGCGGCATTCTGGTGGCCGGATGCAATTCGCGGCCGCGCGCGCAGATATGGGTTTACAACCGAGGCTGGCCATCGATTTGAACGCGGGGTTGACTGGGCCACGACAACTGACCATGTGGACTACATCACGCATCTGGTGCAGAGCATCTGCGGCGGTGCCGCTGGGCCGATGGACGATCAACAGATTGGTGTTCCCCCGCGTCCCCCGGTGTCGATGCGGGTAGCCCGCTGTCGCAGGGTGTTGGGTATCGATGTGTCTTCGCAGACCTGTCTTGATATTTTTTCTCGTCTCGGTTTTACGGCAAACCTGAGCGAAGCGGGATCTGATCACGTCATCACCGTGTCACCGCCGTCATTTCGTTTCGATCTTGAGATTGAAGAGGATCTGATTGAGGAGGTCGCGCGGATACATGGCTTTGATCGTATTCCAGTGCATCCACCGCAGGCCGCCGCCGCGATCTTCGCCCAGTCGGAGTCGCGCAGATCTGCGATGCAGTTGCGTGATCGAATGGTTGCGGCAGATTACGTCGAGGCAATTACCTATAGCTTCATCAGTGATGTACAGGCCGCCCCGTTTGCTAGCGGCCAGTCGCCGCTTAAGCTTCTCAATCCAATGGCCTCGCATCAGTCGGTGATGCGGCCAAGTCTCTTGCCGGGCCTGCTAGATGCGCTCGTTAGCAATCACAATCGAAAGGCGAGCCGCGTTCGGCTGTTCGAGATAGGCAGAACATTCCACGACGATCCCGTCCAGAGCGCCGGCGACTGGACGATCGCTGGCGTGCATCAGCCGGTTCGGATGGGCGTAGTTGCATTTGGGCCATCAGTCGAGGATCAGTGGGGCCAGACATCCCGGCCTGTCGACTTCTTTGACCTCAAGGGCGATTTGCAAAGGGTGGTCGCACCGCTCGCGCTGACCACGCGTGCACTCGCCGATGAGCATCCGGCGCTTCATCCCGGACGGAGTGCCGAGATTCTGATCAATGGGCGGGTGGCAGGTGTGATCGGCGAGCTTCACCCCAGACTGGTCCAGTCGCTGGAGCTTTCATCTGCGCCGATCGTTGCGGAATGCATGCTCGAGGCGGTTTCGTCTCTGCCGATGCCGGCCCCTTATGAGCCGTCGCGTTTTCCGCCAGTCTCGAGGGATCTTGCCCTGGTGGTCGGGGAGAGCACCCCGGCCGGGGCGGTCTTGGAACGCTTAAATCGGCTAAAAAATCAATTAAAACAAGGGTCTTGGATTACGAATGTCAAGTGTTTTGACGAATATCGGGGTAAGGGACTGTCCGAAAAGGAAAAAAGCCTAGCTTTCCGTTTTATACTCCAGAGTCCCGCGGAAACCCTCCAGGATGCAGATGTGGACCAGCTGATGGCCGAAATCGTCAATGTCATGCAGACCGACTTTGCCGCCAGACTCAGATCCTGAACACGATCGTGCACGTCGACTCCAAGACCCTTCAGGTTGCTGAACCAGCGTCGCTTTCTCCAACAGGAAGCGGGGAGGTGTTACCTCGGCTGCTCGATCATGCGGGCCTGAGTTCTGCCGACGATAGCCTGACCAAGGCGGAGCTGGCCGACTTGCTCTTCGAGGTGGTGGGCTTAAATAAGCGCGAGGCCAAGGAGGTCGTGGATATCTTCTTTGAGGAAATTCGGGAGACTCTGGTCGCCGGCACGAGCGTCAAGTTATCGGGCTTCGGAAACTTCCAGCTGCGTGATAAGCCGCAGCGGCCTGGCCGCAATCCGAAGACCGGAGAAGAAATCCCGATTGCTGCCCGACGCGTGGTGACCTTTCATGCCAGCCAGAAACTGAAATCCTATGTCCAGGATCCGGCGAAAAAGCCTCTGGACGCTTATGCTGACGACGAGCCTGGTCTCGGCTAACACGACCAAGATCTTGCGCGTGACCGTCGGCCATCTTTATGGACAGCAGAACCCCCTCCCCATCACTGCCACCGATTCCAGCGAAGCGGTACTTCACGATTGGAGAAGTCAGTGAGCTGTGTGCGGTAAAGCCGCACGTATTGCGCTACTGGGAGCAGGAATTTACCCAGCTGCGGCCGATGAAGCGACGTGGCAACCGCCGCTACTATCAGCACCACGAGGTCTTATTGATCCGAAAGATTCGAGAGCTCTTGTATGACCAGGGCTTTACGATCAGCGGCGCGAGAAATCAGCTTATTGATGGCCGTGCCAATGGCGACGCAAGTCCGCCTGTGCCCCCGCTCGTGGGCAACGGCAGTGCGGCCCTGAGTCCTGAACACGATCTGCGTGCATCACTCACAGAAGTATTGGAGATTCTGAAGGGAAATGCGCCTCGGCTATAATTTCAGGCTTCGGTCGGGGCGTAGCGCAGCCTGGTAGCGCACTTGCATGGGGTGCAAGGGGTCGGATGTTCGAATCATCTCGCCCCGACCAATTCAGATTGTCTTTCAATCCTTATTTCTCATTGCGCATGTCAGGCGGTCGATAACGATGCGGTATCGGTTCGCGGCGGCCATCACGCTGATGCTGCTCTCGGGTTGTACAAGTCTTGATGTTTTAAACGCGATCTCGAAGTCGCCGCAGGCTGCTCCGGTGACGCTGCGCTATGGTCCTTCGGAGCGTCAGATGCTGGATCTCTATCTGCCTCGGACTGCGCTTCAGGCGCACGGATCGAATGGAAGCGTGGAGCCATTGTCTGGCAGCCCATCGTCTCACCCGCGGCCGCAAGCGCCGATCATTGTGTTCTTCTATGGTGGTGCCTGGGCCAGTGGGTCTCGCCACGACTATGGATTTCTTGCGCGCACCTTTAATGATCTGGGATATCTCGTGGCAATTCCCGACTATCGGCTCACGCCCGAGGTGACCTATCCTGGGTTTCTCGAAGATAGTGCACAGGCATTTCGGGCGCTGATTGATCATGCGGAACGCCATGGCGGTGATTCTCAAAGAATCGTTCTTGCAGGTCACTCTGCCGGTGCCTATAACGCGATCATGCTGGCGACTGATCGGCGCTGGCTTTCTCGCACAGAGCGCGAGCGGATTCGTGGAGTGATTGGCCTATCGTCGCCCGTTAATTTTCTGCCGATTCAGATGCCCGAGGCACGGATCGCATTTAACTGGCCTTACACGCCACGCGACACGCAGCCGGTAGAGCATGTCACCGCCGAAACACCCCCAATGCTGCTGTTATCGCCACGTCATGATCCGCTGGTGGATCCCAGCATCAATTCGGCCGTCATGGCGCAGCGGCTTGAGTCGGCGGGCGTCTATGTCAAGTTAGAGCTCTATGACGGCCCGCTCGGAATTGTTGGCCATTCCAATATCGTCGCAAGCCTATCCTCCCGGCTATCGTTTCTTGCGCCGACAATCGCGCGGTCCCGCGAGTTTCTGGAGCGGGTTGCGGGATCCGTAAGGTAGTTTTTTGGCATAGATCAAGTCATTGGCTGGGCGCAATATCAATTTCGGCGCTACACTCAAGTTCGTTTGAGATTGTTCAAACACCGTCACGTGGTGCCTGCTTAGCGCGGGTTAAACGGGAAGCTGGTGAGAATCCGGCACTTTTCCCGAAACAGTAACGGTTGTCTTGATCGATGTCGGTTTGTCTCCAACAAGCCGGTCACTGGGGCCTTATGGCGCTGGGAAGGCAGTCGATCATCGTCCTGATTGATTCAGGGCGGCAGCCGAAGTCTGGATACCGGCCTGTGGCGTTAATGCTTTTTGTCGCCTCGGGGATTGGGAGACAGGAAAGGTTCTCGTCATGAACAAGTTGTTGCCTTGGCTTGCCGGTGCGGTTGCACTCGGCGGTACGCAGTCATTTGCCCAGACGGCCGCATCGTTACATCCGATTGTCGTGAGCGCAGCAAGAGTCGAGCAGAGTCTGTCGGATGTCATCCCGAGTGTCAGTGTGATTTCGCGTCAGGATATTGAACGATCAGGCGCGCCTACTCTTATCGATTTGCTTCAAGGAGAGGCTGGCGTCGAGGTCGGCCGAAATGGTGGACCTGGAACGGTGTCATCGATTTTTCTTCGTGGCCAGAATAGCGTGAGTGCAGCGATTTTTATCGATGGCGTGCGTGCGCAAGTGGATCAGATTGGCACGATCAAGTTGGCAGATATTCCGTTGAGCATGATTGATCGTGTCGAGATCTTGCGCGGTAACGTCGGTGCTCTCTACGGGGAATCTGCCATTGGTGGCGTCATTAACATCACAACTCGGCAGCCCACGGGTGGTCTGAAGTCTTACGGTAGTCTGATGCTCGGATCGCGTGGTTCAAGTGATCTATCCGTGGGCCTTGGCAATGGATTGGGCCCGACCCGAGTTCAGGTGTCGGTGCAGCGCTTTAATACCGATGGATTTTCTGCAATGGACCCGAGGCAAAATCCGCGTGTCAATCCTGACCGAGACGGATTTCGAAGAGAGTCCCTTTTTGCCCGGATCGATCACGACCTTAGCGAGAAGGCATCCCTGGGGGTGTCGGGTAACGTCATTTATAGCCAGGCAGGTTTTGATAGCGGGTTTAGTCCGAATACAGCGAGCGACATCCACCGGCTCAACAGTGCATCCTCAGACCTCACGCTTTATTCACGGCTTCAGTTGCAGCCGCAATGGCGTTCGACCCTCAGCATTACCCAGTCCGATCTGCTGTATCGGGATTACAAAAATTCGGTTCAGCTTCCGGTGGCAAGTGGCGGCAGGATTGAAGGGGAGCAGACCTCCTTTCGTTGGGACAACACCTCTGCGATGGGGCCAGGACAGGTGGTCTTCGGCGCGGATGCCAGTCAGTCCCGGTTCTCCGCATATGGCAGCGCGCATGATCGCGATGCCTCAGGCGCCTACGCCGGCGTCAGTAGCCGGTGGTCGCGGATTGATGTCCAGACGAATCTGCGTGTTGATTCGGTCACCGGAAAGTCCGGGGCGGCCCGCGCCAGCCAACATGCATCGACATGGCTCGCTGGTGTGGGCGTACTGCTTACAGAGCATCTGCGTCTCACGGGTGCTGCCTCGACCGCATTTCGTGCACCGGCAACCGGCGAGCTCTATGGATTCGGTGGCAATCCGGGTCTGCGGCCCGAGGAGCATGCCTCGCGAGAGGTGGGTCTGGTCGCGACGATGGGTGGGGGCTTAATGCGTCTTGTGCATTTCACCACCGATACATCGAATGCGATCGTGTATTCGAATTCCTCTTACAGCAATGTGGGCCGGGTGGAGAATCAGGGTGTTGAGCTGACGTATTCCGCAGACTATCGATCCATGCGGGTCAAGCTCTCTGCAGTCTCTCAGGACCCGCGTAATGCTCAGACGGGTGTGCGCCTTGCGCGGCGTGCAAAAGAATATGGATCGCTGGATCTGTCGTCCCGGCAGGGTGGTCTTGAGTTTGGGGGCCGGGTTTTTCATTCCGGCGATCGGGTAGACGGCGGGCAGACACTCGGACGTTACACCGCGGTGAACCTTTACTCGAGCCTGCAGATTGCTCCGGAATGGCTATTGCGGCTGCGGCTGGAGAACGCGTTCGATGAGCGGTATCAGTTGGTTTATGGCTACAACACACCGTCGCGGGGCGTGTTTCTCACGTTACAGCATCAGCCGAAGAATTAATGCAGGTGTTGACTGGGCTGCTCAGCGACATCGGGCAGCTCGGCATGCACCATCTCGCCGTCTTCATTCGGATAAAGCGGCGCACCGCAGTCATCGCAGTATTCCATGGGCAGCCGCTGTCGTAGCATGACTACGCGCTGAATACCGCTTTCACGTAAGGTGGTCTCGATCTCTTCGGCCACATCGCTCATTTCGTCTTCGGCACCCAGAAGCGGCCAGACCACGCCATGGATGGTCTCCTCTTCCTCGCCGACCGTAAAGCCGATGCGGTACTCCTCGAGCTGTCGGTGATAACAGCCTCCGATGGTCGCGACCAGGTGGTTCTGTGAAATGCCCAGCGTAGTGGCGAGAAATGCAACCGATGCACGGATTGAGAACGGCCGTGCCGATCGATCTGCATCACGGCAGGCCACGTAGTAGGCACGCGGCAGCATGCTCTCAAAGGCACAGGCGGGCAGCAATGGCGCCAGTGCACTCTGGCTGGTCTCCATCCAACGCTGGGTCACCTGTTCCCGGTTTGCATCTCCTGATTGCCAGCGGAATATTGCCTCGCCCCGCGGGGCGGAGACGACCCCGATGATGTATCGCTGATCGGCGAGAAACTGTGCGGTTTCTTTGAGCGAGGCTGGATCGACCTTAAAGGTTCCTTCAGTGAGGCCCTGGGTGAGCGCCTGACGCAGATCGGCTGTGTCGCAAAATGTCTCGGGCAGTTGATCCGGCGAGAAAAGATAGTTGGCCAGACAGAGATCTGCCTTGGGTGTGAATACGGTTTCTAGGAGCGCTTGTCGTGCGGACTTCAAGACCGCAGGGGGAATCGGCCGTGTGGGCAGTGGCATGCGGGACCACGCCAGTACCGGTGCAGCGAAAAGCAGCACATCGCGCTCCCCGTCAGACGCTGCAGCGATCATGTGCTCAACGCGTCCTTCGATCGCATCGGCCAGCTCTTCGTAGGCGCGGGACTCACGATCTGCGAGACGGTCTAAGGCGGCATTCAACGACCCTTCGTCGCCGTCTTTGAGCAGTGACTCAATCTCGCGCTCAAGCCGAGACTCCCAGAAGTGGTCCTCGGCTCGGCTGCCAGACTGGGCCAGTCCTTCCGCAAACTCGATCAGCGCATCTGCTTCGCGGGAGGCGCGGCCACGGCGGGAGGAGGGGGATTTCTTCATGGCAGATCTGTCGTTCTTCAGGCGTCGGGTGGACCCGATTCTAACCCCTTCGGTGCTGGCCGATTACACGATGTTGCGGGGATAATAGCCCCAAGGAGAGTCGTCATGAGACCGTCAGCATCCTCGCTTGGTATTCCACAATTTGATCAATTTGTTGGTGGCATCTCGGAATTGATCAGGGCCCAACCCGACCCGAGCAGCCTGTTGTTTCTGGATCGGGCGGCCGACCTCATGGCAGATCTCGTGCGCGAGGACAACTGGCTACCGGATGCCTATACGGTGCCTCATCCACAGTACTACCAGCAGTACTGTCTGCATCTTGACCCCGACGCGCGGTTTTCAGTGGTGAGTTTTGTCTGGGGTCCGGGCCAGGCGACGCCAGTCCACGACCATACCATCTGGGGTGTGATTGGCATGCTGCGCGGATGCGAGCATTCTCAGCGGTATGTGATTAATGCAACGGGGATTCCCGTGCCCGATGGCCCACTCGAGGTGCTAGCGCCCGGGGATACCAGCGTTGTGTCGGCCCGCCATGGCGATATCCATAAGGTTATGAATGCGCTCTCGGATCAGGTGTCGATCAGCATTCATGTCTATGGTGGCGACATCGGAACAACGAAACGCCACGTCTATCCTTTGGAGGGCGGACCTCCAAAGGATTTTATTTCAGGATATTCGCTGCCCTAGGCGGCCATCAGTTCACGCAGGACATACGGCAGGATGCCGCCGTGCCGGTAGTAGTCGACCTCAATTGGTGTGTCGATTCTGCATAGCACGGTGACATTTTGTTTTGTTCCGTCTTTGCGCGTAATGACCAAGGTGAGATCTTGCTGTGGCTGCAGGGACTCGGGTACTGCAATATCGAAGCTCTCGGTGCCGTCAAGGCCAAGGCTTTGGGCGCTGTCCGCGGCTTTAAACTGAAGCGGCAGAACGCCCATTCCGACCAGATTGGAGCGGTGAATACGCTCATAGCTGCGCGCGACAACTGCCTTCACGCCAAGTAACTGAGTTCCTTTTGCAGCCCAGTCACGCGATGAGCCGGTACCGTACTCTTCACCGCCGATCACAACGGTGGGCACATTGGACTGTTGGTATTTCATGGCCGCGTCGTAAATGAACATCTTCTCGCCGCTGGGCTGAAACAGCGTAAGTCCGCCTTCCTCGCGGGACCCATCGGCTTTAGGTGGCAGCATAAGATTCTTAATTCGGACGTTGGCGAAGGTTCCCCGCATCATTACATCGTGGTTGCCTCTGCGTGAACCGTACGAGTTGAAGTCTGCCTTGGTGACGCCGTTGTCGATCAGATATTTCCCGCCGGGAGAGGCTTCTTTAATGGAGCCTGCAGGAGAGATGTGGTCGGTCGTGACCGAATCGCCCAGAATCATCAGTGCGCGGGCACTCTTGATTGATCCGGTGGCGCCTGGTGTCATGGAGAATCCATCAAAGAACGGCGGCTTAGCGATATAGGTCGATTTCGGCCAGTCGTAGACCTGGCCAGCAGTACCCTTGATGTTGTTCCACAGGTGGTGATCTTTGGTCAGGTCGCCATACAGCCTGCGAAATGTATCGGCATCCATGGCAAAGCCCATCACGCTGGCGATCTCTTGGCTGGAGGGCCAGATATCTTTCAGGTACACAGGCCCAGAACTGCCTTGGCCAACCGGCTCTGAGGTCAGATCTTTGAGCACACTGCCCGCAATCGCGTAGGCCACCACGAGGGGTGGTGATGCTAAAAAGTTCGCGCGCAGATTCGGATGAATCCGGGCCTCGAAGTTACGGTTTCCGGAGAGGACCGCGGCGCAGACCAAATCCTCTTTCACAATCGCATCGTTAAATTCCTGACGCAGATCTCCGGCGTTACCAATGCAGGTGGTGCAGCCGTATGCAGCGACGGCGAAGCCAAGCTTTTCAAGATAGGGAAGCAGGCCCGCCTTGGTCAGGTATTCCGTTACCACGCGGCTTCCGGGTGCCAACGACGTCTTGATGTGGGGCTTGACAGTCAGTCCCTTCTCGACGGCCTTCTTTGCCAGCAGGCCGGCGGCCAGCAGCACACCAGGGTTAGACGTGTTGGTGCAAGAGGTAATCGCAGCGATGAGCACATCGCCGTTGCCGATCTCGGCATCGCCTGCCTTTACGCGTTTGTTCAGCGCGGCTGCGGGCTGTGCGAAACCGTTCTCGCCAACAGGTTTGGAAAAGAGATCGCCAAATGTCTTTTTCAGGCTGGTGAGTTCAATCCGATCTTGGGGGCGCTTGGGTCCGGCGAGCGAAGGTTTAATGGTGGAGAGATCCAAAGCAAGCGATTTTGTGTAGTCAATTTCACCTGATTTCGGGATTCCGAAAAGTCCTTGCGCTTTGAAGTAAGCCTCGAAGGCCTCGACCTCGTCTTTTGTTCTGCCAGTGGCGCGCATGAAGTCCACCGTCACCGCATCTACAGGGAAAAATCCCATCGTTGCACCATACTCAGGCGCCATATTGGCGATCGTTGCACGATCCGGCAGTGATAGGGATGCAGTGCCCTCGCCGTAGAACTCAACAAATTTACCCACGACTTTCTCTTTACGCAGCATCTCAGTAATCGTGAGTACCAGATCTGTTGCGGTACAGCCCTCCGGCAGCTTGCCGGTGAGGTTGACACCAACAACATCGGGCGTGAGGAAGTACACCGGCTGGCCGAGCATGCCTGCCTCGGCTTCGATTCCGCCTACGCCCCAGCCCACGACGCCAATACCATTGATCATGGTGGTGTGGCTGTCGGTGCCAACGAGTGTGTCGGGGTAATAAATATTCTCTTTGTTGTGCACACCACGGGCGAGATACTCCAGGTTGACCTGGTGCACGATGCCAATACCGGGGGGAACGACCTTGAACGTGTCAAAGGCCTGCATTCCCCATTTCATGAACTGGTAACGCTCTTCGTTGCGCTGAAACTCAAGCTTCATGTTCAGATCAAGGGCATCTTTCTTTCCGTAGTGATCGATCATGACCGAGTGATCGACCACCAAATCAACGGGCACCAGAGGCTCGATAACCTTTGGGTTCTTGCCCAAATCGTGGGCAACGTTACGCATTGCAGCCAGATCGGCCAGCAAGGGCACACCCGTAAAGTCTTGAAGCACGACCCGGGCGACAACAAAAGGAATTTCGTCCACGCGTTGCGCTGTCGGGCCCCAGTTGGCGAGCTGCTTGACATGCGCCTCGGTTACTTTCTTACCGTCACAGTTGCGCAGAACAGACTCCAGTACGATGCGGATCGACACCGGCAGACGGGAGACCTTGGCCACGCCGGCTTGTTCGAGTGCCGGAAGGCTGTAGAACTTGCCGGATTTTCCGGACGCCGTCTTAAATTCCTGAAGGCTGTTGTGAAGGTTATGCGGCATGCTGTGCTCCCTGGTGTTGTTGTACTGAGAAGAGATGTCTGCGGTTGAAGAGTTTTTATCGCGCAGAAGCCATCATTCTAAAAAAAAGCCCGGCGTGCTGCTTCCGGAATGACCCCGCCACTGGATTGGGCTCGTTTGAGCAGGTCCCAGAAATAGCGGTAACTCGCCCGGTCATGGAGCAGACCCTGGTCGGCAATCGGTCCCCAGTCGGCCGCCTGGGCGGCCAGCAGGATCCTGCTGGCATCCTCAACCTCGCTATCGGTTGGTGCAAAGGCGGCAAGGATCTGCGGAATCTGGTTGGGGTGGATGCTCCACATGCGTAAGAACCCAAATTCATTGCGGGCCCGAAGTGCGTCCTGGTGGGCCTGGGTTGCCGAGCCATAGTCGGTGGTGGGGTTGTGGGTCGGGATTTTCCCGTGGGCGTGGCAAGCCGCGCTGATCTCCAGCTTCGCCCGTCGCATCAACGGGTGGTCGAACTGTCCGGGGCTTTTCATGGCCGTCGCTGGAATGGCACCCCGGTGGCTGCTGGTGAAGTCCATCTGCCCAAATGCGATGAACTGAACCCGTGGATGGGCGGCAATCTTCTCCAGTTCAAAGATCACCCCCTCGTCTTCGGTCAGGATCTGAACAGGAATCGTCCGGCCCAGGCCATTACGTTCGGCCGCAGCATCGATTGTCGCAATCGCCCGCTCCAGCTGGGCCAGGCCCGACACCTTTGGGATCGTGATGTAGGCAAGTCCCGCCGGCCTTGCCGACAGCAGGGTGTCCACGTCTGAGCTAAAACAGGGGTGGTCTACAGGGTGGACCCGACACCCGACACGCCAGGCGGTTGGCCGACGCTCGGCGAGGATGCCCGCGAGCAGGCGCGCAGTGGCCATCTCCTGACCGGAGGCAGCGCCATCTTCCAGATCGGCCGTGACATCAAAGGCCCCGCCCATTTGATTCTGTAGGGCCAGGGCCTTCTGCAGTTTCTTCGCGTCGCCCGCGTAGTGCTCGCAGGGCGGGGGAGCGGGGCTGCCCTGTCCGGATCCGTGTAAAAGGACGCGCTCCGGGTGCAGGACGGCCATTGAACGCTTAGCCCAGCAGGTGTTTAACGCCGTCTCGCTCCTCGAGCAGTTCGTTGAGCGTGTGGGTCATCCGCTCGCGCGAAAATCCATCGATCTCTAAGCCCTGCACGATCTGATATTCGCCGCCCGAACAAATGACCGGATAGCCATAGATGATGTCCTGAGGGATCTCATAGGATCCATCGGAGGGGATACCCATGGTGACCCACTTGCCATTGGTGCCAAGCACCCAGTCCCGGATGTGATCGATCGCTGCGTTCGCAGCAGACGCTGCAGACGATAGGCCGCGTGCTTCAATGATTGCAGCACCACGCTTGCCCACGGTGGGCAGAAAGACATCCTTATTCCATACGTCGTCATTAATCATCGCCTTGACGCCCTGGCCACCGATGGTGGCAAAGCGGTAGTCCGGGTACATGGTCGGACTGTGATTACCCCAGACGATGAGTTTTTCGATACTGCCCACGGGCTTACCGGTTTTGGAGGCAATCTGGGACAAGGCGCGGTTGTGGTCCAGACGCAGCATGGCCGTGAAGTTCTTTTTGGGAAGATCGGGCGCCGACTTCATTGCGATATAGGCGTTGGTGTTCGCGGGATTTCCCACCACCAGCACCTTCACGGTGCGTTTGGCCACTGAATTAAGGGCTTTGCCCTGTGCAGTGAAGATCTGGGCGTTGGCCGACAGGAGATCTTTGCGCTCCATGCCGGGGCCGCGCGGCCGGGCACCTACGAGCAGGGCGATATCGATGTCCTTAAACGCGGTCATCGGGTCGCTGTGTGCGGACATGCCGGCCAGCAGCGGGAAGGCACAGTCATCGATTTCCATCATGACGCCCTTCAGGGCTTTCTGAGCTTTTTCGTCGGGAATTTCTAAAAGCTGGAGGATCACGGGCTGGTCTTTGCCCAGGAGATCACCATTGGCGATACGAAATAGCAGGCTGTAGCCAATCTGGCCGGCGGCGCCGGTAACGGCAACACGCATGGGGGGCTTGGTCATGCTCACGGAAGCTCCTTGGGAGAGAGTCAAGTTTTTAGGATGGGAAAACACGCAGAGTTTAGGGTTCACCCTAGGCGGTGTCAAAAAGGGCTTCTATAATCTCGCGAAGCACAAAATTAAAACAGCAATTGGTCAGGGGGATTACATGAGCGAGCTCGCGAAGAAGTCGCGCCCGCAGTTCCGCAATATCCACGTTACGCAGCTCGTTCACTATCGGCTGCCCGCCGCAGGTGTGATGTCGATCCTGCACCGTATCAGCGGTGCAGGAATGTTCCTTACGCTCCCCATCGTGCTCCTGTTTTTTGATTGGAGCATCACCTCGGAACTCAGCTATGCCCGGCTCATGGAGGTATTCGATTTCACGATCGTGAAGCTTCTACTCTGCGGCTTGGCTTGGGCGTTCTTGCATCATTTATTGGCTGGCATTCGCCATCTGGTGAGCGATATGCATATCGGGCTTGCGAAAGAACAGTCTGCGGCCTGGGGCAAAGGGGTATTGATCGGTGGCGTTGCCCTGTCGGTTCTGGCCTGGTTAAAAATTTTTGGGGTGTTTTAAATCATGAGCGGAACCAGCGATTCTGTGCAAAACAATATTGGGCCTAAGCGCCTTGTCGTGGGAGCCCACTATGGCCTGCGTGATTGGCTCGCACAACGCGTAACAGCAACGGTTATTGGTACCTATGCGGTGGTGCTGTTTATATCCGCGCTTCTTGCCCCAGAGCCGGGCTATGGCGGCTGGGCGGGTCTTTTTGCAGCGACCTGGATGAAGGTCTTTACCTTGCTCGCGCTTCTGGCGCTGATCTATCACGCATGGGTTGGTGTCCGGGATATATGGATGGATTACGTCAAGCCCGTGGGTGTTCGGCTCGCCCTGCAGATCTTTACGATTCTGTGGCTAGTGGGCTGCGGTGTCTGGGCCGTTGAAATTCTCTGGAGGGTATAAACGTGGCGCAGGTGATGAGTAATCAAACGAGTAGTCTGCCGCGCCGACGGTTTGATGCGGTGATCGTTGGTGCAGGCGGTGCGGGCATGCGTTGTTCGCTCCAACTTGCAGAGGCAGGGCTAAATGTGGCCGTGCTCTCCAAGGTCTTTCCGACCCGTTCGCACACGGTTGCAGCGCAGGGCGGCATCGGCGCATCACTCGGCAATATGAGTGACGATAGCTGGTACTGGCATATGTTCGATACCGTCAAGGGCTCCGACTATCTCGGTGACCAAGATGCGATTGAGTTTATGTGCCGAGAGGCGCCGAAGGTCGTCTATGAGCTTGAGCACTTCGGCATGCCGTTTGATCGCAATCCCGACGGAACGATTTATCAGCGTCCCTTTGGCGGACACACTGCAAACTTCGGGGAAAAGCCCGTGCAGCGTGCCTGCGCAGCGGCGGACCGCACGGGCCATGCGCTTTTGCATACCCTGTATCAGCGCAATGTCCGGGCGCGCACCCAGTTTTTTGTCGAGTGGATGGCGCTCGATCTGATTCTGAACTCAGATGGCGACTGCGTTGGCGTTGTTGCACTCGAGATGGAAACTGGCGAGGTGATGATTCTTGAGGCGAAGGTCACCGTCTTTGCGACGGGGGGCGCCGGCCGCATCTGGGCGGCATCGACCAATGCATTCATTAACACCGGTGATGGCATGGGCATGGCGGCACGCGCCGGCATTCCGCTTGAGGACATGGAGTTCTGGCAGTTCCACCCCACGGGGGTCGCCGGTGCCGGCGTGCTGGTCACCGAAGGTGTCCGCGGTGAGGGTGGAATACTGCTCAACTGCAATGGCGAGCGTTTTATGGAGCGTTATGCCCCCACCCTGAAGGACCTTGCGCCGCGTGACTTTGTCTCCCGTTCAATGGACCAGGAGATCAAAGAGGGCCGTGGCTGCGGTCCGAACAAAGATCATGTGCTGCTGAAGCTAGACCACCTCGGTGCGGAAAAGATTATGAAAAAACTCCCGTCGATTCGGGAGATTGCAATTAAGTTTGCCAACGTGG
>Ga0255182_1000173_pt1 | contig 54251 bp, 32 predicted proteins | sample Atl_UVDOM_RepA_8_FD_188420 | JGI IMG/M metagenome (GOLD analysis project Ga0255182, IMG submission 188420) | Freshwater microbial communities from Altamaha River, Georgia, United States - Atl_UVDOM_RepA_8d | ecosystem: Environmental > Aquatic > Freshwater > River | place: USA: Georgia...
CATCTTCCACGCCTTTCCCCCGCGGGCAACCGGTCTGGCGGCAGGTCGGCCATCCCGCTACCTTCCCCACCCTGCAACCTTCGCCGGCCGGCCCGTGGGGCCCGCCCCGACCGCGTCGCAACCGCCCCTCGACACCGCCTGGAGCCGCCCGCGTGACTGCCCGAGCGAGTTTCCGCTGGATGTTTCTCCTTCTGGCCGCCGCGCTCGCGGCCGGCCGCGCCGCGGAAGCCCAGAACGGCTGGCTTCCCGCCTCCTGGTTTTCCCGAGAAGCGATCGACGAAAAGGCGATGTTTCCACTGGCCGAGAGCGACGGGCCGTGGCTCGTGCTCGCGACGACCTTCCGGGGCGAGGGCGCCCGAGAGGACGCGCGACGGCTCGTGCAGGAACTCCGCGGCACCTACAAGCTCAAGGCCTACACGCACGAGAAGTCGTTCGACTTCACCGGCAATCAGCGCGGGCTCGGGCTCAATCCGGACGGCACGCCGAAGAAGATGCGGTTCGCCAAGGCCGAGCAGGTGATCGAGGTCGCCGTGCTCGTGGGCGACTTCGCCTCCGTCGACGACCCGCGGGCGCAGAAGATGCTCGCGAAGGTGAAGTCGCTCCAGCCGGCGACGCTCTCCGACGGCGGCGGCAAGAGCCAGTCGTTCGCCGACTTCCGCAAGATGGTGGGCCTCGACAAGAACGCGGCCAAGGGGCCGATGCACCTGGCCTTCGTCATCCCGAACCCGCTTCTTCCCGAGGACTACTTCGACCGGCAGGAGGTGGACAAGTTCGTGCTCGACATGAACGCCGACGTCACTCATAGCCTGCTCGACTGCCCAGCGCGCTACAGCGTGCGGGTGGCCACCTTCACCGGCGCCGGAACCTTCGACCAGAAGGCGATCGCCGAGGGCGGCAAGGACGTCGAGTTCCAGGGCCGTCTGGTCGAGGCCGCCGAGAAGGCGCATCGCCTGACGGAAGCGCTCAGGCGGTCCGGCTGGCAAGCGTGGGAGTTTCACGACCGCGAGTCGAGCATCGTCTGCGTGGGCAGCATCGACCAGCTCGCCGTCCAACAGCCCGATGGCCGGATGAACCCGCATCCCGAGATCGTCCGCATCGTGAAGGAACTCGGTCCCGATCAGGCGAAGCTGGCCGCCGGCCAGATCATGCCCCGCTCGATCGACGGCGTCCTCCTCGACGTGCAGCCCCGTCCGATCGACGTGCCGCGGGTGCCGACCGGCCGCCGCTAACCGGCTGTGGAAAAAGCCGTCCCCGGCCTTTTCCACGATGGCGAGTCCCGAATAGCCCGGGTTCTTCGAGACGCGCTCCGCTGCCTCCAGCAGCGGACGACTGTATCCACGGCCCGCTCATCGCACACGCACCGCTTCCATCCACATCGATGCCCACCCCCGGCCTCCAACTCGTCCTCGGCACCACGAACTCCGGCAAGCTCCGCGAGCTCGCCGAACTGCTCGATCCGCTCGGCATCCCGTGCCGCTCGCTGGCGGGCCTCACCGGCAGCGTGGAGGTCGCGGAAACCGGCAGCTCGTTCGCGGAAAACGCCGCCCTCAAGGCGACGACGCAGGCCCTGGCCCTGGGCCAGTGGGTGCTCGCGGAGGACAGCGGCCTGGTAGTCGAGGCGCTCGGAGGCGCGCCGGGCATCTACTCGGCGCGGTTCTCCGACCCCGGTGCCACAGACGCACGCAACAACGCGCTTTTGCTCGAACGGCTCGCCGCCGTTCCACACCTGCCGCGCACCGCCCACTACGCGTGCCATGCCGCCCTCTCGGACCCGACCGGGAGGATCGCGGCGGTCGCGAGCGGCACCTGCGGTGGCGTGATCGCCACCGCTCCACAGGGCGCGGGCGGCTTCGGGTACGACCCGCTCTTCATCGTGCCGGAGTACCACCGCACGTTCGGCGAGCTCGCGCCGGCCGTGAAGGCGATCATCAGTCATCGCGCGCGGGCGCTGCGGGCGTTGATTCCCGCCCTCCGGGGGCTGCTGGGATCGACAACAGGCCGAGCCGCCGCTCGATGACCCGCAGCACGTCGGGTGTGCCGTCCATCCGCCCGCGGACGGTCTCGAGCGCGGCCGCATAGCTTCCGAGTCCGTCGACGAAGCCACGAACACGGGCGGCCGTCACCTCCTCGAGGAGCGCATGGTCGCCGCAGCCCATCTCGGCGAGGAACGAGGCGTTCATCAGTTGCTCGGAATGGGCCCGTTCAGGCAGCACGAGTTGGGGCTTGCCGAGGTGCAGGCTCTCGCCGATGAGCTGATTGCCCGCGGCGCTCACGAGCGCGCGACAGCCGGCGAGATCCTCGACGAACCGCCGCTCGTCGATCGCGTGGAACGAGACCTGCCCGATCGGTTCACGGGCACCGAGCCCGTAGACCTTCACCGGCAGGCCGCAGTCGGTCAGCGACTCGATCGCGGAGAAGGGGGTGTGGCGCCGCAGGTAGCTCAGCAGGTAGCCGCCGTCGCAGGGCTCGGCCGCCACGACCTCGCGGCGCAAGAGCGGCCCGACCTGCACGACATGCTCCCACCCACGGCGCAGCGGCGGACGGAAGAAGGCCGAGACGACGATGTCGGAGGCCTCCACGACGTACATCCAGACGGCGTGGCTCATGAACCAGGCATTCCACTGCAGCGCCCAGGGCAGGCTGTCGAGGTTGTAGGCCAGCAGGAAGTGCTGGTGGTCGACGCTCACGAGCGGAATCCCCTGCCGGCTCGCGGCCCGGGGTAACGCCGGCTCGAAGTCGGTGATCGCAAGATCGGCCCGGAAGGCCTCGATCTCCTGCATCATCCTGTCGACCAGCGGCCCGAGTTGACGCGCCTGGTAGTCGAGCCCGGCGGCGATCGACCGCATCACGTCGAGCCGCCCGTCGGTGTACTGGAAGACGATGCCCGGGATTTCGACGACCCGCACCCGCGGATGCCCCGTGCCGAACCGCGTCGCGATCAGGTCGAGCGCGTCGGCCGACGTGAAGATCAGGACGTCGTGCTCCTGCTCGAGATGCTCGACGAGCGTGCAGATCCGCGTGGCATGGCCGCGTCCCTCGCCGCACAGGCTGATCGCGATCCTGGACATGGGCGACGGCTCCGGACGGGCGGCGGCTCCTGTCGAGGCCGCGGGAGATCTCCGCTATTGTGGGCGGCGAGCGGCCCCGAAACCATGGCCCCTCGGTCCCAGGGCGGCCGCAGGCTTCCATGATCCCATCATCCCCCCGGACGCCGCGCGGCGTGTCCCTCCGTTCGCAGGATGTCTCCATGGCTCGCGCCCACCGCCACCCTGACCGGGCCCCTGCCGCACGCTGGGCGGTGGCGATCGCCCTCTGGACGGCGGCAGCGCCACAGGCGGCAGTGCCTGCCGACGTCGCAGCCGCGGCGCCGTTCATCCGCGGACTGGGTTCCGGCTCGTTGGCCTCACGGGACGATGCCGAGCGACGCCTGGTGGCACTCGGTCCCGCCGCATTGCCCGAGATCGTCGCAGCCCGGTCGTCCGCCACGGGCGAGACCGCGTGGCGTCTCGACGGCATCCGGCGCCAGCTCGAGCGCGAGGCCACGGCACAGGCGATCGAGGCCTCGGTGGTGACGCTCGAGTGGCGCGACGTGGCCGCCCGCCAATGCCTCGCGGACGTGTTCGCACGGACGGGCAACACGATCCCGCTCGACGACGCCGTGGCCCGAGGGGCCGCCGGTGGCCGCCCTGTGACCCACCGGCTCGCGCGGGCGACTTTTTGGGAGGCCATCGCCGGCCTGCTCGACCATGCGGACCTCGACCTGGCCACCACGCGGGAGCCGCCGGGGCTGCGGATCGTCGCCCGCCCCTCCACGGCGGGCCACCGGCGACGGCCCGGCGGGACCAGCGGTCCCTTTCGCGTCGACGTCGCCCGCGTCGAGCCGATCGGCTCCGGCACCTCCTCAAGGATCGTGCTGCGCGTGGCCTGGGAGCCGCGACTCGACCCGTTCGTGATCCGGCTGCCGGCGCGGACGATCGTCGCGGAGGGGCCCGCAGGCGAGTCGGTGCCTGTAGCCAATCGCGTGGCGACGCTCGAGGCGACGATCGCGCCGCACCGGGCATGGGTGGAGATGCCGGTGCCACTGTCCCGGCCCGAGGCGCCGCTCGAGACGCTCGGCATGCTGCGTGGCACTCTCTCGGTTTGGCTGGCCGGCATGGAGCAGGCGTTCGTGTTTCCCGCCGGACGTCCGGCCGACGCCGTGCGGATCGCCGATGCCGAGGTCCGATTGCTCGAAGCGACGCCCCGTCCGAACCGGCTCCTTGTCCGTGTCGGCGTTGCCTACGCCGCCGCCTCGGAGGGGCTCGCCTCGCACCAGACATGGCTGGCGGACCGCCGTGTCGCGGCGACGCTGCCCGATGGACGTCCGCTCGAGCCACTCGAGCAACGGGTCGAGGCGCGTTCCGACCGCGGACTGACCGTCGCCGTGATCTTCGCGGCGCCGTCCTGGCGGCCGTCCGCGGGTCCGGCCCCCGCCGCCACGCCACCCATTCCACCGGCGACCATTTCCTGGCGGCTGCCGACCGCGATCCACGAGATCCCGGTCGATTTCATGGTGCGGGACATCCCGCTCGCGACGCCGGGGACACGGTGAAGGGCCGGCCCACGCGGCCGGCGGCTTGCCCAACTTACCGGGTCGGCCCCGGCGATCGGGCGGCTGCGGCAGCAAGGCCGCGCCGCCAGCGGGCCCCGATTTCGGATTGAAGCCCACCACCGCCGGGGCTATCGTCCGCGACCGCCTCGGACCGATCCGCCATTACGGGCTCGGCAGGCTCCTCGACCTTCGGTCCCGGCGACCACTCGCGGCAATCCACCATGAAGCTCCGCACCATCCTCCTCATGTGCTGCATGCTCGCCGTGCCGGCGTGGGCGATGTTCTCGCACGCCGTGCCGACGGAATGGCGCAAGGGCCTCCGCAATCTCGTGTCGCCGCCGAAGCCGCCGGCGACCACGGCCTGCGCCACGGCGGACCGGGGCGCGGCGGCCGGCGCACAGCCCGTGGCAGCGGTTGCCGCCAGCGCGACACCCGCCCCGATTGCGTCCGCCGGCCGGCCGGCGGCAGCCGTCGCCGCCGTACCGAAACCCGTCGCCGACGCGGCTCCGCAGGCGACGCCCGCGATCGTGTCGCAACTGGCCGACCGCACACGCCATGTCCGCGATCAGCAGGCGCGAGAGCTGCAGGCCATCGAGTCGCAACTCGCCCTGGTCGGTGCGGTGGGATTCGACTGCCAGCCGTTGGCCGGCGGCGAAGGCCTCCACGGCTGCTCGTGCCGGGTGCCCGTCGACTCGAGCGGCCAGTTGCAACGCGTCTTCCAGGCGGCCGGCCACGATCCGCTCTCGGCTGCCATCTCCCTGCGCGAACAGGTGACATCCTGGAAAGAACGGTCTGCCGGAATGGCGGCTCCGGCGGCCGGAGCGCTTCCCGCGACCATTGCTCCGGGAGTCGGGGCAGCCTTCGTGCCCCCGGCGGGCGACCGTCTGCGTTAGCAGGCCGTGGAAAAAGCCCTCCACGGCCTGTCAGTCCCGCGCCTCCCGCTCCCGCCGCTCCCCCAGCGAACTTGACCCGTCTGCCTCTTCGAGACGACAGGCTCGAAGGCCGCCGCCATGCGCCACGCGACGCCCCGCCCCTCACGATTACTGCACCGGCTGCGTCGGGGCGGCCGCATCCGCCTGGAGCGCCGCTGGCAGCCGCCCACGGGTCTCCGGCAGATCCCTGGACGGCCACGGCTGTGGGCTGGCGCCAGCCCGCAGCCCGATCCCCTCCCGGACGAGCTCCCGGGGCTCGGCAAGCGTTCGGAGGAACTGGCGCGTCTGGAAGCAGTGCTGTTTCTGGCCCGAGAACCGTTATCGACCCGCCGTCTGGCGAAGCTGGCCGGCCTCTCCGACGGCACCCGGGCCCGGGCGCTCGTCCGCGATCTGAACCGGCTGTTCGAGTCCTCGGGCACGGCGTTTCGTGTGGAGCAGATCGCCGGTGGCTTTCAGCTCCTCACCCGGGCGGCCTTCGGGCCGTGGGTCCGCCGCCTGCTGGGCACCCCGGCCGAAACCAGGCTCTCGGCGGCCGCCCTCGAGACGCTGGCGATCGTGGCCTACCGGCAGCCCGTCACTCGGGCGGAGGTCGAGGCGATTCGCGGAGTGGGCTGCGAGGAGATGCTCCGGCAGCTGCTGGAGCGTGAATTCCTGGCCATCGGTGGCCGCACGGAGGACCTCGGACGGCCCAACGTGTATGTCACGTCCCGGCGGTTCCTCCAGGCATTCGGCCTGGCCCGGATCGAAGACCTGCCCCCGCTCGAGCCGCCCGGGGCCCCGGCCCCCCCGTGATCGGGCTGGGGACGGCGGGCGAGGCGACGTCTCTTTCGCCGTGGAAAAAGCCCGTCACGGCCATGCTGCCCCGGGGTCGAAGGCCGCCGATTCCCCCCGGCCGACGCTCCGCCTGCCCAGACGGACGAAACAGTCGTTTTCCCCCGCCACCGGATTTTTTTGTTCAGCCTGTTGGATCATTTCGGACGATCGGGTAGAGAAATACGCGGAATCCGTCGATGGCGCCGGTGTTCCCACACTTGACCAACGACCGCATGTCGGAGTTTCGAGCGTCTTTCGTTTTGTCACCTAGTTCGTGTTCACGCGCATTGGCGAAAACTGCAGCCTCGTCAGCGCGGCGTGTGAACGGTCTCCCGGAGGTACAGCTGTGACGATTGCGACGAGTGGCCGAGGGCATCGGGCCGTGATGAACGCCGACGTCTTTTCGTGGAGCGAGCTGCCCGAGCTGCTCGCCGCCGAGGATCTGTTTGACGCCGTGGGCGGCACCAACGGCGAACCGTTGACGGTCTTCGCCGGCCGGGACGACGACGAGGACGACGATGACGATGAGGATGAGGAGTTCGAGGACGACGACTCCGACGAGGACGAAGACGACGAAGAACTCGAGGACGAAGACGACGACTGGGAAGAAGTCGAGGACGAGGACGAGGACGAAGACGAGGACGAGGATTCAGACGACGAGGACGGCGACGAGGAGGACCTCGACGAGGATGACGACGAGGAGTGGGAAGACGACGACGAGGAGTGGGACGAGGACGAGGACGAAGACGAGGATGACGACGACTGACTTCGCGTCATTGAGGGCGCCTCCTTGAACCCCTCGTTTTCGGTGCCCTTGTCCGCCCTTGGCCCAGGCTGAATCCGCGTGTTGCTCACGGCGCCGTGCAAATCAGTTCCAGCCGTTTGACCCTGCCTTTGCGATCGACGTCGATTGCCACTCGATCCGGCGCGCGGGCGAGCCCCTCGACCATGTCGGCCTGATGGGCCACCGGCCGGCCATCGACCGCGATGATGCGGTCGCCGGGCACCAGTCCCGCCGTGGCCGCGGGCGATGCAGCCGCCACCCGGACGACGACCGGTGCGGTCGGCTCGCAGCTGTCTTCCCGTGTGCCGATGCCCCAGCGCGGCCGCTGCCCCACGGGCGCGCCGGATTGCGTCGGCGGCGCGGTGTGCATCGGGCCCCCGGTCGCCACCGCCTCGAGCGCCCGCCGCGTGGCATCCGACTCTTGGCGGGCCCGATCACGAAACGGCCGGGCCGGCCCGGGGTCGTCCGCCACTGCCGTGACGAACTCGAGCGCGAGTCGGGCGACCGGCTCGATGCCGGGAAAGTTGACCAGGTGCACGTCGTCACTCGGGCGGTGGTACTGGTCGTGCAGCCCGGTGTGGAACATGACCGTCGGGATGCCGGCGGCAATGAACGGGTAGTGGTCGGAGTCGTCCTCGATGGCCCAGTCGAAGGCCAGTTCAAGGGGCTGTCCTCCGGGGCGATTGTTGGCCGCGACGACCGCCGACCTGAGCCCTGCAGCCGTGCGGGCGCCGTAGACTTCCAGCCGCTCGCCGCGCAGTCGCCCGATCATGTCGAGGTTCACCGAGAAGACGATCTTCATCCCGGCGACAGACGCCGGTTTGACGCGCACGAAGTGGTAGGAGCCGAGCAGTCCCTTCTCCTCACCGTCCCAGAAGGCGATCAGGATAGGCCGCCGTGGCTTGGCGGGGAGGTGCTGCATCGCCTCGGCGATCTCCAGCAGCCCGGCGACGCCGGAGGCGTTGTCGTCGGCGCCGTTGTGGACGAACCCGAACGGCCCGTAGCTGTTGGCCGCGTTGCCGTAGCCGACGTGGTCGTAATGGGCGCCGACGACGACAAGCTCGTCGGCGACAGTGGGATCGCCGCCACGGACCAGCGCGAGAATGTTTCGCATGCCGCCGAAAGACTGGTAGAAGCCGCCGCCATCCCCGGCCGGCTCGAGCCCGAGTCTCGAGAGCTGGTCGACGATGTAGCTCCCGGCCGCACGGCCGCCCCGGCTGCCTCCCTCCCGGCCCTCGAAGGCGTCGTCGGCGAGCGCGGAGACGTGGCGTTTGGCATCGTCCGCCCGGATTGTCGCGCGGGCGGTCAGGAGTTCGGCGGCCCGGGCTCCGACGGGGCTCGCAACCAAGGCCAACAAGAGCGCCCGGATCGTCCGTACGGCGTCGCTGGGCCGTCTCCCGGCGGTCGCGGCGGACGTCGTCCTCGTGGTGCTCATGACGCGGAAAGCCTCCTTGCGTGACCGACGCTGACGGCCCAGAATAGACTGCTCGGCCGGCGCCCCGTCCATGGGAGTTTCCGGCCCTGGTGTCGGAGAGGTGGCAGAGCGGTCGAATGCGCGTCTTTGCTAAAGACGTGTCCGGTCAAAAGCTGGACCGCGGGTTCGAATCCCGCCCTCTCCGTTTGGAATGATGGCCAGGAGCCGCGTCGCGGGCGTTCGAGGCCGTGACAGATCTGCCGATCGCCCGGGTTTGACGCGGCAGGTCACGCGTCGCAGTCATCGAGGTGTTGCCACAGCCGGCTAGAGCGCATCTGCGATGCGTGTAGCGACGGCACGGCAAACCAGGAGAGGGAGGCGAAGGGGTCGGCGAAAGCTCGAGGAGCTTTGGGCTTTCCTTGCCCACGCGACGAGACTTTTGCCGCCCCGAAGCCGGTGCCACACCAAAGTCGGAAACGCTCTAGCGCAGCCGGTTCGGCGGAGGGAAGGCCTTGCCTGAAAGAGCTTCCCTGGCGGGGATGCCCCAGAACGGCGTCGGGGTGTAATCCCAGTCGAGTAGCATTCGCGGAGTCGCGGCCGGATGAAAGCACCACCCGGCCCAATGGATGCGATGCTGCTGGATGAAGCCCAGCATGTCGGGCACCCACGTCGCCGGATCCTCCTGCGCGGCTTCGGAAATGAAGTCCATCTTCTTCTCATCGGCTCCCACCTCGCCGAGAAAGATCGGGAACACGGCTGCGGCCGGTAAGACCCGTTCCGCCCAGCCGGTGTGCCAGTTGTAAGTGTGCCATGAATACATGATGCCGTTACCGTCCCGGTCATCCAGCGCGAATCCATTGACGACGCCGCTCAGATCGTTGCTCCAAAAAAGCCCGCCGGCAATCACGACGTTCGCGGCGCCGGCACATCGCACGGCATCGACGAGTTTTTGCATGCCGACCGATTCGAAGCCCTGGTTCGCCTGTTTCATGTCCTCCGAAAGAAACGCCGACTCGTCACCTTCCCGCGTCGTGCCGACGAACCCCCCATCGCGCCAGACCTCCCACGAGATGCCGTGCGGCTCGTTGAAGACGTCGAACAGCACTGCCGGGTGGTTCTTGTAGTGCGTCGCGAACTCCGTCCAGAAATCGGCGTGCTCCTGCCGCGGCGCGCGGAAACGGTGCAGGTCAATCACGACGTAGGCGCCCCGGTTGGCGGCGAGCGTGATCATCTTGTCGATCCGCTCCCGGTACGCCTTTCCGCCGTCCGTCTGATACGGACTCCTGCCCCACCAGAACGACTCGTTCATCGGCACGCGGATGCAGTTGGCCCTCCACTCGTCGATGCCGACGACGAGCGACTTGACCGCCTGGTCGTCCTGAGGGAGCGTCTCGAGCCCGCCGGCATTCACTCCTTGCAGCCAGATTTCGTTCCCGGCGGAATCATGCAGCCGGTTCCCCACGACCTTCAGCATCTTCGGCCATCGATCGCGCTTCGGGACCTCATCGGGCACGTACCGTGCGGCCGCCAGTCGCTTCCGTGCTTCTGCACGGCCGCGGATAGGAGCTGGATCCGTGGGCACGAGGACGAGGTCGTCGAGGTCGAACGTCCCGCGTTGCACGTTGAACAGGCTCGGCATCAGGACGAGGGTGACGGCCTCGGCCGGCACGAGAAAACTCGTGCTCGCGTCCACCCAGCCACCGGTGTCCTTCTGCACGTACGGCGGCGAAGGCTTCTGCTTCAGCTTCGCCCCGTCTCGATCCTTCCATTCCATCAGGATGCGGGCGTCGAACCACGGCTTGTCTCCCGTCCGCAAGCCGGTCACACGCTGCTTCCACCGGAGTTCCAGCGCCTCCACGCCGGCAGGAAGGTCGATTTCACGATACTCCACCACCATGGCGCCCGGTTTCGGGCTGACCAACCGCAGGAAATGATCGCCCTCTTCGGCGACGACGTTGTTCCGTTCCGCGTGCCGGCCCTCGTGGTTCCAGCCGGAAACGAGCGAGCCGTGCTCCTCGAGCAGCGCGGCCGCCTTGGCCCGGCGCTTGGCGAGGGCCTCCTCCTGCTTGGCCGATCGCCGCGTCACCGCCGCCCCACCTGCTTCGGCTGGTGTCGCGCCGTTCGCAAGCGCATCGCGGCGCACCGGCTGGAGGACCAGATCATCGAGGTCGAGCGTACCGCTCGCGACATGGAAGAGGGACGGCATGAACTTCAGCGTTTTGGCCCCGTCGGGCACCACGAATCGCGCCCGCTTGGACTCCCAACCGTCGCTGTTGCGTCGGGTCGCCGGAGCCTCAGGGGTCGGAGAAACCTTCTTCCGGTCCACATCGAGAAACTCGACCATGATGCGGGCATCGAACCACGCCTTGGCTCCCACGGTCAGGTTCGACGCCCGCTGCCGCCACGAGAAATCGATCGCGCCGACGCCGTCCGGCACGGGGATTTCGCGGTAGAGCATCACGAGCGCGGCCGGGCTCGGCGCCGTCAGCCGGATGAAGTGATTGCCACCCTCTTCCACCCAGGCACCGTTCTCGCCAGGACGCGGCCAGCCATCGGGCCACCCGTCCCCGTCGGCATCCGTCTCGAGATCGGGATTTGCGGCGAGCGGAGCGACGGGACTCTGCTCCTCGGCCGCCGCCCCGCCCGGCGGCATCCCGAGCGCCCAAAGAACGAGGCCTGACGTGGCCAGTGCCTCGAGGAGGCGGCCGGCGATGCCGTGGACAACGTCCCCTCGTGGCGAACGCTCTGATCTCATGGCCATCTCGCAATCATTTCTCGGCGCAGGCTTGCGCGTCCGCACCGCGTCCGGGCGTCGCCACCCCGGCACATCATACCGACAGAACACCGTGACCGGCGGCCCGCCGCGGACCGCGAGTTCCATCCCCGGATGTGACGATCCCGGTCACGGGGCTGGCGATGCTCACCGACGATGCCGCGGCCTTCAGTACGTCATGGACGGTGCCCGTGAAATCGCGGATACTCGACCCCTGAACCGACCACGGCCGGGAAGTTCCGCCCAAAGAACAACGCATGCATCGCACCGCCTGGCTCACCGTCGCGCTGCTGGTTCCCGTCGCGCTCCTGAACTACCTCGACCGCCAACTCATCGCCACGATGCAGCGGTCGATCATAGCCGACGTGGCGGGCATCGAAAGCCAGGAGCAGTGGGGCCACATGCTGGCCTGGTTCAAGTGGACCTACGCGCTGGCCAGCCCCTTCGCCGGCATCATCGGCGATCGGTTCAGCAAGCCGCTGGTCATCTGCGCCAGCCTCTTCGGCTGGTCGGCGGTCACCTGGGCGACCGGCCAGGCCACGACCTACGAGCACCTTCTCCTCACCCGCGCGGCCATGGGCTTGTCGGAAGCCTTCTACATCCCCACGGCACTCGCGCTCATCGCCGACCATCATGCCTCGGCCACGCGATCCCGCGCCATCGGCATCCACCAGATCGGCATCTACCTGGGAGTGATGCTCGGCAGCCTCGGCGGCTTCATCGCCGACAGCCCGGCGATCGGCTGGCGGCGGGGCTTTTCCGCGATCGGCCTGGTCGGCGTGATCTACGCCGTGCCGCTCGTGTTCCTGCTTTCGGCGCCGCGGGGACGGCCGGCCGCCACGGCCGGCGGCCGCGAGTCGCCCTTCGCCTGCTGGCGGGGGCTGCTGGGCAACCACGGATTCCGCTTGCTGCTGGCCTATTTTACGCTGCCGGCGATCGCCGGTTGGGTGGTCCGGGACTGGATGCCGAGTGTGCTGCAGAAAGAACTGGGGCTCACTCAAGGGCTCGCCGGAGTCAGCGCGGTGGTCTGGTGGCAGGGAGCCGCGATCGCCAGCGCGATCGCGGGCGGATGGCTGGCCGACCGGTGGATGCGATCGAGCGACCGCGGCCGCATCTACGTCAGCGCTCTCGGCATGGCCGCGATCGTCCCGGCGCTGCTCGGCGTCGGGATCGTCATCGACACGAAGTCGCTCCCGCTCGCGATCCTGTTCCTGATGCTCTTTGGCGCCGGCTGGGGCTTCTTCGATGCCAACAACATGCCCATCCTGGCCCAGATCGTCCGGCCCGAGCACCGTGCGGCGGGATACGGACTGATGAATCTGGCGAGCATCTCCTTCGGCGGCCTCGCGGACGTCGGATTCGGGAAACTCCGCGACCTCCAGGTGCCGCTCTGGCTGATCTTCGGGGGCTTCGCGGGGCTGGCGGTCTTGTCCGCCTGCCTCGTGCTCTGCATCCGGCCACGACGGGAGGGTGACGTCGGGACGGCGGCCTGAGCGAAGCATGTCTCGAGTACTGCGGTACCAAAGGCTCGCCGGCACCTCCGGCACGCGGTGCCGAACCAACTGGTGCACGTTCCCATGAAGCGACCGGACGACCCTGCATCGCCGCCCCCCAGCCCATCCCGGATCGGCTGGATCGGCACCGGCATCATGGGGGCGGCCATGTGCCAGCGCCTGATCGATGCCGGATTCCGGCTGACCATCACCACCCGGTCACGATCGCGTGCGGAATCGCTCCTCACCAAGGGCGCGACATGGGCCGCGACCCCGGCGGAAGCGGCATCGGCCAGCGACGTCACGTTCGCCTGCGTGGGCTATCCCGACGACGTGCGCCAGGTGGTGCTTGGCGCGGAGGGCGCCCTGGCCGGACTGCGACCCGGCACGATCTTCGTCGACATGACGACGAGCGAGCCGGCGTTGGCCGTGGAGATCGCCGAGGCGGCGCGGACGCGGGGCGTCGCGGCCCTGGACGCACCCGTCTCGGGAGGCGACGTCGGCGCCCGGGAAGGGCGGCTGACCGTCATGGCGGGCGGCCCGGCCGACGCGGTCGCGAGACTGGCGGCCGTATGGCAGGTGATCGCCGCCCGCGTCGTCCACTGCGGCCCGCCCGGTTCGGGCCAGCACACCAAGATGGCCAACCAGGTGGCCATCGCCTCGACAATGATCGGCATGTGTGAGTCGGTCCTCTATGCCGCCCGTGCAGGCCTCGATCTCACGACGACGCTCGAGGCGATCGGTCCGGGTGCGGCCGGAAGTTGGTCGCTCCAGAACCTCGCGCCGCGGGTGCTCCGGGGCGACTTCGCTCCCGGCTTCATGATCGAGCATTTTCTGAAGGATCTGGGCATCGCGCTCGCCGAGTGCCGCCGCATGGGAATCGTCCTGCCCGGAGCAGCGCTCGCGGAGGAGCTGTATCGCGAGGCAGCCGAGTTCGGCCATGGCCGCAGCGGCACCCAGGCGCTCGTGATCGCCATCGCCCGGCTTTCGAACCTCGACTGGCCGTTGTCTCGAAGCAACGGCTCGGCCCCGCGCGACGCCTGATCGAGCCGAACTGCCGGGGCCGCTCGCAGATCGGCTCTCGCGCCCCTCACTCGGCCGGCAGCGGCACCTGCGCAGGCTGCATGAGGTAGGCCACGAGGTCGCGGATCTCGTCCGGCGCCATCCGATCGAGCAGCCCCTCGGGCATCGGCGACTGGGACGTGACGGTCACCCGCTCGACGTCGCCCAGATCGAAGGTCCGCCGTTCGGTGGGCGTCATGATCGAAAGCGTGCGGTCGTCCCTGGCCGTCACCAAGCCGCTCATGACGCGTCCATCGGCGAGTTCCACGATCGACATCCGGTAGTCGCGGCTCACCACGCCGCTCGGGTCGAGGATGTTTTCGAGGAGGTAATCGAGGTTCATCCTCTGGCCGCCCGTGAGATCGGGCCCGATCGTCTCCCCCGCACCGAAGAGCCGATGACAGCGGCTGCACGACTGCTCGTAGAGGCGCCGGCCGCGGCGGCAGTCGGCGGCCGCGAGCACATCAGGGCCGAGCCCGCCGCGGAGGGCGTCGATCCGCCGCCGTGTGTCGACGGGGGTGACGGCGACGCCGCCGAAAATCCGCTCGAGGGCGACATCGAGCCACGGGTCTCCCAGCGCCCTGATCTGCCGCAGGTCGTAGGCCCCGACCGCCGCCCGCGGGATGCGGTCTGTCTCCACCGCCTCGAGGAGCGCCCGGGCGAACGATGGCCGCGATGCGAGGATGGCGACGAGCCGCGGCCGCAGCGTGCCGCCAAACTTTCCGTAGGCCGCGACGAGCGCCTCTGCGACCGCCGGGTCGTCGTGGGCAGCGAGCCCCTCCGCGGCGACGAGCCCCATCTCCCTGTCAGCCAGCAGCGGCAGGCAGATCGCACGCAAATCGCCCCCTTCCCGAATGAGCGCCTCGAGCGCCCCGCGCCGCAGGCCGGCGTCGGTACGGGGATCGTGCACGAGCCGCCGCACTTCCGCCACCGCGCGACCATCGCCAAAGAGGATGGAGAGATCACGGGCGCGGGCCGCGGCCTCGGGATCCTCCGCGACTGCGGCCACCGCCGCATCCCAGCCGGCGGGCTGGGCGACCCGCCGCCGGCCCGCGAGGCCGTCGGCGAGACCGGCGAGCAGACCGCGTTGCACGGACGGGTCGTCCGCGGCGGCGACGGCCGACACGATCCGGGTCGCCGCGGCCGGGGCGCGGTCGATGAGCCCCGCCAGGCGGCGGACGATCAGCCGTTGCGTCTCGGGCCACCGGGCGACGACGGCGATCTCGGCCGCCTGCATCGGGTCCGCCTCGGCCACCGGCATGAGCCCATACCAGACGAGCAGCGGCAGGTTCTGATCCTCCGCGTCCTCGGCCCGGCGGACGAGCGCCGTCGCCAGCCGCGGCCGCTCGCCCACCGGCAGACGCTGCAGGCACGAGGCCAGGGCCAGCCGCACCAGACCGCTGGGATCATCCGCCGCCAGCCGCAGGAAGTCGTCGGCCACGGCCCGCCAGGCGGCGGTCACCCGCTCCGCCTCGCGGGCCGCCAGAGGCAGCGGCCCGAGTACGCCGTCGAGCGGCCAGTCGTCGGAGAGCAGCCGGATGCCCCACGCCCGCAGATGCTCGTCGCGATGATCGAGCAACCCACGCAGAAACTCCCGATCCGCACCGCCGCAGGCGTGGGCCGCGAGCACCGCCCTGCAAGCGGTCAGCGGCTCGGCCGTCAGGGCGAGTTGCCGCAACTGCTCCCGTGCGGCGGCGAGGTCTCCATCGACCGTCGCTCGTGTCGGCATCCCCCGACCGGCGCGCACCGCCAGTTCGAGCCGGGCCTGGCGGACGTGCCATTCGTTCGGATGGGCGACGAGTGCCGCGAGTTCGACCGCGGTCCGCCGGGCCAGGCCGGGGCGTGCCGCCTCTGGGCGGCGACCGGCGGCAGGACGTGCTGCGGCGCGGATCACATAGATGCGGCCGCTCGATCGGTGGACGCCGGTCGCCTCGTGGCACTCTCCCGTGTCGCTCCAGTCGAGGGCGAACACGGCGCCGTCGGGACCATATCCCAGCTCGATGCCGCGGAAGAACGGATCCTCCGCCAGCAGAAGATCCCTCCCGTGCCGGCCGACGTAGCCGCTGCCCCGCCGTTCGAGCCGCTCGCGATTGACCCGTCGGCCGTGGAAGTTCCATGTGAAGAGCTCGCCGCGGAGCGGCTCCGGCCAGTCGTCGCCGAGGTAGATCATGGCGCCCGAGTGGGCATGGCCGCCGCCGAGATCGTTGGCCGCGCCGTCGCGGGAGTTCTGCCAGCCGCCGCCGACGTCGAAGTGCCAGTGGTCGGCGTGCATGCCCAGCAGTCTGAAAACGTGCGGATTCGGATCGAGCGTGTGCGGACGGTCATAATGGGCGCCGGGGATGATCTGCCAGAGATGCCCGTTGACGGTGTTTATGAAGAAGCCGTCGCCGAAGGCGTTCCAGTCGTGGCCCCAGGGGTTGGTCGTGCCGTGGCACACGGTTTCGAACCGGCCCGACCATGGTGCATACCGCCAGATGCCGCCCACCAGGGGCAGCCGCTCTGCCGCGGGCGCCCCGGGCCTGGCCACCGCCCCCGGGCACGACGCGCCGCAGCGGCCGTAGAGCCAGCCGTCCGGACCGAACCGCAGGCCGTTGGCGAAGTTGTGGTGGTTCTGCCCGGCCACCTCGAAGCCGTCGAGCACCACCTGCGGCGGGCCGTCGGGGACGGCGTCGCCGTCGGAATCGGGCACGAAGAGCAGTTGTGGCGGACACAAGAGCCACACGCCGCCGAGCCCCACCTCGACGCTCGTCAGCTGCCGCAGCCCGTCGATGAAGACTCGGCGACCGTCGTGCCGCCCGTCGCCGTCTGCGTCTTCGAACACGAGCACCCTGTCGCGCAGCCGCTGCTCGAGCCTGACCGGGGGCTCGGCATAGGTGTCGTTCTCCGCCACCCACAAGCTCCCGTCGGGGCCCCACGCCATCGCGATCGGATTGCGAACCTCCGGCTCGGCGGCGAAGACCTCCACCCGCAGGCCGTCGAGCGCACGAAACCCGGCCGCAGCACGCGCCGCCGGCAACGGCCGCGCCGCCGTGTCACGTTCGCTGTCGAAGACGGCCGCAGGCTCGTCCGCCGGGCTCGACGAGCCGGCTGCCAGCATGACCACGACGGCCGCCACCACGCGGACTCTTCGCGGGGACCGGATCGACATCTTCGAGACTCCCCTTCGAGACTCGCCATGGTGCGCCCTTGCGGCGGCGACCAGCATTACACCCGGCATGAGCGTACCATGTCGGGCCGCGGGTTCTGCCCGGCCGCGGGTGGCCGCCCCCGGAGCCGCGTTGCTAGGCTTGAAGACCTGGAATCCGCGCTTCCTCTCGGAGTATCCGCCACCATGCCCGGACAATCATCACGAACCGTCGCCCTGCTGGTGCTCGCCACCGGCGTCGTGTCCTGCGGCGGCTTCACGGCCGACGCCGAGGGCGTCGCCTTCGAGAAAAAAACGCTCACCGAGCGGTTCGTGGCCGAGGGCTGCGCCGTCGCCGACTTCGATCACGACGGGCATCGGGACGTGGCCGCCGGCCACACCATCTGGTATGGGCCCGGCTTCGACCGCCACGCCGATTTCACGCCCCCGGCCGACAACCCGAGCGGCCCGAACAAGACTCCCTACGATCCCGCCAAGGGGTATTCCGATTATTTTCTCGCCTACGCCCACGACTTCGACGCCGACGGCTGGGACGACATCCTGGTGTTCGGATTCCCGGGAGAGGCGGCGCGACTCTACGTGAACCCGCAGAATCGCCCCGGGGCGTGGCCGCAGCACGCGATCTTCGACGTGGCCGACGGCGAATCGCCCGACCTCGCCGACCTCACCGGCGACGGTCGCCCGGAACTGCTCGTGCATGCCCGCGGCCAGGCGGGCTTCGTCGAGATCGACTGGGCGCGGCCGCTCGGCCCGGCCCGCTTCCGCCCGATCGCCGCCCGCGACGAAAAGCGCTTCTCCCGCTACACCCATGGCTACGGGGCCGGGGACGTCGACGGCGACGGCCGCCGCGACATCCTCACGAAGCACGGCTGGTTCCAGCAGCCAGCGGCGGGCGACGCTGCGATCTGGCCCTTCCATCCGGCTCCCTTCGGCCCTCCGGAGGCCAAGGGCGGCGCGCAGATGCACGTCTACGACGTCAACGGCGACGGCCGCAACGACGTGGTGACGAGCTACGACGGTCATGGCTACGGCCTGGGCTGGTTCGAGCAGAACGCCGACGGCACATTCACCGAGCACCGCATCATGGGCGCCACGCCGGAGGACAACCCGCAGGGCGTGCGTTTCAGCCAGCTGCACGCCCTCGTGCTGGCCGACATCGACGGCGACGGCCTCCTCGACATCGTCACCGGCAAGCGCCGCTGGGCCCACGGCATCAACGGCGACGTCGAGCCCAACGCCCCGCCGGTGCTCTACTGGTTCCGGCTCGAGCGCGACGGACACGGCGGAGCGACATTCACCCCACACCGGATCGACGACGACAGCGGAGTCGGCACGCAGGTCACCGTCGACGACATCGACCGCGACGGCCGCCCGGACGTCGTCGTGGCCAACAAGCGGGGTGTGTTCGTCTTCACGAGGAAGTGACGGCGGCCTGTGCGCCGCCGTCATCCATCGGAAATCAAGGGGCGAGCCGACGGATCGCGACGTTGCGAAAACGGACCGGGTCGCCATGGCCGGCGAACCCGAAGAAGCCTTCCTTCAGATCCTTGCCCGGATGCGGTGAATTGGCCATGAACGTGTCGATCGGCCCGATATCCACGTCGAGGATGGTGACGCCATTGAGCTCCACCTTGATCGTCGATCCTCGGACGGTCACCTGCTCGTAGTTCCACGCGCCCGTCGGCCGCAGGTAGCCCCGCTGTGCGGCGGCGATCCCGTAGGCAGAGCCGTGGTACTGGCGGGCGTCGAGTTTGGAGTATTTCGGGTGCTCGCTGTCGAGCACCTGCAGTTCGCACATGCCCGCGTAGGCGGCGTCGCCGGTTCCGGGATAGCGGATCGCCAGGCCGTTGTTGCCGCCGGGGGGCAGTTGAAACTCGAACCGCACCACGAAGTCGCCGAAGCGATCTTTGGTGTGGAGAGTTCCCCCCTTGCCGGGCTTGCAGACGATCGCGCCGTCCTCCACCTGGTAGTTGTCCACCGCTCCCGCCCAGCCCTCGAGGTCCCGGCCATTGAAGACCGGCACGAAGCCCTCCGGGTCGGTGCCGCGGAGCCGCTTGTTCGCCTCATCCGGCGGGATGGGGCGGACGAAGAGGTTGCGCCAGCGGGTCTCTCCGCCGTGTGTCTGGAGTTGGAGCGGGCCGGTCGCGGCCAGGGGCCGCTTCCTGTCCCAATAGTTCTCCATGGTGGCGGCATCGACGACGAGTTGGTCGTTCAGGTGCACGGTCGTCTTGTCGCCGATCTGCACGATCCGGAAGCGGTTCCACTCGCCCACCGGCTTGTCGGCGCGGACGAGCGGATCCTTGCCGGCGGCACCGGGCGAGTTGTTCCAGAGGCCACCCGAGCCCTTGGCGCCTCCGGCCGCCTCCTTCGTCGGGTCGGCGAAGTCCCAGATCTGCACCTGGGGCGTGCCGCGAAGATAGACGGCACTGTCGGCGCCCGGCGCGATCCGCCAGTCGATGAGAATCTCGGCATCACCGTACGTCTCGTCGGTGGTGAGGTACACGCCCTTCCCGTCGTTGACGATCTCACCGGCGGGATCGACCCGCCAGTGCGCGGCGACGCTCTCCTGGTCGGCGGCCCGTTGCCGGGCCAACTCCTCGGGAGCCATGGCGGCCCACTTCGTCGGCGCCATCGTGGTCTCGCCGTGCCAGCCGGAGAGATCACGGCCATTGAAGAGCGGCGTGAAACCCGCCGGCGGGGCTGCCGTCTCCGCCGCCGTGGCCCCGTGCAGGCTCATCAGGAGCCCCGCCATGCCACCGAGCAGCCCTCTGACCGCCGTATCCCGCGCCATGCATCGCATCGTGTCGCTCCGCTGTCACGCCCATTTCCGCCGTCTGCGGCGCCCCGCGGCACACCGACCGCGGGGACCGTCGAGTCTATCGCCGGGCCGACGGCGAGACTACCGCTTGGGCTTCGGTCGGTAGTAACTGCAGCCGGCGCCCATGAGCCGATCGTATCCGGTGTCCATCCCGATCAGCGTCTCCGCACCGCCCAAAAAGAGCGCGCCATCGGCCCGAAGAAGCTTCCTGAACCGCTCCACGAGCGCCGCCCGGGTGGCGATGTCGAAGTAGATCATCACATTGCGGACGAAGATCACGTCGCACGGCGGCATCATCGGCCAGGTGGCGACGAGGTTCAGCGAACGGAACTCCACCAGCCGGCGGCAGTCCTGGGAGATGGACCACTTCCCCTGCAAGGGCCGGAAGTACTTCGACAACAAGGCGGGCGTCAACCCCCGGGCGGTCTCGAGACTGCTGAAGACCCCCTCCCGCGCCCGCACCAGCACGGCCTCGGAATAGTCCGTGGCGATGATCCGCACCTGCCAGTTCGCCAGGACGTCGCGGAAATGCTCGTTGAGCAGGATCGCCAGGCTGTACGGCTCCTGGCCGGTCGAGCAGGCGGCCGACCAAAACGTCAACTGCCGCTGCGCCGGCCGCCGCTGCACGATCTCGGTGACGAGTTGGCGGATCGTCTCGAAGGGACTGCGGTCGCGAAAGAACGATGTCTCGTGGGTCATCATCGCGCTCAGGACATCGCGCTCGAGCGTGGGATCGGTGCCGCGGCGCATCCGGTCGATCAAGGCGTCGACGCTGGGGATCTTGCGCTGGCGGACGATCGGCAGCAGCCGCGCCACCACCAGGTATTCCTTGCTCGCGTCGATGACGACGCCGGTGCGGCGGCGCAGCACCTGGCAGAGGAAGGCGAACTGTGCCGGGCCGACCTTCATCCGCGGCACTCCCGGCCCTAGCCGCCCCGACGATTGAGCCGGAGGTTCGCTTCCACGCCGATCTGTGAGAGCGGCAGGACGGCATCGGCGAGTCCCGCCCGCACCACCTCGCCCGGCATGCCCCAGACGACACTGGTGAACTCGTCCTGCGCGATGACGGCACCACCCGCCTCGACGATCGCCCTCGCGCCATTCAGGCCGTCGCGACCCATGCCGGTCAATACGATCCCGAGCGTGCCCGCTCCCCACACCTTTGCCGCCGAGCGAAAGAGGGCGTCGGCGGAGGGCCGGCACGAGTTTTCCGGGGGGTCGTCGGTCAGCCGCACGCGCACCGTACCCGCCCCGCCGGCGACCTCCATGTGGCGTCCCCCTGGCGCGAGCAGCACGTCCCCCGGCCCGAGCAGCTGACCCGCGACGGCCTCGCGAACCGGCGTGCCGGCCAACCGCGTGAGCCGCTCCGCGAGTTGGGCGGTGAAAAAGGCCGGCATGTGCTGCACGATCAGCACCGGCACGGACGCCCCGCGGGCGAACGCCGGCAAGGTCTCGGCGAGCGCCGACGGCCCCCCCGTGGACACGGCCACCACCACGCCGCGAATCGCCGGCCGCACCGCGGCAGGTGCCGGACGCGGCACCGCCGGTGCCGCAGCCGCGGCCCGCGGGGTGACGCCACCCCGCGCGGCGAGGGCCTTGACCTTCGCGATCACCTCGTCGCGAATGCGCGCCTCCAACTCGTCCCGCGACTGCACGGCCGGCTTGGCGACGTAATCATTCGCCCCCGCGAGCAGGGCGTCGAGCGTGGCCCGCGAGCCCCGTTCGGTCAGGCTGGAGAACATCAGCACCGGCAGGCCGCGGTGCATGCGCCGAATCTCCCGCAGGGTCGCGATGCCGTCGAGGCCGGGCATCTCCACGTCGAGCAGCACGACGTCGGGCGGCCCGGCGGCGATCATCTCGAGGGCGGCCTCGCCACTCGACGCGGCGGCCACGACCCGGAGTTCCGGATCGGCGCCGAGTGCCGCGGAGAGCACGCTGCGGACCGTGGCGGAATCATCGACGATGAGTACCCGCACGGGATCACGCCCCCCGGCAGGCATCGCCTCCGCCGACGTGCAGACGCCGAGGGCGACGAGCTTGCGGCCGAGTGCCTGGGGAGTGAACGGCTTCGACAGGAAATCGTCGGCGCCGGCCGCCAGCGCCGCCTCGACGCGGGCGGGATCGCTCTCCGTCGAGACCATGAGCACTTTGACACCGCGCAGGACACGGTCGGCCCGCAGCCGGCGGAGCGTCTCGATGCCGTCCATCACCGGCATCTGCCAGTTGAGGGTGATCACGTCCGGCCGGGGCGAGGTCGCGAGGAGCGCGAGCGCCTCCTCCCCGTTGGCCGCCTCGAAACACTCGAACTTCAGCGCGCAGAGGCTGCGTGCGAGGATGCTACGGCTCGGCTTGGAATCATCGACAATCAGCGCCCGCACGCCCGCCCTCCATGCCGCGGTCTCACGACCGGCGGTATTCCTCGACCAGCCGCTGCAGGCCCTGTGCCATCCGTGACAGCTCCTGCGACGAGAGCTGCGTGTTCGAGGCGCCTTCGGCCGTGCTCTGCGCCGCCTGGGCCACCTGGACGATGTTCTCGGCGATCTCCGATGATCCGGTGGTCGCTTCGGCGATGTTGCGGCTGATTTCGCTGGTCGTGACCGACTGCTCCTCGACGGCCGTCGCGATCCTTGTCTGGAGCGCGTCGATCGACTCGATCACGGAACGGATCGCGGTGATGTCCGACACCGCATGTTGGGCGTCTGTCTGCATCGCCTCGATCTTCGCGCCGATGTCCTCGGTCGCCCGGGCGGTCTCCCGGGCGAGATCCTTGACCTCGTTGGCCACGACGGCGAAGCCGCGGCCCGCCTCGCCCGCCCGGGCGGCCTCGATCGTGGCGTTCAACGCCAGGAGGTTGGTCTGCTCGGCGATCGACGTGATCACCTTCACCACCTTGCCGATCTCTCCGCTCGACTTGCCCAGGGCGTCCATCGTCGTCGAGGCCGTGCCGGCCATGTCCACGGCCTGCTTCGCGACGTGGGCGGCGTCTTGAGCGCTCTTGGCGATCTCGTGGATGCTCTCCACCAGATTGTCGATCGATCCTGACACCGTGCGAGCGTTGCTGCTGACCTGCTCAGCGGCGGCGGAAACGAGATTCGCCTGCGCGGTCGTCTCCTCGGCGGCGGCGCTCATCTGCTGGCTGACGCTCGTCAGCTCCTCCGACGAGCTCGCCAGCGCGTGCGTGTTGTCGACGATCCCGTTGACGAGCGCAGCCTGCCGATTCGACTCCCGGGTGAGCCTGCGGGCGATGGCCGACGAGACGAGCAGCACGCCGGCGGTGGTAAGCCCGAAGAGCGTGAGCGCGAAGTCGCGCAACCGCCGGATCGGCGCGAGCACCTCGTCGCGGTCAACTTCCGAGACCAGGGCCCAGCGGACGCTGCCTCGCTCGGAGGCGTCGTCCCTGTGGATGGTGACCGGCGACCAGGAGGAGAGCACCTCGCGGCCGCGGAAATCGGTCCCGAGGGCGGTTCCCGACCGCCCCTCGTCCAGCGCGCTGCGGACCGGCGCCGTGTCGGCCTTGACCTTGGGATTGATGATGGTGGAACTCACGCCGAGCTCGTGCATGAACCGAGAGTTGCTGCGAAACATCCTGTCCGCCGCGACCGCGTAGGTCTCCCCGGTCTTCCCCATGCCGGTCGTCTCGCCGATGATGTCGTCGGTCTTGTCGATCGGCACCTGGAAGGCCACCACGCCGACCAGTTGCCGGCCGTCGTAGACGGGCGCCGCCATGAAGCTGGCCGGTTCGTTGCAGGAGGGCAGATACCGGGAGAAGTCGCCGTAGGCGATCGCATCGCGGCGGCCGCTGCCCGCCGCCCGGAGGTAGGCGTCGCCCAGACTCGTCCCGACGAGCAGGCCGCTCCGCAACGAGCCGCCGAAGTCGGGCTCCTTGAGCACCGTGTAGAGGATGTGCCCCGTGTTCGCGTCGATGAGAAACACGTCGGCGAGACCGTATTTCTCCCGCAGGCTGCGGAAGAGAGGATGGTAGACCGCGTGAACCTTGGAGTATTCGGAGGCGTCGTCGGCAGCGTCGAGGACCTGCTTCGCACCCAGCGGGTTCTCGTTGCGGCGAATGTAGAGATACTGGAGGTAGAGGCCGTTGTCGTCGAGGGCATCGACGAGCGGTCGGGCATTCAAGTCCTCGCCCGCCCGCTTGCGAAACTCGGCGGCGAACTCGCCGACGTAGTGTGCCTCCACCTCACGGCGCACGCGGGCCAACTCCTTGGCGTCGACGGCGTTGTCCGAGACCACCGTGGCGAAAGACTTCTGCAGTTCCTGACAGGCCGCGATCGTCATGCGGTCTTCCGCCAGCACCCGCAGCTCGTCGTGCAGGGTCTGGAAGTAGCGCTCCACGGACTTCGCCGTGATGGTGCGGACCGTCTCGAGTTTCGCGAAGGCCTCGTCCGTCAGCGCCGCTGCGGCCGAACGGTACGTGGCCACCGCGAGGATGGCCAATGGGATCAACGACACCGCGAGGAGCGCCAGCAGGAGACGGTTGCCCAGCAACGACCGCCAGCCTCCCGAGGCCGCGGCCGTGGCGCCGGTCGCCGGCTTGGAATCGGTATCGTGCTCAAACGCTGCCATGGAAAGCTCCGTGCCGTTGAAGGGACTGTTCCCGCTGCCGTGCCAGGGCGAGGACGATGCGGTGCGGATCGAGGATGTGGACGAGACGTGTCGGGCCGGCGAAGGTGCCACGGACCGGCTCTTCCGGGCCCTCGACGGAAGCGCGCCCGCAGGGCTCGACGCGTCCCTCCTCCACGTCGATGACGTCGAGCATCTCGTCCACCAGGAGGCTGTACCAGTCGTCCTGGAACCGGATCACGAGGTGCGTACGGGCCGTGGTCGTGACCGCGAGCCCGAGATGCCGCTGCATGTCGACGACGGGAACGATCCGTCCGCGGAGGTGCACCAGGCCGATCACCGCCTCGGGCGCCCGCGGGACGCGCGTGATCCGACCGTCGCGGAGCACTTCGGCCACCGCCTCCGCCGGCACGGCGAAGCACTCGTCGCCGACCAGAAAGCAGCAGTGACGGCTCGCGGCCGCGGCGCCCATCGAGCCGGCGTCGGTCCGGACACGCATCATGGGAGAGGTCGGTGGCGCCAAGGGAGGACTCACTGGAAGGGGGGCGGAACGGGCACGGCGGGAGTCACGGCCGCGAGGTCGAGCACCTCGGTCGCCAGGCCGCCGACGGCGAGCGTGCCCGACACGCCCGGCGCGGAAAGCGAGGGCTGCAGTGCCGACTCCGCCGCCGCGACGTCGATGACCCTGCGGACCGCGAGCCCGACGCCGCCACAACGATCGTCGAGCACCACGAGATTCAGCGGTCCGTCCGCGACGGGCACGCCCGTCGGCGGCAGGCCGAGGGCACGATCCGTGTCGACGACGTCCGTGAACGCGTCACCACGGCGGACGAGCCGACGGTCGCCCGCCTGTTGGACCGCATCCAGTGTCACCTTCTCCAGCCGGGCGACGCGGTCCAGCGGCACCGCGACGCGACGGCCGGCCACGGTCTGGCAGACGAGGTAGCTCTCGGCCGGGAGCGTCGGCGGCGGGCTGGGGGCGTCGGAGTCGCGAACCACCGGGGGGAGATGGGAAGCGCCGCGAATCCCGCGCGGATCGAGGATGAGGACGACGCCCCCGTCCCCGAGGACCGTCGCGCCGCCATAGAGGCCCAGCTGCGCCAGCAGCCCCCCGATCGGCTTGACGACGATCGTGGTGAGGCTCGCGGCCTCGGTGAGCCGAGCCCGGGATCCGCTCCGCCCCGCCTCCGACTCCGCGGACTCCGCGCCGCCATGCGTGCCGTCGACGACGAGCCCGAACTCATGATCATCGACCCGCACGAGCACGACGGTCCCGGTGTCACGGGTCGCCGACACCGGCGGAAGGCCCAGGAGCGCGTCGAGAAAGACGACGGGCACGAGCCGGCCGCGGAGCCGGATCACCGGCGCGCCCGAGAGGCCCTCGATCTGCAGCCCTCCCTCGGGCCGCAGCGAGAGCAGCTCGCCCACGGCGGCCAGCGGCAAGGCGAACCGCTCCGCGCCGCAACGGACCACGAGCGCCGGCACGATGGCCAGCGTCAGCGGCACCCGCACCCTCACCGTCGTGCCGACGCCACGGGCGCTGGAGACGTCGACGGTGCCTCCGATCGCCTCGATGTTGGTCTTCACCACGTCCATGCCGACGCCGCGTCCGGATACGCTCGTCACCTGGGCGGCCGTGGAGAAACCGGGCTCGAAGATGAACTGCAGCACGCGGTCGTCGGGAAGCGACTCCGCCGTCGCGGCATCGACCAGCCCCCGGGCCACCGCCTTCGCGCGGACGGCTTCGACGGCGATGCCGGCACCGTCGTCCTGTACCTCGATCGTGACCTGTCCGCTCTCGTTGAAGGCCCGGAGTCGAAGCCTGCCGGCCCGTGGCTTGCCGGCCGCCTCGCGGATCTCGGGAGCCTCGATGCCATGGTCGACGGCGTTGCGCACGAGGTGGGTCAAAGGATCGCGGATCCGCTCGACCAGCGTCCGGTCGAGCTCCGTGTCCGCCCCGTCGATGACCAGTTGCACCTCGCGTCCGCAGGACACGGCCAGGTCCCGCACCGTCCGCGGAAACTTGTTGAACACATGCTCGATGGGCTGCATCCGCGTCTTGACGGCCGCCTCTTGGAGGGCCGTGGTGACGGCGTGGATGCGATGGACCGCTCCCTCGAGCGCCGGGTCGCCGCCCGCGACGCTCCGCAGCTCGTTGCGGGCCAGGACGAGCTCCCCGACCAGGTCGAGGATCGAGGCGAGCAGCCCCACGTCGACGCGGATCGACGGGTCGACGGCGGCGGGACCGGGCCGGGCGGCGTCGATCGGAGCAGGGACGGGGGCCGTCGCCGGGGTGGCTACGGCAGCCGGCAGGGCGGCCGGAGGTGGTGTCGTGACGGCAGTCACGGACGCGACCGGGACCGCCGGTGGCGCCGCCTCCACGACGGAGGCGCTGCTCGGCTCCGCGACGTCGGACCGTGGACCGGCCGTCGGACGGGACGGCTCGTCGCCGGTGGGATCCTCGACGGCGACAGCCACGAGCGACTGGGATAGTTCGCGGTAGTCCTGCTCCCCCTCGACGCCCGTCTCCTCGATCGCCTGTAGGATCGAGCGGACGGCATCGACCATCGAGTAGAGGGTGCCGGTGACTCGGCCGCTCAGCCGCACCTTCCCGTCGCGCAGCCGACCGAGCAGGTGCTCCCCGCTGTGGGTGAGCGCACCGAGCTTCGAGAACCCGAAGAAGCCGCTGTTTCCCTTGATCGTGTGGACGGTGCGAAAGATGCTCGCGAGCGGCTGGAGATCTTCCGGCCGCTCCTCGAGCGCGAGGAGGTCGCGGTCGACTTGATCGAGGTTCTCGGTCGCCTCGACGAGAAACTCCTCGATAAACTCTCGATTGTCGCTCATCGCCGCGGATCCATCGGGGGCCGTCCAGCCCGCTGCCATCGGTCGACCGGCGACCCAGCGGGCCGATCCGACGAAGTCTCCCTGAAGCATACACCCGGAATCGGACGCCTCGCCGGGAGGCGGAGGCACGGTGGTGCGGACTGTGAGACTTGCGCCGGCCGGACCGTAGCCCGCGCCCGTCCGGGGCCTTTTCCCCCGTGCCTGACGCCGCGATCACCCAGGAGTACAGTGGAGCTTCGACACCCGCCGGCGGCAGCCGCGCGCGACCCCCCGGAGGCCCGTCGATGAGACGATCCCTGACGACGCTGGTCGCCCTCGCAGTCTGCTCGGGCGGGGGTGGCGGGGAATGTGGTGCGGCGGCCGCATCGCCCAACGTCGTCGTGATCCTGGCCGACGACGCCGGCTGGGGCGACTACTCGTTCGTCGGCAACATGAACGTCGCCACGCCGGCCGTCGACTCGCTCGCCCGCGACGGCGCCGTCTTCGAGCGATTCTTCGTGCAGCCGGTGTGCGCGCCCACCCGCGCCGAACTGCTCACCGGCCGCTACCATCCGCGGAGCGGCGTCCGCGGCGTCTCACTCGGCCAGGAACGGATGGCGGCCGATGAACGGACGCTCGCCGAGATCTTTCGCGACGCGGGCTACGCCACCGGCTGCTTCGGCAAATGGCACAACGGCACCCAGTGGCCGCACCATCCGCGGGCCCGGGGCTTCGACACCTTCTACGGCTTCACCGAAGGCCATTGGAATGCCTACCACGACGCGGAACTCGAGCACGACGGCCGCTTCATCCACGGCTCCGGCTACATCGCCGACGACCTGACCGGCCGCGCCGTCGACTTCATCAGCGACCGCGCTCGCGAGCGGCGGCCGTTCCTCTGCTACCTCGCCCTCAACACGCCCCACTCGCCGATGGACGTGCCGGACGACGACTGGGAGCGGTTTCGCGAGGCCCCGATCGGCCTCCGCGGCCCGAAGCGGGAGGAAGAGGACGTCGCCTTCACCCGGGCCGCTCTGGCGATGGTGGAAAACCTCGACCGCAACGTGGGCCGCCTGCTCGCCGCGGTCGCCGCGGCCGGTGTCGCCGACGACACGATTCTCCTCTTTTTTTCCGACAACGGGCCGAACAGCCCGCGCTGGTGCGGGGGCTTCCGCGGCCACAAGGGGAGCACCGACGAAGGGGGCGTGCGGAGCGTCTGCTGCGTGCGTTTTCCGGCCCGCATCCGCGCGGGCACGAAGGTGCCCGAAATCGCCGGCGCCATCGATCTCGTGCCGACGCTCGCCGGGCTCGCCGGGGTCGCCGTCGGCGCGACCAAGCCGCTCGACGGCCTCGACCTGTCGCCGGTGCTCCTCGCCGGCCCGACAGCGGCGCAGGTCGCCGAACAGGCCGCCACCCGCACGCTTGCCGCGAGCTTCGGCGGCCGGGTGAGCATCCGCAGCCAGACGCACCGGCTCGACGACAAGGGCCGGCTCTACGACATCGACGCCGATCCCGGCCAGACCCGCGACCTCGCCGCCGAGTGTCCCGAGGAGGCGGCCCGGCTCCGCGAGACGGCGGCCCGCTGGCGGCGAGACGTGCTCGAAGCGGTGCCGAAGCCCCCTGAAGAACGCTTCCCCGTCGGTGCTCCAGCCGCCCCGCTCACGGAACTGCCCGCCCGCGACGGCCTGCCCCATGGCGGCGTCGCCCGCAGTTCGCCGGCGCCCAATGCCTCGTTCTTCAAGAACTGGACGACCGTCGCAGACTCGATCAGCTGGACCGTCGACGTGCGCACGGCAGGCCGCTACGAGGCGACTCTCTGGTACACCTGCCCCGCCGCCGATGCCGGATCGACGGTGCGGCTCTCCTGCGGCCCGTCTTGGACACAGGCCACGATCACGCCCGCCTGGGATCCGCCGCCGAGCCGAAACCACGATCGCGTGCCGCGGCGGGCCGAAGGGATCGACAAGGCGTTTCGGCCGTTGTCGCTCGGCACGATCGACCTGGCAGCCGGCCCGGCGACGCTCGAACTGCGGGCTACAAAGGTTCCTGGCCGAACCGTGGCGGACGTCCGCCGGCTCGTGCTCGTGCCGGTGGCGCCGAGAGAGGCCACGCAGCGAGAAGCCTCCTATGATCGCGTCAGCGGCTCGAACGCTTCCCCAGGAACATCGCCATGACCCACGCCCCGCTCGAGATCACCGCCGTCGAGGCTCGTCGCATCCTCCAGGAGGCGCATCCCGGCGAGTGCCTGCTGCTCGACTGCCGCACGCCCGAGGAGTACGCCACCGCCCGGATCGCATCCGCCCTGCTCATCCCGATGCAGGAGCTGGCGGAGCGGGTGGCGGAGATCGACGCCTGGCGTGCCCGGCAGATCATCGTGCACTGCCATCACGGCGTCCGCAGCCTCCGCGTGACCCACTGGCTTCGTGATCGCGGCTACGAGAACGTGTCGAGCCTCCGGGGCGGCATCGAGGCATGGAGCCTCGAGGTCGATCCGCAGGTGCCGCGCTACTGAGCAAGCCGCTGTTTGCACCTTGCCCGCGGGGCCTTGCCCGGCTCGCAACGCCGGTCGAGAATCAGCGTCATTCTCGCCCCCGGGGGTCGTCTTCATGCGCACCAGTCGCGGCTGCTTCAAAACCTCGCTCGCTTATTGCCTGCTCGCATGGGCGGCGCCCCTCACGATCCACCTGGCCGCGCCCGCGGCTGCCGCCGCCACCCCCTGGTCCCAGTTTCGCGGCCCCACCGGCGACGGCGTGTCGGCGGAGCAGGGACTGCCGCTGACCTGGAGCGAGACGGAGGGGGTCGTCTGGAAGACGCCCGTCGCCGGCAAGGCCTGGGCGTCGCCCGTGATCTGGGACGAACTCGTCTGGCTCGCCAACGCCACCGAGGACGGCAGGCGGCTCTCCGCCGTGGCTATCGACCGCGTGACCGGCCGCGTCGTCCACGACCTCACCGTCTTCGAGAAACCCGAGCCGCAGTTCTGCCACCCCTTCAATAGCTACGCCTCACCCACGCCGGTGATCGAGGCCGACCGGATCTATCTCCACTACGGCAGCGCGGGCACGGCCTGCCTCGACACGGCGACGGGCAAGCTGCTCTGGTCACGGACCGACCTGCCCTGCGACCACTTCCGCGGTCCGGGCTCGTCGCCGATCCTTCATGGAGATCTGCTCATCGTGGCCTTCGACGGCTTCGACCTGCAGTACGTCGTCGCCCTCGACAAGCATACGGGCAAGACGGTCTGGAAGACCGACCGTGACATCGACTACGGCACGACCGATGGCGACGCCAAGAAGGCCTATCCCACCGGTACCGTGATCCGCTGGCAGGGCCGGGAGCAGGTCGTGCTGCCGAGCGCCGGTGCCACGGTCGCCTACGACCCGGCGACCGGCCGGGAACTCTGGCGGGTGCGGAGCGGCGGCATGAACGCGTCGGCGCGGCCGCTCTTCGCCCAGGGGCTCGTCTTCGCCAACACGGCCTCCGGCGGCATGCAGATGGTGGCCATCCGGCCGGATGGCACGGGCGATGTCAGCGGCACCCACCTCGCCTGGAAGTCGGCCCAAGGGGCCGCGTCGCGGTCGTCGCAGCTCCTGCTCGACGACGGGATCTTCATCGTCGCGAATGCCGGCACGGCCTCCGTGCTCGACGTGCAGACCGGCAAGGCGGTCTGGCAGAAGCGACTCGAAGGGGAGTTCTCCGCCTCGCCGATCCGCGGTCCAGGCCGCATCTATGCCGCCAATCAGGATGGCAAGACATTCGTGATCGATGCTGCGGCCCCTCACGAGATCCTCGCGACGAACGTGCTCGACGATGGCTGCATGGCCTCGCCGGCCGTCTACGAAGGCGCGATCTATCTGCGGACGAAGACGCATCTTTACAAGCTCGGCGCGACCGTCGGGCGCTAGCGGTCCGGTCGGCGGACAAGCGCCCGCCGGAAAAGTCACCCTCACCGTCGCGAGCCGCCCACGGCGGCGGCGGACGGCCCCTGTGGCGACCACCGAGGCGTTGAAGAGATTGATGTACAGGCGTATATTTTCAGAAGCCCAGCGTTGCCCACGGTCGCCCCCGCCCCATGCCCCAGCATCCCTCCCATGCCACCGCCGGTCTCGACGGCTGCCCGGGCTACGTCCGGGGTTGGTGCTGCAAGGCCCGTGAGCGGACGCTCCGCCGCGGCTACAGGGACGTAGGCTATCTGCTGGCGGGCCGGCTGCGCCGGTTTCGGCCCGATCAGGTCCCGGCCGAGGCCTGGGCCGCACGATTGGCCACGCTCGGCGAGGCTCTCGATCGCCACGACGACACGGCCGCCGTGGGCTGGTTTCGCGACACCTATCCGCGGCTCATGGCGCTGATCCCGGCGGCGGATCAGGGCGAGTTCGTGGCGGGCGCCCGCGACCGCCGGCGGCCGTGAGCCACGGGAGATGTTGCCGCGACCGATGGCGGCTTCGCCGTCGCGTCCCACCACGCCACACCAAAAATCCTTGTCGTCCTCCGGTGGCTGCGGCAGACTGCTGCCGATGGCATCGTCCGCGGACTCAAGCCCGTCGCCCACCGGACTGTCCACCGTGTCGACCGGTGGCATCGTCGGTCATCCGGCCCGCCCGGAGTTGCCGCGTTCGACCGCGCTCTCCCCGGCCGGCATGCAGGCGGTCGATCTCGCCGAGCGGATGGATCCGCTGGCGGTCGCGGAGTCCGCGGTCGACGGCGGACAGTCTCTGGCCGACCTCATCTCGCAGTTGGCCCTGATCGCCGCGGCCCTGGTGGCCATCTGGTGGCTCCTGCCTCGGGGCACGGCCCCGCTGCCGCCGCTCGAACTGCCGCCGCCGCTGCAGGCGGAGCCGGTCAGCCCCAGTCGCCGCCAGCGGGAGGCCGAGCGGGCGGCGCTCGAGCTTGTGCGTCAGGCGACGCCCGTCCGGGCGATCCAGGCCTTCCGTGAGATCGTCGACGGCACCGAACCGGCCTCCGTCGACGCCTGGCGGGTCTACCTGCAAACGCTCGCCGACCTCGACGAGCGGGTCGAACTGCGGATGCGGGCGGCGCAGTTCCTCCAGTTGCATCCCGACCGCCTTGAGGCGGCCCACTTTCAGGCCGATGCGCTCCGCCGCGACGACCCGGCCACGCGGCAGGAGAAGCGCGGGGGCTGGTCGGCGGCGTTGCCCTCCCTCGCGGCCCCGCGTGCCGATCCCGCCGCCCTGGCCGAGATCGACCGCAGTCAGGCGGTCATCGACGACGCGCTCGTGCTCCTCCAACAGCACGACGGCGACTGGTCGCGGGCGAGCCGCACCGCCTGGGCCGACCTGCTCCACCTCGACCGGGCCCGGCTGCATCACCATGCCTGGCGGTGCGGCGGCGGCACGTTCGCCGACCCACGGCGCGAGCAGGCCCTCGAAGCCCTCGGACTGCTCTCCACCGACACCTCGGCCGACGCTCTCGCCCTGCGGATCGACATCTACCGCCGGTGTCTGGATGCCTGGCCCAAGCCGCTCGGCTTCGACAGCCGGCGGGAGGTCGTCAACGGCCACGACTGGTCGCGGGACGACCTGCGTCGGGCGCTCGAGTTGGATCGGGCCACGCTCGCCAAACTGCCCCCCACAGGCCGCCGATGAACCTGCCGACTTCCCGGCCCGACACGCCCCCGGCGACCGCCCGGCCCGGCACGAGCGGCTGGCTGCATGCGCCGACCGCCGCGCCCCCGGTGGGCAGCCTGGCCACCTGGGCGCTCGCCCGGCAGCTGCTCGTGATCGTGCTCTATCTCGCCGCCGCCCGGCTCATGATGCTCGACCCCTGGTTCTCGGGCGACGCCGTCACCGGGGGCGGGTTCACCTGGAGGCAGTCGAGCATCGTCGCGCTTCTGGGCTTCCTGCTCGTCGCCGCGATCGCCTTCGAATGGCATCTGCTCGGGGTCTCGAAGGGGCTGAACCTCGTGGGGCAGATCGTCCTCGCCTACCCCTTCACGCTCTTCGTCGCGCGGCTGCTCGGCCAGCCGTGGTACGACGCCGGTGCCGGCGGCGTGCTCGGCGCGCTCTTCGAGGCCGTGCGGGCGACCGGCGGCTTCCTGGGCGTCACGCGGTTCATCCCCGCCTGGATGTCCGACGCGCTCGCCAGCCCGGGCACGGCCCTCGTGCTCATGGCGGTGTGCGTGGTGACGAGTGTCGGCGGCACGGCGGCCACCCGCATGGGGCTGACGATGGGCCTGTTTCTGATTCCTCTGGCGGTGGCCTTCAGCCAGCCGGTGCCGCCGAGCCTGCCCTGGATCGGCGGCCTGGCCACGATGCTCGCCGGCATGGCCCTGCAGTATCGGGACGTCGAGAAGTACCACCGCGATCGCGAGATCCTGCGGCGGCTGCGGCACGTCACCGACGAGCTCGAGCGGCGGGCGGCGTTGCGGCTCGTGGTCCGCACCTGGGACGACGGCGTGCTGGGAGAGGCCACGGCGGAGGGCCTCGTGCGGCAGACCTACGAGGCCGCCCCGGGCATCGACGCCGCCGGCGTCCGCGAGATCACCCGCTGCATCACCCGCGACCTCGTCACCACGCACGGACTCCTCCAGGTGCGGCACGATGCGGAGGGGATCTTCCTGGTGCCGCCGCCGGCGCTCGAGTTCGAGGCGGACGTGCTCGAGCAGATCGCGCGGTTGCCGCGGATGGTGATCGTCTTCCTCCTGGCGTCGGTCTGGGTGCTCATGCCCTTCGACATCCTTCCCGACGCCATCCCGCTGGTCGGCGCGATCGACGACGTGATCATCATGACGCTCGCCGGCTGGCCGCTGGCCCGCCTGCTCGAGCAGCGGATCGAGTTGCGCCGCCGCCGTCGGTAGCGCGCGGACGGGCAGGACGGAGCGACGCGGTGGCCCCGCCCGGTCAGGGCCGCCACTCGATGCCGAGGATCGTGACGTCGTCGAGCGGGCCGTTCGGCTGGCACCACTCCTCCACGCGTGCCAGGAGCGCCGCCACGCTTTCGTCGAGCGGCCGCTCCCGGGATGCCGCGAGGGAGTCGCAGAGCGCCTGGTCGCCGAGCGGCTGGCGATCCTTGTCCATCGCCTCGGTGACGCCGTCGGAATAGAAGAAAATGCGGTCACCCGGCGCGAGTTGCAGCGTGTGTTGCTCGTACTCGACATCGGGGACGAACGCGATGGGGAAGCCCTCGGCCCCGTGAAACTCCGCGGCCCCGCCGGCCGGAACCCGCACCATCGCCGGATGCCCGCCCGACACCCAGTCGAGGCGGCCGGTCGGCACGTGGAGGACGGCGTAGAGGATCGTGAAGTAAAGCCCCGAGAACTCGTCGGCCTGAAAAAGCTGATTGAGCTTGGTCGCCACCTCGGCGGGCCGTGCCACGACGACCGTCCCATCGGTGCCCTGCCGCACCAGGAGCGATTGATCCGAGACTTTCGGCGTGAGAAAGCGGCCCACGGTGACGGCCATCAACGACGACGGCACTCCGTGGCCGCTGACGTCCACCACGAACAAACCCACATGCTCGGCATCGAGCGGGAAGATGTTGAGGAAGTCGCCGGCGAGGCTGTGGCAGGGGACATAGCGCCACGACACCTGCGTCGCCGGGATCGTGATGTCCTGGCCGGGCAAGAGCGACCGCTGCACCTTGGCCGCGGCCGTCAGGTCGCGGACCATCTGCTCGTTGATCTGCGAGATCCGCGCATTGAGTTCGACCAGCTCGGCGTTGGTCCGCTGCAGCGAGTCGCGAGCCACGGAGAGGTCCTGGTTGGCGACCACGAGTTCCTGGTTCTTGGCCACCGCGTTCTCGAACGTCGACACGAGCAAGTTCAGCACCTGCTGCCGCCCGGCCTTCACACGAAACGCCTGGCCGGCGAGCGTCACTTCCAGTGTGGCGGTTTCGGTCTCGGCATCGGCGGCATCGAGCGGCGTCGCCAGGAGCGACTGCATGCGACCGAGGAGGAAGGCCGGCTCGTAGGGCTTCGTGACGTAGTTGTCGGCCCCGGCGTCGAGCCCCCGGATGATGTCGATCGGGTCGGCGAGCGTGGAGAGCAGGATGAAGGGCACCGTCCGCAAGGCCGGGTCGGTCTTCACGGCCTTGCAGAACTCGTAGCCGGTCATCACCGGCATCTCGATGTCGGAGACGATGATGTCGGGCCGTCGCTCCCGGGCAAGTTTCAGCGCATCGGCGCCGGTCTCGCCCCAACGGACGGTGTGGCCCGCCTCCTCCAGCCGCCGCTGCAGCATCTTCGCCTGGATGCGGCTGTCCTCGGCGATCAGGACATCGACCCTCTTCGCGGCCGTGCCGGCAGTGGGCTCCGTGCGGGAGGCCGCGGTCGCATCCATGACGAATCCCCCGGGAACGGCCGCCCTAGGCCTCGAACGCGGCCAGTCCGGCCGCCGTGTCGGGGTAGATCTTGAAGAGCTTGTCGAGATTCGTGAGCTTGAAGACCTGGAAGATTTCAGGACGGATACCGCACATCTTCAACCGTCCCTGGCCCGCCGAAATCTTGCGGTGCAACTGCCCGAGCAGCCCCAGCATGGCGCTCGACATGAACTCCACATTCGTGAAATCAAGGAGCATGTCGGGCCCGGCAGCATTACCCATCAGCCGGTTGACCTCGGTCTTGATCTCGTCGAGCACCGTGTCGTCGAGGATCTTCTTGTCCTTGAAGACCACGATGTGGACGTTGCCCTTCTTGACCGGCTGAATCCGACGAAACTGGTCCATATACGGTGTCGTTCCCAGGGAAAACGGGTTTCGAAATGCAGTCCAAGCAGGGCCGCTCCGGACCGGGGGGAGGCCGTCGGCGAGCCGCGAACCACACGATGAGCGTAACGGCTCGGGGAATCCCGTGCCAGCGAAAGGCTCGGCAGCCGCCGAAAAACCCCTTCTCCGGGGGTGTTCCGACCAGTCCCAGGGGCGGACCGGTCGCCGCCGGCCGCACAGCCCACCCAGAGCGCGCAACCGGAAACCGGGTGGGAAAGCCATGAACATGGTGACGTTCCTGACGATCGTCAGGAACGTGCTTGGAGTGGAAATTGGCCGGGGTGGAGGACAGGCAAGATGCTCTTGGCGGTGTTGGCAGGGGCGATGGCACGGCGAGCGCATTGGACGGTGACGGCACTCTGCGGGCTCGTCGTGGCGGCTCGGGCGGCTGGTGCCGATATGCCCGATCCCGTCGGCAAGCCGGCTGGCCCCGCCGCGATGGCAGAGTCGACCGTTGCTCCCGCGGCTGTCCCCTGGGAGCAGTCCGCGGAGCCGCTGCCGGCCGACGACGACTGCCTGCGGGAGGTCCGCCGCTGCTGCTGCCCGAACTGGACGCACTACGCGATCTTCGACGCCCTCTTCCTCCAGCGGAACAACCAGTCGGGCAACCGGCCCCTCGTCCTGAACTCCGACACCGGCCTGCCGGCGCTCTCCACCCAGGACCTGCAGCCCTCGATCGGCACGGGCTTCCGCGCCTTCTACGGAGAGCTCGTCACCGACCGCTTCGGCTGGGAGGTGGGCTACACGGGCATCTACGGCATGTTCGGCTCCGCCACCGTCGTGGGCCCGGACAACCTCGAACTGCCGCCGCCGCTGGGACTGGCCGTCAACAACTTCAACGGCGCAGAGTCGGTCCGGGCCACCTATGCCTCCTCGCTGCAGTTCGCCGAGTTCAACGTCTTCTGCTACGACTGTTGCCAGGAATGCGGTCCCAACTGGTGCAGCCTCACCCGCTGTCGGTCGAACTGCCACTGCATCAACTGGCTGGCCGGCTTCATCTGGGCCGGCCTCGACGAGCAGGCGAACATGAACGTCGCCTGCTGCAGCCCGCCGGAGCCGGTCAACTACTCCGTCCGCACGAACACGAATTACTTCGGCCCGCAGATCGGCATGCGGGGCCGCCGCGAATGGTGCCGCTGGGCGGTCGAGGGCTGGTGGAAGACGGCCCTCTGCGGCACGTCGGCCTACCAGGCGGCCGACCCGCTCGTGGGGACGATCTCAGGGCTCGAGCGGCCGGCCGTCTCCGCCACCGACACGGGCGTCGGCTTCATCGGCCAGCTGAACGGCACGCTCATCTACCGTCTGACGCAGCACTGGGGCCTGCGGGCCGGCTACAACTTCTACTGGCTCACGGGCGCGGCGCTCGCCCCGGCGCAATACGACTTCGCCACGGCGGCCGGTGCCGGCACCGGCATCAACGACAACGGCGGGCTCTTCCTCCACGGTGCCAACCTGGGCACCGAGTACCGCTGGTAGTTGCCAGGGTGCCGGTGAGGCCAGGCCCGGAGGGCCGGGTCAGCACCAGCCAGCGGAGGCTGGCCCAGAAACGCGAGCAGGATGCGAGGCGTTTCGTGGAGCAACCGGGCCGGGTCAGCACCAGCCAGCGGAGGCTGGCCAAGCAACGCGAGCAGGAGGCGAGGCGTTGCGTGAAGGTCGGTGCCGCCCGGCCCCGTCGCCGGACGCTCGCTCGGGGCATCCTGCCCCTCACTCACTCGGATGCCGACGGCGCTTCGGCCTCCAGCCTGCGCTTGTCGGCATACGCCGGCTCTCGGGGCAGGGGCGGCACCTCACCTCCCATCCGAAAAGCACCAGGCGCCCCGCGCGCTAGCGCCAGGCCCGGAGGGCCGGGTCAGCACCAGCCAGCGGAGGCTGGCCAAGCGACGCGAGCAGGATGCGAGGCGTTGCGTGAAGCAATCGGGCCGGGTCAGCACCAGCCAGCGGAGGCTGGCCCAGAAACGCGAGCAGGATGCAGAGCCTTTCGGAAAGCCAACCGTCCTACTTCCGCAGGATGGCCACCCGGAGCGGCGGGTAGCTCGCCGTCGACTGTGGCAGCGTGTAGGACGCGCCGCCCGACGGCGATGTGTTCTTCCGCACGCCCTTCGTGCGGCCGAACTGGCCCTCGACACTGAAGATCTCGTTCTCGTTGATGGCGGCGGAGAACACGTCGGCACGGCTGCCGGGATACGCGCGGAAGACCGCCTCGCGGGCCTTGCTGATGCCCGCGTAGGTCTCCACGAGCGAGCCGCCGCCGGATCCCGCCGACACCATGATCTTGTCGGCGTTGCCCGGGGTGCTCGAGGGCAGGCGGGCCACCGAGATGCCGCGGTTGAACGACTTCGAGATCGGGCGGAAGGCGTTCACGACAGCCGGGGTCGCCGGCACACCGTTGTACACCTTCACCGTCGCCGGCATCCCCGGCCCGCTGCCGGTCACCAGTTCCGTGATGCCGTCGGGCGTCGAGGAGGTCATCGTCCGGCCGCTGAAGGTGCCGATGTCGGCGGTGGCCACCGTCACGCCGCCACGGTAGCCGGCGCCGAAGGGCTTGAGCTGGCGGACCGGCGCGCTGGCCACCGGTGCCGGGGCGGCGGGGTTCACGTCGAAGACGCGGACCGTGCCGCCGCGGTTCTGCGCGGCCACGATCTGGATCGTGCCGGCGGCCGTGATCGAGCCGGCGGCGATCTCGATGCCACCGGTATAGCGGGGACCGAACGGATAGAAGCTGTATTGCGGCAAGGGGGCGCCCGCGTCGGTGAAGACCTTCACCTGCCCCGGCCGGCCCGGGCCGGGGGCCGTGATGATCTCGGCGATGCCGTCGCCCGTGACGTCGGCACCGTAGACCCGCACCCCACCGCGGAAGCTCGGCTCGTAGGCGAAGAAGGGAATGATCCGGTCGGCGCCGGTGTCGGGATCGAGCACCCGCACGAACGGCCCGGTCTCACAACCGATGTCCGTGCCCACGATCACCCCGCTCGAGGGCACCAACACCTCGACCTCGTCGGTGTTGTTTGACGGATCGGGGTCATACTCACGGCCCGAGACGGTCGCCGTGTTCGTCACCGTGCCACCGGTGGCCCGGGTCACCTTGGCGGTGATCGCGAGCCGCGGCAGCGCTCCCTGGGCGACCGTGCCCACGGTCCAGACGCCCGTGCCGGCGTCGTAGCCGCCCTGCGAGGCCACGGCCGAGACGAACGTGAGCCCGGCTGGCAGGCTGTCCTGCACCTGCACCGCGGTGGCGGTGTCGGTGCCGTAGTTGGCGACTTCGAGCGTGTAGACGATCGTCTCGCCGATTCCCGGTTGCGACTTGTCGACCGTCTTGTAGATGGCCAAGTCCGCCTGGAGCGGCGTCTCCGTCACGGTGCCGGTGTTGTTGCCGGGATTCGGGTCGGGGGTCGACGAGATGGCGGTGGCGGTGTTGGTCTGAGACGCGACCGGGCCCGACGCGGGGGCCAACACGCGGGCCAGAATCGTGAGCGTGCCCGTCGCATTGGCCGCCACGTTGCCGACCGTCCAGACGCCGGTGCCGGCGTTGTAGGCGCCCACGCTCGGCGTCGCGCTGACGAACTCCAGGCCCGCAGGCAGCGGATCGGTCACCACGACATCGCGGGCGATGCTCGGCCCGAGGTTCTCGAGGGCGACGGTGTACGTGATCGTGTCACCGACATTGGGCCGCGGCTGGTCGACCGTCTTCACGACGTCGAGATCGGCCTGCTGCGGATCGGTCGGCGTCTTCGCTGTGTTGTTACGGTTGTTTGGATCCCAGACGTCGCTCGCCGTGATCGTCGCCGTGTTGAAGGCGACGCTCGTCGCCGTCGCCCGCGCGGTGAGCGTGAGCACGAGCGTCTGGCCGGGGGCGATCGTCGGCACCGCCCAGAGGCCGCCGGTGGCCGTCGGCGTGAACCGGGTGCCGGCGGCCGGCGTGGCCGAGATGAACGCCACGTTACCGGGCAGGCTGTCGGTCACCTGCACGTTCGTGGCGGCGGACGTGCCCAGGTTGAAGAGGCTCACCGTGTAGGTGATCGGGTCGCCCACGTTCGGCTGGACGTTGCTCGTGGTCTTCTTCACACCCAGGTCGGCGTAGCGGGGCGTCTCGGTCGCCGAGCCGGTGTTGTTGCCGGGATTGGGGTCGTACTCGTCCGCCTTCGTGACCCGCGCCACGTTGGTCTGCGACGGCGGGATCGTGTTGACGGCCGGCGCGAGCACCCGGGCGGAGAGCGTGAGCGTCTGGGCTGCGGCCGGGCCGATGTCCACCGTACCCACGGTCCAGACGCCGGTGCCGGCGTCGTAGGCGCCCTGGCTCGGCGTCGCGGCGAGGAACTGCAGGCCGGCCGTCGGGAAGGCGTCGGTGATCTCCACGTTGTTGGCGGAGTCGGGTCCGTCGTTGGAGACCGTGATCGTGAAGGTGATCGTGTCGCCGACGTTCGGCGTGGCGTTGCTCACCGTTTTCACGACGGCCAGATCGGCGGCCCGGGTCGTCAGCGTGGCGTCGTCCCGGTTGTTGCCCGTGTTCGGATCGAACTGATCGGACGTAGCGACGGCGGCGACGTTCGTGAACGTGCCCGGGCGGGCTACAGCGGCCGCGATCGTCAGCGTCTGGGCGGCGCCCACGGGGAGCGTGTTCACCGTCCAGATGCCGCTGGCCGGGCTGTAGCTCGTGCCGGCGGACGGGCTGGCCGAGACGAAGGTAAGCCCGGCCGGCAGGACGTCGAGCAGCGTGACGTTCGTGGCCGCATCAGCGCCGAGGTTGCGGACCGTCACCGTGAAGGTGACCTGGGCGCCGACATTGGGATGGGGGTCGCTGACGATCTTCTCGACGGCGAGATCGGCGTACTGCGGCGTCTCGACCACGCTGTCGGTGTTGTTCGACGGGTCGGGATCGTATTGGTCGGAGGTGAGCACGCTCGCGGTGTTCGTCTGCGGCTGGGGGTTCCCCGCAGCGGGCGGTAGGACGCGGGCCTGGATCGAGAGCGTCCGCGCGGACTGCGTGTCGACGTCGCCCACGGTCCAGATGCCGCTGGCCTGATCGTAGGAGCCCTGGCTCGGGATCGCGGACACGAACTGTAGCCCCGACGGAAGCTGGTCGAGCAGCGTGACGCCGGTCGCCGTGTCGGCGCCGAGATTCGACAGCGTCACCGTGTACGTGATGACGTCGCCGACGTTCGGACGGGCATCGCTCACCACCTTGTCCACGGCGAGGTCCGCGTACTGCGGCGTCTCCGTCGCGCTGTCGGTGTTGTTCGACGGGTCGGGATCGTATTCGGTGCCGGAGACCGTGGCCGTATTCGTGGCGGCAGCCGGGACGCCGCTCGCCGGAGCGTCGACGGTCGCCACGACCTCCAGCAGGGCAAAACCACCCGCGGCCACCGTGCCCACCGTCCAGAGGCCCGCGCCGGCGTCGTAGCTTCCCTGATCGGCCGTCGCCGAGACGAACGACAGCCCCACGGGCAGCCGGTCGTTGACGACGACATTGGTCGCCGTGTCGGGGCCCAGATTCGTGACGAAAATCACGAACGTGATCGTGTCGCCGACGTTCGGCGTGGTGTCGCTGACCGCCTTCAGGACGGCCAAGTCGGCCTGCTTCGGCGTCTCCGTCGAAGAGCCGGTGTTGTTGTCGGGATTCGGGTCGGGCGTCGTCGACGTCACCGTGGCCGTATTCGTCTGCGGCAGGGCCGGGCCAGACGCAGGGGCGAGGACGCGGGCCGTGATCGTGAGCGTCTCCGAGGCGGCCGCCGCGACCGTGCCCACCGTCCACGCGCCCGTCGCGACATCGTACGAGCCGACACTCGCCGTCGAGGAAACGTACTGCAGGCCGGCCGGCAGCGGGTCGGCCACCGAAACATTCAGCGCGTCGCTCGGGCCGAGGTTCGCGAGCCGGACGGTGAACGTGATCACGTCGCCCACGTTCGGCGTCGCGTTGTCGACGGTCTTCCCGACGACCAGGTCCGCCTCCTGCGGGTCGGTCGGTGTCTTCGCCGTATTGTTGCCGTCGTTGGGATCCCAGACGTCGCTCTTGGTGATCCCGACGGTGTTGAACTGCACACCGGAGGCGGTCGCCGTGGCGGTGATCGTCAGCAGGATCGTCTGGTTCGGGGCGATCGTCGGCACCGACCAGACGCCTCCGGTCGCAGAGGGCGTGAACGTCGTGCCGGCGGCCGCGGTCGACGAGACGTAGGTCACGTTGGCGGGCAACGTGTCGGTCACCTCGACGCCGGTCGCCGTCGCGGTGCCGAGGTTCGAAAGGGTGACGGTGTAGGTGATCGTCTCGCCGACGTTCGGCTGCGGCTTGTCGGTCCGCTTGGTCACCGCCAGATCGGCGTATTGCGGCGTCTCCGTGGCGGTGCCCGTGTTGTTGCCCGGATTCGGATCGGGCTCGGCGGCATTGGTGACCGTGGCCACGTTCGTCTGCGCGGCGGGAATCGTATTGGCGGCGGGCGCGAGCACCTTCGCGGTGATCGTCAGCGTCTGCGCGGCGCCCGCCCCGACGTTGACCGTGCCGACCGTCCAGACGCCCGTGCCCGGATCATAACTCCCCTGGCTCGGCGTGGCGGCGAGGAACTGGAGTCCCGTTGTCGGAAACTGATCGGTGACCTCGACTTCGTGGGCGATGCTCGGGCCGGAGTTCGAGAGTGTGACCGTGAACGTGATCGTGTCGCCCACGTTCGGCGTGGCATTGCTCACGGTCTTCACGACGCCCAGGTCTGCCGACGACGTCATGAACGTCGCCGAGCCGGTGGTGACGTAGTTGTTGAGCTGGCCCTGGCTCGTCGAGCCCGAGCCGGTCCGCTCGTAGGCGCTCGGGTTGTTGGGGGTGATCTGCCCGGGCGCGCCGGGCAGGCTCGTCCACTTGATCTGGTTGGTGTTGGTGATCTTCTGGCCGGCCGCGATCGGGCCGGCGAGCGTGCCGGTCACGGTGAGCGTGATCGTGCGGTCGGCGGGGAGCTTCGGCAGGTCGAAGCCGCTGCCCGTCGTGGTGAGCGTGTTGCCCGACATGCCGAAGTTCGCGGCGGTCACCTGGCCCGCCGTGTCCACGACCGACGCCAGCACGGGCGACCCGATCTGCGCCGGGATCACGTCCCGCAGCGTGACGTTGAAGGCGTCGGTGTCGCTCGTTCCCGATTGCCGCACGACGATCGTGTAGGTCACGGGATCGCCGACGGTGCCGCCGTAGCCGCCCACGGACACGGTCTTCAGGGTCCGCAGCTTCGGCTCGATCACCGTCACCGGCGCCGACGTGACGACAGGCGAAGACGACCCGCTGCCCCAGGCGGCCTGGGCCGTGTTCACGAGAAGCACGCCGCTCGTGTTCGAGTTGACGTTGAGCACCACGGCTTCGATCGTGAACGTGATCGTCTCGGCGGTGGTGCTGTCGGTGTCGCTGTTGACGATGTCGCCGAGGTTCCACGTCGCGATCGTGCCCTGACTGGTGAGCACGGGCGCGGCGGCGAGGCCCGGCACGACGAGCTTGCCTGGGGCGTTGTTGACCGCGGAAATCGTCCGCACGTAGGCCAGCCCCGGCCCCATGGTGTCGATCAGCTGGGCGGCTGGCGTGCGGCCCTGCGGGATCGTCATCGTCACCGTGTAGGTCGCCGTCTCGCCGACCACGGCCTGCGTCGCGGTGTTCGATGGGCTGACGATCGACGTGGTCACGAGGGACTTGGCCACCGTGGGCTGCGCCACCGTCACGATCGCGGAGCCGCTCGTCCGATAGTCGTTCCGCTGCCCCTGGGAGGTGGTGCCCGAGCCGGTCCGCTCGTAGGCGTTCGGGTTGTTGGGCGTGATCTGCCCGGGGTTGCCCGGCAGGCTCGTCCAGGTCTCGGTGACGGTGTTCGTGATCGCCTGTCCGGCCACGACGGTGGGGTCGAGCCGGGCCCGGAACGTGAGCGTGCTCGTCTGGCCGGGCGTGAGCTTGTCGAACGTCGCCGTGAAAGCGTCGCCGCCGGCCGAGGTGCCGAGCGTGGTGGGCGCGACGCCGCCGGAGTGCGCGAGCGACCCGGCGACGTAGGTCACGCCCCCGGGCAGGACGTCGGTGACGTTCACGTTCTGGGCGGTCGTCTGGCTGCCCACGGCCGACACGAGAATCGTGTAGGTCACGACGTCGCTCGCCTGGGCGGTCGCGGCGCTCGCCGTCTTGGTCACGGTGAGCTTCGGCTCGATGACGGTCACCGAAGCCGAGTGCGCCGCCGGCAGTTCGGAGTGGCCGGTCCAGGAGAGCTTGGCCGAGTTGCGGAGCGTCTTGCCGCTCGTGTTCGTGGAGACGTTGAGCACCACGGCCTTGTAGCGGAGCGTGATCCCATGGAGCTGCTGGTCAGCATTCGTGTTGACCACGTCCCCCAGGTTGAACGTCACCGTCCGGCCGCTATTGCTCACGACGGGCGTCGCCGAGCCAGTGAACGAAACGCCCGGATCCACGACCGGGCTGCCCACCATCTCGACGAACGCCAGGCCCGTCGGCAGCGAGTCGACGACGACCGCCGACGGCGTCGTCCCCTGCGGCACGTCGATCGTCAGCTCGAACTCGGCCAACTCGCCGATCACCGCCTGGGTGTTCGTGTTGTAGGGATCGACGATCGACGTGCCGACGAGCGACTTGGCCACCTGTGGCGACCGCACGGTGACGGTGGTCGTGTCGGAGATGCCGGACGGCGGCAGGAAGTTGGGGCCGCCTTCCGCAGAGGCGTAGTTCGTGACGGTGGCCGTGTTGGGGATCTTGTCGAGCGGCGCGACCGTCGGCAGCAGTTCGAGGTCGTACGTGATGACGGCGATGTTCGTGCCCGTGTCGAGCACCGTGCCGGCCGTCGACTTGCCCGGGGTCAGTGCGCCGGCGGAGGAAGATGGGTCGACAAGCGTGACGCCGGAGCCGAACAGGTCGCCCGTGTACGCCAGCGCCGTGCCGGTGCCGTCGGTGATCCGCAGATTGAGCCCCGCCCCGCCGGCAGGAATCCGGAGCTTGCTCGAGTCGAAGGTGTCCCTGAAGGCGACGTCGAAGGCGCCGTGCACGCCGCTCCCGGTGTTCTCGACGACGATGCAGAACTTGACGAGGTCGTTGCCCAGCACGTTCGAGAGCGCCGCGTCGATCGGCTGCGAGGCCAGGCCCGTGGAGGTGATCGTGCCGGTGAAGGAAGCCCCCGGCACGCCCGGGGCCGAGAAGGTCACGCCCGCCGGGGCGACCGTCGGCGGCGTGAAGACGCCCGCCGGATTCGTGGTCGAGACGACGCCCTTCGTCACGCCGAGCAGCGGCTCGGAGATCCGCACCTGGGCGAGCGCCGTGTTGCTCGTCAGCACGTCGCCCGTCTCGTTCCGCTCCATCTGCTCCGCCTGGTTCGTGAGCAGGAGCCCGTCGCCGAACGGCTTGTTCGTGGCCGTGACGGTGAAGAGGATGTCGGTCGTCGAAGGCAGGTCGAGGCCGTACTGGAACGTGCCGAAGTCCCAGGTCTGGCTGTTGGCGGCTGCGCTGAAGCTCGTCGTGGGGATGATCCGCGAGATCATCGAGTAGTTGTCGCTCGGGCCGAACTTCCACTGCCCCGCGGCCGGTGCGTCGGCGCTCGGGGCTCCGCCGGCGAAGGTGAGATCCTGCGCCGCGAAGATCGGCAACGGCAGGAAGTCGGTGATCGTGTAGTCCTTGATGCTCGAAAAGGGCAGGTTGTAGGTGATGCGGAAGGTCACCTCGTCGCCGGCGGTGACGACGGGCGTACCCGACGCCGCCGCGCCGTTGACCGCATAGATCTCCTTCGTGACGCCACCGCTGACAAGCGTGAACGACTCACTCGACCCGTCCGTGACGGCGCTGCCCGTCGGCGCGAGGTCGCTGTAGGCGAGGATGTCGGCCGTCGTCGTCGCGACGTCGGTCATCACGTCCCCCTGCACGACGTCGGCGCCGGGCCGTGGCGTCTGCCGGTATTCGTCAAGCACCACCGCGCGGAACGTGATCGAGCCCCGCGTGCCCGGGCCCGAGGGGAGCGGATCGGGCGGCGTGGACGGCGAGCCGGTGCCGGCGTCGGGGATGCCGGCGCCGACCACATTGCGATCCGTCACGAGCCCGAGCGTATCGAGCTGGCTCGCGACGTCGAAGGTGACGCTCGTGGAGCCGTCCGGCAGGACGGACACGGCGACGTTCGCAGGGTCGAAGGCCGCCGCCGAGAACGACTGCGACTTCTGCGTGAAGGACAACGTCGGCGTGAAGGAGGCGTCAAACTCCTGCCCATCCGACATGAGGTCGGTGATGTCGAGGTCCTGAAGCGCGAAATAGTCGCTGACCTGGAAATAGAGCGTGTACTCGATCGTGTCGCCGGCCCGGGGCGAACCGGGGTTTGTAAGGTCGGCGACGGTCTTCTGCAGCGCGAGCGTCCGAGCCGTGAGCGTGTGCTGCGTGTTCGGGTCGTTCGGATTCGAGACAATCGTCTGCGGTCCCGGGAAGTTCGGGTTGGCGCTCGTCCACTGCCCCTGGGCGGTGGCCTGGTTGGTGATGACCGTGGAGCCGCCGGCGCCGAGCGGGATCACGTCGCTCCCAGCCTCGTCCAACTGCGGGACGAAATAGGTGAACGACAGCACCGCGTCGCTGTTACTCCCGGTGCCGACCACCTTGTCGAAGACGCGGGCGAGCAGGCCGCCCGGGGTGGCCGTGCTCGGCGTGGAGGCCGGGGTGATCGACGTCGTCTGGTTGCCGCTCTCGGCCGTCACGGCGACGAACTGCACGTTGCCGGGCAGCACGTCCTCGAGCCGGAGGTCCGTCACCGTCTGGCCCGGCGCGACCGCCATGCTCACCGTGTAGGTGTGGGTGAAGTTCGGACCGGTCGCCGTCTCGTACTCGGGGGCGTCGGAGGTCTTGTGCAGCCGGAAGACCTGCGGCGTCAGCGGGTCTGTCGTCGTCGCACCGAGGGTGGCGACGTTGACGGTCGGGTTACCCGCCGTATCGGTCTGGAACTGAAAGCCGCCGGTGGCGGTGACCGGATAGGTGTGGCCCGGCTGGGCGAGCGGGCTGATCACACCCGTGAACTGGATCTCGGCGGCAGGCTGGTCGGGCCCGTAGCTGCCGAAGGGCAGCTGCACGACGACCAGCTGGTCGCCGGGCTTCCCGGTGACGACGACCGGCGTGCCGTCGGGATTCTTCGCGAACGGATGCTTGGCCGTGCCGGCCGCGTCGAACGTGAGAATGGTCGTCTGGAGCGACAGGCCGTTGTAGGTGGCGCTGCCCGGCTTGAAGCTGATGCCATCGGCGGGCGTGGGCGGGGCATCGCCCATGACAGGCATGACGATGTCGACGAACGGCGCGTAGCCGATGTCGTCGGGATTGGTCGCCGTGTTGTCGAACGTGACCGTAAGCGGGACCTCCGTGCCGATCAGCGGCGTGAGCGGACGATTGTCGACGATCGGGCCGGTCACCGTCGCCGTCGGCACGGCGGCCAGGGCGAACCGCGACTCCAGGCTGTCGAAGCGGAGGGCGGCCAGCTGCCGCGACGGCCTGCCCCGCCTCGATCGTCGACCAAACGAACCGATCGCGCCTTGACCCCGAGCTCTGAAGCTCCTCCGCCACGTGCCAGCCGGCATGCATCATCCCTTCGAGAGTTCCACGGGCATCACGGCACGCCCAGATCCAGATCGACGGCGACGATCGTCACGGGCCGACCCGTCGACCGCCGCACACTTTGCCCAACTCCTTCACATTCGCCGCCGGATGCCCGCCAGTCAACAAATCCGCCAGCCCGACCGGCCAGGCTCCGCATTTTGCCGGTCTTTCCTGACCCTGTGTCTCATCGACGCGAAACTACAACGATCCTCATGCCCCCTGCCGGTGGTGCCGAAAATGACGGTTGGAGGGATCCTGCCTCCGGATGTCCAGTGCGGCCCGCCACCATGATGATCAAGCCACCGCTCAGCCTGTCGCGCATCACGTCCGCCGTGGCCTTCCCGGCCATGATCATGGCGTGGGCGGTGGCCGGCCTCCACCTCCCGGCCGCCGACCTCCAGGGCTGCCGTGACGAGCGGTCCTACGCGGTCTTCGATGCCCTGTTCCTGCAGCGGAACAACGCCTCGATCAGTCGTCCCGTCGTGGTCAGCAGCACGGCGCCGTCTGCGGCGGTCCTCGGGGCGGCCGATCCGGTCAGCACGATCGGCACCGGCGCCCGCGCGACCTACGGTAGCTACGGCGAGGAGGACCTGGGCTGGGAGGTGGGCTACCTCGGCGTCTACGGGATGCACGCGGCGCGCGCGGTATCCGACCCAGCCGGCACGCTCCAGGCGGCCGACCCGGTCTTCGCCCAGCAGACAGGCTTGATCGACGGCTTCGGGGCCTGGATGACCAACGACTCCCAGATCAACTCGCTCGAGGCCAATTTCGTCATGCACGAATACGACGGCGGCTTCAACCGGCGCTCGGGCCGGCCTTGGCAACGGGTCGACTGGTACGACGGCGGGCACATCGACTGGCTGGCGGGATTCCGCTGGGCGAATCTCTACGACACCGCGACGCTGGCCATCCCGCCCGGCGCGTCCACCACGCCGAGCACCTACGCGGCCCAGGCCACGTCGAACCTCTTTGCGGCGCAACTCGGCACCCGCGGCCGCCTGGCGTTCGAACGGTGGGCTTTCGAAGGTTGGATGAAGATCGGCATAGCCGGCACGGCGCTCTCGCAGTCACAGAGCCTGGTTGACGCCCTCTCCCAGACGCCCTTCCGTCGGCCGACCTCCTCGGACACGGCCGGCATGGGCATGATCGCCGACATGAATCTTTCGGCGATCTACCGACTGGACGACGTCTGGGGCCTGCGGGTGGGCTACAACCTCATCTGGCTGACGGGCGTGGCACTCGCCGCCGACCAATGGGACTTCTCGCCGAATCCCGCCGGAGGCACCGCGCTGCAGGGCACCGGCAGCGTCTTCTTGAACGGCGCCAATCTGGGCCTCGAGGCCCGCTGGTGACGCATACCATCGGCAACGCCGGTCAGTTGACGGCGTTGAGCTTCACGTAGAAGACGAGCGTCGCACCGCCCGGGATGCGGGGCGGGCTACCGGCATCACCATACGCGAGGTTCGCCGGGATGATGAACTGTGTGATGCCGCCGACCTTCATGGTCTTCAGGCCCTCGGTCCATCCCTTGATCACGCCGTTCAAGGTGAACTGCGTGCCGTTGTTGCCGTCGAACCGCGTGCCATCGAGCAGGAAGCCCTCGTAGTCGACCGTCACCCGGTCGGTGTCATTCGTCGGGCTGACACCGGTCCCCCGCACGAGCTCCTTGAACTTCAAGCCGGTACTGGTCGTGACGAAGCTCGTGTCGTCGGCCACGGGCAGCGCGGATAGGTCGAGGGCCCCGGTGAGGGCCGCCGTGGCGCCCTGGAGCACCCCGGCCGTCGAGTAGCTGCGGAGCGCGGCGGTGCCCACGCCCCCCTGGACGGTCCGGATGCTGTCGACACGGCCGTCTCCGTTGGCATCGACGCCCGTGGCGAACACCGGCGCGGCCTTCGTGGGCAGGTTCGCGAAGGCGGCGAACCGGGCGAGTCGGGCGTTCGCCGTCGCGGCGACGCGGCCATCGTAGACCTCGACGAGCGAGTTGCCGCCACGGCCCTGGGCGACGATCACGTCGGGGATCGAATCGGCGTTCACGCTGCCCACCGACACGCTCGCCCCGCCGCGGAAGCCGGCCGCGAACGGCCGGAACACATCGACGACGACGGGCACGGCCGCGTCCACGTTGTAGACACGGACGATCGGCGCCATGCCCACGCCGCCGGAGACAACCAACTCGGCCTTGCCGTCGCGGCGAACCGCATCGACGACGGTACGGCCGGAGAAGGTTCCGAAGTCGGCCGCAGCGATCGAGGCACCCCCGGAAGCGCCGGGGAACGGCGTGAAGGAACGATGGAGTGACAGGGGTCCGCCGGCAGCCGTGGGAGTCGACCGGTAGACCTTCACATCGCCCGCTCCGAACGCCTTGGCCACGGCGATGTCCTGGAGGCCGTCGCCATCGAAGTCGCCGACCGCGACATTCAAGCCGCGATCGTAGCCGGGACCGAACGGCTGGAGCGAGTACCGCGGGTCCCGGACGAGCGTGACGGTGCCGGCGTCCGAAATCTCCTGCCGGAAGACCACGAGTTCGGCGACGCGGCCGTAGTTCGGCACACAGACCACGTACGGTTTGCCGCCGCCGTCGAGGTCGGCCAACACCGCCCGCACCCCGGTCTTGAAATCAGGCTCGTAGGCGAACGCCTGCGCGACGACCGCGCCGGTGGCCGGATCGACGAGCCGCACCGACGACGAGCTGCCGGCCGAAGCGGAGTCGGTGACGACGACCGTGCGGGGAACCCGCTGATCGGAGTCCGAGGCGGAGTTGTTGCCAGTCACAGCCTCGCCGGCGAGGCTCACGCTCGCCGTCGACACGAGCGGCCCGGTGGCGGACGGCGCGATCGTCGACTGGATCGTGAACGTCGCCTTCGCCCCGGCGGGCAGCGTGACCTTGGTGGCGAGGTCGCCGGCGCCGACCGTCTGGCCGCTACCACCGCCAGAGTAGGCGGCCGTCCAGGTCCGCTGCGTGATCTGGCTCGCCAACGCCGTCGACACGACCGCGTCGGTGGCGGTGGCGTCGCCCAGGTTCGTCACCTCGACGATGTAGGCCGTCTGTGTGCCGGGCATGTACCAGACCTGGGCATCGCTGATGGTGATCCCCAGGTCCGCAGCCAACAGGGCACGCCGTTCCAGCTGCTCGACGTCCCCCATGCCGAGCCCCAGCCGCTCCCATCGACCGAGGCCGCCCGTCCGCCCGCGAAGCGTGCCGCGCCGGCTTCTTTTGAACCGCGGCCGAGAATCCGAGGACCGCCGGACCGGGAACAGCGAGGATGTGGACATGGGAAAGCTCCGCAGAGAAGGTCGACATCTCTACGGAAAGAACTACCCCACTGTTCGCAAGGGGTCAATTTTTCCGCTCGTAAGGCCTGAAGAGGCTGCCGAATCAGCCGGAAACGGCCGCGGACGTACCGGCCGGCAACCCCGCCTCCTCGGCCTGCATCCGCTCCAGGAGCGGCCAAAGTTCGTCGATTTCCGGCTTGAAGAGGTCGCCGATCAGGATGTCGGTGATCAGCCCCTTGTGACCGGGGTGCCGCCGCACGAACCTGCCGAAGTTCAGGCCGTCATAAAAGTGGCAGACGAGTTGCCGCATGCGGTCCACGCCCGCGACGTAGTCGGGCCCCCACGCGCCCAGCCTGGCGGCCGACGTATCGCCAGCTGAGAGGCCGGCGGAGATGCAGTCGGCCGCCTTCGCCCCCGAGACCAGCGCCAGCAGCACGCCCGACGAGTAGAGCGGGTCGAGAAAGCCGAAGGCGTCGCCCACGAGCACCCAGCCGTCCCCGGCCACCTGCCGTGAGCGGTAGGAGTATTCCTTGGCGGCGCGGAACGGCGCCACCCGCTCGGCGGCGGCGATCCGCGGCTGCAGTCCCGGACATCGCTCCACCTCCTCGGCGTAGATCTGCCCGAGGTCTTTCGTGTCGCGGTTCTTGAACAGATAGTCGAACGGCGCCACGACGCCCACGCTGACGATGTCGTCGTGGAGCGGGATGTACCAGAACCAGCCGATCTTCCCGCGGGTCTGCATCACGATCGTGGCGCCGGCGTCGATCCCCTGATCCCGGGCCGCACCGCGCCAGTAGGTCCAGATCGACGCCTTCTTGAGGACCGGATCCCACTGCCGCAGTCCGAGCCTGTCCTGGATGACGTTCGATTGCCCCGCCGCGTCGACGACGACCCGCGCCCGCACCTCCTGCTCGCGGCCGTCCTCATCGACGGTCCGCACGCCCACGGCACGGCCCTCCTCGAAGAGCACGTCGAGCACGCGCACGCCCTCATGCACGTCCACGCCCTGGTCGCGGGCGTTGTCGAGGAGCATCCGGTCGAACTCCTCGCGGAGCACCTGCCAGGTCTGTGAGCTCTCGCCGGGCTTGTAGTCGGCGAAGTAGAACGGCTCAGAGAGCTTGCCGTGCTCCGAGACGAATTGCACGCTTCGCTTCTCGACGAAGCGGCTGCCGCGGAGCCGGGGCAGCACACCGAGGCGTTCGAGCACCCAGAACGTGTCGGGTACGAGCGACTCGCCGACGTGGTACCGCGGGAACCGTTCCCGCTCGTAGAGCCGCACACTGTGGCCCGCCTGGGCCACGAGCGCCGCCGTGGTCGCCCCGGCAGGCCCGCCGCCGATCACCACGACATCTGGCTGCGTTGCCTGGATCATGCCGCTCGCTCCTGTCCGCCGCCGATCGCACCGTGATTTATAGCATCGGCACGGGCGGCGGCCAGCCACGATAACCAGGCGCGAAAGCCGGCGCACGGGGCCTCCAGCGGCCCTGCCGGACGGTTTCGAACGGCTGGCCGAGAAGTCACTTCTGCCGTTGGAACAGCAACGGCTTGGCTTCCTTGGGGGCCCCGGCGAGGGTGAACTCGAATGCGTCCGGCCCCTGGGACCGCACCTTGCCCACCATCGTTCCGGCCTTCTCGCTCTCGAGAGCGATGGCGTCGCGAGAGGTCTCGACCGCTCCCGTCAGCTCCACCGCCGGGCGGCCCGAGGGGGTCGCCTTCCAGGTGAACTTCGAATCCTCGGTGATCGTCAGGACCACCGCGTCGCTGCCGCTCGCCGCCTTCCAGGCTCCGACCAGGTCGGTCTCCGGGGCCGTGGGTGCGGCAGCACCGTCGGCGCCAGTCGGGGCGGCGGCGCCATCGGTGCCGGTCGGCGAGGCCGCGCCGTCTGCCGGCGGCGGCGAGATCGCCTCGAGCAACCGCTTGGCCACCATGTCGCCCGGCTGCTTCGCCACGACGACCTTCAGTGCCTCGGCCGCCATGTCGGCATGGCCACCGACGAGGTAGTGGTAGGCCAGCACGAAGTGCCCCGCCGCGCTGTCGGGATTCGCCCGGCAGTAGTCCTCGAGTTTCCGGAGGTGCGCCGTGTAGGTGTCGACCGAGCCGTAGACGTTGCTCACGGTCGTCCAGTCCATGCCCGGCGCCGACACGAGCACCGCATTGAGCGTGGCCGCGGCTTCGGGATAGCGGCCGAGCGCGAAGAGCGCGAGCGCCCGCACCTCGTGCAGCACCGTGTCCTTGGGCGAGAGCCTGATCGCCTTGTCAAAGCCTGCGAGCGCCGCGGGATAGTCGCCCGACTTGAACGAGGCCAGCGCGTCGTCGACGGCCTTGTTGGCCGCGTCGTTGGCCGGCGCCGCGGTGCCGCCGGTGCCGGTCGCGGCCCCGCCCGATCCACCCTGGGAATCGGTGCTGTTGGTCAGGTCATCGTCGTTCGTGACGTAGTTGTTGACGACGACCGGCTGGCCATAGTCGTACGGCGCCGAGGCCACCACTGCGGCCGGCATCGACGAGTAGTAGGGGTTCACATACGCGCCGCCACCATAGCCGAGGGCGCCATAGCCGAGCCCCCAGCCGCCGATCGACGAGGCCAGGCCCCAGGTTGCCGCGCCCAACGCGAACGGCGCCCACCAACCGCCGCCGTAGCCGCCGCCCCAATTGCCGTTCCAGCAGCCGCTGTACCAGCCGCCGTAGTGCGGATTCACATAGCCGCCGTAGCCGCCGCCCCAGCCGCCATAGCCACCGTAGCCCCAGCCGCCGTGGCCCCAGCCACCGCCGGGATAGCCCCAGCCGCCACCGTTGACGTTAACGTTGTTGATGCTGTTGCCGCCGCTGATGCTGTTGCCGATGTTGTTGCCGCTGCCGTTTCCAATCCCATTGCCGACGTTGTTGCCGAGGCCATTTCCGATGCCGGGGCGATTATCGCCCCAACCGGGACGATTGCCGCCGATGCCGGGCCGATTGCCGCCCGGACGGTTGCCGCCGATCCCGGGACGGTCGCCGCCGAGGTCCGGCCTGTTGCCACCGATCCCGGGACGATTGCCACCGAGGCCAGGTCGATCACCGCCCACCTGACCGGGAAGGGTCACTGGACGATTCCCGCCGACTCCGGGCCGATCACCGCCCACCTGACCGGGCAGCGTGACCGGGCGATTACCGCCAGTACCGGGTCGATTGCCGCCGGCCAAACCGCCGCCATTCGGACCGGTCGGTGACGGGCGATTCCCGCCGAGCCCGGGCTGCGGGAAGGGCTTCGTGCTCGCGCCGAGGCTGGGCCGATTGGCGGCGCCGGGCAGCGTCGTCGCGCCGCCACCGAGCTGACCGGGGAGCGTCGTGGGGCGATTGCCGAGGCCAGGCCGCGGCGGGCTGCCGCTGCCGCCGCCGGCGCCGAGTTGCCCGGGACGCAGCGACGGCGCCGGTCGATTGGCAAATCCGCCACCCGGGCGACTCGCGGCACCGCCACCGAGGCTGCCGCCCGGGCGATTCAGT
>Ga0255182_1000174_pt1 | contig 54199 bp, 46 predicted proteins | sample Atl_UVDOM_RepA_8_FD_188420 | JGI IMG/M metagenome (GOLD analysis project Ga0255182, IMG submission 188420) | Freshwater microbial communities from Altamaha River, Georgia, United States - Atl_UVDOM_RepA_8d | ecosystem: Environmental > Aquatic > Freshwater > River | place: USA: Georgia...
GCCTGGCCATCAGCACCCCCCGATTGCGTCGTTTAACGATGCCCAGATTGTCCGGGGACGGGCGGGCCTGCGCAAGATGGTTGGGGGTTATTCGACAACGTCAACGCCCAAGGTAAGCGGCGCCGGAAGGAGCGCAGCGAGTGGCGGGCACCAACAAAGCCCATGAAAATGGCGAAGCCATGGGCTTTGTTGGCGTCCGCTTGACCGACCAGTTAGGCGACACGGCCGTTTTGCATTTAATTGTGACGTTGCGCATGAGCATTAGATCCAGCGCCTAACCCGTTGCATATACGCCTGAAAATCGGTGCCGAAGTGCTGCTTTAGTGCGCGTTCTTCGGGTTGGATTTGGAAGCGATTCATGTACGCAATGAATGCTGGAAGAAGCGCCAATGCGACCAGATTCGACAGAAGCACAGCCCATCCTGCTAGGAGCAGAAAAAAGCCTAAGTACATCGGATTGCGGGTGTATTTGTAGATGCCACTCGCGACAAGAGATGACGAACGTTCGGGAGTGAAGGGGTTTACGGTGGTTTTGTGCTTTTTAAACGCTACGACGCCTGCAATGGCGACAATGGCACCGGCCAAGCCAAGGGCGCTAGCAATGAGGGTTGGCTCGGGGATTGGCAAGTCAAAGGGCACGAAGTACGCGATCAAGGCCATGAGACAAGCGGAGGTCAATACAAGCGCCAATGGGGGAATTCGGAGTTCGAGTGTTTGCATGTAATCCTGATCGAGTAGCAAATACCTAGTGTTGCCTAACTGTAATTTAGGGCGCATCGCCCCCTGTCCGCATCTGCCCGTTTGCGGCCATCCCTATCCATAAGCGTCTGCATCTGCCTGTTCCCTTTGTAGCCATAGCTGGTCACCTGTCCACCGCTCGGTCAAGCAAGTTCAGTGCACGTGCAACGGTTTCGAGCATACGCCAGACCTTGGCGGTCGGGTCCCAGGTTCCGCCCGCCTGGTGCATCAGTGCGCGCAGGCTTTTCTCGCCAAAGCCGACCTCGAGGGCCACCATCCTTGGGGCATCGGGTCTCCGCACGGGTGAGCGGTCCACGATCAATTCCACCGTGGTCACTCGCTCGTCGCTGCCCGGCACCATTCGGTGGCGCACGCACAGCAAGGCGGGTCCGAACTGTCGTGCCAATTTGATGGCGCCGGCCTGATGTGGCGCCAGGGTCTTGGTCACCCTCAGTGGGCCGTCGACAGCTCTTGCAACATGGTTGTGCCGCGGGCCTTTCGCCGCTCCTGATGTGTGTGCAGATTTGTTCACGCTCACCTCCCTATTTGATTGATGGTTCCGCCAACCGCGCAGAACAACAACGACGCCCCGTCGGCGATCCCCTCAGGCTAGACAGCGTTCGAACATCAGTCAATCGGCCGGAAGGGGGCCTGCCATCTCGGGGAACCAATCGCTCGCCATGGACTCTCAACGCTCGTCAGCGACATGCTGCCCATCGTCCAGCCCGGAGTGAATCACCCCATGAAATGCCCTGTCTGCCCCGATGCCACCTTGCTGATGAGCGAACGCCAGGGGGTCGAGATCGACTATTGCCCCACATGCCGGGGCGTCTGGCTTGACCGCGGCGAGCTCGACAAACTCATCCAGCTGGCCGCCCGCCAGGACGCCCCCCCTGCGGCGGCACCTGCACCAGCGCCCGTGTCACACGCACCGGTCGATCCGCGCCACCGTCGCGATTTCGATGACTCCGATTACGGGCACAAACATGGTGGTGGCGGCCACTACCGCCGAAAGTCGTGGTTGAGCGACCTGTTCGACTGACCGGTCCCATCCATCGGCTGGGCCTTCATCCGTTCGTCGGGTTCGCAGCCAGCGCGTGCAGCAAGGTGGCCAAGGCCAACGCCCAGCCGATCAGGATCGCCACGAACAGCACCCAGGCTTGAATCAGGCGCATGCCGCCGGGGCCGCAGCGCTGTGCCCAGCGCCATTGCACAGCCGCCGCCACGGGCAGCGCGGGTGCCCACAGGATCTGCATCATCATCGCGTTGGGCAGCAAGTGGTCGCTGTGCACCGGCCCCAGCCAGCGGCCAAAGGCCCAGTCGCCAGCGACATACAAGCCGTATCCCGGCAGCACGAACAGCACCAGGCTCGACCCGGCCAGCACCAGCGCCAGCGTCGCGCACACCACCACCAGGCGCCGGGCGCCTTCCGGCGGGGCAGGCCGTGCGGGCTGTGTGTTCATTCAGTCCACCGGAGGGGAGTAAGGGTTGGGTGACCGCAGCCAGACCAGCCGGTTGGCCGCGACCAGGCCGGTCGCCAGCATCACGCCGCTCGCCCAGGCCAGCGCCGGGCTCCGGCCCCAGGCCCAGTACACGAACAAGGCCCCACCCAGCAGCACCGGGGCTGTGATGCCACCCATGTAGAACCACCGTTCGTAAAACAGGGTTTGCCCGCCAGGTTGCGAGGCGCGCATGTGCCGGCGCACTTGGGGCAACTGCGGGTACTGCGCTTCCAGCCGGCTGGCCTCGATGAACGACGCGTCCAGCAAGCGGTGGTACACGAGCAGGTCCAGCACCCACAGCAATCCGATGCCCGTGGCACCGGCCAGGCTCAACGCCAGCACGACCACTTCCGCGGCGATCCGGGTGCTGAAGGTCTCGGTCAGCGCAAAACCCATGGCCCCGAAGGTGGCCATCAACCACGCGGACGCCAGCTGGCGACATTGCGCCTTGATGCCGTCAAAGTGCTCTTCCGACGACTTCAGGGTCTCCAACTGGGTGGCCGCCTGTTCCAGGGTCAGCCCCGGCAAGGTGCTGGCGGTCGGCGTCACCGGGGCGGCTGGGGGGGCAGTCAGGTTGGGCATGGACGCAGGCATTGGCAGGGCTGGGCGGAGGGGAGGGGGGGGCGGCTTGGGAGGGCGTCGATGGCGTCCAGCCTACGTCCTCCTGGCCCCTGCACCTTGAGCCGCCTCAAGCCGCCGTGGTTCCCATCCTCAATGCCCGCCCTGGCTGCCGCGGTGGGCCCAGGCGGTGGTGCGCTTTTCGATGACCGAGAACAGCTCGTACATGATCATCGCCATGGCGCCCACGACCACCAGGCCGCCGAAGGCCAGGCCCATCTGCATGGCCGATCCGGCGCTGATCAGCAGGTAGCCGATGCCCTCGTTGGACGCGGTCATTTCCGACACCGTCGTGCCCACGAAGGCCAGGGTGATGGCCACTTTCAGTGACCCGTAGAAGTAGGGCATTGAGCGGGGCAGCCCCACCTTGATCAGCACGTCCCAGCGCCGGGCGCCCAGCACGCGCAACACGTCTTCCAGTTCGGGCTCCAGCGTGGCCAGGCCGGTGGCGATGTTCACCATGATCGGGAAAAAGCTGATCAGAAAAGCCGTGAGCACCGCCGGCCCGACGCCGATGCCGAACCACACCACCAGGATCGGGATGAAGGCGGCCTTGGGCAGCGCATTGAACGCGGTCATCAGTGGGTAGATGGCGGCATACGCCAGTCGCGAGCTTCCGATCAGAAAGCCCAGCAGCACCCCCACCACGATCGCGATCGCGAAACCCACCATGGTCACCCACAGCGTGCGCCAGGCGTGTTTGAGGATCTCGGCATGGAACTCGACCAGTTGGTCGGCAATGCGCGCCGGGCTGGGGAAGATGTATTCCGACACGTCGAAGGCCCAGCACAGCAGCTGCCACAGCGCCACGATGAGGACCAGCAAAGTCCACGGCGCCCAGCGTTCCAGCTGCTTCGGGGACAGTTTGAGCCAGGCAGTCATTGGGCAATCTCCGCAGGGCCGGCTGAGGACGCCATGGTGGTGGGTTTGCGCATGGCGCCAATGTGGGCACGCAGTTCGTGCACGATGTCGGTGAAGACCGGCGTGTAGGTCACTTCGAGGTCGCGCGGGCGTGGCAGCTCGATCTCGCGGCGCGCCAGGATGCGGCCGGGGCTCTTGCTCATCACGTACACCGTGTCGGCCAGGAACACGGCTTCGCGCAAGTCGTGGGTCACCAGGATGACGTTGAAGCCGCGCTGGGCCTGCAGGTCCCGCAGGGCACACCACAGCTCTTCACGCGTGAACGCATCGAGTGCCCCAAACGGCTCGTCGAGCAGCAGCATGCGCGGTTCGTGGATCAGGGCCCGGCAGATGCTGGCCCGCTGCTGCATGCCACCCGACAGCTGCCACGGGAACTTGTCCTCATAGCCACCCAGGCCCACGCTCTGCAGCAGGGCGCGGGCGCGGGCTTCATATTCAGCGCGCTTGGCCTTGAAGTTCGACCGGTACGGCTCGACGATCTCCAGCGGCAGCAAGACGTTGTTCACCGTGGTGCGCCAGGGCAGCAACGACGGCGCCTGAAAGGCCATGCCGGTGATCTTGAGCGGGCCGGTCACGGGCTGTCCATCGATCGTGATCCGACCCCGTGAGGGCATCTTGAGCCCGGTGGTCAGCTTCATGAAGGTGGACTTGCCACACCCGGAGGGCCCCACGATGGCGACGAATTCGCCCTCGCGCATGCGCAGGCTGAGGTCTTCGACAGCGAACTGCTGGCGCGCAAGCAGCTCGTCGTTGTAGGCCAGCCAGACGTTCTCAAAGTCGACAAAGGCGTTCATGGTGCGTGTGTGTCTTGGCGTGCGCGGTGCACAAGGGGCTTCACTTGCGTGCCGGCAGCACGTTGAGCTCGGCGGCGCTGGGCAGGTAGGCCGGCGTCCACACGGCGTCCGGGTTGACGCGGGTCTTGGTGTTGTAAGCATCGGCCACCTGCGACGCCATCAGCGACAGGCGCGGCAGCTTGACCTGACCGAAACCTTCGGCGCGCGCATCCGGGCTGTTGACCACCTGGTCGATGGCCATGACCAGGCGGCGCTTCTCCAGGTCGACATTGATGATGCCGTCGCGTGCCTTGACGGTGGCCAGGCCGGCGTCGGGGTTGGCCAGGACCTCGCGAGCACCCTTGGCAAAGGCCTTCAGGAAGGCCTTGACGGCTTCAGGCTTTTCCTTGAGGAACTTCGGCGACGCGATGATCGCGTTGCCATAGAGTTTCACGCCGAACTGGGGGTAGGGCATGATGACCACGTCGCCGGCCTTGGCCCCCCGCGCCTCCAGGTTGAGCAGCGACGTGAACGAGAAGCCGGTGATGGCGTCGACATCACCGCGCACCAGCATGGTCTCGCGCAATGGCGGGTCCATGCTCACCCAGGTCACCGGGCCCACCTTGTTGGCCTTGGCAAAGATGGGCCAGGCCTTGCGGCCCGCGTCGAACACCGGGGCGCCGAGTTTCTTGCCTGCCAGATCGGCCGGGCTCTTGATGCCGGAGCTCTTGAGGGCCAGCACCGCCGCCGGGGTATTGTTGTAGACCATCATCACGGCCACGGGCTTGTTGGGTGCGTCGGGGTTGTTGGCGTGGAACTCCATCAGCGCGGCCATGTCGGCAAAGCCCATGTCGTAGGTGCCCGAGGCCACGCGCGTGACGGTGCCGCCCGAGCCGCTGCCGGCATCGATGCTCACGTCCAGGCCGGCTTGGGTGAAATAGCCCTTGGCCGCCGGGTACAAGAACAGGGCCGATGGGCCTTCGAAGCGCCAGTCAAGCTGGAACTTGATCGGCGTGGCGGCATGCACCGACATGGGGCTCAGCGCGCTCCAGCACAGTGCGCCGGCGGCAGTCAGACGGGTGATCAATGAACGGCGGGTCGACGTGAAGGATGCGGACATCGGGGAGGGCTCCAGACATGAAAACTGTATACAGGTCTGTGTGCAGCAAGAAGCGTGCAAGGTCGGACGTCGCCGTGCCACCCCCTAGTTTGTTGATGTGGATCGATTGACGGTGCGTGTCCGCGTTTCTAGGATCGGCCTGTTCAGTTTTTTCACTTCACGATCTTTCAGGAGACCGTTCACCATGACCCGCACCCGTGCCGCCACCGGTACCCCAGCCCGCAAGACCCGCGCTGTCAGCCGCGCTCCGTCGACCCGTGACTTCGAATCGTTTTCCCGCGGGCCCGTGGCGCCGGTGGCCTTGAGCACGCAGTTTCAGCTGGCGGTCAAGCCGGCCGACACGCTCAAGCTGGCCACGGCCACCCTCAAGCTCGACAAGCCGTTTGCGCTCAAGATCATCGACACCAGCCAGCTGGTGCAGGCCGCTGCCGTGGCCAAGGACATCGAGCGCCGCCGTGCGGTGGTCAAGGCCTTCAAGGACAACGCATCCGAGCTGGTCTTCATCCAGCACATGACCGAGCTGCCCAAGGAAGACCAAGCCGAGTTCATCAAGGACTACTTTGCGGCCGGTGGCAGCATGGCGGCCGTGTCCGAATGGCTGTCGGCCGTGGGCAGCGCCGTGCGCGAGCAGCGCCTGCCGGCGCGGGCCCGCGCCGTGGCCCGCAAGCGCGCGTCGGGCTCGCCGCGCAGCCGGGGCGCCTCGCGCGGCTGGCTGAGCGATGCCTGGAATTGGGTCAAGGATCAGGCCAAGAAGGCGGGCGATGCCATTGCCGACGTGGTGGGGTCGGTGGTCGATGCCGTCATCAAGGCGGGCAAGAGCATCGCCGACGCGGTCAAGGACGCGATCAACTGGACGGTCGAGCAGATCGGAGACCTGGTCGAAGGCCTGATCAAGGCGGGCCGCCGGGTGGCCGACATCCTGGCCGCCGCGGCCGCCAAGGGCGTGGCCCTGCTCGAAAAGTACGTGCAGGCCGTGATCGATGCCGGCCGGGCCGTGGTCGAGGTGATCAGCTGGGTGGCCACGCAGGCCGCGGCCACGGTCACAGCCGTGGTCAAGAAGCTGTTGGCCCTGGGCCGTTCGGTGGTCGACATCCTGCGCTCGGCCGCCGGACAGGTGGCGGCGGCCGTGGCCAATGTCATCAAGGGACTGATCGCCGCCGGCAAGCAGGTCTTCGAGATCCTGTCGGCCGTGGCCAAGGACGCGCTGGGCACCATCAAGGCGGTGGTCAATGGCCTGCTGGCGGCCGGCAAGGCCCTCAAGGACCTGCTTGTCGAAGCCGCCAAGCTGGCGGCCGATGCCGCGCGCAACGTGGTCAATGCGATCATCGCCGCGGGCAAGACCGTGGCCCAGATCCTGACGGACGCCGCCACCCTGGTGCTCACGTCAGCCAAGGCGGTGGTCAAGGCCTTGCTGGAGCTGGGGCACACCGTGGTGCAGTTGGTGGCCTCGGTAGCCGCCGCCGCACAGAGCGTGATCAAGGGCGTGGTCGATTCACTGGTGGCGCTGGGCCGCAGCCTGGGTGAGATCCTTGCGGCGGCGCTGGCCAAGGGCGTTGCCGTGCTCGAGAAATTCGTGCAGGCCTTGGTGGAAGCCGGCCGCACGGTGGTCGAGCTGATCAGCTGGGCGGCCGGGCAGACGGCCGCGGCCGTTGCCGCGGTGGTCAACAAGCTGGTGGCCCTGGGGCGGGCCGTGGCCGACATCCTGAAGTCGGCGGCAGCCCAGGCGGCGGCGTTCCTGAACAATGTGGTCAAGACCTTGCTGGCCGCCGGCAAGAAGGTGGTGGACATCCTGGCGGCGATTGCCAAGGAGGCCGCTGCCACGGTCAAGTCGGTGGTCGCTGCCCTGATGGCCGCCGGTCAGGCCCTCAAGGACCTGCTGGTCGAGGCCGCCAAGTTGGTGGCTGCCGAGGTGCGCGCGGTGGTCAAGGCCATCATCGAAGCGGGCAAGACGGTGTTGCAGGTGCTCACCGACGCGGCCACCCTCGTGGCCAAGGCCGCGGGCGCCGTGATGCAGGCCCTGATGGACCTCGGCTACAGCATCGGGCAGTTGCTGGCCACGGTGGCCAAGGCCGCGGCGGCCGTGTTCACCGGCGTGATCAACGCGCTGCTGGCCTTGGGCAAGCAGGTGGCCGAGATCGTGGCGGCCGCCGTGGCCCAGGGCGTGGCCCTGGCCACGCAGGCCTTCAAGGCCCTGCTGGCGGCAGGCAAGAAGGTGGCCGACTTCCTGCTGGCCGTGGCCGAGCGTGGCCTGAGCGCCATCCGCACGGCCATCGAGGCCCTCTTCGCGATGGGCATGGCCCTGGCCGATGTCGTGCGCGAGGTGGCGCTCAACGTGGCTGAAGGCTTCCGGCGCGGCTTCTTCCAGGGGCTGCTGGCCATGGGCAAGGGGGCATTGGACATTCTCAAGGCTGCGGCCATGAGCAGTGCTGCTGTCGTCCTGCTGGCGTTCACATCGCTGCTGGAGGTGCTGGGTGGCCACCGCGCGCTGACGGCGGCCGAGCGCAAGGAGGCCGAGAGGATCTTCGGCACGTCGATCGACCTGGACCGGGTCAAGATCGCCAACGCCTCGCTGGCGGCCGACATCATCAACTACATCAATGGCGAGCGTCCGTTCACCACGATGTACATCATCAACTTCGGCAGCAATGTGGTGCCTGACATGGCCACGCTCATCCACGAGCTGACCCATGTGTGGCAGGGCGTCCAGCAGGGCCCGCTGTACATGACCAAGGCGCTTGAAGCGCAACTGTCGGCTGGCCTGGGCGAGCTGCTGGAGCACGGCCATTACGACGATGCGGCGGCCTACGAGGTGACCGAAGCCGCGCTGGACGCCCATGGCGGTGACCTGACCAAGTTCAACCCCGAGCAGCAGGCCAGCATCGTCGAGTTCTTCTGGATGCAGAAGTACAGCGGCAAGACCTACACCGGTCTGCCCTCGGCGGACAAGCTGGCGCCGTATGCCGCCAAGGTCTACAAGGCGGCCAAGCCGCCCGTGGCCGTCAAGCTGACGCCGGTGGCCGTGAAGCTGGCCGCCGGCCTGGAGCTGGTACCGGCCCTGAAGATGGTGCGCCGCGGCGCCGCCAAGAAGGCAGGCAAGACCAAGGCCCGCACGCCGGCCCGCAAGTTGGCCGCTGCCTGACGCTGGATCAGGCCTGTGTCTTGCAAGGGCTCCGGGGCAACCCGGAGCCCTTTTTCATGCAAGAGCCTGCAGCCCCCCGTCCAGCCGCCCCCCGCGAAGACCGACTGCCCGGCGTCCGGCGCGTGCTGGCGGTATCGGCCGGCAAGGGCGGTGTGGGCAAGAGCACCACCGCCGTGAACCTGGCGCTGGCGCTGTCCGACGGTGGCGCTCGCGTCGGCCTGCTCGATGCCGACGTGCTGGGCCCCAGCGTGCGGTCCATGTTGGGGGCCGAAGGGCCGGTGAGGGTCGAATGCGACGGCCATGTCCTGCACCCGATCGAATGCCATGGCGTGCGCATGATGGGTGTCGACCTGCTGGTGCCCGACAGCGAGGCGCCCTTGATCTGGCGGGGGGCCATGGCCAGCCAGGTGCTGGATCAGATGCTGCGCAAGACGGTGTGGGGCGATCTCGACGTGCTGGTGATCGACATGCCACCCGGCACCGGCGACGTGCCCCTGAGTCTGTGCCAGCGGGCGCCCCTGGATGGCGCGCTGATCGTCACCACGCCCCAGGATGTGGCCCTGCTGGACGTGGCGCGGGGCGTGGGCATGTTCCGGAAGGCCGACGTGCCGCTGCTGGGCGTGTTGGACAACATGGCCGTGCATGTCTGCGAGGCCTGTGGCCATGCTTCACACCCCTTCGGGCAGGGCGGTGCCGACCGGTTGGCGGCAACGCACGGCCTGACGGTGCTGGCGCGTCTGCCCCTCGACCTGTCGACGCGACAGCAGGCCGACACCGGTGTGCCGGTGGTGCGCGCTTGCCCGGACGGGGCGGCCGCACAGCGTTACCGGGCCCTGGCCCAGGCGGTGATGCAGGCCCTGGCATCGCAGGCGGGGGGGGCAGTCGACCGTGCGGCCAGCTCCAGCGTGCAGATCGAATGGTCAACCCACACCTGAGCCGCACCGGATGCAGCCCGTCAGGGGCGGGGCCCACCCGCATGGAGCCACCAGCCACCACCCAGGGTGATGGCGGCCAGCCAGAGTGAGCCCAGCAGCATCGGCGCTCCGATGCGCCAGCCGGCCTGTCGCAGCAACTGCAGGGTCGTGCGCATGCCCAGGGCGGCCGCCGCGGTGACCAGGCAGGCTTGGGAGAGCTCGCCCAGCGCCCGGCCCGCCGGGGCGGGTAGGGCGTGCAGCGATTGAAGGCACATGAGCACCCCGAACACGACCAGGAACCAGGGCACATGCAGTCGCGGGCCCTGCGAGCGGCTGAACGAGGCGATCAGCAACACCACCGCCGTGAGCAGGGCCACCCGGGTGAGCTTCACGACCATGGCCAGATCGCCGGTGACGGGCCCCAACGCATAACCGGCCACGGCCACCTGGGCGACGTCATGGATGCTGCCCCCCAGGAACAGGGCCGACACCAGCGGCGGCAGGGCCAGGGCGCCGCACACCACGGGGTAGCCGATCATCGAAGCGGTCGACAAGGCCGTGGCGCACACCACCACCGCGATCGTGCGCGATTCGGTGTCTCGATCGCGCGGCCAGATGGCGGCGATGGCGAGCGCGGCCGACGCACCGCAGATGGCCGTGGCGCCGCCGGCGATCCAGCCCACCCGCCAGGGTTGCCCGGCCAGGCGCACCAGGCTGGCCACCACGATCAGGGTCGAACCCAGGGCCAGCGCCACCAGCGCGAGGCTCCAGCCGCCCAGGGCGCCGACCTGATCGGCGCCGATCCGGGCGCCCAACAGGCCGATGCCCAGCCGCAGCAAGCCCTGGGCCGCAAAGTCCACCCCGGGCCGTTGCCGCTCGGCGGTGCTGAACTCGTGAAAGGCCATGCCCAGCAGCAGGGCGTACAGCACCGGTGGGCCGCCCCAGCGATGGTGGATGAACGCGGCGGCCAGAGCGATCACGCCGCACAGCAGCAGGCCGGGCACCCGGGCCCACGCTCCCGCGAGGCGGGTGCGCCAGGGCAGCAGGCTGAAGCGGGCGGGCACGGGCAGCAGGCGCATGGCGTTCACTCAGGGCGCCCGACCGGTGACTGGGCTCAGGCGGTCAATTCGCGCAGGTAGGTCCACGGGTAGATCCCGCGGTCGTGGCCGTCGCTGAAGCTCAGCTGCAGACCGACCTGGCCCAGGGGCGTCACGCCGGTCAGGGCCACCGTGTCGGCCACCACCGGGTCGCAGCCGTCCCGCCGACGGGCCTGTTCGCACCACGCGCACTTGCACACGCGGCGCAGGCGGGCGTGGCCGATGCGAACGGGCGCGGTGTCGGCCCATTGCAGTTCGAGCTCGCGGCCGATCTGGTGCACGCGCACGCGAACGGCGGGGTCAGACGACATGCGAGGCTCCCTGCGGGCCGATCTCGGTGCTCAGGCCGCTCAGGCCACCGTCGTGCAACTCACCCTGCATGGACGCGAGGCTTTCCTCGCGGATCAGGGCGCGCACCTGCTGCACCAGCGTCACGAACTCGGGTGAGGCCATCATGGCCGGCGTGCGGGGGCGCGGCAGCGGGATCGGGATCTCGGCCTTGATACGGCCGGGCCGCGCCGTCATCACATAGAGCCGGTCTGACAAAAAGATGGCTTCGTCGATGTCGTGCGTGATGAACAGCACCGAGATGCGCAGGCGCTGCCACATGTTGGTCAGGATCTCCTGCATGACCACGCGGGTCTGGGCGTCCAGGGCGCCAAAGGGCTCGTCCATCAGCAGCACCTGCGGGCTGGTGGCCAGGGCTCGGACGATGCCCACGCGCTGCTTCATGCCGCCCGACAGCTGGTCCGGGTAGTGGTTCTCGAACGACAGCAGCCCCGCCAGACCCAACAGCGTGCGCGCCCGGCGCTCGCGCTCGGTGCGGGCCACGCCATGCATCTTGAGTCCAAACTCGACGTTCTTGCGCACCGTCATCCAGGGGAACAGAGAGTACTGCTGGAACACCACGCCCCGGTCGGGGCCGGGCCCGCGCACGGCTTGTCCATCGACCGTGAGCGTGCCCGAGCTGGGTTGGATGAAGCCAGCCACGGCATTGAGCAAGGTCGACTTGCCACAGCCCGAGGGACCGATCAGGGACACGAACTCGCCGGGTTCGACATGCAGCGACACCGACTGCACCGCCTGGGTGTGGCCACCCCGGGTGGGGAAGCGGATGCCGACCTCTCGGGCATCGATGCGACCGGTGGCCGCCAGGTCAGGCACGGGGTGGGGGGTGGGGCTCATGCGCCACCTCGCTTGTCCTGCGTGGACCGCCAGGGCATGACCAGGGTGGCCGCCAGCCGGATCGCCCCGCTGCTCAGCAGGCCCAGCACGCCGATGGTGATCATGCCCAGCGCGATCTCGGCGTACGAAATCAGCGAGTAAGCTTCCCACGTGAAGTAGCCCACGCCGAACTGGCCGGAGATCATCTCAGCCGCAATGAGCGACACCCACGCGACACCCATGCCCACGGCCAGGCCGGTGAAGATGTGGGGCAGGGCGGCCGGCAACATGATCTGCCACAGCAGCTTTCGCTCGGGGCAGCCCAGGCAACGGGCGGCGCGCAGCAGCACCGGGTCGATCGATTCCACCCCGTGGATGGTGTTGAGCAAGATGGGGAAGAAGGCGCCGATGAAGGTGATGAAGACGATGCTGACCTCGTTGTCGGGCCACAGCATGATCGACATCGGTACCCAGGCAATGGCCGGAATGGGGCGGAACACCTCCAGCGCGGGGAGGGTCAGCATGCGCACCGCCTTGTAGCGGCCGATCAGCAAGCCCAGCGACACACCCAGTACGGTGGCCACGGCAAAGCCCAGCAAGATGCGCCGCACGCTCATGCCGATGTTGGTCATGAACTGCGGCGTGCCGCTGACCTCGACCAGCTTGGTGAACACCTCGGCCGGCGCCGGGATGTTCGTGAAGCGGATGTAGAAGTCCAGCTTGTACAAGGTGGCCAGGTGCCAGGCCAGCAGCACGGCGCCGATCGACACCATGCCCAGCACGGCGGGCAGCCATTGTCGGCTCAACCAGGTGGCCAGCGGCGCCCAGCGCGAGGGCATGTCGGCCTCGGTCGGCGCGGCCACTGCGGCGCTGCGCACCGTGCTGGCTGCGACGGTCGCGCCGGTGCCCGCGGGAGGGCGGGCCGGCGTAGCCGTCGGCGGGCCGGAGGCGATCCAGTTGGCGGCACGCATGGCTTCAGCTCCCCGCCTTGGCCAGGGCCAGGGCCTCGGTGTAGGTGATCAGGCGGCCTTTGCTGCGGGCCGCATGGGCCTCGGCGTCCTTCTTGAGCAGGTAGGGCACGAACTGGGGCTTTTTCGGGTCGGTGTTGTCCAGCGCGAAGAACGCTTTGTCGGCAAACAGCTTGATGCCCAGGGCCTTGTCATACAGATAGGCCACCTGGACCTTCTGGCCCTGACCTTCGTAGATGCTGATGCCGCGCAGCGTGCACATGGCCGAGCTCAGCGAGACCAGCGTGCCGTTGGCCAGCCAGATCTGTCCAGCCTCCTTGGGCCGGGTGATCGGGGTCTTGCAGATGGGGTCGGTGCCCGAGACTTCGTAGTTGGCCAGCGTCTGCTTCTGGGCGTCATAGTCCTGGCCGCGCTCCTTGAAGGCCTGGCGCACGTAGCTCTCGTTGATCCAGGCGTTCATGTCGAAGTCCTTGACGCGACCCATCTTCTGCAGCACCCCGTGTGCGGTCTTGATGGTGTCCAGCCAGCGCGGCTTGATGCTGGGGTCGAGCGTGTGGATGCCGCCCGGGCCCAGGAAGATGTAGACCACCTCCTTTTCGATCTTGGTCCACTCTTCGATCTTGCGGGCGGCGGCCACCGGGTCCTTGCGCACCCAGTCGTTGGCCTCCATCAGGGCCTTGATGTAGGCCACGACCACCTCGGGGTACTTGTCGGCGAAGTCCTTGCGCACCACCACCCCGTGGAAGGTGGGCACCTTGGTCTGTACGCCGTCGAAGATCTTGCGGGCGAAACCCCGGTAGGGCAGCAGTTCAGCAAAGGGCACGAAGTCCCCGTGGCCGTCGATCTTCTTTTCCTGCAGGTTGGTCGTTCCCACCTCGGGGCTCTGGCTGACCAGGTTCCAGAAGTCGGCCGGCCAGCCGCGCTCCTGCATGGCCTGCAGCATCATGCCGTGGGCAGCCGACCCGAACGGCACCGAGACCGTCTTGCCCTTGAGATCGGCCAGTTCGTAGTAGGGGCTGTCCTTGTGCACGACCACGCCATTGCCGGCCCCGAAGGCGTTGTAGGCGATCACGGCCACCAGCTGCGACTCATTGCCCTTGTTCTGCTGCCCGGTGGCGCCGTTCACCATCAGCGGGTAGTCGCCCATCATGCCGATCTGCAGCTTGTTGGCAATCATGCCGTTGGTCACCGGCGGTCCCGAGGTGAAGTTCTGCCAGTCCAGCTTGAACGTGATGTCCTTGTACTTGCCCGTCTTGGGCAGGTGCTTTTCGAGCAGCTTGAGCTCCTTGAGCACCACGCCACCGGTCACGGTGTTGGTGGTGGTGTTCTGGGTGCCGATGCCGATGGTGACGACCTCGGCGGCCGGGGCGGTCAGGGGGCACAGGGCCGCGGCCATCAGAAACAGGGCAGGCAAGATCGGTCGGCGGTGTCCAGGGGTACGGGGTCGGCTCATCGTTTCACTCCGGTCGGGGGGGCGGGTAGACGTGGCTCAGCGGACGTTGTTGTGGGGTATCGGGACGGTCGGTCGTTCAGGCGGTCACTCGGGGGCGGTGGTGATCAGCAGGGCGCGTTTGTCTGGCCGGCGCGACCAGTCGTCGGCGCCTGGCAGCGGCTCGCGCGTGCTGTCGATGACGGGCCACAGTTTCGAGAGGTCGGCGTTGATCTGCAGGAACTCCAGCTGATCGGCGCGCAGATCGCTTTCTTCGACGATGGCATCGGCCGGGCATTCGGGGATGCACACACCGCAGTCGATGCAACCGTCGGGGTCGATGACCAGGAAGTTCGGTCCCTCGTGGAAGCAGTCGACCGGGCAGACGGCCACGCAGTCGGTGTACTTGCACTGGATGCAGGCTTCGGTGACGACGTGGGTCATGCGGCACCTCCGGCGCTGGTCGGGCTGACGGCTTCTGGCATGCCCAGCTGGGCCAGGGCCAGGCGCGACAGCTTTCGCACGTCGGGGTCGATGTCGGTCAGCGCGTGCTCCAGGAAGGGGATGGCCCGGCTGTCGCGCAGTTCGCCCAACGCGATCACGGCTTCCTTGCGCAGGTTGCTGATGGGGTGGTCCAGGGCCGCACCCAGGGCCGCCAGCGCATCGCGCGCCCGCAGCCGGCCCAGGGAGCGTGCGGCCTTGAGTCGCACCTGCCAGTAGTCGTCGTCCATGGCCGTGACCAGGCTCGGGATGCCCGCCTGCAGACCCAGCTTGCCGATGGTCGCCGCGGCTTCTTCGCGCACCTGCCACACCCCGTCACCCAGGGCGCGACTCAAGGTCAGTTGCACGTCGACGTCGCCGCTTTCCGACGCAAAGCCCAGCGCGCCGACCGCAGCGCGGCGCACCTCGGGTTCGCTGTCGCGCACCGCCAGCCGGGTGAGCTCGTCCAGGGTCTGCGTGCGCTTGAGGTAGGCCAGCACGCCAACGGCTTCTCGCCGCACTTCGGGGTGCGGGCTGTGCAGCGCGGTCAGGGCCGGTTCCAGGGCCTCGGGCACCCTCAAGGCCTTGATGGCGTGCAGGGCCGCCGCCTGCACCCAGGGGGTGTCGTCACTCAGGTAGGGCAGCAGCGGCGGGGCCGACGCCGGCTCCTTGAGCTCGGCCAGCGTGTGGGCCACGGCCTCGCGCACGCCAGGGTCAGGGTCCTTGAGCAAGGTGACGAGCTGTTCGAGCATGTCGAGCTCTTCGAAGCCCTCCAGCGCCTTGGCCGCCTCCAGCCGCACCTGGGGCGAGGGGTCGGCCAGTGCGGTCGTCAGCGGCGGCACGATGTCGTCGACCTCGTCGCTGTAGGGCAGCTCCATCACCGCGAGGCGGCGAACCTCCGGGTCGGGGCTGTGCAGTTGCAGGGTGATGTCCATGGATGCCCCTTCAGCGGACCAGGTAGGGGATGTTGACGTGCACCGCGCCGGTCGGGCAGTCCTTCTCGCAGGGCATGCAGTACCAGCACTCGTCGAACTTCATGAACGCCTTGTTGCGGGTGGTGTCGATGGCCAGCACGTCGAGCGGGCAGACGTCCACACACACGGTGCACCCCTTGTCGGCGATGCACTTGGATTCATCCACGACCACGGGGGCCTGGGTGCGGGTGATGGCAATGGTCATCAGAGGCTCCGTTGAATCAGACCTAGCAGGTGTCGGGCCAGGCCGGGGGGTGACTGAAGGCGCTCAGGCGGCCTGGGCGGGCGAGGCCACCCGCAGGCGCTGGTAGGCCGACTTTTCCTGCTCGTTGAGTTCCACGACGTAGGGGTCGACCTGGCGCTTGCGGAACACCATGTCGCCGTCGACCGACTTGCGCACGTTGGTGTGGCAGAACCAGTCGGCGTCATTGCGCTCGGGGTGGTCGACGCGCAGGTGGTAGAGGCCCCAACGGCTTTCGGTGCGGAACAGCGAGGCCTTGGCCGCGAGTTCGGCGCAGTCGCGGATCGCGTAGGCCTCCATCGCCCGCATCAGCTCGTGCGGGTTCTCGGCGCTCATGTGCTGCAGGTCTTCGGTGATCTCGTCGAAGCGCTGCACGGCGATCTCCATCTTGCGCGTCACCTTGGGTGGCTGCAGGTAGTCGTTGACGATGCGGCGCGTCTTGTATTCGACCTGCCAGGGCGTGAGACCTTCGCTGAGGCGCAAGGGGGCCGCGATGCGTTCCTTTTCCCGGGCGATGGCGTCGCTGTCCGGGGTGACCGAGCCCTGATCGGCGACGTAGCTGGCGGCGTTCTCGCCGCAGAACTTGCCGTACACGAAAGCGCCCAGCATGTAGTTGTGAGGGATGCTGGCGCAGTCGCCCGCCGCGTACAGACCCGGGATGGAGCACTCGCCGCGCTCGTTCGTCCAGATGCCCGAGGCGCTGTGCCCGCTGCAAAAGCCGATCTCGGAGATGTGCATCTCGATCATCTGCTTGCGGTAGTCGGTGCCCCGGCGTTCATGGAAGCGCCCGCGGCTGGGGCGCTCGTTGGTGTGCAGGATGTGCTCGATCTCGGCAATCGTTTCTTCGGCCAGGTGGTCGAGCTTGAGGAACACGGGGCCGCGGCCGCCTTCGAGTTCGTTGAAGAACTCCAGCATCATCTGGCCGCTCCAGTAGTCGCACTCGATGAAGCGCTGCCCCTCGGCGTTCGCCGTGTAGCCGCCGAAGGGCCCGGTCACGTAGGCGCAGGCCGGGCCGTTGTAGTCCTTGATCAGCGGGTTGATCTGGAAGCACTCGAGGTTGGTCAGCTCGGCCCCGGCGTGGTAGGCCATCACATGGCCCTCGCCGCAGTTGGTGGGGTTCTCGTAGGTGCCCCACAGGTAGCCCGAGGCCGGCAGGCCCAGTCGACCGGCCGCGCCGGTGCAGATGATCACGGACTTGGCCTTGATGACATGGAAGTCGGCCGTGCGGCAATCAAAGCCCATCACCCCGGCGACTTCGCCCTGGGCGCCGGTCATCACCCGCGTGACGACCACGCGGTTGGTGATGTCAACCCGGGCGCGCTTGAGCTGGCGATAGAGCACGCGCTTCATGTGGTGCCCCTCGGGCATGGGCAGCACGTAACTGCCCAGGTGGTGCACCTTGCGCACGGCGTAGTCGCCGGTTTCGTCCTTCTCGAACTTCACGCCCCAGCGGTCCAGCTCCTCGATCATCGCGTAGCTGTTGCTGGCGTAGGCGTAGACACCCTTCTGGTCCACCAGGCCGTCGTTGGCGACGGTGATTTCCTTGGTGTACTGCTCGGGGGTGGCGTGGCCCGGGATGACGGCGTTGTTCAGTCCGTCCATGCCCATGGAGATGGCGCCGCTGCGTTTGACGTGCGCCTTGTCGATGAGCAGGACGCGCAGCTTGGGGTTGCGTTCCTTGGCCTTGACGGCGGCCATGGGACCGCCGGTCCCGCCGCCCACCACCACGATGTCGTATTCCTGCTCGATTGTGTCCATGACGTGCTCGCTATCGGTCTTGAGGGTGGGGGATCGGTGCGCGTTCGACGCGCACCTTGTAGTTGAAGGCGTCTCCGCGGTAGTACAGGTGTTCGTGGTCGATGGGCGTGCCGTCGGCGGTGTGGGTGGTGCGTTCGATGAACAGCACCGGGGCACCCGCGGCAACCTGCAGCTGGTCGGCCAGGCGGTCGTCGGCGAGCATCGATCCGATCTGCAGGTCGGCATGCCCCAGCGCCAGGCCGTAGTCGTTTTCAAGAATGACGAACACGTCGCGGCTGGCGAGGTCTTCCTTGGCCAGACGAGCCCCCAGCGAGGCGGGCAGGTAGCTCACGTCCAGCGAGATGGGTTCGCGGTTCAGGAAGCGCAGGCGCTGCAGCTCACACACCTTGTCGCGCGGGCCCAGTTGCAGGCGTTCGCGGACCTGCACGCTGGGCTTGACCTCCCGCAGGCTGATCACGCGCGAGAAGGTTTCGTAGCCCATGCGGCGCATGGCCTCGCCGAAGCCCTGCAGGCGCCCCAGGTCCTGGAAGGCCTTGGGCTTGGACACGAAGGTGCCTTTGCCGTGCACGCGGAAAATCAGACCCTCGTTCTGCAGGTCGTTGAGGGCCTGGCGCACGGTGATCCGGCTCACGCCGAAGCTGGCCATCATGTCGCTCTCCGACGGCATCTGCGCGTGTGGCGCGTACGTGCCGTCCAGGATGCGCTCGCGCAGGTGGTCCTTGATCTGGGCGTACAGCGGTGCCGGGGCCAGCGAGGTGACGGTGGCTGTGCGGGACGGGGTGGAGCGGGAACTTGTCATAACAAGTCATGATGAGCAAACGGTGTGCCAGGCCAATGTGGGTGATGGGGCCGCCGATGTGCTGCAAGGCGGTGCATGTCGAGGGTGCGTGCACCACCAAGGCTTGCGGCCTGCCTCGTTAGAATGCGGGCCCAGTTCGTGAAGAAAGCCGCCCGTGTCCGACCGCCTGTTCGTCCTGTCCCAATACGTGATGCCCAAGCTGGCCTTGACCCGCCTGGCGGGCTGGGGGGCGTCGGCCCGTGGCGGTGCGCTCACAACGGCCTTCATCCGCTGGTTCATTGGCCGCTATGGCGTGAACATGGCCGAAGCGGCCAACCCGGATCCCGCCGCTTACCCGACGTTCAACGAGTTCTTCACGCGCCCGCTCAAGGCTGGCGCGCGCCCGCTGGCTACGGCCGACTGGGTCTGCCCGGTGGACGGCGCCATCAGCCAGTTCGGCCCGATCCGCAAGGACCAGATCTACCAGGCCAAGGGGCATGCCTACAGCACCACGGCCCTGGTGGGCGGCGATGCGGCGCTGGCCGCACGCTTTGAAGACGGGCACTTTGCGACGCTCTACCTGAGCCCCAAGGACTACCACCGCATCCACATGCCGGCGGGCGGGCGTCTGGCGCGCATGATCCATGTGCCCGGCGATCTCTTTTCGGTGAACCCGGCCACCGCCCAGGGCGTGCCCGGTCTGTTTGCCCGCAATGAGCGGGTGGTGTGCGTGTTCGAATCGCCCCGCGGGCCCTTCGTGATGGTGCTCGTGGGCGCCACCGTGGTGGGCAGCATGGCGACGACCTGGCACGGTGTGGTCAACCCGCCGCGGCCCGGCACGGTGCGCGATTGGCGCTACGACCAGCAGCCCGTCGATTTCAAGCAGGGCGACGAGATGGGTCGCTTCCTGCTGGGTTCCACCGTGGTCATGCTGTTCCCCAAGGGCGACTTGCGCTTCAACCCGCAGTGGGCCCCCACGCGCCCCATCCGCATGGGCGAGGTCATGGCCGCCCAGGGCTGATCGGCCCGCGTCCATCCGGCTGCGCGGTGGCTTGCGTGAGCGCCAGCTCGCGGCGGCTTTCGAAGCGCCTGCGCTCACCCGTCACCGGGTCGTCAAACGCCAGCGAACGCGCCAGCAGCTGCAAGGGGTGGCTGAAATCGGGGGCCTGACCCGCCGGCGTTTCTGGCAAAAGCGTCGGGTAGATGCGGTCGTTGACCAGCGGCAGGCCCAAGGCGTGCATGTGCACGCGCAACTGGTGCCGCTGACCCGTGAGCGGTCGCAGCCGGTAGTGCCCCAGCCGCGGGCCACCGGCCGCCGGTCCGATCAGTTCGATCGTGGTTTCGGCGTTGGGCTCGCCGGGCACCTCGTGCATGGCCATGAAGTGGGGGCTCTCGGCCAGCCGGCTGCGGCGCACCACCGGCCATGTGCGACTGGAGTCGAGCGGGGCCACGGCTTCATACACCTTGTCGACCTGGCGGTCGCGGAACAGCCGCTGGTAAGCGTCGCGCGTGCGGGGCTGCACGATGAAGGCCACCAGGCCGGCGGTTTCGAGGTCCAGCCGGTGCATGGGCACCAGGGTGTCGATGCCCAGGCGCCGCTTGAGCCTGACCAGCAGGGTTTCCTGCAGGTGCCGGCCCTTGGGCGTGACGGGCAGAAAGTGGGGCTTGTCGGCCACCACGATGTGCTCGTCGTGGAACACGATGGTTTCTTCGAACGGCACCGGGTGCTCGTGCGGCAGGCTGCGCCAGTAGAACAGCCGCCGCACCTGGCGGAAGGCCTGCGGGTACGGCAGGTCGGCGGCCACGGGGGCGCCGCGCTCGTCCACCACGTCGCCGGCCTGCAGGCGGGCAGCCCAGTCGGCACGGCTCACGGCCGGCAGGCGTTCGCTCACGAAGTCCAGCACCGTGGCCCAGGGGCCGGCGGGCAGGGCCACGCAACTGGGGCTGATGCCGTCGCGGGTGGGCAGGTGCGTGGGGCGCGGTGGCCGGCTCATGCGCGGGCCGGCGAGGGCGGCGCGGCGAGCAGGTCCAGCAGCGTGCGCGCCACCACCTTCGTGGCCTTGCGCAGGTCGTCGAGCACCAGATGTTCGTCGGCGCGCTTGGCGTTCGATTCGAGCACCGTGCGCGGGCCCGCGCCGTAGATCACCGCCGGGATGCCGCGTTCGCAGTACAGGCGCACGTCGGTGTAGAGCGGCGTGCCCCGCTCGGGTGGGCGTTCGCCCAGGATGGCCTCGCCATGGCGCTGCAGGGCCTCGACCAGGGGGGCGTTGCCCGGCAGTGGGCGCAGCGAGCGGGCCAGCAGCAGCCGGCGCACCTCGACCGTGATGCCGGGGTAGGTGTCAGCGGCGTCGGCGATGACGCGGCGCAGGTCGGCTTCGACGGCCACCGGGTCTTCCTCGGGGATCATGCGCCGGTCCAGCTTGAAGCTGACCTTGCCGGGCACGACATTGGTGTTCGTGCCCCCCTCGATGCGCCCCACGTTCAGGTAGGGGTGGTTGATGCCCGCGACCTGCGAGCGCACCTGCCGGTAGAGGGTGTTCTGGGCGTACAGCGCATTGAGGATGTTGACGGCGCCCTGCAGCGCGTCCACGCCGGTGTGCGGGATGGCCGCGTGCGCCATCAAGCCGTGCACCGTGACTTCCATCTGCAGGCAGCCGTTGTGGGCCGTGACCACCTCGTGGCTAAAGCCGGCGGCCATCAGCAGGTCTGGTCGGGTGAGCCCTTGACGCAGCAACCAGCCCGGGCCGAGCTCGCCGCCGAACTCCTCGTCGTAGGTGAAATGCAGCTCCACACCGCCCCGCAAGGCTGGCGCCCCCGGGGTGGCGGTCAGGGCCTCGAGCGCCCGCAGGGCAAAACTGAAGGTGGCGAAATCGCTTTTGCTCACCGCCGCCGCGCGGCCGTAGAGTTTGCCGTCGACCACTTCGCCCCCGTAGGGCGCGTGGGTCCAGCCTTCACCCGGCGGCACCACGTCGCCATGGGCATTGAGGGCGATCGTCGGTCCGCCCTCCGGGCTGAAGCGGCGTCGCACGATCAGGTTGGTCAGGCTCTCCAGCCCATAGGCATGCACCTCGTCGGCGGGCACCGGGTGGCGCTCGGCCGGCCAGCCCCACGCACTGACCAGCTCGGCCGTGCGCTCGGCGTGCGGAGCATTGTTGCCCGGCGGGGTGTCTGTGGGCACCTGCACCAGCGCCTGCAGGAAGCGCACCTCCTCGTCGAAGTGGGCGTCGACCCAGGCGTCGAGTCGGTCGTAGGGCAGGGGGTGAGCCGGCGAGGTCATAGGGCGTTGAGCAGGTGCATGAAGGCATCGACACAGCGCTGCGCGTCATGGTTGGTGATGGTTTCCAGCGGGTTGTGGCTGATGCCCGCATTGCCGCCCCGCACGAACAGCATGGCCTGCGGCAGCCGCTGGTGCAGCTTCATGGCGTCGTGGCCGGCCCCGCTGGGCAGGCGGAAGACGGGCAGGCCCTGGTCGGCCACGGCGGCTTCCCACCGCGCCTGCCAGGCCGGGGCCGAGGGGGCCGCGGCCGCCCGAAGGGTCTCGCGGATGTCCAGCTGCACGCCGCGGCGGGCGGCGATGTCGCGCGCTGCGGCCAGCACATCGGCGGCCAGGGCATCGCGGCGGGCGTCGGTGGGGGCGCGCAAATCAAGGGTGAACAGGCAGCGGCCGGGCACCACATTGATCGAGCCCGAGGGCACCTGCAGCACGCCCACGGTGCCCACCACGGCCCCGTCGGGGTGATCCGCTTCGCGCTTCGCCCGCTCCTCGGTGCGCAGCAACAACTCGGCCACGGCCGCGGCCGCATCGTGCCGCATGCCCATCGGCGTGGTGCCGGCATGGCAGGCCACGCCGGTGGCCTCCCCCGTGAAGCGCAGGCTGCCGTTGATGGAGGTGACCACGCCCAGCGGCAGGTCGATGTCCTGCAGCACGGGCCCCTGTTCGATGTGGACTTCGACAAATCCCAGATAGCGGGCCGGGTCGCGCGCCAGCGCCGCGATGTCGGCGGGCGATGCACTCAGCCCGGCCTGCTGCATGGCCGTGCGCACGCTCACGCCCTGGGCATCGACGCGGTCCAGCCAGGCGGGGTCGAACTCGCCCACCAGGGGCGCCGAGCCCATGAAGGTCAGGGGGAAGCGCTGGCCTTCCTCTTCGGCAAAGGCCACGAGCTCGATGCCGTGGCGCAGACGCCGCCCTGCGCGCCGCAGGCGGGCCACGCAGGCCATGGGCACGAAGATGCCCAGGCGCCCGTCGTAGCGGCCGCCGTCGCGCACCGTGTCGTAGTGCGAGCCGGTCAGCAGGCGGGGCGCATCAGGCTCGCTGCCGTGGTACACGCCCACGATGTTGCCCACCGCATCGCGGTGCACCTCGTCAAAGCCCGCCTCCTGCATCCACTGCGCCAGCTGGGTGGCGCAGGCCTGATGGGCCGGCGTCAGGTAGGTCACCGTCAGCGGCGTGTGGCCGGTGTCCGGGTCGGTCACGCCCTCGGTGTGGGCGGCCAGCGCTTCGGCCCAGTCCCACACCCGGTTGCCGTCTTCGGGGGCGACACCGAACTTGTCGTGCACCCGGATTTCGGCAATGCGGTGGATGTTGCGCAGGCACTCGGCCAGTTCGAACGAGGCCGGGTTGCGCGATCGCCTGCGGAAGGTGGCGATGATCTCGTGGCGCGGCAGCCCTTGCCCGCGGGGGCCCCTCACCGCCAGGATGAAGGGCCAACCGAAGCGCGCGTTGTAGTCGGCATTGAGCTGCTGCAGTTCGGCGAACTGGGCGGGTGTGCAGTGGGTCAGGCCGGCGCGGCTTTGCTCGTCGGTCGATTCGGCCGTGAGTTCACCGGCAATGGCGGCCTTGCCTGCGAGCTCAGGGTGCGCGCGGATCAGGCCCAGTTGCTGCGCCGGGCTGGCCTGTCGCACCACGCTGGCCAGCGCGTACAGCAGGTGGGTCAGCGAGCGGAAGGGGCGCTGCGATGCCGCCTCGCGGGCGATCCAGGGCGAATGTTCGTAGACGCCATCGAGCGCCTGCACAAAACCGTCGGTGTCGAGCGCGTTGACCGCGTCCAGGCTCAGGGGCGCGGTGTTCATGGGGTGGGACATGGGTGCGTGGCCCTCCAGTGGCGGGCGATGTCGATGCGGCGGCAGACCCACACGTCGTCGTGGGCCTGAATGTGGTCCAGAAAGCGCACCAGGCCGCGGAAGCGGCCCGGGCGGCCGAGCAGGCGGCAGTGCATGCCCACGCTCATCATCTTGGGCCGGTCCAGTCCGGCGGGGTCGCCCTCGGCATAGAGCACGTCGAAGGTGTCGCGCAGGTAGTCGAAGAAGTGATCGCCCGTGTTGAATCCCTGCGGCGTGGCAAAGCGCATGTCATTGGCGTCGAGGGTGTAGGGCACCACCAGCTGGTGTGCGGGCTGACCTTCGGAGCGCTCGACCTTCATCCAGAAGGGCAGGTCGTCGCCATAGTAGTCGCTGTCGTAGTCGTACCCTCCCTGGTCGACCAGCAGGCGGCGGGTCTGGGGGCTGTCGCGGCCGGTGTACCAGCCCAGCGGCCACCGCCCGCCGGTCATGCGGCGGATGATCTCGGTGCCGCGCGCCATGTGTTCGCGCTCGGTGGCCTCGTCCATGTGCTGGTAGTGGATCCAGCGCCAGCCATGGCAGGCGATCTCATGGCCCAGGTCCACGAACGCCTGGGTGAGGTCCGGGTGCCGCTCCAGCGCCATCGACACGCCAAACACCGTCAGAGGCAGGCTCCGGCGTTCGAACTCGCGCAGCAGCCGCCAGACGCCCGCGCGAGAACCGTACTCGTAGATCGAGTCCATGCTCATGTGTCGGGCCGAAAAGCTGGCAGCGCCCACAATTTCAGACAGAAACTGCTCCGACCCCGGGTCGCCATGCAGCACGTGGTTTTCGCCACCCTCTTCGTAGTTCAGCACGAACTGGACTGCAATGCGCGCACCGCCAGGCCAGCGTGCGTGGGGCACGTCGCGGCCGTAGCCGATGAGGTCGCGAGGGTAGGGCTGCGTGCTGTCGTAGAGCATGGTCAGAGGGCGTCTTCCAGGCGCGAGCTGGGCACGCGGCGGCGTTCGGTGAGCTGGCGTTCGACCGTGAGCAGGTGCTCGTCGATCAGACGCACGGCGAGGTCGGCGTCGCGGGCCTCGATGGCGGCCAGGATGTCGGCGTGTTCGGCATTGGACGTTTCGGCGTCGTCCGCGGACTGGTACATCAGGGTGATCAGCGAGCAGCGTGACACCAGTTCCTGGATCAGCTCGACCAGCACCTGGTTGCCCACGAGCTGCGCCATGCGCACATGGAAGTCGAACAGCAGCTTGGTGCGGTTGGGCACATCGATGCGCGCCACCGCGTCGCGCTCGTCGCGCAGATGGGCCTTGAGGGCGCGGACGTCGGCGGCGCGCAACTGCCCGATCAGCTGGCGCACCATCTGGCCCTCGACCATGCGGCGCACCGCGAACACTTCCCGCGCTTCCTGGATGGACGGCTCGGCCACGAAGGCGCCTCGGGCCGGCTCCAGCCGCACCAGCTTGAGCTGCGACAGCCGGAACAGCGCCTGCCTGACGATGGTGCGCGACACCCCGAAGTGATCGCCCAGCTTTTGCTCGACCAGCTTGGCCCCGGGTAACAGACGGTGTTCAACGATGGCCCGTGTCACGGCCACGACGATCTGCTCGGTGCTGGACGATTCATTGGCCGAAGCCGTGGCGGCCTCAGCGGCTGCGTCGGCAGGGCCGCCCAGGTCGGCCGAGGGTTTCTTGCGTGCGGCGCTCATCGTGGTTAAAGTGTATACAGTTTTGTGAACTGCGTGCAAGTTGCGCGTTCGAACCCGGGACTCTTCACCGTGAACCCTTCAGACTCTCCCACAGCGCCGGCCCAGGGCTGGCTGAGCACGCACGTGCTCGACACCGTCCGGGCGGGCCGGCGGCCGGCATGCACATCGACCTGTACGTGCGCGAGGCCTCGCCCGACGGGTGCGCCGATGGCCGCTGGCTGTCGCTGCGCAGCGTGATCACCAACGCCGATGGCCGTGTCGACGGCCCCTTGCTGGCCGGCGACGACTTCAAACCCGGCTGCTACCGCCTGGTGTTCGATGTTCAGTCCTACTTCCGGCAGGCCGGGGTGGACATGCCGTCACCCGCGTTCCTGGGCAAGGTGCCGATCGACTTCGGCATTGCCGATGCCTCGGCCCACTACCACGTGCCCCTGTTGGTGAGCCCCTGGTCGTATTCCACCTACCGCGGCAGCTGAGCCGGAGGACGCAACCATGATGGACTGGTCGCCCTGGCTGGCCTATGCCCTCGACTGGGCCAACCTGCTCCTGCGTTGGGCCCATGTGATCGTGGCGATCGCCTGGATCGGCTCGTCGTTCTACTTTGTCTGGCTCGACAATTCGCTCACACCGCCGGCCGACCCGGCCCTGAGGGACAAGGGCGTGGGCGGCGAACTCTGGGCCGTGCACGGCGGCGGCTTCTACAACCCCCAGAAGTACCTGGGCGCCCCGCGCCAGCTGCCCGCCCACCTGCACTGGTTCTACTGGGAGAGCTATTCGACCTGGCTCACCGGTTTCGCGCTGTTCACGGTGTTGTACCTGTTCAACGCGGGCACGTTCCTGATCGACCGCACGGTTTACGACTGGGGCCCGGTGGCCGCCATCCACACCGCGCTGGCCTTTCTCGGGGTGTTCTGGCTGGTCTACGACGGCATCTGCCGCACGCTGGGGCGCGGTCCCCGCGGTGACGCCATCGTCGGGGCGGTGGTGTTTGTCGTCGTCGTGCTGGCCTCGTGGCTGGCCTGCCAGCTGTTCGCGGGGCGGGCCGCCTTCCTGCTGGTGGGCGCCATGCTGGCCACCGCCATGAGTGCCAATGTGTTCTTCTGGATCATCCCGGGTCAGCGCAAGGTGGTGGCCGCCTTGCAGGCCGGTCAGCCCGTGGACCCGGTGCACGGCCAGCGCGGCAAGCAGCGCAGCGTGCACAACACCTACTTCACCCTGCCGGTGTTGTTTGCCATGCTCAGCAACCACTACGGCTGGGCGTACAGCCACCCGCACAACTGGCTGGTGCTCGTGCTGATCATGCTGGCGGGCGCCCTGATCCGGCAGTTCTTCGTGGCCCGCCACAAGACGGCCGTGGCCGGCCGGCCGGCGCCCTGGGGCTGGGCGGTGGCCAGCGCGGCCATCCTCATCGGTGTGGCCGTCTGGTTGGCGCCCGAGCGGCCGGCCCCGTCGGCGCCAACCCCGGCGGCTCCCCGGGTGGACGCTGCCGCGCTCGAATCGCAGGCCCAGGCCATCATCACCCAGCGCTGCGTGATGTGCCACAACGCCCAAGTGGCCAGCAAGGGCGTGGCCTTGCACACCCCCGAACTGGTCGCCCGCCAGGCGCAGCAGATCCACCAGCAGGCGGTGGTGCTCAAGGCCATGCCCATGAACAACGCCACCCAGATCACCGAGGCCGAACGCGACACCCTGGGCCGCTGGTTCGCACAACGTTCCACCACGCCGCCGTGAATCTCGCTACATTCATGCTTTGACACCGAGATCGGCGCCAGCTGGGGCACAGCCCCTGCAGCGCGCTGACCGTTGAGGAGACCCGCATGAAGATTCGTTCCTGGTGGATGACCGGGGCGGTGGCCTTGTCGCTGGCGGCAGCCAGCGTGCCCACCCAGGCCTTGCTCCCACAGCTGTTCAAGCCCGAATGGGTGCTGCCGCGCGTGACCATCGCTGCGCCCAAAGAGGGGCGCACCGTGCTGCCCGTTTCGCCGCGCGACCTGGGCGGCGTGCGCTACACCTACCAGGGCGCCACCCGCTCGCTCAACGACTTTGTGGGCCGCGCGCAGGTCAAGTCGCTGCTGGTGCTGCACAACGGCCAGATCGTTCACGAACACCACCGTGCGCCCTTCGGGCCCGAATCGCTGCACCAGAGCTGGTCGGTGATGAAGCAGATGCTGTCGGCCCTGATCGGTCGGGCCGTGGCATCGGGCGCCATCCGCTCGATCGACGACCCGATGGACCGCTACGCCCCGGCGCTCAAGGCCAACGGGTTCGCCGGGGTGACCTTCCGCCAGGCCCTCACCATGAGCAGCGGTGTGCGCTACGACGAAGAAGTCGACCGCGTGCAGCTGTTCAAGACGGTGATTGCGCAGCGCTACACCTTCGGCGTCTCGGGGGCCACGCTGGACGCCGAGACCTTGAAGCCCGAACTTGACCGTGCCTATCCGCCGGGCTCGAAGTACGAATACGCCAGCATCAATTCGCAGGCCCTGGCCATGGCGCTGGAAGGGGCCACCGGCCGCCAGTTGCGCGAACTGCTGCGCCAGGAGATTTGGGAGCCGCTGGGCATGCCCGACGACGCCCGCCTGCTGACCGACGGCGAAGGCAGCGAATTCGGACTGTGCTGCCTGTATGCCACCGCCCGCAGCTACGCCGTGTTCGGGCAATGGTTCGCTCAAGGCGGCCAATGGAACGGGCGGGCCTTGCTGCCGGCCGACTGGGTGCGGCGCGCCACCAGCTTCGACGACCCGGCCTCGTGGCACTCGGTGCACGTGCCACGCACGGCCAAGACGCAGGAACTCTTCGGTTTTGGCTACCACTGGTGGCCACTGGAAGGCCCGCGGGGCGACTTCACGGCCCTGGGCATCCACGGCCAGCTGGTGTATGTGTCGCCGCGCCAGAACATCGTCGTCGTGCGCCTGAGCGACGACTACGAACCCGGCGCCCACAACGAAGAAAGCATCGCCCTGGCGCGTGCCGTGGTCGATCACCTCAGCGCCGGGCGCTGACCCTCACAAGGGCAGGGCGGTGCGGTCGACCACGCGCCGCAGCACGAAGCTGGTGTGCACGCCCGTCACGCCCTTGATTTGCGTGATGCGGTTGAGCAGCAGGTGCTGGTAGGCGTCCATGTCGCGCACCACCACCTTGAGCTGGTAGTCGGCCGTCTGTCCGGTGATGAGCAGGCATTCCAGCACCTCCGGGATGTCACGGATGACCGCCTCCAGCGCCTGAAACCGCTCGGGCGTGTGTTTGTCCATCGAAATGCCGATCAGGGCCATCAGCGACAGGCCCAGCTTGCGCGCGTCCAGCAGGGCCCGGTAGCCGGCGATCACGCCCGATTCTTCGAGCAGGCGCACGCGCCGCAGGCACGGTGAGGGCGACAGGCCGATGCGCTCGGCCAGGTCCTGGTTGCTGATACGACCGTCTTCCTGCAAGGCGGCGAGGATCTGCTTGTCGATGCGGTCCAGGGTGTGTTCCATGGCGTCAAATCCTTTAGATGAGCAATATTCTGCCAAAACGAATGATTTGCGTGCATGAATTTGGCAGCCTCTGCGGCGGCGGTCGCCATAAGATTCCCCCATCGGTCACACAGACCCCAAGAACCCCGTTGAGGCCCGCCATGCTCGCCAACCCGCAGACTAAGTACACCGCCTTCCCGCCCGTCGGCTTGAAGGACCGCACCTGGCCCGACCAGGTCATCAGCAAGCCCCCCATGTGGATGAGCACCGACCTGCGCGACGGCAACCAGTCGCTCTTCGAGCCCATGAACGGCGAGAAGAAGCTGCGCATGTTCCAGACGCTCTGCGCCATCGGTTTCAAGGAAATCGAAGTGGCCTTCCCCTCGGCGTCGGACACCGACTTCAACTTCGTGCGCAAGCTCATCGATGAGCAGCTCATCCCGCAGGACGTGACCATCGAGGTGCTGACCCAGGCGCGCGAGCACCTGATCCGCCGCACCATGGAATCGGTGCGCGGCGCCCGCAAGGCCATCGTCCATGTGTACAACGCCACGTCCAAGCCCTTCCGCGACATCGTGTTCAACATGAGCCGCCACGAGGTGCGCGAGATGGCCGTGGCCGGCGTCAAGCTGGTGCGCGAGATCGCGGCCACCATGCCCGACACCGAGATCCAGCTTCAATACAGTCCCGAGACCTTCACCGGCACCGAGCTCGACTTCGCGCTGGAGGTGTGTGACGCCGTGACCGCCGCCTGGGGCGCCACGCCCACGCGCAAGGTCATCCTGAACCTGCCGACCACGGTGGAGCTGACCACGCCCAATGTGTACGCCGACCAGATCGAGTGGATGCACCGCCACCTGGCCCGCCGCGACAGCGTCATCCTGAGCCTGCACCCGCACAACGACCGCGGCACGGCTGTGGCCGCCGCCGAACTGGGCCTGATGGCCGGCGCTGACCGCGTCGAAGGCTGCCTGTTCGGCAACGGCGAGCGCACCGGCAACGTCGACATCGTGACCCTGGCCATGAACCTCTACACCCAGGGCGTGCACCCGGGGCTGGATTTCTCGGACATCAACGCCGTGGTGCGCACGGCCGAGCATTGCACGCAGTTGCCCGTTCACCCGCGTCACCCGTATGCGGGCGACCTGGTGTTCACCGCCTTCTCGGGCTCCCATCAGGACGCCATCAAGAAGGGCTTCGCCGCCCGGAACTCAAAAGGCTCTGAGGCGGGCGAGCAGCTGTGGAACATCCCCTACCTGCCCATCGACCCGGCCGATCTGGGCCGCAGCTACGACTCCGTGATCCGGGTCAACAGCCAGTCGGGCAAGGGTGGGGTGGCTTACCTGCTCGAAGCCGACTTCGGCGTGGTGATGCCGCGTCGCATGCAGATCGAGTTCTCCAGCGTGGTGCAGGCCGTGGCCGACACCCAGGGTGGCGAGCTCAGTTCAGCCGACATCTGGCGCCTGTTTGCGGACACCTATGTGGGGCAGACCGGCCGGCCCGGCGACGCGCTGGCCTACCGAAGTCACCACCTGGTCGAGCAGGACGGCGGCCAGGGCGTGGCGCTGACGGTGGACATCGGCGGGCAGACGCGCGAGGTCTTTGGCCACGGCAACGGCCCCATCCACGCGGCCGTGCAGGCCCTGGGCTCGGCCGGCATCGTGGTGGAGGTGCACGGGTATGAAGAGCGTGCGATGAGCGGAGCCCGTGACGACGGCAGTGCGCGAGCCTGTGCCATCGTCGAGGTGAAGGTGGGCCAGCGCAGCACCTTCGGGGTGGGCGTCGATGCGAACATCGTCACGGCCTGTGTGCAGGCCTTGTGCAGTGGGGTGAATCGGGCGATGAGACAGGGGTGATCGGCGTACAAGGGGCGATCAGTTGGCAATCAAGTCATTGATTTGAAAGGATTCACCGTATAAGATTCGAAATGCAAATTGATAAGGTGAATCCCCCTTGAACCACCTGCCACTGTCCGACAACGCCGCGCGGCAAGCCATCGACTCCGAGGCGATCTACCGGGAGTGGCTGCGGGTGGCCCACGAAGCCCAAAAATTCGCCGGGGGCATGTACTTCAAGCGAGAGGGCCCGTATGAATACCTGGTCAAGACCTCGCGCGACAACCGGCAAACCCGACTGGGCGTCCGCGACGACCGGACCGAAAAGACATGGAAGGCGTTCACCGACGGCAAGCAGCGGACAGAAGAACGTCTCAGATCCTTGCGGGAGAGCCTGCGCGAAGCCGAACGGCTCAACAAGGCTTTGCGGGTGGGGCGGGTGCCCAACCTGGTGGTGGACATCCTCAAAGAACTCGAGTTGGCTCAGTTGGGAGCCTACTTCACCGTGGTGGGCACACATGCGCTGTATGCCTACGAGGCCGCCGCGTTCGTGCGCATCGATGCCGGTGCGTTGGCCACACAGGATGTCGACCTCTTGTGGGATGCACGAAAGCGGGTCCAGTTTGCCAGCACGATGAGCAAGCTCGACACCTCGCTTCTCAAAGTGCTCAAGCGTGCGGATCCGTCCTTCCAGCGCATGGACGGACAGATCGAATCGGCCATCAACGACAAGGGCTTCATGGTGGATTTCCTCCGGCGCATGGTGGCTCAAGGCGACCCGCACCCGTATCGATTCACGGAGGACGAAGATGACCTGTGGCCTGTGCAAGCCCGACGCGCCGAGGACTTCCTGAACGCGCCCAGGTTTGAGCAGGTGATCTTTTCGACGACGGGGCGCATGGCACTGATGCGAACGGTGGCGCCGGCGGTGTTCGTGGCCTTCAAACGGTGGATGGCCGAGCTTGACAACCGACCAGCCGGCAAGCGCCGTCGGGACTCGCTGCAGGCGGACATCGTCCAGCAACTGCTGGATGAAAAGGTGCTGCAGGGGTGATCGGCGCAGGCGGGCACGGCGCAGCAGGGGCTGTTGCCCATGGCCTTTCCCGGTCGCGGCGCTAGCCGCCCGGCCACGCCCGGGCGGGCACCCCCTCGTAGCGCACGTCGGCGCACCGCACCGGGAACATCGCCCCCGGCGGCTTGTCGGCCGCTTCCAGGTAGCACGGGTTCATGCCCGCCTGAAAGGTCACGAACATGAACAGGCTGAACTCGCGCGGTGTCCAGCCGAAGTCGGCTGCAAAGGCGCTGTACAGGCCCGCGACGTTGATGCGCAGATGGGGCCGTGTGGCGGCGAAATACGTGTCGATCTCCAGGGCCAGGCGCACGTGTTCGCCATCGGCCAGGCCCAGATCGCACGCCAGGGCATGGCTCAGCGCCACGCGCTCGTCGGCGGTGGCAATGGGGCGACCAAAGCCGGCCATGCGACCGCCGGCCTGGAGAAAGGACTCGAGGTGATCGGCCAGGGTGATGCCGCCCTGCAGGATCTTGCGGGTCTTGAGGTAGAAGTCGACGGCGCGGAACTCGATGCCCCGCCCATAGATGGCCGCCTCCGACAGGGCCTGGGCGGCGCACAGCGACAGCGTGGGCGTGCTGCGCGTGGTGCCCGCCAGGGCCGCGACGCGGTTGTTCCACAGGCGGGAGTCCGGGTAGCTGGTCCACACCCAGACCGAATTGAACAAGCGCAACTGCTCGGGCGGTACATGGCGGCCGAAGATGCCGAAGGCGCACAGCGACAGCCAGTCGATGTCCTTGAGTGCGCTCTGGTGCAGATCGTGGCCACGGAACACCGCTCGGCTGCCCGGAAAGGCGGCGCCCACCCGGGTCTGCAACACGTCGGCGTGGGCGTCGAGCACCTGAGGGCCTCGTGTCATGCGACGCTCTCCTCGGCTCGCTTGACCAACGGGTCGTCCTGCAGGTCGATGGGCGGATACGGAAAGCGCTTGAAGCCGTACACCGTTTGCTGCTCCAGCGCGTGTGCTGCGGCGCCGGGCAGCCGCAGCAACAGGTGCAGCATCTCGCCCTCCATGGGCGTGAAACCCAGGTCGGCAAAGGCCGCCGCGGCCAGGCCGGTCATGGCCAATGGCAGGGTTGCGGCCGCTTCGAGCGCACCCAGGTGTTCGTGCAGCCAGCTCAGGCGCGGGCCGACACCCATGCCCGCCAGGGTCTGCAAGGCCTGGATCACGATGCCGGCCGTGCTCACCCCGTGCGGGTCGAATCCGGCGGGGTGCTCTCGCTCTGGCCAGCCCGAGTCCGACGGGGCCAGCCACGGGGGGCTGTCATGGGCGATCAGGCAGGCGATGCGGGCGCCCAGGTCACCGGTGGGGGCGGCGACCCAGTGTTGCCAGGCGTCCATGGCCAGGCGCACATCACGGGCGCCGCCACTTTGCCCTGCGCCCACGGCCAGCGCGGCGATCAGGCTGGCGGCAGCGTGGGAACCGCCCACACCACCACTCATGGCGGCATGCACCATGGGGTCGCGAGGCCCGGGGTTGGCCAGGGCCAAGGCCAGGGCGTCGAGCAGCCGGGCCTGGGCGGGCGAGGGCGCCTGCCCCTTGAACAGCAGGTAGAGCAGGTCCACCCAGCGGGCGCGGCCCAGCATCTGGCCGTACACGTCGTAGCCGTGGCAGTGTGCGGCGCGCGTCGCGAACGGGTTGTCGGCCTGGGCGTCTTCCCGCCAGATGCGCGTGTGCAGGGACGATGAGGGGCCGCTCATGTCGTCGAGCCCGCGTCCAGCGTCTGCATGCGCAGGTCCATGGGCGGCACCTCCTCGCCGTCGATGCGGACGTCCAGCAAGGTGGGGCCAGGGCGGCGGAGGATGGCGTTCATGTCCAGCGCATCGAAGTCGTCTGGTCCGTTGATGACATGGCCAGCCACGCCCATGGATTGGGCCATCCGAGCGTAATCAACCACCGGCAGCTCGAAGGCCACGCGTTCGGCACCGGCCAGTCGCTGGCCGTGCTTGACCATGCCCAAGGCCCCATCGTTGAGGATCACGAAGATCACGGTCAGACCCTCTTGCGCGGCCACGGTGATCTCCTGGCCATTCATCAGGTAGCTGCCATCACCGGTGATGCAGACCACCGGGCAATCCGGCTTGGCCCGAGCGACGCCCACGGCGGCCCCGATGGCCCAGCCCATCGGCGCAAAGTCCATCAGCACACGCAGCCAGCCAGCCCGATCCTGACGGCGCTCGCCGCGCCAGGTGCGGGTGGCCGATGGGCCCACTTCCGCCCTGGCCCCACCTCCTGTGCCCGTGGTCGACACCAGGCCCAGTCGGCGGTTGTTGCGCGACTCGAGGTAGTGGATGGCCCAGGCCGTCGCATTGCCGGCATCGGCCAGGAAGCGCGTGGTGGGCGGCAAGCGCTTGGACAGCTCCACCATCAGGCGCTGAGGCTTGAGCGGTGTGGCTGAGCTTTGCACCTTCTCGGGCTCGCGAAGGGACACGATCCCCCTGGGGGGCTGCGACAGGGGCGATGCGCTCCCGTACACGCTCAGGGGATCCTGCTCGGTGTGCATCAGGTCCAGAAGTCGCTCGAATACCGTGCGGATGCGACCGCGCACGTGATGGCGGGCCATGGGGGAGTGGCGCAGGTGCTCGTCGGTGGCGTCGATGTGCACCAGCTTGCGGTTGAGCACGCTGTGGCTCCAGGCCGCGCTGGTCCACTCGCGCAGGCTGGCTCCGACGGCCAGCACCAGATCGGCGGCGCCATCGAGAGCCTCCCATGCCGACCGGTGGCCGGCAAAGCCGAACACGCCCCGGTACAGCGCGTGGTGAGGGTTGACCAGGCCCTTGGCATCCGGCGTGGTCACAAAGGGTGTGTGGGTCATCACCGCGAAGTGCATGATGGCGTCAATGGCCTCACCGCAATCGCCTCCCACGATGAGCACCCTCTCGCGCGTGCCCTGCAGCATGCGGACGAGTTCGCGCACGGCCTCCTCGTCGAGCATGGAAGGCGGGTGCATCAGCTTTTGCAGGTGCAGGGGCGACAGCCGTTGCTCCACCGGCGCACGCAGGATGTCCAAGGGGATGGACAGGTGGACCGGTCCACGCGGTGTCTGCGAAGCACGCATCAGGGCTTGCACCAGCTTGGTTTCCAACTGGTCCACATGGGACACCAGCGTGTTGTAGCGGGTGCAGTGGCTGAACATGCCCACTGTGTTGATGCCGGTGCACGACGATTCCTGCAGCGCGCCCTTGCCGAAGACCGGCAAACAGGGCTGGCCGGTGATGACCAGCAAGGGCACGCCGTTGTCGTAGGCGCAGGCGACACCGGTGATCAGGTTGGTGGCGCCCGGGCCCGAGGTGGCGACGCACACACCGATCTTGCCGGTCTCTCGCGCATAGCCATCGGCCATGAACGCAGCGCCGGCCTCATGACGGGCCACGACGGGCCTCAGACCGCCTCGGCGCATGCTGTGGGCCATGGCGTTGTAGAGCGGCTCGATGGCACCGCCCGGCACGCCGAAGACGTGGTCCACGCCCATGGCCTCGAGGTAGGCGATGATCAGGGGCGCGGCACCCACGGTGAGGGGGGGAAACGCGATTGGGGCTTTTATTGCGGTCTGCATGACAGGTTCCTTGTGTCTCAAACGCCCCATTGAGAACACACGTTGATACAAATTTGGCGGGCTCCAGAATGCGCCTTGGCTGACTGCGCGTCATCCCCCTTGTCACGGGCGCAACCGCGAATGGGGGGTGTGCATGCGGCCATATTTCGCGCGTGCACCCCTGCGCGCGGGCAGATGCGTGGACGCGACAGGGGGTCTTGCGCTTTGCAAATGTCCGAAGAAGCCACACAATCGGCCCCGTGCAAAATCGACAGGAACAGTGGATGTCTCGTTTCGTTCCCGTGACCTTGGCACGCTCTCTTGCTGTGCCACGACCAGGGGCACTGCACCCATGGATGCGGGCCCTGGCCTGCGTGCTGCTGGGGCAGGCCCTCTCGACCCCCATCACCGCACAAGCCCAGTCACTGGCGCCATCGGGCCGGCCGTCCGGCGAAGAGGACGAGCTGGCCCTCTCGTTCGGTGATCGCGCCACGGTCAGCATTGCCACGGGGGCTCAGCAGCCCTTGCGCCGCGCGCCTGCCGTGGCCACGGTCATCACCGCCCAGGACATCAAGGCCATGGGGGCCACGGACCTCAACGACGTGATGGAGACCGTGCCAGGGGTGCACGTCAGCCACAGCCCGGTGGCCTACACGCCGCTGTACTTGTTTCGCGGTATCTACAGCGACTACAACCCCCAGACGCTGATGCTCCAGAACGGTGTGCCGATGACCACCCTGTTCATCGGCAACCGGGGCCTGTTCGGGTACAGCCTGCCGCTGGAGAACGTCGAGCGCATCGAAGTCATCCGCGGACCGGGGTCGGCCTTGTATGGGGCCGATGCGTTCTCCGGTGTCATCAACATCATCACCAAGACGCCTGCCGATATCCAGGGCACTGAATTGGGGGCGCGTGCGGGCTCCTTCAACACCCACGACGCCTGGGTGCTGCATGGCGGCAAGCTGGGGTCGATGGATGTGGCCGCTCATCTGCGGGCCGGAAGCACCGACGGGTTCAGGGAGCAGGTGACTGCGGACAGCCAGAGCTACATCGACAGCTTGACGGGAAGCCGCGTCAGCCTGGCGCCCGGCCCGGTTTACACGGGCTTCAAGGGGCTGGATGGCGGTCTGGACCTCAGCCACAAGAACGTGCGTTGGCGGCTGGGCTACGTGCTGCGCGAGGGCGAATCGGGTGCGGGTGTGGCGCGTGCCCTGGATCCGGTGGGCCGAGGCAAGAGCGAGCGCATCAGCTCTGATCTGTCGTGGACCGGGATCGAGCTGGCGCGTAACTGGGATCTGGGGCTGAGCGCCAGCTACATGCACTACACGCAGCAGATCCCCGAGCCGCTGATGCTGTTTCCTCCGGGTGCCGCAGGCGGCGCGTTCCCGGGCGGCATGTTCGGTGGCCCCCACACCTGGGAGCGGCAGCTGCGTTTGTCGGCCGTGAGCACCTACACGGGCTTTGAGGGGCACAACCTGCGGTTCGGCCTGGGGCACGACGACCTGGATCTGTACAAGACGCGGGAGTACAAGAACTTCAACTTCATCGTGGTGTCCATCGCGGGCACGCCGACGCCCGTGCCCGTGGTCCGGGGCGATGGCTCGGTCGTTGAGGTGCCGGTCGGCGAATCGTTCCTCACGCCGCACCGTCGCAAGATCGACTATGCCTACGTGCAGGACGAGTGGCGTTTCGCCCGGGACTGGACCTTGACGGGGGGGATTCGGCACGATCGCTACTCCGACTTTGGAGACACCACGAACCCTCGCCTGGCTGTGGTGTGGGACGCATCGGTCGACCTGACCGCGAAACTGCTGTACGGCAAAGCGTTTCGGGCCCCAGCCCTGACCGAGCAGTACAGCATCAACAACCCGGTGGCCCAGGGCAACGCCGACCTCAAGCCCGAAACCATCGGCACATGGGAAGCGGCCTTTGCCTGGCAGGCGAGCCCCGACATTGACGTCAACCTGAGCCTGTTCCACTACCGCATGAAGGGCATCATCCGCACCACGGACCAAGGCACAGGCGTGAGTGTCTGGAACAACGCCGGCACCCAGCACGGCAAGGGGATGGAGCTGGAGTCCGTCTGGCGGGTGAGCAACACCTTGCGTTTGCAAGGGCACTACGCGTGGCAGCGCTCGGTGGACGAAGCCACGGGCCATGACGCTGGATTTGCCCCGCGTCACCACCTCTTCGGGCGCGCGGACTGGACCGTGGCCAACGGCTGGCACGTGGGCGCGCAGGTCAATCGGGTTGCGGGGCGCCAGCGTGCATTCGGGGACAGTCGCCCCGATGTGCCAGACTACACCACCGTGGACCTGACGGTGCGGAGTTCCTCGGTCAGCAAGGGGTGGGAGTTCGCTGCGTCCATTCGCAACCTGTTCGATGCGGACGCGCGCGAACCCACCAGCGCGGGCGACAACATTCCTGGCGATCTGCCCCTGCCCGGGCGCTCCTTCTACCTGGAGGCCTCCTACAGCCTGTGAGGCGGGCAGGGCCTCGCAGCCCTCACAGCAGGCTCATGCCGCCGTCCACCACGATCTCCTGGCCCACGATGTAGGACGCATCTTCACTGGCCAGGAACAGGGCAGTGCGGGCCACCTCATCGGTCTGCCCGAAGCGCTTGATGGGGGACTTCTGCCGGACATCGGCCTGCACCGCCTGCGCCACCTCGTCGGGCATGCCGAACTTGTTCCACATGGGCGTGGCGATGGGGCCCGGGCTGATGGCATTGACCCGGATGCCCCGCGGTATCAACTCCAGGCCCAAGGTCTGCACCATCGAGCGCAGGGCGGCCTTGCACGCGGCGTAGACACTGAAGTTGGGTGAACCCATCTGGTTGGAGATCGAGGTCATCACGATCACGCTGGCGCCCGCCGACAGCAGCGGCAAGGCCTTCTGGATCGTGAAGAACACCCCTTTGAAGTTGACCGCTGCCAGCTCGTCGAACTGGGCTTCGGTCACGTGCTCGAACGGTGCCGGGCCCGCGATGGCGGCATTGACCACCAGCACATCGAGCCCGCCCCACTGGGATTGCAGGGTGGCCATGCAGTCCTGGATCTCACCGACCTTGCCTGCGTCGCATTTGATCGTCAGCGCCTGGCCGTCCAGGCTCAGGTGGGCTTGCTGGAGTGCATCGGCGTTGCGGCCGGTGATGGCCACCTGGGCGCCTTGCGCCGCAAAGAGTTTGGCCGTTGCCAGCCCGATGCCGCTGTTGCCGCCCGTGATCAGGGTCTTCTTGCCATCGAGTCTGCGCTGCATGCTGGAGTCCTTTGGGCTGCTGGGGTGAAGCCCTGCATGGTAGGCGCGGCGCGTGGTGGGCGGGGCACGCTGGCCCACTTGACTCGGGGGCTTCCAGGCACGGGCACACTTGAACACGGGGAGCGGTTGTGTGACGGATTGCATGGCTGGGGCAAGACCGTGGGGTTCGCCCAACGCCGAGCCGGCCTCAGGCCGCCTCGTCCAGCTCGGCCCCGAACACCTCACCCAGGTCCACCCGGGCACCCAGCCGCACGCACAGCATGAAGGTGCCGACGAACTTGCGCTGCAGCAGCAACACATCGGCGGGTGGCGGCTGCCCGTAGCCTGACTCGAAGAACTGGGCTTGCCCTTGCTCGAACACCGTACGGATCAGGCTGGACGCGCCAAAGTCGTAGGGGCCTTGCACCCGCAGCGGCTCGCCGGCCAACATCAACAGGTCGACCACGCCCGATCGCTGGGCCGGCGTGTCGCTGGCGTTCACCAGGCCCACGGCCAGGGCCGCATCGAGTGTGCGCCCGCGGTGGGCCTGCCGCAAGGCGCGGCCCAGCTCGCGCATTTGTTCGACACGCTCCGGGCTCACCACCTGCGCCGCGCCAAAGTCCAGCAGACCGATGCGCCCGCTGGCCGCGTCAAACAGGTAGTTGCCAAAGTTCGGGTCGGTCTGCACCAGGCGCATGCCGAAGAACTCGCGCACCGACAGGCGGCACAGGGCGGCGGCCACGCGGTCGCGCTGGGCCTGGGGCACGCCCGGCTGCATCAGCGCCGCCACGGGCTGGCCCGGCGCAAAGTCCATTGCCAGGATGTGGCCGGTGCTGTGCGTCGTGTTCACGCGGGGCACGAACAGGTCGGGCACATCGCCCAGCCGCTCGCGGTAGATGGTGGCGGCGTGGGCCTCGGCGGCGTAATCGGTTTCGGCATGCAACTGGGCGCGCAGTTGCGCCAGCAAGTTGTCGAGCGACACGCCGGGTGGTGTCAGGCCCGGTACGCGCAACAACAGGGCCAGGTTGGCCACGTCGCTGTCGATGCTGGCGCGCACACCGGGGTACTGGATCTTCAGCGCCAGCACCTCGCCCTCGTGGGTCTCGGCCCGGTGCACCTGCCCAATGGACGCGGCCGCGATGGGCGCAAAACTGAACTGTTTGAAGCGCTGGTGCCAGCCGCTGCCGTATTCGCGCTCCAACACATCGGCCAACTGGGTGGCGGGCATGGCATACGCCTGGTCGCGCAGGCGGGCGAGCAGCTCGGCAACGGGCTCGGGCAACACGCCGCGGCCATCCATCGACAGCATCTGGCCCACCTTCATCACGGCGCCCCGCATTTGCGCCAGGCGCTCCGTCAGGCGCTGTGCGTTGCCCGGCGTCAGCAAGCTGCCCGCCCATGACGGGCGCTCGCCCCGCGCCAGGTGCCCGGCGCTTGTGGCTACCGCACCGGCCAGCAACTCACCCGCCAGCCGGCCCAGGTGCAGGCTGCGCGACCAGCGGCTTTCAGGCACGGCGGCGTGCCGCGCCGGTGCCGCGGCAGAGCGGTCAGTGTGGGCTGGGGTTGGCGGCGGCACGCGGGTCCTCGGCGGGCGTGTCGCCCTGCGGTGAGGGGGTGGTGCAGAGGGGGGCAGGGCCGATCATGCGGTGGCCGTCCCAGCGCTGGCCGCACCAGCAGCGCCCTTCGGTGTCGATGATGCAGGTGCCGCTGCCGCAGCAGCGTGGGTCGTCGGTCATGGGTGGCGTCTTGGTGTTGGGGGCTTGATCTTGCACCGCCGGGAGCCTGAGGCCATGGGCGGGTGGGCGCTTGTCCCGCCTTTGCCGCACGCCTGACGCAGCGTTCAAGGCGTCAGCCAGTCCCAGGTGTCGGGGCCGATGCGAGCGCGGCGGTGGCCCGAGGCGCCGAGTTCCAGCCAGTCGATCTCGATGACCTGGGCGGTGAGGATGGCCAGGTGGTGTTGATCGGTAGCGCGCGTTGCCACGTCGGGTCCGGCTTGCGTCAGCGGCGTGCCGGGGGCGGCCAGGGCCAGATAGTCGCCCGCAGCGGCCGACGGCTGGACGCGCTGCCAGACGGCGTCGACCTCGGGCCCGCTGGTCTGCAACGCGAACCGGGCCCGCACGCGGAGCTGCCACTTGAGGCGATCGCTCCAGAACACGAACATGGCCCTGGGGTGTCGCGCGAGTTCGCCCGCCTTGGCGCTGCGGTGGTCGGTGAAAGCGGTGAGCGTCTGTTGCTCGGCACGGGCCGCACGCAGCACCACCGTGCGGGCGTTGACGTCGCCATCCGGGGTGGCCGTGGCCAGCACGGGCGTGCGCCAGGCGTGATGGCGATCGTGACAGGCGCGGGTGAGCTGCTGCCAGATGCCGTGGCGGATGTCGGTGGGGGTGTCCAGGCGGGGCTGCATGGCGACGAGTGAGGGAGCGCTGAGGCTCAGTTTGGCACGCACTGAAGGGCCAGGTTTGCGTCAAGCTGAGCCTCGCCACCCGGCTTGGGTCTGACCGTCGGCTGCTTCCTGCCTCAAACGAGCATTCTGCAGTTCAGGCTCATCGAGCACGAGTTGAAGCTCCATGGTGGCACCAAGGTAGCTACTGACCGGTCGTTCCCATGATGACGTACGTGGTAACCACTGCGACAAAGTGCAATACATCGACTCCGAGTGCCGGTCGAAGAATGCGTGTCAGCCGGCGCACATACAAAAACCTGCTCCGAATGGCGTCCGCATGATTTGGTGAGCGTTCGCACACACCTGGAGGCGACGCAATGTACGCACCGGCTTCAGGCCGCCTTGATCAATATCTGGTGATCAGACTGATTGTCACGTTTGCTCACTGCCACAGGCCCTTGCCGTGCTTGCGCCGGCGGCCTGCAGCAAAGTAAGCCACTGTCAGGCCAGCCAAGAACAACTGCCAGGAAGATGCTTCGGGTACAGCCGTCGTGAAGTCCAGGAACAGGTCGCCGCCAGTGGCATACACTGACCATGTGCCACCTTGCAAGTCGTTGTAAAAGTCAGTCGTGTCAATGGCAAAGCGACTGGCATCGAATCCAATGATTCCCAAGCCGCTGACCAGTGCGAATCGTGAATTTTTGCGCGCGTCGAAGTTCGCCGCCAAGCCAGAGGACCCGTCGGCTCCGAGCGATCGGATTTGGATAGTGATCACCGATCCGTTGGCGACCGTATCCAATATCAAGTTGCCATCAAGGTGCAGTGTGTCGTAGTCGATACCTGCTAAGCCAGCCGCGTCTTTGATATCCCAAGCGTAACGGCTGCCAGCTGCGAAACTGGCTTGTGTCGCGGCCAACCTGCCGACGTCATGACCAGGTGCGACAGTACCGTTCAAATGAAGGGTCGACAAACGCCCGCTACCACTGACGACAGCGTCACGCTCCACCTCGACGACGCCGTTGCGAATTTCTCCATCCACCTTCAATTCGCCAGCGGACACCACAGTGTCACCGCTCGAAGTGTTGACGCCTGAGAAGGTCAGCGTGCCTGCCCCGGCCTTCACCAGGCGCAGTTGTCCGCTGAGGTTTCCGCCGTATTGAGTCGCGTCCGACCGGTTAAATGTCAGTGCGACGTTTTCCGCTACGCTGACAACGTTGCCGGAGATGGTGCCCCGAGTACCGCCATTGCCCACATTGAGGCTCACAGCACTGAGAATGTACGAACCAGTCGAGCTGTTTTCACCTAGCAAGGTCACAATTGGCGCCGCGCCACCTGTGGGTTGATGGAACTCTATTGCACCTCGTCCTTGCAGGTTGCCGGCATAAGTAACGTTCCTGTCGGTATAAATCACTAAGCGAGCATTGTTGATCACGTTGCCGCCGAGCATTGCCAATGTTGGGTTGGCTCTTACGAGTAGCGTTCCTTCGTTGATCAGAATGTCGCCGGTGGAATTGTTTTGCCCGTCTAAAAATGTGAAGCCTTGGCCTTCTTTAACCAGTGAACCTCTTCCAGAAATATTCGCTGTTATTTGTTGATAGCTGGCCGTCTGAAATTTCAGGGTTGCGTTGTTGTTGATGTTCACGGACTGAGCGACATTGAAGTTGTACCTATCGCCGAGGATCAGTGTTCCCTCTTCAATGTTTATGCCGCCAGGGATGCCAGTGACAAGATTAGTCCCGTAAGAGTGGTCTCCTGTGATCGTCAGCGATCCGGCACCCTTCTTGATCAAGGAACCGTTGCCGAATACGTTGCCAGTAAAAGTGAAACTGTCTGAGCGGTTAAACACCAACGTGCCGTAGTTCTCTACGTTCCCTGCTATGGATCCAGCAGTACCACCATTACCGATCTGGAGTACGCCGCCAGCGATCATGGTGAGCCCACTGTAGGTGTTCGTTCCGGTCAGCGTCAATGTGTTGCGACCAAGCTGGACCAGGATGCCAGATCCGCTGATGGCTCCTGCGAAAACTTGTGGGTCACCTCGGTAGAAAACAAGCGCGCCGTTATTCACGACATTGCCGGTAATAGACCCAGCGGTGCCACCATTGCCGATCTGGAGCGCGCCGCCAAAAATTGTGGTGCCGCCGCTGTACGTGTTCGTGCCGGTCAACGTCAATGTGTCGCCTCCCCGCTTCAGCAAGCCACCGGTCCCACTGATGTCTCCTGCGAAACTTTGTGCGTCAGACCTGTTGAACGTCAGCGTGCCGTGGTTGTTGACGTTGCCGCTGATCGAACCGGACGTGCCACCATTGCCGATCTGGAGATCGCCGCCAAGGATTGTGGTGCCGCCGCTATACGTGTTCGTGCCGGTCAACGTCAATATGTTACCTGCCAGCTTCAGCAAGCCACCGCTCCCGCTGATGTCTCCTGCGAAAGTTTGTGCGTCAGACCGGTTGAACGCCAACGTGCCGAGGTTGTTGACGTTGCCGATTATAGAACCGGACGTGCCACCATTACCGATCTCAAGCGCGCCGCCAAAAATTGTGGTGCCGCCGCTGTACGTGTTCGTGCCGGTCAATTTCAGTGAGTTGAACGACAGCTTCATCAATTTTCCGCTGCCGCTGATATCACCCGAGAAAGTTTGTGCGTCACGCCGGTTGAACGCCAGGATGCCCTCATTGTAGACGTTGCCGGAAATGGAACCAGCCGTGAAACCATTGCCGACCGTCAAAGTGCCTCCGAGGATCTCGGTGCCACCGCTGTAGGTATTTGTTCCGGTTAATGTCAATGTGTTGCCAGCCTGTTTCAGCAAGGCACCGTTCCCGGTGATGCGCCCGGCGAAAACTTGTGCGTCGGACCGATTGAAACTCAGAATGCCGTTGTTGACGACGTTGCCGACAATGGATCCGGCCGTGCCACCATTGCCGACCGTGAGCATGCCACCGCTGATCGTGGTGCCGCCGCTGTAGGTGTTCGTTCCGGTCAAAGTCAATGTGGCGCCGGCCTGCTTCAGCAAGCCACCGCTACCGCTGATGTTCCCCGCGAAACTTTGTAAGTCAGACCTGTTGAACGCCAGCGTGCCGTTATTGACGACGTCGCCACTGATCGACCCTGAGGTGCCACCGTTACCCACCATCAATAGGCCTGCGTCGATACGCGTGCCACCGCTGTAGGTGTGGTTGCCTGTCAAGGTCAGCATGCCGATGCCCTGCTTCACCAGCGGAGCGAAACCGCTGATTACTCCGGCGTAAGTCAATGGATTGGACCGGTTGAAGATCAGCGTTCCGTCGCTGACGTATATGTTGCCGTCGATCGAGCCGCTGGTGCCACCGTTGCCGATGGACAAAATGCCACAGTCGACAGTTGTGCCCCGCAGCGGGTTGATAGACCCAGTCCAGACGAGCGTTCCACAGCCTGTCAACATCATGTCGTCATTGATGGTGCCGTAGTTGGTTGCGACGGTCTGGGTGCCGGTAACTTCGAATGACAGCGCGTTCGCAGGCCCAGCCTGCAACGCCAGCGCGGCGGCCATGGCGGCCAGCGTCAGGCGGGCGTGAGAACGCTCGGGGGCCGTTGGAGAAGCAATTTGCAGTGTGGACAGCATAATCATGTGTCACCCTCGGGAGGGATGAGCTGCGCGAGCAGGCGCTCGCCGTTCCGCGTATTGGAGGTGCCGCATTGACATAAGTCAACCCGGCGCGCAGTTTGGCCACCAAGTTGCGGGGGCTGCTCCGCAAAACAACAACACGGGTGACAACTTGCCCTGAGGCTCGGCTCGGATCAAACGTGGCTGCGGTTTGCTTGGCAGGTCCGAGCTTTGGCAAAGGCTCAAACTGACCATTGACGCGGCAACCGGCGTGGGGGCGGTCACAAAACACGACAGCCGCGCGTGAGTGACGCCACCCAAGTCACGGCGACCATCCGTTCGCGCTGCAGGGCCTCGCCGTCACCCCCCAGCGAGCATCCGAGCCAGCCGGTTGTGCCGCTCCACCACGGCCCCCATCTCCACCGTGGTGACCCGCCCATGGTCAGCCACCACCCGCCCGTTCACAATCGTCCAGGCCGTCGGCTCCCCATGGCACATCAGCAAGGCCGCCACCGGGTCATGCACAGCCGCCCCGGCCATCCCCAGCGTGCGCGTGTCAAAAATCGCCAGATCAGCCGCAAACCCTGGCGCGATCTGCCCGATGTCCGAGCGGCCCAGCACCTCGGCGCCACCCCGCGTGGCCACGCGCAAGGCCGCGCGCGCACTCATGTCAGCCGGGCCGTGGTCACACCCGAAGGGGTCCAAACTGCGCCCCACGCGCGCCAGCAGCATGGCCTGCCGCGCTTCGGCCAGCATGTGCCCCGCGTCGTTGCTGGCCGAGCCGTCCACCCCCAGGCCCACGGGCACGCCAGCGTTCAGCATGCGGCGTACGGGCGCGATGCCCGATGCCAACCGCATGTTGCTGCACGGGCAGTGCGCCACGCCCGTGCGGGTGGCGGCAAAGCGGCCGATGCCGTGCTCGTCCAGCTTCACGCAGTGGGCGTGCCACACGTCATCGCCCAGCCAGCCCAGGCTTTCGGCGTACTCAGTGGGCGTCTGCTTGAACTTCTCACGGCTGTAGGCAAGGTCATGGTCGTTCTCGGCCAGGTGGGTGTGCAGGCGCACGCCGCGCCGGTAGCTGCGCGCCAGGCGGGCCGATTCGCGCATCAGATCCGGGCTGACCGAAAACGGTGAACACGGCGCCAGCGCGATGCGCGTCATGCTGAAGTCGCGCTCGTCGTGCCAGGCCTCGATCAGGCGTTGTGAATCGGCCAGGATGTCGGCCTCGTGCTCCACCAGCCGGTCGGGCGGCAGGCCACCATTCGATTCGCCCACACTCATGCTGCCGCGGCTGGCGTGAAAGCGCATGCCGATCTCGCGCGCCGCTTCGATGCTGTCGTCCAGCCGGCAGCCGTTGGGGTACAGGTACAGGTGGTCGCTGCTGGTGGTGCAACCACTCACCAGCAGCTCCGCCATGGCCACCTGGGTCGACACCCGCACCATCTCGGGCGTCAGGCCGGCCCAGATGGGGTAGAGCGTGCGCAGCCAGCCAAACAGCTCGGCATCCTGCGCCGCCGGCACAGCCCGCGTCAGGCTCTGGAACATGTGGTGGTGGGTGTTGACCAGGCCGGGGATCACCACATGGCCGCGTGCGTCGATCACCTGGGTGGCTCGCGCCAGCGGGCCCGGCGGCAGGTCGGCCGTGGGGCCCACGGCCACAATGCGGGGGCCTTCGATCAGGATGCTGGCGTCGCGCCATTCGGTGCCCGCGTCGTCCATCGTGGCCACGCAATGCGCGTCCTTGATCCACAACAGGGGTGTGTCGTCGGTGGTGTTCATGTCGACGACAGCAGCAAGAGCTGCGCCACCACCGACACGGCAATCACCTCGGGGGCCTTGCCCGCAATGCCGTCGATGCCGATGGGGCAGGCCATGCGGGCCACCACGTCGGCGGGGTGGCCGCGTGCGGCCAGGCGGTGCTCAAAAGCCGCACGTTTGGTGCGCGAGCCGATCAGTCCCACCCAGGCCTGGCCCTGGCGCACATCGGGCCGGCGCAGCAGGGCGTCGACGATGGCCAGGTCCAGATCGTGGCGGTGCGTCAGCACCAGGTGCAGGCGCTGGTCGGGGGCGCTGGCCGCTTCGGCCGCGGCGCCGTCCGTGGGCAGGCAAGCGATGTGCGGGGGCAGGGCGGCGCGGGCCGCGCCTTCAGGCAGGCCCACGGCCGCAGGGTCGCCCGGGTCCTCGGGGGCGCCCAGGCGCTGGTCGATCCAGCGCACATCGACATCGAGCGTGGCCAGAAGGTGCACGATGGCCTGGCCGACGTGGCCCGCCCCGTGCAGGTCCAGGCCAAAACGCGGGGCCGGTTGAGGCCAGTCGGACAGGGCCACGTCGTCCAGCGGCGCAAAGGCCAGGTGCACCACGCCGCCGCAGCACTGGCCCAGGCTGGGCCCCAGAGCAAAGCGTTCGACCCAGGCGCGGCGGTCGCTCGGGGGGCGGCCCAGCGCTTCACGCGCGCGCTGCACGGCCTGCCATTCCAGGTGGCCGCCGCCGATGGTGCCCATCACCTCGGTGGGCGACACGATCATGCGGGCGTCCGTGGCGCGTGGGGTCGAGCCCTGCGCCTGCTGCACGTGCACCACGATGGCCGGCTGCCCGGTGGCCAGGGCACGCTGCGCGGCGGCCCGCAGGCCGGTGGCCGTCAGGGCGGGCACGCTTCAGTGCCCCCGAACGGCCCGCAGCGCGTCTAGCAGCGCTTCCGAGGTTGCCGGGGCGCGCAAGGGGGGCGCGTCGGCCGCCGGGTTCACCGAAGCCACAGCATCGCGCAGGGCAAAGAATACCGAGAACGGCAGCAGGAACGGGGGCTCGCCCACGGCCTTGGAGCGGTGGATGGTGGGCATCGCGTTGGCGTTGTCGAACAGCCTGACGCGGAAGTCGGTCGGGCAGTCGCTGGCGGTGGGGATCTTGTAGGTGGATGGCGCGTGGGTCATCAGCCGACCAGTCTGGGGGTGCCACCACAGTTCTTCGGTGGTCAGCCAGCCCATGCCCTGGATGAAGCCGCCTTCGATCTGGCCGATGTCGAGCGCCGGGTTGATCGAGCGGCCCACGTCGTGCAGCACGTCGGCGCGCAGCAGCTTCCATTCGCCGGTGAGCGTGTCGAGCACCACCTCGCTCACCGCCGCGCCATAGGCAAAGTAATAGAAGGGGTGGCCCTGCATGGTGTCGCGGTTCCAGCTCAAGCCCGGGGTGGCATAAAACCCATCCGACCACAGCTGGACGCGCGCCATGTAGGCGGCCATGACCACGTCGTCAAACGACAGGGCCTGCTCACCCACCCGCACCTCGTCGTTGCCGAAATGGATGCGCTCGGCCGGCACCCCATGGCGCTGCGCCAGGAACTCGCGCAGGCGCTCTGCGATGGTCAGGGCCGCGTCCTGGGCGGCCTTGCCGTTCAGGTCCGATCCGGTTGACGCGGCCGTGGCCGAGGTGTTGACCACCTTGTCGGTGTTCGTGGCGGTGACCCGCACGCGGTCCAGCGACACGCCCAGCGTGTGCGCCACCACCTGTGCCACCTTGGTGTTCAGGCCCTGGCCCATTTCGGTGCCGCCGTGGTTCACCAGGATGCTGCCGTCGTTGTACACATGCACCAGCGCGCCGGCCTGGTTGAGGTGCACGACGTTGAACGAGATGCCGAACTTCAGGGGCGTGAGGGCCAGGCCCTTGCGCAGCACCGGGTTGCTGGCGTTGAAGGCCTGCACGGCCAGGCGGCGTTCGCGGTAGTCCGAACTGCGTTCCAGCTCGTCGATCAGCGGCAGCAGCACGTTGTCGCTCACGGTCTGGCCGTAAGGCGTGACGTTGTCGGTGGTGGTGCCGTAGAGGTTGTCCCGCCGCACGTCCAGCGCGTCGCGGCCCACCCGGCGTGCGATGGTGTCCATGGCGTATTCGATGGCGAAGGCGCCTTGTGGGCCGCCGAAGCCTCGGAACGCGGTGTTGCTCTGCGTGTGGGTGCGGGCGCAGTAACCGTGCAGGTCGACGTGGGGCAGCCAGTAGGCGTTGTCGAAATGGCACAGGGCCCGGGTCATCACGGGGGCCGACAGGTCGGCCGAATAGCCGGCCCGCGAGATCAGTTCGGCACGGGCGCCCAGCACGCGGCCCGCGGCGTCGTGGCCGATCTCCATGTGGGTGACGAAGCAGTGCCGGCGCCCGGTGATCAGGATGTCGTCGTCGCGGTCCAGGCGCAGCTTGACGGCCCGACCCAGGCGCTGGGCGGCAAAGGCGGCGATGCAGGCAAAGGCGGCCGATTGCGATTCCTTGCCGCCAAAGCCCCCGCCCATGCGCCGGCATTCCACGCGCACCTGGTGGGCGCGCAGGCCCAGGGTGTGGGCCACCACGTGCTGCATCTCGCTGGGGTGCTGCGTGGAGCAGTACACCAGCATGCCGCGGTCTTCCTGGGGCACGGCGTATGACACTTGGCCCTCGAGGTAGAAGTGTTCCTGCCCGCCCAAGTGCACGTCCAGCGACACGGTGTGTGGCGCCTGCTGCAGGGCCGCATCCGCATCGCCCCGGTGCAGGTGCATGGGCGGCACCACGTACTGGCCCGCGGCATGGGCCGCTTCGGGCGTCAGGCAGGCGGGCAGCGGGGTGATCTTCACATGGCGTGCCACCTGGGCGGCCGCGCGCCGGGCCCGCCCGCGGTCGGTGGCCACGATGGCGCACAGCGGCTGGCCCACGTACAGCACGTGAACAGCCGCCAGGATGGGGTCGTCGTGCAGGATCGGGCCCCAGTCGTTGACGCCAGCCAGGTCGGCCGAGGTGAGCACGTCGACCACACCGGGCAGGGCCTTGAGCGCGGCCACATCGATGTGGTCGAGCGTGCCGTGGGCCACGCTCGACAGGCCCAGCGCCACATGCAGCGTGCCGGTCACCTCGGGCAGGTCGTCGGTGTAGGGGGCTGCGCCGCGCACGTGCAGGTGCGCCGATTCGTGAGGCAGGCTGCGGCCGGCCGTGCCGGGGCTCGCCAGGGTGACGTCGGTCACGGAGGTCAGGTCCTTGGGGTGGTTCATGGCGCTGGCTCCGTGTTCAGACCTGGGCGGGCCACACTTGCACGGCCGCCGCAGGCAGGGGCTGGTCGGGGCGGGTTTCCAGCCACCAGCGCTCGAGCAGCCCCTGTGCCACGCGCACGCGGTAGTCGGCCGATGCGCGAAGGTCGCTCAGCGGCTTGAATTCTTGCGCCAGGGCGGCCTGGGCATGGCGCAGCGTGCCCTCGTCCCAGTCCCGGCCCACCAGGGCCGATTCCACGGCTGGCGCGCGGCGGGCCGTGGCGGCCATGCCGCCCAGCGCCACCCGCGCGGCCACGATGGTGCGGCCCTGCAGGCGCAGCCACAGCCCGGCGCACACCGCCGAGATGTCGGAGTCGCGGCGCTTGCTGATCTTGTAGGCCCGCATCGTTTCGTGCGGACCGGGCAGGGGCACCCGCATCGATTCGATGAACTCGCCCGGTTGCAGGTCGTTCTTCATGTAGTCCAGATAGAAGGACGACAGGGCCACCGTGCGGCGGTGCGCGCCGCGCCGCAGGACGAGGTCGGCCCCGAGCGCGAGCAGCACGGGCGCACCGTCGCCGATGGGCGAACCGTTGGCGATGTTGCCGCCCAGGGTGCCGGCATGCCGCACGGGGGGGGACGCAAAGCGCAGCCACAGCTCGCGCAGCGCCGGGATGTGCTGGCTCAGGCGCGACCACGCGTCTTCGAGCGAAGCCCCCGCGCCGATGTGCAGCGCCGTTGGCGCGGTGTCAGGGCCTTCGAGCGTCAGTGCCTGCAACTCGCGCACGCGGCCCAGGTACAGGATGTCGTCCAGTGCCCGGAAGTGCTTGTTCACCCACAGCCCGATGTCGGTGCTGCCGGCCAGCAGGCGGGCCTGCGGCAGGGCCTCGCGCCAGTGGGCCAGCTCGCCCAGCGTGGCCGGGGCGATGAATCGCTGGGTGGCGCCCGGCGCGTCCAGCGAGGGCCCTTCGTAGACGAAGGTGCGGTCGTCGTCGGCCGCCAGCGAGGCCAGCGCCTGCGCCAACGGGGCGAGATCGGCAGGCGCATGGGGGGCGTCGAACATCTGCCGGCCGGCATCGAGGATGGGGCGGTAGCCGGTGCAGCGGCACAGGTTGCCGCTCAGGGCGTCGGCCAGATCGGTGCGCGATGGTGCCTGCTCGTGTTGCTGGTAGAGGTGCCACAGCGTCATGACGAAACCCGGCGTGCAGAACCCGCATTGCGAGCCATGGCATTGCACCAGGGCCTGCTGGCAGGGGTGCAGGGCGCCGCCGTTGAGGGGCTGCACGTCTTCGACCGTGATCACGGCCTGCCCATCGAGCGTGGGCAGGAACTGGATGCAGGCATTGACGTTGCGCAGGGCCACGCCCCCCGGGGCGCTGTCGTCGCGCCGGGCCAGCACCACCGTGCAGGCCCCGCAGTCGCCTTCGGCGCAGCCCTCCTTGGTCCCTGTGCAGTGAGCGTGTTCGCGCAGCCACTGCAGCACCGTGGTGGTGGGGGGCAGGTCGGCCACCTCGTGCACACGCCCCTGGTGCACGAATCGCACCGGGCGCGGCACCAGCGCGGTGCTTTCGGGGCTGGACGGGGGGAGGGGCAGGGGGGCAGGCGAGCTCACGGCAGGCGTTCCAGCAAGGGTCATTCCAACAAAACCCGGGGGAGGGTCCTTCTTCTGAGGGTATCCGGGGGCAGGGTCTTGGCTATAGCATGCACCTGATAGCCATTATCAGTTGCGGTTTATGAACAAGAACGCTGTTTTCGACAAGATCGACATCGCTTTGATACGCGTCCTCCACACCGTGATCACCGAATGCAGCGTTTCGCGGGCGGCCATCCGCCTGCAGTCCAGCCAACCCGCCGTCAGTGCCCAGCTCAAACGGCTGCGCGACCTGACGGGCGACCCGTTGCTGGTGCGCTGCGGCCAGACCATGGCGCCCACCGATGTGGCCCTGAGCCTGCTCGAACCGGCCTCGATCATCCTGAATCAGGCGCAGTCGATGTTCGGCAACAAGAGCAGCGTGCGCGACTTCGATCCGGCCACCACGCAGGTCACGTTCCGCATCGCCGCGACCGACTACCTCGACCCCTTCTTCCTGCCCGAGCTCACCCTGCGGCTCAAGCGCCTGGCGCCGCAGGTGCGCATCGAGTTCCTGCCCCTGTCGGGCGACCTGGACTACCGCCGCAGCCTGGCCCGCGGCGAGGTCGATCTGGTCATCGGCAACTGGCTGGAGCCGTCGGACGAGCTGCACCTGGGGCGGTTGCTCAGCGACGAGGTGGTCTGCCTGGTGTCCGAAGACCACCCCGCCGCCCGGCTGCCGCGCGAGGGCAAGCGGGCCTGGAGCCTGCAGCAGTACCTGCAAGCCGAACACGTGGCACCCCCTTCGCTGCACCCGGGCGGCATCGGGGTGATCGACGAACACCTGGCCATGCAGGGCCACAAGCGCAACATCGTCGTGCGCAACCCCCACTTCGCCCAGCTGCCCTACATGGTGGCGGGTTCCCTGCTCGTGCTGACCACCGGGCGGCGCTTCTGTGAGCGTTACGCGCAACAGTTGCGCGTCAAGATCATCCGGTGTCCCGTGAACTTCCCGGCGATGAACTACTATCAGCTGTGGCACGACCTGACCCATCACTCCGCAGCAAGCCGCTGGCTGCGTGAGCAGGTGCGTGAGGTGGTGCGCAATCTGCAGCAGATCCGTCCCCCCTGGCGCGCCGATGAATTGCCTGTGGTGCGGCCACAGTGATCCCCCCCTGATTGCATGACTGCACACGCCCCGTCGACTCCACCGACCTCACCGCCGCCCACTCGCCGCATCCTGCGGGGCGATGTGCTCGATTTCACCGCCGATCCGGGGTTTGTGCCGCCGCATGAATCGCCTGGAGTGCGCTTTCGCCCTGACCACCTCGTGTGCATCGAGGGAGGGCGCATCGCGGCGGTGCTGCCGGCGGGCGCCGTGCCTGAAGCGTCCTGGCGCAGCGTGCCGGTTGAAGACCACCGTGGCCGCCTGATCCTGCCCGGCTTCATCGACACCCATGTGCACTGCCCGCAGCTCGACGTCATCGCCAGCTTCGGCACCGAGCTGCTCGACTGGCTGAACACCTATACCTTCCCGGCCGAAACCCGCTATGCGGACCCGGCCGTGTCCGACATGGGGGCCCGCCGATTCCTGCAGGCCTTGTGGTCTCAGGGCACGACCAGCGCCGTTGTGTTCGCCACGGTTCACAAGACCAGCGCCGAGGCCCTGTTCACGCACGCGTCGGCGGCGCAGATGCGCCTGATCACGGGCAAGGTGCTCATGGACCGCCACGCGCCGGATGGCCTGCGTGACGATGTCGAACAGGCCGAACGCGACTGCATCGACCAGATCCAGCGCTGGCATGGCCGCGACCGGCAGGCTTTTGCCGTGACGGTGCGCTTCGCGCCGTGCAGCACGCCGGCCCAGCTGGCCATGGCCGGTGCCCTGTGTGCACAGCACCCGGGGGTCTACATGCAGACCCATGTGGCCGAGAACCGCGACGAGGTGCGCTGGGTGGCCGAGCTCTTCCCCGACGCCCGCAGCTACCTCGATGTCTACGATCGCGACGGCCTGATCGGCGCGCGAGGTGTGCTGGCGCACGGCATCTGGCTCGACGACAACGACCTGGCCGTGCTGCGCGAGCGCGGCGCGCAGATCGCCCACAGCCCGTCGTCCAACCTGTTTTTGGGCAGCGGCCTGTTCGACTGGCGGCGCAGCGAGTCCGCCGGCGTGCACGTGAGCCTGGCCAGCGACGTGGGCGGCGGCACCAGCCTGTCGATGCTGCGCACCATGGCCGATGCCTACAAGATCCAGGCCCTCCAGGGCCAGCGCCTGACCGCCTGGAAGGCGCTGCACACGGCCACAGCGGGGGCCGCCGCGCACCTGGGGCTGTCGGACGAGATCGGCCGCGTCGAGCCCGGTCTCATGGCCGACCTGGCCGTGTGGGACCTGGCCATGGGCGATGTGGCCTGCCACCGCGACAGCCTGGCCTCGAACCTGCATGAGCGTGTCTTTGCCTGGATGACCCTGGGCGATGACCGCAACCTCGTGACCACCCTGGTGGCCGGACAGACCCGCCATCGCCGTGCCTGACACGCCCAGCCCCACCATGACGCCTCGGCTCGAACTCCGCCACATCACCAAGCAGTATCCGGCTGTCCGGGCCAACGACGACGTCAGCCTCACTGTGCGGCCGGGCGAGATCCATGCCGTGCTCGGCGAAAACGGCGCGGGCAAGTCCACCCTCATGAAGATCATCTTTGGCGCCGTCAAGCCCGACGCCGGCGAAGTGCGCTTCAACGGCCAGCCGGTGTCGATCCGCTCGCCGCATGAGGCGCGTGCCCTGGGCATCAGCATGGTGTTCCAGCATTTTTCGCTGTTCGACACCCTGTCGGCGGCCGAAAACGTGTGGCTGGGCCTGGACCGTCGCCTGTCGCTGGCCGAGGTGACCCAGCGCATCGGCGAAGTCTCGCGCGAATACGGGCTCGAGATCGATCCGCTGCGGCCGGTGCACTCGCTGTCGGTGGGCGAGCGCCAGCGCGTCGAGATCGTTCGTGCCCTGATGACCAACCCGCAACTGCTGATCCTCGACGAGCCCACCTCGGTGCTCACGCCCCAGGCGGTCGGCAAGCTGTTCGTCACCTTGCGGCGCCTGGCGGCCCAGGGCTGCTCCATCCTCTACATCAGCCACAAGCTCGACGAGATCCGCGAACTGTGCGAGCGCTGCACCGTGCT
>Ga0255182_1000175_pt1 | contig 53869 bp, 40 predicted proteins | sample Atl_UVDOM_RepA_8_FD_188420 | JGI IMG/M metagenome (GOLD analysis project Ga0255182, IMG submission 188420) | Freshwater microbial communities from Altamaha River, Georgia, United States - Atl_UVDOM_RepA_8d | ecosystem: Environmental > Aquatic > Freshwater > River | place: USA: Georgia...
AACTATTCGAAAGTGTCCTTTAATTCAATGTCGCTAAACCTTATTTGTCTTACTTTCCCTCTCTGTCAATGAACTTTTTTGGTTCCAGTCTCTTACCTGATTTCTCTCCTCAATCCATCAGCAAAACCTTCTCCCTATCTCAAACACCCGTTGGTGTCCTCTTTTAATTTTCGTTTCGGGTCGCAAAGATAATTTAACCGTTTAACTTATCCAAACTTTTTTATACCCTTTTTTATTTTTTTTCTCGCCCAACCCTTAACCATTCTCCCTTACTCTCAAACTTGGGACTGCAAAGATAGTATTCTTTTTTACCTTTTTATACCTATTGCGATTTTTTATTTTTCCGGTTAAACTCCCTTTCCTTAAATTACTCCGATTTAGAGAAAATTACTTTACATTAGTTCTGAAATCAGCATTTAAGTATGGCATTATATTTTAATTAGTACCCTAAACCAAATTAAATTTTTTTCAATTTTTTCTGTTAATTTTCATCCTAAACAATTGGTTAAATGCGCCAAGAAGGAACACCCTCAATGGTGCAGTTTGCATCACCTTGATTTCCATAATAATATGACTTTCTCCCTGTAGGAAAGCCAATAATCTCTGTATTGGATTTTTTTTGAACAATCGTATAAACAAATGTTCCCCACTGTATCTTTTTTCTTCCAGTACTCTTAACAACACCTGGTCATACCACCTGAAACGGTCAAACCATTTCTTTTTACCCGGATAACTTCCATTTTCCAATGCTTCAATAATCTTTTCAGCTCGCCTTTGAATATTCAAAAAAGTGAATCCTGTAGATGATCTTGTGTCCCCTCCCGCCATACCTATATATATGATACGATCTTCCGCCTTTTTAAACGGTGCATCAGTCATCGGTATATTTCCATCTTCTTCCTGACTAAGGGTATAATCATCGCCTAAATTCAAATGCCAGTGATGATCTAAATAAGTTTCGAGAATCTCATTATACTGATTATCAGTTAAATGATTTCGGGAAAATATAGCTATTTCAACCAATGCCTCTTTTGTATTGTAGGGTAATACATACAAAAACCTTGTTTCATTGCATTGAGGAGTCCGAAAATCCATGAAATGAGCTTCCTCCGGATTGAATACTGGTTTATGGGTCTTTATAAACCACCCTTTGAAGTGTTGATCCAGATAAAGATTATTCTCCTTATCAATTTCCTGATTGGATAAACTGGTAAAACACCAGTTAGCTCTATAATATCCCAGGTTTGTTTTCACAATAGCATATTCCTTTTCCGAATCTATTTTTTCAATATTTGCCTGAACCCATTTTATGTTTGAAAATACCTTTAATTTATCTTTTGCAAATTGATAAAAGTCCTGTGCACGCAACATTTTATAGGCGTAGGGCATAATGTTTTCTGTTAATTGCACCCCTCCTCCGTCAATCCTCAAATATTGCCATTGATGAAATATAATGTCATCAAAATAACCTGCCCCCTGTTCCCAATAGCACCAGGTCCTGTCATTTGATTTTTTGGCATCCTTCTCAATAATTATTATTTCTTTGTTTCTTAGTTGTATGGAATCAACCATTCTTAAAGCAAGACTTAAACCCGATGCACCACCTCCTGCGATAATATAATCTGCTTTTATCATTCTTTTTTATTAAAACCTGATATTTAATAAAACCATCACGTTAAAATAAATCCATTGAATACCTAAGTAGGGTATCAGTAAAGGTGAATTAAATTTTAATTTGAAAAAATGTAAAGGCCAGGAAACAAAAGATCCAATTATAAACCAGGCAATATAGTTTTGTAAAGGAATCACTCCATCCTCCCATTGCCAATAGTCCAGATTAATAGCAACAGGTTCAATAAAAAAATCATAGCACGCAATCAAAACACCCGAAAAAATAGAAACAATCCATTTATTTTTAAAAATCCTTAAGGAAAGGGTGTTTATAGCTAATGCCAGCACCAGCCAATTAAGCGCAATAACTAAAGGAACACCTAATAGTTTAAGATGCATATTGCTCCCATAGTGGTAAGTACCAAATATTTTTCCTGTTGCCACCCCGATTGCTTCCATTGAGAAAGTAAAAAGATAAACAGGAACAATCCAAAAAAGGAGGGTTTTCCCGATATTTTTATCGAAAATATCTTTTAATAAATAAGCATTTATTCCAAAAAGGAACAAATCTGTCATCGAGAATGCAATTATTCTGAGCTGCGGTATGGTGTGTGCAACAATACCTGATGCATAAAAAAAAATCAAGACGCCTACTCCTGCAGGTATTTGTTGTTTTTGTAACCATGTAAGGAATGCAGCCATGAATTAAAAATATTAGAATAAATTAAATCGTAATCTAAATGCTGAACTGAATATTAGGGCAACCTTACGACTATCATTTACTCTAATTCTCTCCTCTTTAACTTTCGAAGGGGAAGCGGATTTAATTTTTTGGAAAAGTTTTATGTAATATTTATAGGCCAGATAAACACCAAACCTGACACCCTGTGGTAATTGAGTAATACCTGTAAGCGCATGGTCGAAATCTTTTTTTATATCTGACTCAATTTGTAATTTATCGTTCATGCTGAAACTTCGGAAATCAACACCGGGAAAATAAACCCTTCCCCTTTCATCAAAATCACTTTTAATATCGCGTAAAAAATTAATCTTCTGAAATGCGGAACCCAGGCTTCTGGCAGAGGCGTATAGATGCTTGTATAATAAGTCATCGCCATTAACAAATATACGAAGGCACATCAGGCCGACAACTTCAGCAGAACCGTAGATGTATTTCTGGTACAAATTATCCTCATACGCATTCATATTTAAATCCATCTCCATACTATCCAGAAAGGCATCAATTAATTCCCTTTCGATATGGTACGAATTCACCACCTGTTGGAAAGAATGTAGTACAGGATTCAAACTAATACCTGATTCAATCGCCTCATAGGTATCCTTTCTGAATTTATCCAATAGTTCTTTTTTAGGGAAATCATGAAAAGTATCCACTATTTCATCTGCAAATCGAACAAATCCATAAATCGCATAGATGGGTGCGCGGTATTTCTTATCAAAAACCCTTATACCCATTGAAAATGAAGTGCTGTATCGTCTGGTTATAAGACTACTACATTCTAAACAAGTTTGATTATAAAGGGACAACATAGGGTGGATATTTAGAGAGCTATAATAAAAACTGCTTAGAAATTTCTTTTGCAACTACTTCTCCTGATATTAACGAAGGTGGCACACCCGGCCCCGGCGTAGTCAATTGACCAGTGAAAAAGAAATTCGATATATTCCTGTTCCTTAGTTTAGGCTTTAAAAAGGCTGTCTGCAATAAAGTATTAGCTAAACCATAGGCATTCCCTTTAAAAGCGTGGTAATCGGACATAAAATCCCGATGTGCATAAGAACGCTTAAAGATAATATGTTTATTTATATCCTGACCAGTTAATTTTTCCAAACGATTCATAACCAAATCGAAATAAAACTGTCTTTTTTCTTCGTTATCCTCCAGACCCGGAGCTAAAGGGATGAGAATAAATACGTTTTCGTGTCCCTCTGGTGCAAGGGTATTATCAGTCAGAGACGGCACGGAAACATAAAAAAGAGGTTTTTCAGGCCATGCTGGTTTATCATATATATCCACTGCATGCTGATTAAAATCCTCATCAAAAAATAAATTATGATGCAGGAGGTTAGTAACCCTTTTATTTAAACCAATATAAAAAAGCAAGGAAGAAGGGGCCATTACTCTTGACTCCCAATATTTACCGGTATAATTCCGGTAATTTTTTTCCAGAACCTGCTGATCCAGATGCTGGTAATCGGCGCTCCCAACAATTATATCCATTTCGAATGTAGCCGATGCTGTTACCACCTTTTTTGCCAGTCCGTCGGAAACATCCACTTTAAGTACCTCTTGATTATATAAAAACGTTACTCCCAGCTCCTCAGCTAAAGAGACCATAGCTTTAACAACCTCAAACATACCCTTTTGGGGATACCAGGTACCTAAACGCATATCAGCATAGTTCATCAGACTATAAAGTGCTGGCGTTTTCTGCGGTGTTGCCCCTAAAAACAGGACTGGAAACTCAAGAATTTTCAATAATTTCGGATGTTTGAATAATTTCCTGACGTGCCTAGCCATTGATTGAAAAAGCTGAAGCCTGATTGCACTGATTAACAATCGAAGTTCTGCAAACTCCATGACACTATGGCCTGGTTTGAAGACAAATTCATTTATCCCAACTTCATATTTATATCTGGCTTCCTTTAAAAATTTTCTTAAAGAATTGGTGCTACCTTTCTCAAAGGATTCAAAAAGTTCTTCCTGATCTTTTTCACTTGTTGGAAGATCAACAACATCATCTTTACCAAAAAACACCCGGTAAGAAGGATCTAAACGAACCAATTCGTAATAATCAGCGGTTTTTTTACCAAATTGTGCGAAAAAACGATCAAAAACATCAGGCATCCAATACCAGCTTGGTCCCATATCAAAAACGAAACCATTTTCCTCAAATTTTCTTGCTCTTCCACCCGGTGAACTGTTTTTTTCCAGGACGGTCACATCGAAGCCCGATTTTGCAAGGAAACATGCTGATGCAAGACCAGAGAAACCAGATCCTATGACAATTACTTTTTTCAACTTCTTCTTTTAGAAATTTTAACATAAAAGAAGGCTGAATGTTTAAATATGGTGAATTATTTAGGCACAGACTGCCAGTTCAGAAAACCACCTTCCAAATCATAAACCGTTTTGAAACCCAGTTCCCTTAGAACAAGCAGTGCTGCAGCACTTCTGCGCCCTGACCTGCAATAAAGCGCTACCGGTTTAGTTTTATTTAGCTGAGCAGAAATAAGTTGTTTAAATTCGGGGTCATTATAATTTATGTTTTGAGCTTTTTCCAGGTGCCCGGCCAAAAATTCTTCAGGCGTTCTGACATCAACCAACTGGACATTTTTTGAAGTTATAATTTCTTTAAAAACCTCCTTTTTCACAATACCTGAAGGAGGAAACTTAGCAGTGGATATTAATTTCTGCTGGCAACCTGCTAATATGATAACCGATAACAGAAACAGCGTGATTATTTTTTTCATTCTAAAAATTTATTTAAAACTAATCAAAATCATTCGGTATAATGCCTTGCCTTGTCTCCTTTTTCTGAATTCCAAAGGCATATCTTATATTTAAACCAATTCGTCTATTGTCCCCATATCGATCTCCTTGGGTAAAAACATTACCTTGCTGAAGGCTGAACCGGGTCACCATCGTTCTTAAGATATCATTTCCACTTAAGGAAATGGTTAATTTTTTATTGTAAAAAGACTGATTTACACTGACATTAAGCTGACCAAAGGTTTCCAGTTCGTAGAAGTTTTGCTGACCACGAAGCAACAGAAAGCCATTTATGTTAACCTTAGTTTCCTTGAATAATTTAATTTGATGAAATGTAAAAAACCGCCAGCTACCTCTGGTAAAAGTCAAAGGTTTATTCTCATAAATACCATCATATTCACTCAGATTATATTGTGTTCCCAGTACAAAAAAGTATCTTCCACCGGGGGGAATAGCTGCAATTAATCTGAAATAAGTTTCCTTATTTTTTCCAACATTATCAAAGGTACGCACTAAGACATTCGTATTTGTTTTATCCTGATACACCACATTTGAAAAGATATCTGAAATATAATTTCTACCAACAGCAAAAACAGGCATATTATCAAAACTGATGTTTGCCTCAATATTATCGGTAAACTGAGGTTTAAGGGCAGGATTACCCGTTTCATAAAAATACTGATCTACATACCTGATAGCAGGATTTAAATTCTGGTAATCCGGACGATTGAGTGTCCGGCGATAAATTAAAAATGCATTTAATTCATAATTTGCTATTTTAAATATGGGTTTACTTACATACAGGTAAGGAAAGAAATCAAGTCTTTGGATGAGGAAACTGGTATCATAAGGAATTTTTTGTTGTCCATCCATCCTTGTACTTTCAGCCCTCAATCCTGTTTTCACCCTTAGATTTCCAGGTAAGGGTTTTGAAAACTGAAAATAAGCAGCGGTAATATTTTCCTTATAATTAAAAGAATTCGTTCTGACCGGATCTAATGTATTCAGCGAATTTACTTTAATGAAATAATCTGCCTGGCTGGTGAATTGTTGAAATGTTCCTTTAAATCCGGATTCCATTTTAACCGACCAGGGCAAATTAAAAGTAAGATCTGTTTGAGTTAAAAGGAACTTCCTGTTTTGCATGGCATCCCCATTTCCCTCAATCATCTGAGAAACCGGTGAAGAAAAAGAAGAGGAATAAAGCTGGGCGGCATTGGTCAGATTATAAGTAAAACTAACTTTAGTGTCCCATTCAAACCCAATACTATCTTTTTTAACATTTAAGCCAAGATCCTGATTGACACTGAGAAAATCATTATTGTTCTGGATGGCATTTACATTGTTAGAAATAATCTGCTTTTCAGCTGATTGAATACTAGTCACATTTTCAGCATCTGATTTATTTCCATTTACATTAATCCGCGTATCTGTATTTATATTCCATGATTTTCTAATTTCCCTGTTATACCCAAAACCGAGGAAAGCCTGAGAACCGGGTGTTCTCGTCTTTGCATTTTGAATGATAAGCGAATTGAGCGACCCATTTCTTGAAGAATTAAGTTCATCGAGACCATCTCTTTTCAAATAATTCAGATTGAGGTAGGAGGATTGATTTTCACCTCCGTTATTCAGGTTAAACCCTGCAGATTGATTACCAAAATTACCCTGATTCATAGAAGAATTAATGGAACCATTCTGTCCAATTTTGACGCCTTTTTTTAGCACAACATTTACAATACCACCAGAACTGGCAGCATCATATTTTGCAGATGGTGTTCTTAAGACTTCAATTTTCTGAATATTACCTGGTGGAAGGCTTCTTAATATAGACGCAATATCCTGAGCACTCATTTTCTGTTCCCTGCCATTTATGTAAACGATTGCAGGACTGGCACTATTTAAAAAAATATTCCCATCCTGATCTACGAACAGGCCTGGTGTTTTTTCCAGCACTTCCAAAGTACTCATACTACTGGCAGCCAATGGTTCCGGATCAATAATCATTTTATCGTCTTCCTGGCTAATCAGAGGTCTTTTGGCAACAATAGTCACTTCACCAAGATCAAGTGCTGATTCCTCCAGTATAATATCCAGCTGGTATGCTTTTTTTTCAACTCTTAGATTGGATACATTCTCTTTAAATCCAATATAATTGGTATAGATGGTATAGATACCTGTTTCTAATTTTAAAAATTGAGCCTGTCCATTCACATCGGAAACCTCGTTAAAAGTTAACGAATCACTGACTCTGATGACCTGGACAGTAGCCCCGGTAAGCGGATCTTTATTTTTGTCTTTAATTGTAATTTTCAAGGTTTGAGCGTCCAATTCCAAATAGAGACAAAAACAGCAAAAAACGGAAAGAAATTTAAACATATTGATATTGTGAACCTATAGAAACCTCAAAGATTCAAAAGAGTTTAGTTAAAGGATTCGAAAATAAATAAAGTAAAATTGACTGTAATAAGTGGGTAAAAAGTTACATTGTATCTTCAAAACTCGTAAGAAATGCGAATATGTGTTTATTGTGCATCCAGTTCAAAAATAGACCAGGCCTATTTTGATGCTACGGAAAGGCTGTCAAAGATATTGGTAAAATCAGATGTCGAGGTTGTTTATGGTGGCGGGGGACATGGATTAATGGGAAAGCTTGCGGATACCGTTTTAGCCGAAGGGGGTAAAATTAAAGGGATAATGCCACAATTCATGAATGAGGTAGAATGGGCACATAAAAAGGTGACTGACATGGAGTTTACAGCAACTATGCATGAGCGAAAATCAAAATTCCTTGAAAACACAGATGCCTTAATCGCCCTTCCCGGAGGCACCGGAACCCTGGAAGAACTGCTGGAAGCTATCACCCTTAAGCGGTTAGGACAATTCACAAAGCCAATCATCATTTTGAATACCAATGGATATTACGATCCGTTACAAATGATGCTGCAGCGTTGTGTTTCAGAAAATTTTTTAAGACCAATCCATGCAGAAATGTGGACTTTTGTCCAACAACCGGAAGAGATAATGTCCGCTATTAATCAATCTATGCAATGGGATGAAAATGCCATTTCTTTTGCTGCTATTTAAAAATTGAATTAAACATGACAAAGCCAAGTTTGACTTTTTCTCAGATTATCAACATGAATGTTGGATTTTTTGGAATTCAATATAGTTTTGGTCTTCAGCAAAGCGCTGTAAATCCAATTTATGATATGTTGGGCGCACAACCCGACCAAATACCTTTATTGAACCTTGCCGGGCCAATGACCGGATTATTAATTCAGCCCATCATAGGTGCTTTAAGTGATAAGACCTGGCACCCCAGGTATGGAAGGAGAAAGCCGTATTTTTTTATAGGTGCACTTTTATGCAGCCTCTGCCTGTTTATTTATCCTTTCAGCAGCAGTTTGTGGATGGCTGCGGGATTATTATGGGTACTGGATGCTGCCAATAATACGGCCATGGAACCATACAGGGCCTTTATAGCAGATAAACTTCCGGAAGATCAGTATGGTACAGGATTTCTTTCCCAGAGTTTTTTCACAGGATTAGGTATTACGCTGGCAAATATTTCCCTATTTATATTCCAGTTATACATTCCTGGTCGATCAGGATCATTGCCCAATTGGGTATATGCGTCTTTTTTCCTGGGAACCGTTTGTTCCATTGGATCTGTTGGGTGGAGTATGTATAAAACCCCTGAAATTCCTCCTACCGAGGAAGAATTAGCCTGGATTAAACGCAAAAACGAAGGGATGCCTCATCCGGTAGTACAATTTTTCCTTTCCATTATTACCACTTTATTTGCTTTTCTTATTCTTTTTGTGCTTCTGGTTCCCTCTTTATTTTACCCAAGGCTTTTACGCCATCTTATTGACAAAACCGAGCGCAATAAATTTCTACGCGTTTTATTTGCTCAAAATTTAGAAATTATCGAGGCTATTTTTGTTATGCCATCTGTTATGTGGAAATTGGCACTAATCTATTTGTTTCAGTGGTATGCTTTATTTTGTTACTGGCAAAACGCTGCAAAAAGTATTGCTCAATCGGCCTGGAAGACTACACCATCCTTAAATAAGGTCCTATTTGAAGAAGCGGTAGGGTGGACCGGGCTGGTAAATGGATGGTACAATGTAGTGACCTTTTTGTCCGCTTTTGGTTTAGTAGGCCTGGCCAAAAAATATGGACCCAAGCAGGTACATTTCATTTGTTTATTATTAGCAGGTGGCGGATTGTTATTTTTTCCTTTCATAGAAAATAAATATCTGCTCTTTGCGCCAATGACAGGATTTGGCATAGCCTGGGCCAGCATGATGGGCGTCCCTTATTTACTTGTTGTTAATGATATTCCAAAAGAAAGATATGGCGTATATATGGGCATCATAAACATGATGATTGTTATACCCATGATTTTTCAAACGCTTACTTTTGGCTTTATCTCAAGAAATTTCTTACATAATGACCCGGGCAAGGCTATTGTTTTTGCTGGTGTATTATTGATATTTGCTGCATTAGCCACTTTAAGAATCAAAAAAATTCAGAAGGAATAGCAAAATTTTCATCTTACAAGGATAACTTTTCCTGTACTGATTATTTCTTTCTGGTTATGAACCTGATAGATGTACATTCCTCCTGGAAGGGGTATGCCGGCGTCATCCTTTCCGTCCCATTCTATTTGATAATTCCCGGGAGCCAGTGCATTTCCGGCAAGAATTCCTTTGACGGTTTTACCATTCACATCTACAATTTTAAGATTTAAATGTTCTGTATTAGATAATGAAAATGAAAAAGTAACGGATTCAACTGCCGGATTAGGAAAAACCAGTTCATCGGCATAGTTTGCATTCCATAAAATGGGAATTCCGGTGGATACAGCATCATAACAGCTGTTTTTGGGAATAAAATAAGTTGCTGCCACATCCTTATTTTTCCTGCCAGATGCTTCATTTTTTGGTAAATAGGCCTTTACATACTCTATTTTAGCTCCATTTGGAGAAACATTTACCCTCAAATGACCTGAATTAGGTAAAATTAAACCATCAAAATAACCATAATCTCTGGCATAATTTACAGATGAAAAATTTGGATGACTGGGTTGGGGAACTTCCTGATAAATAAGGCAATCTTTTTCCTGTTTACCAAAAAAGTGATCGTGTCCATGAAAAAAAACATTCACTTTATGCTCTTTGAGCAAATCTTTAACTGGTTTGTACCAATCAGGTCTGTTCTGAGCAAATCCAGGTGTTCTGTTGAGATTATTTCCACCCCATTCATAATAATCAGCAAATTCGGTACCGCCTCTTCCGTTTTTATCCCCGCCAACCAATTGATGAGAAAATACAAATTTAAAAGTTGAAGTACCAGATTCCAGCGTTTTTTTTAACCAGTCATACTGGGTTTTACCTAAAGTCCACCGCCAGCCATTTAATGAATCTGGTTTCACGTTGGTGTACCAATAAGGATCTAACACTATAAACTGGGCATCACCCCATTCCCATGCGTAATAATTCTCACGTAAATCCACAAAATCGTGTTTGGTCTTATCTCCGGTATAAAAAGCATCAGGGACTGGATTCAAAAAGTAATTTTTACGTTCTAATGTACTCCAGACAGCTACATTGCTGGCTGTTCCATTTCTTGTCCATCCGCTTTCACCTTCATGATTTCCAAGCACAAAAAACATAGGTACGGCATGAGACTGTATCGCGTAATAATCGCGCATTAGTTTAGCCCTGAAATGAATAGTATCCCTGGTGATAATATTAGCGGCATTTTTCAGTTTATCTGCCATCAGGACATCTCCCAGGTCGATCATAAAATCAGGATTATCTTCCAATTGATTTAAAAGACACCTTTTATACAAGGCACTGTCACTTTGTTCATCTAAATGTGGATCGGCCTGAATGACAAAAGTAAAAGAGGAACCTTTTGCCCTTTGGGTATGAAACTGTCCCTGCTTTCTGAAAACCACGTGATTTTCACCAGGTTTACGATGGATGACACGATAATAATACTTTGAATCAGGCAGCAGATTATCCAGTATAATTTCCACTGGTTCTTCTGCCTTGTATATTTTCCATGGTGTCTGACTGGTATAAGTTTCCGCTGACAGACCATATTGGAAAGCAACCTCCGCTGCATCTGAAAATATAAGTTGTATAGTCACCGATTTGTCGGTTGGACGTCCCAGCATTTCTTCATGTCTAACCGTTTGACCAGTTAAACTGACCGCTGAAAAAAGAAATACCATGCCGTAAGTTAATTCTCTCATCATTTATTTTTTGTTTTGATACAAAAAACAGGGAAATGTTTAAAGAACTTCAAAAAAAAATCAACGTAAAAAAGGACTATTCAGACATTGCTTATCAAAAACAATTCGTACTTTGTAGGTTAAGGAAAAATCAAAAAACAAATGAGTGCAAAATGGAATCGTCGCGCATTTTTGCGTGGAGCTGCTGCAACTGGCGCAGCATTAACAATAGGAGGTGTTTTAAAAGGTTCGACACCAGCAAGTGTGGAAGAGGAGGAGGTGAAAATAAAGAAGCGAATTAATAATGAGGCAAATCCCTTGCGCATTGGATTTATTGGCGTGGGATTACGAGGTCAGGGACACTTAAGTCTTGCCTTAGACAGGAAAGATTGTGTTGTAACCGCTATTGCTGATATTGATCCTGATATGATTAAACGATCAAAAGCTATCATTGAGAAAAAAGGGGGGAAAGCGGTAGAAGTTTATGACAAGGGAGCGTATGATTATTTAAATATGTTAAAAAAAGCCCCTCTGGATGCTGTAATTATTGCAACTCCCTGGGAGTGGCATTCAAAAATGGCTATAGCGGCCATGAAGGCAGGAAAATATACCGGCGTTGAAGTATGTGGTGCATTCTCAGTGGAAGAATGCTGGGAAATGGTGCATGTGCATGAAGAAACCGGCAGCCACCTGTTCTTTCTTGAAAATGTGTGTTACCGTCGTGATGTAATGGCTGTCTTAAATATGGTTCGTCAAGGTATGTTTGGTGACCTGATTCATCTTGAAGGGGGCTATCAGCATGATTTGCGAAACATAAAATTCAATTCAGCGACAGCGCCATATAATGGCGTAGAATTTGGTGATAATGCGTTTAGTGAGGCCAAATGGAGAACCCAGCATTCTGTAAACAGAAATGGAGATCTTTACCCAACCCATGGCGTTGGACCCGTTGCCAATTATCTGAATATTAACAGAGGAAATCGCTTCCTGTACCTGACCTCCATTTCATCCAAAGCCAAAGGCTTACATGATTATGTCGTTAATCATCCCAAGGGGGGTGAAAGTCATCCCAATGCAAAAGTTGAATTTGCCTTAGGCGATGTAGTTACCACCTTAATAAAAACAGCAAATGGTGAAACGGTTACGCTATATCACGATACGAATCTACCCCGTCCCTATTCGTTGGGATTCAGGGTACAAGGAACCAAAGGAATCTGGATGGATGTTAATAAATCCCTTTATATTGAGGGAGTTAGTGCCAAGCCACACCAATGGGATACAGCAGATGCGTATTTAGCAAAATATGACCATCCGCTGTGGAAAAAATATGAAGCACAAGCTACAGGTGCCGGACATGGTGGAATGGATTTTTTTCTACTTCACGCCTTTGTAGAAGCAGCCAAAACAAACGAACCAGCGCCCATTGATGTTTACGATGCAGCGGTCTGGATGGCTATTACGCCCCTTTCCGAGCAATCGATTGCAGCTGGTAGTGCTCCTCAGCCATTCCCTGACTTCACGCGGGGAGCCTGGATGAAACGTCCCGTTGTATTTGCTTTAGGGGACCAGTATTAATTACTTCTTTTTTCTTTTAGCCAGGTGGAAAAGGTTTTCTCAACCTTTTCCACTTTTGGTTTGGAAACATTCAGTATATAAGGTTGGTAAGGATTCTGCGGATAATAGTTCTGATGATATTCTTCAGCAACCCAAAATTCCTTAGCCTCTGTCACCTCCGTTACAATAGGTGATAAAAAGTTTTTAGTTGCAGTTAATTCATTGATATATTTCTCCGCTGATTGTTTTTGTTCCAATCCATGATAAAAAATAGCAGACCGATAACTTTCTCCTCTGTCGGGACCTTGCCTGTTCAGAGTGGTAGGATCGTGCGCAACAAAAAAAACTTTCAGCAAATTTTCAAAGCTAAGGATGGCAGGGTCAAAATAAATATTTACCGCTTCTGCGTGACCTGTATTTTCTGCACATACTTCCTCATAAGTCGGGTAATCAAGTGAACCACCTGTATAACCGCTTATTACTGCTACTACACCATTCAACCTGTCAAAAGAAGCTTCTGTACACCAGAAACATCCACCAGCAAAGGTGGCTACACTAAATTTGTCCAGATTTTTACCTTTAATATAATCACTGATTCTCACCACACCTGTTGGAGATTTTTCTCGTTGCTTTTCTTTTTTACCCGGATTTTGGGCACAACCGTTAAAAGTAATTAAAAAAACGCCGAAGAGCAGAATCAATGATTTTTTCATTATACTATTTTTATTTTTAAACAAAAATTAGGACTTACAGTTCACGATAAAAAATCACAGCGTAATGAAAATTGTTTCAAACCATCCGGATGAATATATCTCCCTGATACCCATTGAAAAAAGAGAAATTTTCATCAAACTAAGGGAAACCATACTTCAACATTTACCCGTTGGTTTCGAAGAATGCATTATATACGACATGATTGGGTATGTTGTTCCAAAGGCAGCATATCCGGCAGGTTATCATGTCACACCCCATTTACCTTTACCTTTTTTAAATATTGGCATTCAGAAAAATTTTATTGGTTTTTATCATTTTGGCCTTTATGCAGACCCATCGTTACTTCAGTGGTTTCAGGCAGAATATCCAAAACATGCAACATCCAAATTAGATATGGGAAAAAGTTGTGTACGATTTAAACAACAAATACCCTATGTACTGATAGGCGAATTGGTTCAAAAAATGAGTCCGGCCGCATGGATTGAGCTTTATGAAAAGGTTATAAAAAAGTAAAATGGAGTTCCACGTTCTGAATGGCATGTGTTTATATGATCATTTTCCAACCCATATTACAGGTGAAAAAATAGTCATGAATGAAGCCCTTTTAAATGGGCCACTGGGAGGCAACTTGTCGTTAGAGGCATTCTGGCAGATTCGGGCCGATTTCTGGAAAGTTTCCATAAGCGATTATAAGGAAAAGACGGTTGCACCAATCCGGAAGCTTTTTCATGCAAAAAAAGAGGATACCCTTATTTTTTGGTTTGGAAATGATTTATTCTGTCAAATTAACTGCTGGTTTTTACTTTATTTGATTCATGAACATAAAATAGAATCAAAAATAGGCATGCTATACCCTCCTGCAGCGTATAATGGTGAGACTTTTGGTCATTATCCAGTTACTTTTTTGGAAAATTCATGTTTCCAACCTGTTTTTTTGAAGGAAGAGGAGATAAAAATGGTATTAACTTTATGGCATTTATGTAAAAATGCGGACATTGAGGGATTAAGAAACTTAAAGGTAATGGATACACCTGGATTTCCTTCAGTCAAGGATTCCATCCAAATGTGGATTGCCTTATTTCCTGAAGAAGGAAAGGGAATAGCGCAGCTTAAAGTAGAGGAATTAATGCATCGGGGCATTGATAATTTTCCGGAATTATTCAAGGCATTTTCTGATTTTTTTCCAAATCTGGGCATGGGTGACAACCAGGTATTTACTTATTATCGATCATATATGGATAAAATAAACAACAAATGATGAATTATTCACAAGCCTTTCAACTCGTAAATTTACTTGCCTTTTTAACATGGCTGGTAATCCTATTATTCCCGACCATGAAATATACCAAAAGAGTAGTATTTGGATTTACCATTTTCTTATTATCCCTTGTATATACCTGGATGGTATTTTCAACTTTCCAGATGGATGATTTCAAGGAATTCAGTACCTTAAAGGGGTTAATGACCTTATTTCAAAGTGAACAGGCAGTATTACTTGGTTGGATTCACTATATAGCATTTGATCTCATGGCAGGACTTTATATATTGGATAATGGCCAGAAGTCGAATATAAAACATATATTTTTGGTGCCTTGTTTTGGGTTTACCTTTATGTTTGGCCCTGCCGGATTACTTATATATCGAATAATCAGGTATTTTCACCAAAAGAATCTGCTTGATTATTAATCTTCTTCCTCATTAACATGTAGGATAAACCCGGTATTATGAATATTCAGCAGTTTAATACGCTGATCATCTGCCAGATATTTTCGTAAACGGGAAATAAAAACATCCATACTTTTTCTTGAAAAATAGTCCTCATTCCCCCAAATTTCATTTAACAAAAGAGATCTTTCCACCACTTGATTCAATTTTTGGGATAACATGACTAAAAGCTTTGACTCCATAGCTGTGAGTCTCCTCTCGCTGTCAGGGGAAGATAAAACCCGGGAATTTTTATTTAAATTAAAAATGCCAATGGTGAAATGACCTGGTGAAATGACCGTATCTTTTCTTGTTCTGTTCAAGATAGCCAACATCCTCATTACCAATTCTTCTTCATCGATAGGTTTCTTGATATAATCTTCTGCCCCCAGATTAAACCCTTTTAAAACATCAATTTTCAAAACCCTGGCAGTAAGGAATAAAAAGGGAACAGCAGGGTAAGTTATTTTTATCCATTGAGCCAATTGAAAACCATCCATATCCGGAAGTCCAACATCCAGAACAATCAGTTCAGGCATTTTATTTTTCAATAAAACCTTAGCTGCATGTGCCGATTTAACCCATTCCATTTGAAAACCTTTCATGGCTAAGTATTCTTTCAACATATAACCGAGATTTTCATTATCTTCAACCAATAAGATTCTGGCATTCATATCCTTACACTTTAACTAATGGAAGTATAACCGTAAATAAACTTCCCTTTCCAAATTCTGAGAACAGGATTAATTTTCCATGATGGAGTTTAATTATTTTTTTGCAATAACTTAAACCTAGGCCATAACCTGGAACGTTTTCTTCCTGACTGATTCTAAAAAATGGTTTAAAAATCAATTGCTGGAATTTATTTTCAATACCCCATCCATCATCCATTACTTCTATAAAAACCTGATCATTCACATATTTCACATTAAGATTTATTTTCACATGACCTGTTTTAAATTTTTTTGCATTTTCCAGTAAATTTAGGAAAACATGGTACAGATAATGTTTATCCCCTTTTATGTAACGAATCGATTGTTCCACCTGGTGTGAAAAAGAAATCGTATTATCCTGGCTAATCTGGGTATTGAAATCCTTTATTAACATTGAAAACAAGTCTGGGACATTCATTTCAACTTTTTCCAGATTGGGTAGTGATTTATCGGCAACCACCATTTCTAAAATTTTTTCAATTTGAACTTTCAGTTTATTATTCTCCGCTTTTATGATTTGAAGGGCTTCCAGTGCTTTTTCATCCAGTTTATAATTTTCTACTATTTTAGAGGCTAAAGAAATGGTAAAAACAGGTGTTTTCAATTCGTGGGTTAGGTAATTATAAAAATCCTGCTTCGATCTGGCCTGAAATTGTACTTTTTCATAGACTACATAAGCACCAACACCCCCGACAAGCAACAAAAATGTAAATAAGAGGGCCGGCAGATAAATATTCTTTGATTCAACCAAAAAATACTGAATCAGATTTTTATTTTGAAGATTCAGACTAAGTGGACAATTACATTGATATGGCAGGAAGCCATCTAAAGGAACAGAAAAATCAGGTGGATTCAGACGGGCATAATTTTTTGATCCCAAAATAAAAAGATTATCCCTGGTATTGTAGATGGCAAAAGTAAAATCAATTTTTAGTCCAACCTTTTCAAATCTCTTTTTTATAAATCTCTCTAATTGTTCTGCTGACGCTTTGGCAATGATCAGATCAGGTTTACGATGTTGGGTTTTTTCTTTAAACCCAGTGGCCATAAACGTGGTCATTGGTGTTTCCAGATATAGGTATTTACCAATTAATCCAAGTGTTTCCGTAATCTGAATGGCATATTTTGTATTTGCCAATTGAAGGCTCAAAATAAAAAACCGGTACTGAACCAGGCCCAGACCAATTAAACTAAGTAAAATCAAGCCAAAATAAATACGCTTCAAGGTTTTGGGGGATTACATTATAAAAGAAGTTTATCTTTGGGTTAAATTAAGAAAAATGCTTTATAACAATTAAACATTAACCTTTCATTCGCTTTTAATCGTTTTTCATTAGCCCTGCATAACTGGTAAACCATCTAAATTTGTATCAATAAAATTACCTGAAAAAAATGAAAAAATTATTCGTAGTCATCTTAATGTTTGAACTTAGCATTTACGGTCTTCAGGGACAAGGATGTGTAGCTATACGGGGCGTTGGCTCCTGTTTAAATCCCAATAGTCATGCTGAAACCGGATTAAAAGGTTCATGGACTATTTCGGGCGATTTCCGATATTTCAAATCCTTTCGTCATTTCAGGGGGCATGAAGAAGAAGCAGACCGGGTGGCCAATGGAACTGAAGTTATCAACCACACCAGTGCTTTTAATATTGGTGTACAACATGGATTAACCGAAAGGCTTTTCTTCAGCAGCGATATTCCATTTGTGATTAACACCCGTTCTTCCTTGTATGAACATGGGCGAAAAGAGAGAAGAACTACCTTTTCAAGAGGTTTAGGGGACATCCGTCTGGGTCTGGGCTACTGGCTGGTCGAACCCGGAAGAAAAAAGCATGCCTTAGCTGCTGGATTTTCCGTAAAACTACCTACCGGAAATTATCAGGCTTTAGATATTTTCTATAATGTAGGAGTTAATGGAAGTTCTGAGATACGCCCTGTAGATCAATCTATTCAACCCGGAGATGGAGGATTTGGAATTTCTATTGATTTTCAGTACTATCAGGCACTTTTTTCCGGCATTACCGGATATGTAACAGGATTCTATCTGGCAAATCCAAGAGAAATGAACGGAGTTAGAACCTTTAGAGAAACCTTAAGTCCTGTGTTAAAAAATGAATCCATTATGTCAGTATCAGATCAGTTCAGCTACAGGGCGGGACTGATGACAGGTAGTAACCGTAAGGGAATTTCTGGAATCATCGGAGCCAGATATGAAGGTGTACCAGTAAGAGATATTATTGGTGGCAGTTTAGGATTCAGAAGACCAGGAAGTATTTTATCGGTTGAACCCGGAATAAGTTATATGAAAGGAGGCACAAATATTCAATTAAGTATTCCTATTGCTATCCGTAGAAACAGACCACAAAGTGTTACTGATATAGAAACAACAGCCCAGACGGGACAATTTAGAAATGGAGATGCGGCATTTGCGGACTACCTCATTAATCTCAGATATTCCTTACAATTAAGCAAGAAAAAATAAATCGTTGTTATCAAATTAGTTATCCTCCATCGCAAAAGGGCATTCCAACCTCGTCTTTTGCTTTGGAGGACAACCTTTTCAAGTTACTTTACATCCAGTAATAGCAAGCGAATCGCCTCTTCCAATTGCTGATCTTTCCCTGTTGAAATTTTTTCATAATCATTCCAAACCGACACATCCGGATAAGTCTGGGCATTTTCGAGATATTTCCCGTTTATTCCTTTAACACCTAAAGGAGGCACTCCCCAACGAATCGCATTGTCTTGTAAAACTTCCCAACCAGCAAAAGTACAGGTCCCCGGAATGGGTTGACCTACCAGTTTACCCAGATTCAGATCTTTAACCATATAGGCATAACAATGTCCGTCGGAATAATTAGCTTCATTTGCGAGAGAAATGATAGGTTTTGTCCATCTGAAATTAGGTTCAAACCCGGCACTTCTGTTATCCACAGCATAATCCATAAATTTTTTGCCGGAAAAGAAGGTAGCCAAATCAGCTACTAAATCTCCACCTCCATTAAAACGGGTATCTACTACCAGGCCTTTTTTATTAAAATATTTGCCCATTGTCTCTTCAAAAACCGACCTGTAAGCACCGTCATTCATACCTGGAATATGAATATATCCTAATTTACCGTCTGATAATCTCTCCACCTCATCCTGATTTTTTTTGACCCATCTTTTGTAGAGCAGCCGACTTTCCTCTGACGGGGAGATTGGCTGAATTACCAGTTCTCTAATTTTACCAGCATCTTGTAAAGACAACAATACCTTTTTACCTGCTTTCCTGTTCAGAAAACTGGACAAATCCTGTTCTTTGTTATACCGAACACCATCAATACTAATAATTACAGCACCTGGCGTAATTTTTATATCAGCCTTATCTAAGGGTCCACCAGCAATTATTTCCTTTATTTTCCATCCTTCCCCTTCAAAAGCGGGATCGAAGAAAGCGCCTAAAGAGGCGGTTTCATCATCCTGTGGACTTGATGAAGTATATCTGGCACCACTGTGAGAAATATTTAACTCACCTAATAACTCTGAAAGTAGTTCAGCAAATTCATGCCCATTAGAAATATGGGGAAGAAATTTCAAATAATCTTTGGTATAATCACTCCAGGGCACCCCATGAAAAGATTGGGTATAGAAGGTATGCTCCGTTTTCCTGCAAACATGATGGAACATATATAAACGCTCTGCGGCGACATCGAGCAGCATTTCACCTTGAATAGAGACCGATTCTTGTTTACCGGATTCAGGATTTATTTTACTGATTGATCCTGAAGCATTCATGAAAATATTTTTATAATCTTTATCCCAAATCAGACTTCCCCCTGAGGCATTCAGGTTTGCGACCATTTTTGATTCCTTAGTTCTCAGGTTAAGCGACCATAGATTGAAACCTTTTTCATATCTGGCCATATAATAGAGGGTTTCTCCATCTTTACTCACCACAGCATCAGCAATTGAGGTGGAATTTAAAGTCCATTTCACTTTCCGAGCTGCCAGATCATCCCAATCAATATTCAGGAGATTTAGCGAATCTTTTTTGACCAAAGAATCCTTTTTCGATTTTTTTTCAGTTAATTCCTTAGCCAGTGCAAATTCTTCCTTTGACAACCTGTATTTATCAAAGGACTCTTTTGTAAGATACAAAGCATAGATATCTAACTGACTATTACCACTTTGGGCAACTGATTTAAGGCCATCCCTATTACTAAACCAGAAAATGGCTTCACCTCCAGGTGCCCATTTGGCATAATAATCCTGAAAGCCACTTTCTGTCAAATTTTTTGGTGCTGATTTACCGTCAGCCGCGACTAATCCAATCTCACCAACGGCTGAACCTGGCACACTGTAATCAAAAATCAGCCATTTGTTATCGGGGCTCCAGGCAAAGTACTGATCATTTTCACCCATAGCAAAGAGGTGATCTCCGCCCAGTACCGTTCTGAACAGTCCATTCTCCTTATTCCAGATTTTCAGTGTCATTCTATTTTCAATAAAAGCAAGTTCTTTTCCATTGGGTGAAAATAGCGGCTGGTAGCAATTATTAGGATTGTTGAACAATAGTTTTTCAGAAAGCAAGGTTGAAGAAGAAAAATACAGCTCTTCCTCCCTTACCCGGGAGGCTTCAAAAATCTGCCATTTATTTCCTCTTTCTGAAGCATAAACCAGTGACTTACCATCGGGAGAAAAGCTTACGGAAACCTCTTGTTCCGGTGTTTTAGTTATTTGTTTGGTCAATCCACCTTCTACAGCAGAAACAAAAACCTCTCCACGAAATATAAACGCAACTTCTTTTCCATCGGGAGAAACTGCCAGACCACGAACACCCCCTCTAACCGGAAGAATTTGCTCATTATTTTTCCTGTTTTCATTGGAAATTTTAATATCCACCAACTTTGGAGATCCACCATCTTTCCAGGTATAAATGCTTCCATCAAAACCAAAAGACAACATACCTGCATTCGATTGAGTCAGGAACCTAACCGGGTGTTTTGTAAACCTGGTAATCTGCTCTGTTTTTGAAGGATTATCCAGATTTAATCTGCATACATTAAAAGACCCAAACTGTTCACTCAGATAAAAAACAGATTTTCCATCTGTAGAAAACACCGGATTTCTATCCTCCCCCTGGAAAGATGTTAATCTGGTATGTTTATTTAATGGTTGGTTATAAAGCCATAAATCTCTGGCAATAGAAGATACGTGGTGTTTTCTCCACGTGTTTTCACCGCCTTTTTTATCGTGATAAACCCAGAGGTTTCCATTTTTATGTATGGAAATATCTTCTGCCGGGGTAGTTAAAACCATTTGAACCTGACCTCCCTGTACGGGAACTTTATAAACTTCTGGTTGTGAAGCCGTTGGGTACTGGCGATTTTCAGCCATATCGGTCTGAGCCGAACCAAATACAATGAATTTATTATCTGTTGTAAATTCATAAGGATAATCAGGTGCGGAGTGATAAGTAATCCTTTTAGGTGTTCCTCCATTTACAGATACCGTAAAAATATCAAAATTTCCATATCTGTCAGAAGAAAAAGCAATTGTTTTACTGTCATTTGACCATACTGGCATAAAGTCATGCGCTTCGTGAAAAGTCAGTGGAACTGCCTCACCCCCGCTTGAAGGAACGAGCCAGAGATCCCCTTTATAAGTAAATACGATGGAATTACCATCGGGAGAAATAGCCGGATACCTTAACCAGGTGGGACTACCCTGTGCGGAAGAAATAACCCAAAGGGAGCAAAAAAAGAAAAAAGCAGGAAAGAATTTCATACAATTTGAGGTTTATCTGAACAATAATGAGATAAAGTTACTTATTTAAATAAACCCTTATCCTCGTAGGAAATAATTACGTCGAAAAAAGTTACATTTATGATTATGAAATGGATAGCGACTCTTCTTTTTATTTTCATTTACGCCTGCGGATATAGTCAAAAGCTGATTGTGTCCGACGAAATTCCTTTACGTAGTGAAGTGAAATATGATATTTTGGGTGAAATAAAGGGTAATGCGTTAATGATGAGTACAGTAGGTCTCAAATATGAAGTAATGGGTTTCGATGAACAAATGAGAAATTCATGGACAAAAGAATTAAACTTTGAGAAAAAACAAATTAGCATCCTGGGATATAATGTCAGAGAAAATGATTTTACGTTGATATATCAGGTTAGGCAACAAGGAGATACCTATATTCGCGCCTGCAAATATGATCCTTCAGCGAATTTGAAAGATTCCAGCACCATTTTAAATATGGGTTTTGTGGTATTTTTTCCTGAATATGAGATGGTAATTTCAGAAGATAAGAGCAAAATTTTATTTTATGCCATAGATAACGGAAATGAATTACATGCTTTTGTCATTGACAATCAATCAATGGAATTACTTTGGGAGAAACGGATAAACATTGATAATTACAGTAATTTTGAAAATCCTATATCCGTTTCTATTGATAATGATGGAAATATGTATTCCTTTGTACAGGAAAGTGTGTATAAACAGCGAAGAGAAGAAGGTCACTTCCGACTTATCATATATGGAAAGGGCCAGGCAGGACCCAGAATTTCGGTTATTCATCTTGGTGAAAAGATAGTTTATGATGCCCGTTTTATTTTTGACAACCTAAACAAAAAGTTAATTGCATCCGGATTTTACTATAATAGAAACCCTGAAAAAGCAGAAGGATTTTTTTTAGTTAAACTTAGCCCGGAGGGTATGCTGGAAATTGCGAAACTTCAACCATTTAATGACCGGTTTGTGTCTGATCTGGAAGGTAAAGATGCTCGCAATAACAGAGGTATTATGAATATTAGTATTTCAGACCTGTTACTGAGAAAGGATGGCGGCCTGTTAATTGTGGGGGAAGAGTCTCAGGATATGGAAAGAAGGATAAGTAATATGAATCGCATGATGTATGATAATTTTAGTCGAAGTATAATCGATTATTATTATAACGATATTTTTATCATTGCCTTAAACCCAACCGGAGAATTTCACTGGCAGTCAGTGCTCTATAAGAAACAATATTCCCAGGATGATATGGGTGCCTTCTCCTCTTTTTTTATATTCAGGACACCGGAAAAATTACATTTGCTTTTTAATGATGAAATAAAATATGAAAACACGGTTAGTGAATATTTATTGAGAGGTGACGGAAAATCAGAGCGAAAAAGTATTTTAAGTACAGAAAATCAAAAAATCAGGCTTCGATTTAAAGATGCATTACAGGTTAATGCAAATAGGATTATCATTCCCAGTGAAAGACGGGGAAGACTTCGATTGGCACGATTAGAATTTTAATTTATTACCCAAACAAATAAATGATGCTTAACGAGAAGCAAATAATTGAGTCCGCCTGGGATAACAGGTCTCTTTTGATGGAAAAAAATACCAAAGAAGCTATTTTTACCATTATAGAACAATTAGACAAAGGAAAATTACGCGTTGCTGAACCAGACGAATCTGGAAACTGGCAAGTAAATGAATGGATTAAGAAAGCAGTTGTCCTTTATTTTCCAATTAGTGAAATGGAAACTATGGAAGTTGGCCCATTTGAATTTCACGATAAAATACCTTTAAAAAAAGGATATGCCTCTCAGGGTGTTCGTGTTGTTCCTCATGCTATTGCCAGACATGGTTCATTTTTAGAAAAAGGGGTAATATTGATGCCCTCTTATGTAAATATCGGGGCCTGGGTTGGAAGTGGAACCATGGTTGACACCTGGGCCACGGTCGGTTCATGTGCTCAAATAGGAAGAAACGTACACTTAAGTGGAGGCGTTGGCATTGGGGGCGTCTTAGAACCCCTCCAGGCAACCCCTACCATTATTGAAGATGACTGTTTTATTGGTTCCCGATGCATCGTTGTCGAAGGGGTAAGGATTGGTAAAGAGGCTGTATTAGGCGCTAATGTTGTTTTAACAAAAAGTACCCACATTATAGATGTTACAGGTCCTGAGCCAATAACACATAAAGGAGTTGTTCCGCCAGGGTCTGTCGTTATTCCAGGAAGTTACACTAAATCATTTCCTGCCGGGCAATATCAGGTACCAGCCGCACTTATCATTGGGAAAAGGAAAGAATCCACAGATAAAAAAGTCTCCTTAAATGATGCCTTAAGAGACCATAATGTAGCTGTATAATTTTTACAAATGAAGTTTTTAATTGTTGGTCTTGGAAATAAAGGTGCTGAATATGCCGAAACAAGGCATAATATTGGTTTCAAGATTGTAGATAAATTAGCGGAAGAGGCCGGTGTAACATTTGAAAATGAAACACTGTCCTATCTGGCAAGAATAAAATTTAAGGGAAAACAGCTTATTTTAATAAAGCCAACAACTTACATGAACTTAAGTGGAAAGGCTGTTAATTATTGGATGCAAAAGGAAAAAATTGATAAAGCCAATATACTTATCCTGCTGGATGATTTGAATTTTGAGTTTGGAACAGTTCGGTTAAAGCCCAGGGGGAGTGATGGCGGTCATAATGGATTGAAGGATATTCAAACAGTTTTGAACACGACTGAATATCCCAGGCTAAGAGTCGGCATCAGTCGCCCCAACCAAAAAGGGGTACAGGTGGATTATGTACTTGGAGAATGGACTGAGGAGGAAAAAAAGACACTGGATACCATTATTACCAAAAGTTGTGAAGCCGTTAAGAAATTTGTGTCCCTTGGCATTCATCTGGCCATGAATGAAGTAAACCGCTAATTTATTTATTGCATAACGATAACAAATCCTGAATAGCACCTACCAGCAAGTCATTCCCCGTAGCTGGTTTGTAAGTTGGTAAACCTTTTGTTTGTTTTGCCCTTTCAATGATTTCCGCCAGATTTAATTGATCCTGAGAAACGGTAACGCCTTTGTTTGCCTCATGCAATTGTTCCGCTAAATATATCTGTTCCGTTTGACCAGGAGTAGGAACAAAAATGGCTTTTTTACCAAAAAAGGCAAGATCCATTAAGGTACTATATCCTGCACGACAAAGAATAATATCCGATTTTCCAATTAATTCAGATAATTCCTTTGCCTGCAGATAAGGAAAAATGGTTAAGTTTGAAATACTGAAAATGCCTTTATTCATGTGATCAGGCAAACCTTGAACCAGGGCAAAATTTCCATCGAGACCCCCAACTTGTTCCCTGATTTTATTTTCAAGATAGGTTCGTTGAGGCTCCGGACCGGAAAGTAAAAATAGTACGCTAAAGTTTGGCGCTGAATTAAATTCCTGAGGATATAATCGGCTTAACGGACCTATAAATCTTGCATTAACCGGTGCAGGATGAGCCAATTTACCCGCCAGTGAAGTATCGGAATCGGGCATATCAGGAATCCAGCAAGCATTGAACTGATTGATAAGATGAAGCACATATTTTTGAACGCCCTTTTCAACAGAAGAAAGAGGGACGATAGGATAAACCTGGTGCGTAATAAGAATAGATGGTATAGCAGGATGAAAACAACCATACCGGTTATCTGATATAACCGCTTTAATCTTATTTTTTTTGACGAGTGCTTTAACAACCTGTTGTTCTTTTACAAAAGTAGAAAGTAACTGAGGTAATTTTAAGGCTACATTCCAAAGCATATTCTCTTTGGGATATCTCATATTATATTCAGGGAACTCAACATAAGGCAGCGCAGGAAATTCAAGTCTAAGTACCTGGAGAGAATAACCACAACCACCCAGCAAAACGGGTTGATTCATCTGTAACAATTGACGAATAACCGGAATGCATCTGGTAGCATGTCCCAATCCCCAATCGAGAGGCGTAACCAGAATTGCCGGTTCCTGCATTTCAGGAAAAATATTATTTACGGCATCAGTATGATTATTATGAAAGACTGTCATTGGCTTAACAAATTTGAGCTTTTAAAAGAACAAAATTGAAGGCTATTTATTAACTTGTTGTAAATATGTTATTAAATAATCTTTAAGAGATGAAAAAGCCAAAAATAAATATTGCTTTGCTCCTGATTTTAATTGTTAGCGTAATACTAAGTTCCTGTAAAACGGGATGTGGTTGTCCGATGAATTGAGGGGACATCAGGAATTCAATCTAATCTGATCATTATTCTCATCAAAGAATTTATATCCTGAAATATGTTGTTCATTAGAAGGTAGGATGCGAATCCATTTCAGATGGTGGAACGACCATTTCATTTGTTTGCTATAAATTCCTTTTTTCAGATAAGCTTCAATATAAGGATGTGTAACCACTGTGATTTTAGCAGAAGGTCTGGATTGAAAAATAAAATTCAAATCCCTTTCGATATCATCTACAATGAGAATAGAGGGATTAATTTTACCAGTGCCATTACAGGTAGGGCACACTTCGGTTGTGTCAATTTTAACTTCCGGGCGAACCCTTTGACGGGTAATTTGCATCAAGCCAAACTTACTTAAGGGCAGAATTGTATGCTGTGCTCTGTCCTTTTTCATAGCTGCCCGCATGACGCTTAGCAAGTCCTTTTTATATTCAGCATTTTTCATGTCGATGAAATCGACAATAATGATACCTCCAATATCCCTTAGGCGCAATTGTCTGGCAATTTCAGCAGCTGCCTCGACATTTACTCTCATAATAGCCTCATCTGCATTTTGGGAGCTCATCTTATGGCCACTATTTACGTCAATAACGTGCATGGCTTCTGTATGCTCAATCACAAGATAAGCACCACTTGCCAGCGAAGCTGTTTTACCGAAGGAAGATTTTATTTGTTTGATAATGCCCATTGATTCAAAAATGGGACTATTACCTTTGTAAAGCTGAACAATTCCGACCTGATCGGGCGCGATTGTTGCCAGATAATTTCTTATGCTTTGATAAAGATCTTTATCATCAACCAGGATTTTATTAAAGGAATCACTCAAAAGGTCTCTCAGGATACTTGAGGTTTTATCAAGTTCGCTAAGTAATTTCATAGGAGCAGACCCCTTATGCAAGGAGGCAAATAAATCGTTCCATTTAGCCATCATAAAACCCAGCTCCTCATGAAGATCTGCCACCAATTTACCTTCTGCGGCGGTACGCACTATAATCCCAAAATTTTTAGGTTTTATGCTCTCAATGAGAAGTTTAAGTCTTTTTCTTTCTTCATTATTGGCTATTTTTTTAGAAACAGCGACGACATCAGAAAAAGGAGTCAGAACGAGAAATCTCCCGGGAATAGTAATTTCACAACTAAGTCTGGGGCCTTTGGTAGAAATAGGTTCTTTAAGAACCTGGACAAGAATCAGGTCTCGTTTAGCGAGCACCTGATCAATTCTGCCTGTTTTCAAAATTTCAGGATCCAGGATAAAGTTATCCAGACCGGGTGTATTCTGACCTCCACTTACGGCATTTTGGGTAAATCTGACCAGCGATTTTAGTTTGGGGCCCAGATCAGTGTAATGCAAAAAAGCATCTTTATTATGACCTATTTCAATAAAAGCGGCATTTAAGCCCGGCATTAACTTTTTTACGCTACCCAAAAAAATGTCGCCCACAGAAAAGTTATTATTAACTTTCTGTGAATGAATTTCAACAAGATGAGCATTTTCAATTAACGCAATTTCCACTTCTGTTGAAGTCGAGGAAATAACAAGTTCTTTTTCCACAAGAGAATAATTTAGAAGAAAGCCTGGAAAGGAATGTTCCTATACAAACAGAAACAGGGTTATAATTAAGCGAATTATCCATGAATGAACCTGGACAATTCACTTAATAACCACTGATGGTAACGGAAACAATATACATTCCCTAAAGCCCATATAACAGCAGGGCTAAATACTATCTATTTTTCTTCTTATGACGATTTTTGCGTAATCTTTTCTTTCTTTTGTGAGAAGCAATTTTATGTCTTTTACGCTTTTTTCCACATGGCATAATATTCTTTTTTTAGAGTTTAAAAATTTATTTTATTGAATTCCGGCACTTCTCTGAGGCTAATGCAGCCAAATCAGATTTCGAAGTTTCAAGATAAGCCTTTTCAAGTAAGCAATAAATCTGGGGTTGAGAATTATCTAATTCCAGTGATTTCTCCAACCTCGTAACCGCTTTATCATATTGACCTGTTTGGATTGCCAATCGTCCGAGATGAAAAAGAATTCTGGAGTTATCCGGATAGGAATCATTTAATTCAAGCAGCATTTTAACTCCTTTCATCGGATTATCCTGAGGAGGAACATCGGTTAAAACGAGAGCAAGATTCAATTTATTAGTCCAGTCATCCGGAGCCAGGGAAACGGCATTTTCAAAAGCAGTGATAGCATGTGCTGCTGCAAACTCCCTGACTTTAGCGTCTTCTTTCCGAGGGATAGCCTGACCGAAAGTGGTACCTGCCATTGACCATGATTCAGCGGAGGGAAACCATTCAGCTATCATTTCAGCATAAGCTCCTGCGATAGCGGGATAACCCAGGTTGTACCATTTCGCAGAAAGCTCACGAGCGACCTCTGCTTTTTTGTTGAGATCTGTATTTTTTTCTAAATCCTTATTAAGATTTTCGAGAAGAAGCAAATCAGCAGAACCAAGTTCTCTTTTTGCATACATTTCCAACACTTCTCGCGTAGTATTTTCAACGACAAGGGATCTTGTTCTGGTAATTTCTTTAACACTGGAAGCTTTAGTTTCACAACCAATATACATTGTCAGGAGTAATAAAACCGAGGAAAACAAAACAAGATATTGAACTTTTTGCATGGTGCTGGAACGGATACTACAATCATTAATCCTCTAATCCTTCATCGGAAGGCAACGAAGTCACTTTATTTTTAACCTGTTCAACAAATACCTTCGCAGGTTTAAATGCGGGAATAAAATGTTCAGGAATTTCAATGGCGACATTGCGTTTAATGTGCCTGCCTATTTTCTTGGCTCTTTTTTTGATAATAAAACTACCAAAGCCTCGAATATAAACATTCTCACCTTCTGCCAGTGAAATCTTAACTTCTTTAAAGAAAGCTTCCATTGCGACCAAAACATCTACTTTTGGAACGCCTGTTTTTTCAGAAACGGAAACTACCAAATCTGCTTTTCTCATTGATATCTGTTGGTTTTGAAAGGATTGTGAAAAAAATACTTTTTTAATCGAGTGGCAAAGGTCGTATTTATTTCCCAAATATTTAAGGAAAAGTAATAATATTTTAAATAAAAATATAGGATTAAACAAATTAAGTCAAAATGCAATTAAATAAAATTCAACCTTTAATATTTCTTACCTTAGCTCATTCATTTAAGCATTTTAAACAGGCAAAATGTAGCTTATGTTATTATCCATGACTGGATTTGGTCGATCTAAATCTTCCTGGCAAAACAAAACCATTATTGTTGAGATTAGATCCCTGAACAGTAAATTTTTTGATTTGCGGAGCAAGACCCCGCAGAATTACAGAAATAAAGAAGCGGATATCAGAAAGATACTAACCGAAAAATTTGAACGAGGCAAAATAGATTTAGTGTTAGAAATCCAATCGGAGTCTGATGAACCTCAAAACCTCATAAACAAAATCCTATTCGAAAAGTATTACCGGGAATTGCTCCAACTCAAAAATGACCTTGGTATGGGGGAGGTCGATATTTTTCAATCTATATTAAGATTACCGAATGTTGTAGCCACGGGTGAAGAAGCATTTTCAGAAGAAGAATGGGAAAAGGTTTTACTTACCATTCATGATTGCATTGGAGAATTAAACGCATATCGGGAAAAGGAAGGTCAGTCCATTGAAGCGGATATGAAATTCAGAATTGAACATATTCAGGATTCACTTTCAAAAATACCTGTTTTTGAATCAGACCGGATACAAAGAGTAAAAGACAGATTAAGAGAAAATCTCGCCTTGTATGAGGGCCGGGAAAAAGTCGATGAGAACAGGTTTGAACAAGAGATTATATATTTTCTGGAAAAAATGGATATTACGGAGGAGAAATTAAGGCTTTCACAGAATTGTTTTTATTTTTTAGAGGAATTAGCTTCGACTGAAAAATCAAAAGGTCGGAAATTAGGATTTATCTCTCAGGAAATTGGCAGAGAAATAAATACCCTTGGTGCCAAGGCCAATCATGCGGATATTCAGAAGCTTGTCATTTCTATGAAAGATGAATTAGAAAAAATAAAAGAACAAGTTGCCAATGTCCTTTGAAAATCGACACCTGAACACCTCCGGGCCAGTCATTATTATTACTGCTCCTTCTGGTTCCGGCAAAACAACGCTGGTTAAACATCTTTTATCTCAGTTTCCACAATTAAATTTTTCCATTTCAGCGACCACCAGGAGTCAGAGACCAATGGAATCGAACGGGAAAGATTACCATTTTATAACGACAGAATATTTCTTTAAATTAAGGGAAGATGGTTTATTAGTCGAATGGGAGGAAGTTTATCCAGGACAATTTTATGGAACCTTGTACCCGGAACTAACAAAAATCTGGGATAAGGGAAATATTGTTTTATTTGATGTTGATGTGATGGGAGCGCTGGCATTGAAAAAAAAGTTTCCAGCTCATTCCTTATCGATTTTCATAAAAGCACCTTCATTAGAAGTGTTAAGTGAGAGACTTAAAAAAAGATCTACTGAAAACGAAGAAAGCCTGCGAAAGAGAATTTTAAAGGCAGAACAAGAAACGGGCTATGCCAATTCCTTTGATGTTGTATTAATCAATGATAATCTGATTGAAGCACAACAACAGATCACAACGCTTGTAAATCATTTTTTGAACCAGTTAAATCATTCATGGAAACACGTTGCAACCAACCCTTAGTAATCATTAATGTGGATACCTTCTATCAGGAAAAATACTCGGCACCTGTAGAAGGAAAATACGTCCATGCATACAGGATAACCATTGAGAACAAAAATGAATTTCCCATTAAACTGATAAAGCGATCCTGGAAAATTATGGAAGGGAATGGGTTGGTTAAAAAAGTTAAAGGAGAAGGGGTGTTGGGTCAACAGCCGATTATCAAGCCATCCGGTACTTTCCAATATATAAGCTGGTCATCCATGCAAAACAACTTTGGCAAAATGGAAGGTGTTTACTATATGTTAAACACGGCAACAGATGAATATTTTAGTGTAAAAATACCCATGTTCCTATTGATTGCTCCTGATTTATTAAATTAAAAGAGCCGGTGGATGATCCCAACGGCTCTTTTAATTTTCAACCTTTCAATTGGGCTTAATTCTTTTTGCCAGCGTCAAGAATTCCCTTTAATGGAACATCAACAACCACTTCAGAACGACGGTTTGCAGCCTTTCCGGCTTTGTCACTATTTGCTGATTTTGGCATTGACTCACCACGACCAACCGCAGCAACCTGATTTGGATTTACACCATTTTTAACTAATTCACGAACGATAGCCAGTGAACGTAGCGTAGAAAGTTGCCAATTGTCCTGAAGAACAGAACCGGCGTTAACTTTTGCGTTATCCGTATGTCCTTCAATCAATAGTTTTAAGTTTGGATTTTTCTTTACAGACTCAGCCAAACCTTTGATAGCGTCGCGTTCTGCACGAGTCAATCTGTAAGAACCACTTTTGTAATTCACAGGACTTGTCATCACATAAAGACGGCCATCTCTTTCTTCCAGTTTCAATCCACTTCCTTCATAAGCAGCAAACACACTGTTAATTTCGGTTTTCACCTTTTCTAATTCTGCAGATGTCATATTCAGTTTTTCCTGAACTTTTGCAATCTGGCTTTTAGTGTTGTTCAATTCTGTTTTGATGGAACCGATTTCACCATTCATACGAGTCTTCTCAGACTCGAACTGAGCAGCAAGGGCGTTCTTATCTTCTTCAAGCTTTTTAAGCTTATTTTGAGTGTCCGCCAAAGCTGCGTCTGATGCTGATTTGCCGGTAACTAAATCATCATATTTCTTTTTTGAAACACAAGACTGGAAAGATCCCAAAGCAAAAGCAACGATAAGCAGGTAAGTTAAAAAACGCATGTGATTACTATTTTAAAATTTCATAAATGCCAGACAAAACTCTCAGGAATTTACATCAATAAATCACTTAGAATTTTTTGTTCCAATGCAAAAGAAAGAATAATTATACAATTAAACAAAGATTTTAACCTATTTTAATTAAACTAAATTTGGCTTTATATGGTAACTCTTAGTTAAAATGGATTAAAACCCTTATATTTGATTTCAATAATGGTTTTTTTAACCTAAAATTCTTAACCACAAGTATTGCCTGTTAGATGGAATATCCAATTATTACTGAAGGAAAATACCACTTTATTGAAACAAAAGGTCCCGGTGAACCCCTTATTTTATTGCATGGTTTATTTGGCACCTTAGATAATTTTCAATTTCTGTTCAATGATTTTGGTAAAACTTACAATGTGATTGCACCCATCATGCCTGTTTTTGAGTTACCTCTAAGGCATGTTTCTGTAGCAGGGCTTGTTGACTTTATGGTCGAATTTGTTGCTTTCAAAAATGTAAGCAAATTTCATATTTTGGGTAACTCGCTTGGTGGTCATATTGCCCTGTTGTATGCCCTTAAGGAACCTGATCACGTGGCATCCATCATTTTGACGGGAAGCTCTGGCTTATATGAAAAAGCGATGGGTACTACTTTTCCACGTCGCGAAGATAAGGAGTATATAAGAAAAAAGATACAGTCCACTTTTTATGACCCTGCTTCCGCATCTGATGCTATGATTGACGAAGTATTTGCAGCAGTTAATGACCGAAGTAAAGTGATTCGCGCCATATCTATGGCGAAATCTGCGCTCAGACATAATCTGGCCGATAAACTTAGTGAAATTAAAACGCCGGCTTTACTTATCTGGGGGAAACAGGATGCGATAACACCCCCCTTTGTAGGTGAAAAATTTCATGAGTTATTGCCCAATTCTACCTTGTTTTTTATTGATAAATGTGGCCATGCACCTATGTTGGAAAGGCCTGTAGAATTTAATGAATACCTGACGGATTTCCTGAATAAACTGGCACTTTCCCGTGGGTAAAAACCAGTCTTCGCTATGCGTTTAATTTCTTTTATCGCTTTATCTGTTTTATTTTTCTCTTGTTTTTCAAATAAAAACAATCAGCCTGTCAGTTTTGAACCGATTGAGTTTCGGGATTTAGATACCCTGACAGTGGACGCTCCAATGCCCTCTGCTTTAAAAAATCCTGAAGATTATGTGCTTCCTGTTTATCAGGCTTCCAGTGAAAGAAAAACAGATCTGCTGCATACTCAGCTTCATCTTAAATTTGACTGGGAAAATGAAACGGTAATCGGAAAAGCCTTACTTCATCTTAAACCTTACTTTGATACCATCCAGATGGTCACGTTGGATGCTAAACAATTAAGGGTATCAGAAGTCCAATTACAATTGAAAAATCAGATTTTTCCCATACCATTCCATCATTCAGGGAATCAAATCCACGTTTATTTAGGCCGTTCTTTTAACAGAAATGAAGATTTCAGATTGTCCGTAACTTATACAGCCAGTCCTTCCTCAACCGGGGGAAGTGCTGCCATAACTTCAAACAAAGGTCTGTTCTTCATCAATCCAAAAGGAACAGATCGTAATAAACCGAAACAGATATGGACCCAGGGAGAAACAAACTGGAATTCAAGATGGTATCCCACTATAGATCACCCGAATGAAAGAGCCACGCAGGAAATCAACTTAACGGTCGATTCAATGTATGTCACGCTCTCCAATGGAAAATTAGTTTCATCTACATCCGATGGCAATGGATTTAGAACAGACAAATGGGTTATGGATCAACCCCATGCACCTTATTTGACGATGATTGCAGTAGGTGAATATGCAATAGTAAGGGAAAAATGGAACGAAATAGAGCTTTCCTATTATGTTGAACCTGCTTTTGAAGCACATGCCAAACATATATTTCCTCATACTAAAGAAATGATGGATTTCTTTTCTACGCTGCTGGGTTACCCTTACCCATGGTCTAAATATGCACAGATTATTGTTAGGGATTATGTTTCCGGAGCAATGGAAAATACGACTGCTTCCGTTTTTGGTGAATTCATGCAAAGAACAAGCCGGGATTTAATTGATGTAAGAGAAAATGAAAAAACAGTTGCCCATGAACTTTTTCACCATTGGTTCGGCGATCTGGTCACTTGTGAAAGCTGGTCAAATCTTACTTTGAATGAAGGCTTTGCCAATTACAGCGAATATTTATGGTTTGAATATAAATATGGCCGGGAGGAAGCCGATTACCACCTGATGAACGAGTGGCAGGGCTATTTTTCAGAAGTTTCATACAACTTACATCCTTTAATTCATTTCCATTATCAGGATAATGAAGAAATGTTTGATGCGCATAGTTACAACAAAGGTGGAAGTGTTTTACATATCCTCAGACATTATCTCGGTGATGAAGCATTTTTTCAGGGCCTCAACAGATATTTAAATAAAAATTCTTTCCAATCAGTAGAAACTCACCATCTTCGTCTGGCTTTTGAAGAGGTGACTGGTAAAGATCTGAACTGGTTTTTTAATCAATGGTATTTTGAACGAGGACACCCCGATTTAAATATTGATTACGAATATCAACCAAACCTGCAAAAGTTAGTCGTTAAGGTCAGTCAGACCCAGCATCCCGACAGAATGCTTCCTATTTTTATTTTGCCTACCTCCATTGGAATACGCACCGGAGATTCGTTACATATAGAAAAAATATGGATTAATAAACGTACCCAGGTCTTTGAATTTCCTTTAGCAACTGCACCAGACTGGGTAACCATCGACCCATATCGGATTTTACCAGCTGAATTTAAAGACAATAAAACAAGCGAAGATCTTGTCAATCAGTTTTTATTTTCTCCCTCTGTCATTGATAGAATGGATGCATTGAACAGGATTTCGGAAAATTCAACCTCGCAGATAGATCAGCTGTATCTTCCTGCACTAACCGATTCATTCTGGGCAATACGAAAAAAAGCCCTTTCCGTGGTGCCGGAAGAAAGAAAGGAAGAACTGATTACAACCATAATTAATATGGCAACAAAAGACCCTCATAGTGAAGTTCGTTCCGGCGCCATTGAAGTTTTGTTAAAATGGAATGTTGAATCTGTTGATGAGATTGCCATAAAAACTATAAATAACGATTCATCTTATGTAAGCATCGCCGCTTCTTTACAGGTATTGTTTCAGAGAAACAATCCTCAAACGGCAATTTACACTCAAAAACTGGAATCAGAAAGTCATCCGGCCATTTTAAATGCAGTAGGAATGATTTATGCGAACCAGAAAGTTCCCGGGAAATTATCCTTTTTCAGGGAAAACCTTAATAAGATAAGTGATTTTGAAATACTTGCTTTTTATGAGGCCTTTCTTCTTTATGGACTATATACTGGTCCGGAGAACACCGCAGAAGTGATAGATGATTTGCGTAAAATAATTTTTCAGTTCGACTCGTTACCATGGAAGCGTTTAGGGGGTATGGCAACCTTGAATAATCTCAGGAATTTATACCGGGAAGAGGCGAATAAATCAACCAACGGACAGGAAAAAGTAGCTTTAGAAAAAAAAGTGACTGAAATTTCAGGTTGGATGGAAGAAGCCATGTCCAAAGAGCAACTTACAGAACTTAAAAATGTTTATACCCAACTTCAATTAGTTGAAAAAGAATAAATGATATGAATACTTCCAGCCAGGACCAATATGAGATGCTGATTAACAAATTGGATCAGTTTATTCGAAAATTTTATTTAAATCAGCTTTTAAAAGGATCATTATATAGCATTGGATTAATCCTTTTTCTTTTTTTATCCATTAACACCCTGGAATACTATTACTACTTTCCTACCCTTATCAGAAAAGTACTTTTATTTTCATTTCTGGGTATTTCCGGGATTTCCTTATTCAAATGGGTTTTTGTACCCACAGCCAAATATTTCAGGTTAGGCGCGTTAATTACCCATGAACAGGCAGCGACCATCATAGGTAGCCACTTCAATGATGTAGGTGATAAATTACTTAATATTTTACAATTAAGACAATTAGCTGCTAATACGGAAAACCCCGATTTAATATTGGCAGGTATCGATCAAAAAGCGGCTGAAATTAAGCTGGTCCCTTTTAAATCGGCCATAAATCTTAACCAGAACAGAAAATATCTAAGATATGCCTTGCCTCCTTTATTATTATTGTTAATATTACTTTTTGCCGCACCAAGCCTTCTCATTGACTCTACGGAAAGACTCATATATAATAGTAAGGAATTCCTTAAGCCATCTCCTTTTCAATTTTCCATTGTCAACAAAAAACTGGAGGTGTTGCAAAATGGTGATTTTGACCTGGAAATTATGGTAGCTGGTAGTCAATTACCCGGGGAGGCATTTATTGAGATCGGGGGATACCCCTACAGACTGAAGAAAGAGGGGCCTGACCGTTTTTCCTATCGATTTAATAATGTAGCAGAAACAACAAAATTCAACATTTCAGGTGCTGAAGTCAGATCTCCTACTTTTACCTTGAATGTTTTATCAAAACCAACTATTCAGGGCTTTGAAATAAAGCTGGATTATCCATCTTATACTGGTAGAAAAGATGAGACTATTCAAAATACAGGAGATCTGGTTGTGCCTCAGGGAACGGTTATAGACTGGATTTTTGACGCCAATCATACCGACCATATTTCCTTTTATTTTGAGGAGGAAAAAAGAAAAACAGAAGCAAAACGCTTTAGCGATTATCTGTTCACCTACAGAAAAAAAGGATTAAAAGATGATCTTTACCAGGTATTTTTTAGTAATAAAGCCCTGCCAAAAGGCGATTCTGTTCGATATTCCCTGAATATCATACCCGATAAATTTCCCGAAATAAATGCACAACGCTTTATAGATAGTACCGACAGTAAATTGCTTTTTATGGCTGGAGATGCTTCTGATGATTATGGCATTGAAAAAATAATTTTTAATTATACCCTGTTCCGTGGAGATAAACCAGTAGTAGAAAAAAATCAAATTATCAAACAAAATGCAGTTTCGCCTGTAGCATTCCGACATTCATTTGATTTAAATACGATAGACATCCAACCGGGTGATAATATCCAATATTATTTTGAAGTATTTGATAATGACGGGGTTAACGGAAGTAAATCAACCAAATCGGAATCCTGGACATTTGAAATGCCCACCGTTGAGGAATTTAAAAAAATGGAAGATTTAAATGAAGATCTGATTCAAAAAAATATGCTTGAGGCAGCTAAAGAATCAAAAAAACTTCAGGATCAATTGCAGAAAATGCGTGAAAAGCTGTTGCAGCAAAAAGAAATGGACTGGCAATCCCGCAAAGAACTGCAACGTATTTTAGATCAGCAGAAAGAATTGGAAAAGCTTGTTGAAGAAGCTAAAAAAGCAATGGAAGAGAATAAAAAAAATCAGGATGAATTCTCTGAGAGAAGTGAAGAAATGAAGGAAAAACAAGAGAAACTGGAGGATTTGATGGAAACAGTGGTGAATGACGAAATGAAGTCATTGATGGAAAAAATTCAGGAATTAATGCAGGAACTGAACAAGGATGAGGCGTTGAAGATGATGGAGCAGATGGAAATGAATGATAATAAGGTAAATAAGCAGATGGACAGGATGCTGGAGTTATTCAAGCAACTTGAAATTGAAAAGGAAATAACTGAAACGGTAAAAGAATTGGAAAAGTTATCAGATAAGCAGGAAGAGCTTAAAAAAGAAACAGAAGCCAATCAAAATAACCAGCAGCAACAGCAGCAACAGGAATCGTCTGAAAAGCAGGAAAAATTAATTGAAAAGCAAAAAGAACTACAAGAGGAATTTAAAAAAGTAGAAGAAAAATTGAATGAGATAGCCAAAAAGAACGAGGCATTGGAAAAGCCTCAAAAGATGGATGACAAAAAAGAAGACGCAAAAGATATACAGCGTGACATGAAAGACAGTCAGCAAAATCTGGAGCAAAAAAAGAATGATAAAGCAAGTAAGAATCAAAAGGATGCTGCCAAGAAAATGAAAGAAATGGCGAATCAGATGCAAAATCAGATGCAGGCAGGTCAAATGCAGCAAATGCAAATGGATATGAAAACCTTGCGCCAGTTACTTGAAAATCTGGTTTCCTTATCATTTAGCCAGGAAGATTTAATTGCCGATTTTAATAAAACAGACCCTTCAACACCAAAATTTGTCAGTCTTACCCAAAAACAATACAAACTAAAAGACGATTTCAAAATTGCCGAAGATACCCTACAGGCATTAGCTAAAAGAATGGTGCAACTTGAAAGTTTTGTCACTGATAAGGTAATGGATATTAACAGATCATATAAGGAATCTATAGTTCAGCTGGAAGAAAGAAAAAAAACAACTGCTGCAGATTTTCAGCAACGGGCAATGAAAAGCCTGAATGATCTGGCTTTAATGCTCAGTGAAAGTTTATCTCAGTTACAACAACAGATGGCCTCAAAAATGAAAGGACAGCAAATGTGCGCCGATCCTAACAGTCCCGGACAGGGAGAACCTAAAGATCAATTATCAGAAGGGCAGGAGAAGTTAAATGAACAAATGAAAGGGAAACAAAAGGAAGGGAAAAGTCCCAGTGCAAAAGAATTTGCGGAAATGGCTGCAAAACAAGCCGCCTTAAGGAAGGCAATGGAGGCAAAACAGCGAAAATTACAGCAACAGGGAAAAGGAGGTAACAAAGAGATCCAGGAAATGGTGGAAGAGATGAACAAAACGGAAATCGACCTGGTGAATAAACGCCTGAGCGGAGAACTATTAAAGCGCCAGCAACAGATATTAACCAGAATGCTTGAATTTGAAAAAGCAGAAAGACAACAGGATCAGGATCAAAAAAGGAAAGCGGAAATAGCCAAAAATACGCCAACCCCCATGCCTCCAGCTTTAGAAGAATATATTCGCCAGAGAAAAGCCGAAATACAAAGCTATCAAACGGTTTCCCCAACCTTGAAACCCTACTATAAAAACCTGGTTGAAAATTATCTAAAGTCCTATAAATCAAAAAATTAAATTAGATTTGTCAAAAAAGTATATCTGAAAATTGACTTTCTCGTATTTCAGATATACTTTTGCAGACATAATCCCATGAACACTACTTTACCTGGTTAGACGATAACACATCGTCTGATTATTTTGGAACCTAATTGTAGTGTATCATGCTTAAACTTCCCTCTAATTTAAGGAGCATCAATGTGCTGGATACTTTAGTACAAGATGTAGTGCACCAATACAAAATAAGCCAAGAAGTTCATGGCAATATGTTGATATCATTGACTGAAGCAGTAACAAACGCTATTTCTCATGGAAATCACTATGATGAAAATAAAGTAGTCAAGATAAAGTGGCAAAAGAAGTCCGATACCATAGCGATTCTGGTTTCAGACCAGGGTTGCGGATTCGACCCTTCCGCTGTACCCGATCCAACCTGCGATGAAAACCTCTGTAAATGCGGCGGCAGAGGTGTATTTTTAATGCAAAGATTATGCGATCAGCTACAATATAAAGATAATGGTCGCACCGTTGAGATGCACTTTAAAATATGAGTGAAGCAAATTTCATCTCTGCATGGGATGACGAAAATGAAACATCGCCCATATCTTTTCATATCGAAGAAGTAAACTTTGAACTCCATGACGCCCATAGTATTGAGTTATGGATTAAATCAGTCATACAGTCTTATTCCTGTAAATTAAATGTTGTTAATATTATTTTTTGCAGTGATCATTATCTGCATCAGTTAAATGTCAGTTATTTAAATCATGACACCTTAACAGATATTATTACCTTTCCTTATGCATCTCCACCTCAAATTGAAGGAGACATATACATCAGCATAGAGCGGGTGCAAGATAATGCGCTAATTTACAAGGTGAGTTTTGAAGAAGAACTCTTGCGTGTCATCATACATGGTATATTACATCTATGTGGATTTACCGATAAAACTAAAGCTGAAAAAGAGGCAATGCACCAAAAGGAAAATGAAGCATTAAAGCAATTTGTATCTCTTTAAATACCTGTGAAATCCCTGTAAATCTGAACCGAAAAGCAGCGAAACAAACTGACCTTTCGTTAAACAGAATATAAAAAGGGAAATTTAAATTCGAAACGGTTAATATTTTATAAGAAGATAATAAAATATAGATTAATTATCTATTTTTGACCGCAAAAAGAAATTTCAATGTTTAAACAACTGCATCGCAAAACAGTTCTTTACAAAGAAAAATCTAATTGCAGCGTAAACTTTAAACTATTTATTAAGACTAAACATTTATTAAGCATTTTTTTAAACCAGATTTTATGAGACAACGATTTCTGAAACATGTTTTCTCGGTTTTGTGTCTTACGGTATTAGCGATTGGAATGGCTAGTGCACAGGGAACCAAAATCAGTGGAAAGGTGATTGATGCAGGAAATGGAGAGGGACTCATCGGCGTGAATGTCGTTGAAGTTGGTACCTCCAATGGAACTGTTACAGACTTAGACGGTAGTTACACAATTACCGTTGGAGCCAATGCGACACTTTCCTTTTCTTTTACAGGTTATGCTACTCAGAATGTAGCGGTGGGTAACAGTACTACTATTAATGTAAGCCTGGCTTTTGAACAACAAGCCCTGAGTGAAGTAGTGGTAGTTGGTTATGGTACTCAAAAGAAAAAGGAGATTACCAGTGCGGTAACCAGCTTGAAAGCGGAAGATTTCAACAGAGGTACCGTCAATGATCCGGCACAGTTACTTCAGGGTAAAGTGGCAGGTTTGAGTGTGGTACGCCCTGGTGGTGACCCAAATGGAGGTTTCCAGATACGTTTGAGAGGTGTATCTACCGTTGGTGCAAACGCAGAGCCACTGGTAGTTATTGACGGGGTGATTGGTGGTTCATTAAGCACTGTTGACCCTAATGACATTGCATCTATCGATGTATTGAAAGACGGTTCTGCAGCAGCTATTTATGGTACTCGTGGTTCCAGTGGTGTAATTCTTATCACTACAAAGACTGGAAAATCAGGCAGAGTTTCTGCTGATTATAATGGTTCTGTAGCTATGGAAAGTCTGGCAAGAAGAATTCCTGTGATGACTGCAGATGAGTTCCGTAAAGTACCTGGTGCACCTAACTTAGGTGCTTCAACTGACTGGCTTGACTTAGTGACCAACACCAGCTATTCTCAGGTTCATAACCTTTCTTTAGGTGGTGGCGTGAATAACACTACTTTCCGTACTTCTTTGAATTTACGTGACGCGAATGGTATTGGTATTAATTCAGGGTTCAATCAATTAAATGGTAGAATAAACCTTACTCAACTTGCCTTTAATGATAAGGCAACCTTCACTGTGAATGTTTCTTCTACAACCAGAGAAGCAACTTATGGTGACGCTAACTCATTCAGATATGCAGTGATTGCCAATCCGACAATGCCTGTTTATGACAACACCACTACTTCAGCAACAGCTGGTGGAAGATTTGGCGGATATGCTCAACGTGATATTTTTGATTTCTTCAACCCTTTAGCGATTGCAGAACAAAACATTCATGATGGTAAAGATACCCGTTTACTTACCAGTATTCGTGGTGATTATAGCCTTAGTGATGACTTACGCGTTGGTGTTTTCTACTCAAGCCAGTGGGAATCTGATTTCAGAGCTGATTACTCACCAAAGAACTCAAAATTTGGTGGAGGATTTGGTAGAAAAGGTTTAGCTACAAAGCAGACAAACGAGCGTTATAATGAGTTATTGGAAGCAACTGTAAATTATAATAAATCAATTGGTGCTTCTTCTAACCTTACTTTACTTGGTGGTTACTCATACCAGGATTTCGTATTTGAAGGCAGTTATATGCAGGGAGGTAATTTCTTGACAGATGCCTTCACCTATAATAACATGGGCGCTGCGCTTGATTTTGCAAATGGTCTGGGTTCTGTTGGCAGTTACAAAAATTCAAACAGATTAGTTGCGTTCTTTGGTCGTGCAAATATTAATGTAGATGGCACTTATTACTTGTCTGCAAGTGCACGTTACGAAGGATCTTCACGTTTTGGAGCAAACAACAAATGGGGTCTTTTCCCAGCGGTAAGTGCAGGTGTAACTTTATCAAACTTGTTTGAACTACCTGGTGTAAACAGTTTAAAACTACGTGGTAGCTGGGGTATTACAGGTAACCAGCCAAATAGTTCTTATGCTTCTCTTCAAAGATTTGGCCGTCAGGGCAATTTCTTTATAGACGGAGCTTATGTTCCTACTTACGGTCCTGTTTCCAATGCAAATCCTGATCTTGCCTGGGAAACTAAAAATGAAATTGACTTCGGTCTTGATTTTGCCATGTTAGACAATCGTTTGACAGGTACTATCGATTATTACTCAAGAACGACCAAAGATTTAATTCTATTGGTTGATGTACCGGTTCCACCAAACCTCTTTGGTCAGACACTGGTAAATATTGGTGAATTATCCAATTCAGGATTAGAAGCCGCTTTGAATTACAATGTTGTTAGTAAAGAAAAATTCAGCTGGACTGCAGGTATCAACCTGGCTACCTTCAAAACTACGGTGGAAAGTTTGACCTCAGGTGATTTAAGTTTTGGTAATGGAGGTGTACTTTTCCGTGCCGGAATGGGTTCACCTGGTCAGAATAATACAAACCTGATTCGTGTAAAAGAAGGAGAAGAGTTAGGTCAATTATGGGGTCCTGTTCAGATTGGTGTAAATGCAAACGGAACACCTCAATTTAAAGATTTAAACGGCGATGGTAAATTCTGTGATTGCGACGATGACAGAACCGTAGTAGGACAAGGATTACCTACTTTAACAGCAGGTATCAATAACTCCTTCACTTTTGGAAACTGGGATGTTAACCTATTCTTCAGAGGCGCATTTGGACATGAATTATGGAATAGCTACCGTGGTTTCTATGAAAATTTAGAAACAACTACCGTTAATAATTATAATATTGTTAACACTAAGTATTTAGACCAGAAAGTTACTAAAGCTCAGGTTAACAGCACGCATGTAGAAAAAGGTGATTTCTTAAAATTGGATAATGCCACTATCGGTTATAAAATGAATGTTAAGGCAGGATCAGGAATCAGAAGCTTACGTTTCTATTTGTCTGCTCAAAATCCATTCATTATTACTGGTTACACCGGTATTGATCCAGAAGTAAGATATACAGATTCTGAAAATGGTGACCCATTATCACCAGGTATTGAAAGGAGATCAACCTACTTCACTACTCGTATTTTCACATTAGGTGCCAACTTAGGTTTCTAAAAATCAAAAAAATCAAACAATGCAAAATTTATTTTTTAAACGCATTTTATTGGTTGGATTTGTGTTGACACTATCTATCCAATCATGTACAAACCTGGAAGAGGAATTGTACAGCGATATTACTGCGGATAATTTCTTTAAAACAGATGAAGAGTTCATTGCTGCCCTGGGACAAGCTTATGCTTCGTTTGGAGGTTTAGGTAATCATGGTAACTTATGGTCAATGAATGAGATTTCTTCCGACGAATTAGTTATTACAACAAAAGGTGGTGACTGGTATGACGGTGGTATTCTTATTAACCTGCACCAGCATAACTTTACATCGGATAATGATTTCTTCAATAATACCTGGGGCTTTCTGTATGGTGGTATCAATACCGCAAACCGTCTGATTTTCTCTTTTGAGAAATTAGGTACGCCAGAATCAAAAGTCTTTATTGCTGAATTACGTGCTGTGCGTGCTTTATGGTACTACTGGGCTATGGATGCATTTGGTAATGTTCCATTAGTAGTAGATTTTACAGCTAAAGAAGCGCCTGCAAATGCTACACGTGCAGAAGTTTATAACTTTATCCTCTCTGAATTGAATGCAGTTATCCCTGTACTTCCGACTTCAAAAGACTCGAAGACTTATGGTCGTATGACTAAATGGGCTGCCTTAGCTATTCGTTCTAAATTATACTTGAACTCACAAGTTTATATCAATCAGGCAAAATGGGCTGAAGCTGCTGCTGATGCTCAGGAAATCATAGACAAAGGTCCATTTAGCCTTCAATCTGTTTATGCTGAAAACTTCTCTATCCGTAATGCTGGGTCTTCAGAAAATATCATGGTTTATGCCTATGATAAAGTGTTTGCTGGTGGATTTAACTGGCCAATGATGACGCTTCACTATGCCAGCCAGGGTGTTTACAGTCTAACTGACCAACCATGGAATGGCTACTCTGTAGTAGAAGAATTTTACAATTCTTACATAGATCCTGCTAAAAACCCTGGTCCTCAGGGCAATGTCTGGAAAGGCCTGGCAACTGCACCATCAACAGGTACTGTGGACAAGCGTTTATCGAATTTTGTAGTTGGTCCTCAGTTTAAACCTGATGGAACCCGTGCCGTTGACCCTGGTGTTGATGCAGGTGACCCGGATGGCGCTCCTTTGAATTTTACACCACAAATGAACCAGATTTTCCCAAATGCATGGAGACAAGGTGGCGCACGTATCGGAAAATATGAATACGAAATTGGTGGTACCCCCAATATGAGTAACGACTTCGTTATCTTCCGTTTAGGTGATATCATCCTTACACTGGCTGAAGCTGAATTCAGAAGAGGTAATACAGCAAAAGCGCTCGTACTTGTAAATCAAATACGTAAGCGTGCTGGTGTAGATGCCTTCTCATCATTAACGTTAGATCAAATCTATGAGGAAAGAGGACGTGAAATGTTTGCAGAAATGACTCGTCGTCAAGACCAGATTCGTTTTGGTAAATGGTCGGCTGCATGGTGGGAAAAACCATCCACAGCTGCTAAATCACATCAGATAATTTTCCCGATTCCAAAGCCTCAGTTGAACTCAAATGCTAAATTGAAGCAGAATCCTGGGTATTAATATTCCTTTGATTTTTTAAAAAGAAACTCTCGAAGAATTCCTCCGGGAGTTTCTTTTTTTCATTCATTTACTATATGAATACACACTTTGGAAAATTAATAAAGCACTATCCTCTTTTTATGTTGCTGCTTTTAGCAGGATTTGCATGCACAAACACAAAAAAAGCAGAATCAAATAAGTTATTTCTTTTGCATGAGGCAAAAGATACGGGAATCGATTTTATAAATGAACTTAGTTATTCTGAAAAACTTAATCCTTATACTTTTCGTAATTTTTACAATGGTGGTGGCGTTGGTTTGGGTGATTTTGATAAAGATGGCCTGCTTGATATTTTTTTTTCAGGTAATCTGGTGGCCAATAAACTTTATCTGAATAAAGGTGATTTTAAATTTAAAGATGTCTCTGTACAGGCGGGTATTGGAAGTAAGGGGGTTTGGACTACAGGGGTAAGTATAGTTGATATCAATGCAGATGGCTGGCTGGATATTTATATTTGTAAATCCGGGCCTCCGGGAGGTGTCAACAGACACAATGAGCTTTTTATCAATGATGGAAACGGGGTTGGTGAAATTCCTACCTTCACAGAAATGGCAAAAGCGTATCAACTTGATGATCAGGGTCTTTCTACACACGCTGCCTTCTTTGACTTTGATAAGGACGGCGATTTAGATCTGTATTTGCTCAATAATAGCTTAAGATCTATAGGTGGTTATGATTTAAGAAAAGACCAAAGAAAAATTCCTGATCCTGAGGGTGGTAATAAATTATATAGAAATGATGGTTCCTTTTTTTCTGATGTAACCCTTCAGTCAGGCATATATTCAAGTGCCATTGGATTTGGCTTAGGTGTTACAATTGGTGACATAAATAAGGATGGATGGCAGGATATTTATGTATCCAATGACTTTTTTGAGAAAGACTATATCTATATCAACAATAAAAATGGAACTTTCTCAGAAAAAATGGAAGCCTACCTAAAGGAAATAAGTATGGGTTCCATGGGTGCTGACCTGGCTGATATCAATAATGATGCGCTACCTGAAATTTTTGTTACTGAAATGTTGCCTGAAACTGATGATCGACTAAAGACGACAGCTCAATTTGAAAAATGGGATAAATATCAGACAAATCTTTCACAGGGATATTATCATCAATTCAGCAGAAATACCTTACAATTAAACAATGGACCCAATTCAAATGGAGCCATTTCCTTTTCTGAAATAGCCCGGTTCTCAGGTGTCCATGCTTCTGACTGGAGTTGGGGTGCGCTCATTTTTGACATGGATCAGGATGGTTTAAAAGATATTTTTGTCGCCAATGGCATTTATAAAGATCTTTTGGACCAGGATTATATCAATTTCATGGGTAATCCTGATCTTGTAAGGCAGCTTATCATGCAAAAAAAGCAAGTTATAAAACAACTTATTGATTCCATACCTTCTAATAAAGTATCTAATTTTTCTTTTAGAAATGAAGGCGCATTTAAATTTCAAAATAAATCGGCCGATTGGGGACTGAACCAACCATCTCATTCAAACGGCTCGGCCTATGGTGATTTAGATAACGACGGCGACCTGGATCTCGTTATCAATAATGTCAATATGCCGGCATTTATCTATGAAAATAAAAGCAATCTGATTTTCAAAAATCATCATTTCCTGAGTTTGGATCTGGTTGGTGAGGGCAATAATACTTTTGCTCTTGGAAGCAAGGTTAGTATTTTTGTAAAAAATAAAATCTATTACCAGGAACTGGCTCCAATGCGGGGTTTCATGTCCTCTGTAGATTACAGACTTAACTTTGGTCTGGGTTTAGACTCTATTATTGATTCACTCATTGTAGAATGGCCAAATCAAACCCTTACAAAAATATATCAGCTGAAGGCAGATAACATTATGGCCTTATTCCAACAAAATGCGACACACCCTAATACCAGGGATATTTATACATCTGCCCATTTAATTAATCCTTTGTTTAAACCAGAACCTTTACCCGGAGGTTTTAAATTTAAACATTTGGAAAGCAATTATGTCGATTTTGACAAAGAAAGACTTCGATACATTATGATTTCCAATGAAGGCCCCTGCACCTGTTCGGGAGATTTCAACAAGGATGGATTAGATGATTTTTATATTGGTGGCGCACAAGGTCAGGCCGGCAGGTTATGGATTCAACATACTTCAGGACATTTTAAAACCCTGGGGAATGCCGTCTTTGATGAAGATGCTGCCTCAGAAGACACGGGGTGTTTATTTTTTGATGCAAATCAGGATGGTTTTCCAGAGCTTTATGTATCCAGCGGGAGTAATGAAGTAAATAATAGTTCCCTAACTTTAATGGATCGGTTATATTTTAACGAAAAGGGAAATTCACTGGTGAAAAGTCAGCAAATTTTACCAAGTCCTGCTAATCTGGAAAGTACCGCTGCTGTAAAATCAGCTGATTTTGACAAAGATGGAGATTTGGATTTATTTGTTGGGGGAAGAGTTTCACCAAATTTTTATGGCCAACCCGTAAATAGTTACCTGCTTCAAAATGACGGAAAAGGTAATTTCAAAGATGTTACATCCCTTTTTATTCCCGCTTTGAAAAATATAGGTATGGTTACAGATGCTGCCTGGACCGATTTTAATAAAGACGGACAAATCGATTTGATTATTGCTGGAGAATGGATGCCTGTGCGCTTATTCATCCAGAAGAATGGAAAATTTACTGACCACACAGAGGAAGCAGGGCTACAGTTTACAAATGGCTGGTATCATGCCATTTCACAAGGCGATTTCAATGAAGACGGATATGAGGATATTATCCTGGGCAATCATGGTTTAAATTCAAGATTCAAAGCATCCATATCTGAGCCAATTGAATTATATGTCAACGATTTTGATAATAATGGAACCGTTGAACAAATTTTAACCAGGTATTATCAGGGAAAGGCGTTGCCCCTACATTTAAGAACTGATCTGGTAATGCAGCTCCCCATGTTAAAGAAGAAATATCTCCGTTTTGCCAGCTATAAAAATCAGGGTATCCACGATATTTTCACAAAACAACAAATAGCAACTTCCCTCCAGTTAAAAACATTTAACCTATCGTCATGTATATTGTTAAATAGAGGCGGAAAGAAATTCTTACAACAATCGCTTCCCTCAGAGGCACAATTCAGCCCTGTTTTTGCGCTGCTAATCTCTGATTTTAACAAAGATGGACATTTGGATATTTTAATGGGTGGAAATCAATCGAGAGCTAAACCAGAAACCGGTATCTATCAGGGTAGCTATGGTCTGTTTTTAAAAGGGTTGGGCAATGGTTCATTTCGCGCACAAAAACAAAAAGAATCCGGAATTTGTCTGAATGGTGAAATACGAAGCCTGACATCCATTCGTATAAAGAACAAGCCAAATATTATCGTCGGTAAAAACAATGATTATCCAGTATTTTTAAGTTATTAACTCATGAAAAAGAATTTTTTACTTTACCTTGTTTTTATTTCTCTATGCTCAACCAATTGTTCAAAAGAACCCTCGAAGGAGAAAGATGGTATAAAAAACCCGGATTATCTTTTCCTGGATGTTTTTTTTGGTATGACCAGGAAAGAATTTTATGATTATTGCTGGGACATGAACAAGCAGAAAATATTCACCCATGGAACTGGAAATACCAGCGTTCAGTATCGCCTGGATAATGAATTAAAGGAGCCTGTTTTTATGCGCTTTTATCCTTCATTTCATGAAGATAAAATTTATGAGATGCCCGTTACTTTTACTTATGATAAATGGGCGCCATGGAATAAACAATATTGGTCCGATAAATTACTGGAAGATTTGCTCGTTGTATTTAAAAAATGGTATGGTGAAGACTTTCAACTGATAAACCATCCTACGCAAGGTAAGATTTACGCTAAAATGGATAAATACAGAAGAATTAATCTGTTTATCCGCGATGACCAGTATGTTCAGGCAGTGTTTACCGATATGAGGAAATTGAAAGAAGTTGAAAAGAAAGCATTGGAAGAAGAAAAAAAATAGTCTTTTCAACGAAGAATCTTATGATGAAAAATTTTCTCATTCAGACTTTATTCTTAATTACCGTCCTTTTAGCAGCAGCTGGATGTAGTACATCGGAAAAAAATAAGTCTATTCCCCTTTTCAAAGAAATAAAAGCAACTGAAAGTGGCATTTCTTTTGAAAACAAACTCCGTTTTGATGCTGCCTTTAATATTTATACCTATAGAAATTATTACAATGGGGGTGGTGTCGGACTTGGTGATGTAAATAATGATGGCCTTATTGATATTTACCTGACAGCAAATATGCTTCCCAATAAATTATTTCTGAATAAGGGTAACTTTAAATTTGAAGATATTACGGACATTGCCAAAGTGGCAGGTACAAAAGCATGGTCAACAGGGGTTAGTCTGGCTGATGTCAATGGGGATGGTTTACTGGACATTTATGTTTGTAATTCGGGAGATATAAAAGGGGATAACAAACAAAATGAACTATTTATTAATAAAGGCAATAATGCCAGCGGGATTCCTCAATTTTCTGAAGAAGCTGAAAAGTATGGTTTAGCCGATAAAGGTTTTTCAACACACGCCGCTTTTTTTGATTATGACAAAGATGGGGATCTTGATATGTATTTACTTAATAACTCCTATCAAGCTATTGGAAGTTTTAATTTAAGGAAAAATGAAAGGCCCAACCGGGATCCGGTTGGGGGTGATAAACTTTTTAGAAATGACGAGAATCATTTTACAGATGTAAGTGAGGAAGCTGGAATTTATGGCAGTATCATCGGATTTGGCCTGGGTGTAACCGTTGGAGATACCGATAAGGACGGCTGGCTGGATATTTATGTTTCCAATGATTTCTTCGAACGGGATTATTTATATCATAATAACGGAGATGGAACCTTCACAGAGGAACTGGAAAATGGTATGCGCTCCATAAGTGCTGCATCCATGGGTGCTGATATGGCTGATATCAATAATGACGCTTATCCCGACATTTTTGTAACAGATATGTTACCCCGCGATGAAGCCAGATTAAAAACGGTCACCACTTTTGATAATTGGGATCGTTATCAGTTAAACGTACAAAATGGGTACTGGCATCAATTTACCCGCAATATGCTTCAATTAAATAATGGTGATAATACCTTTAGTGAAATAGGCCGGTTGACTGATGTGGCAGCTACAGACTGGAGCTGGGGTGCACTTATATTTGATTTTCAAAATGATGGGCGCAAAGATATTTTTGTTGCCAATGGTATTTATCAGGATTTAACCGATCAGGATTTCTTGAAATTTGTTACGGAGGAAAATACAGTTCAACAAATTATGTCCAATAAAGGAGAGGCTTATAAAAAATTAGTTGAATTAATTCCCTCAAACCCTATTCCCAATCATGCCTTTACCAATCTTGGCAATTTTTCATTTAAAGATAATGCCGCCGAATTAGGCCTGGGAAATCCAGGATTCTCTAATGGCTCTGCTTATGGAGACCTCGATAATGATGGAGATCTTGATTTAGTTGTGAACAATGTAAATATGCCCTTTTCGTTATTTCAAAATCAAAGCAGACAAATCAACCCTGAAAATAATTATTTGAAATTTGAATTAAAAGGTTCAAAGGGTAATACGAATGCCATAGGCACAAAAATTACGGCTTTTGTAAACGGTGAGAAACTATATCTGGAACATATTCCTATCCGAGGATTTCAATCAACGGTTGACCCAAGACCTAATCTGGGTTTAGGAAAATCAAAACTGGTGGATAGTATTACAGTAGAGTGGCCGGATAATCAAGTGACTATTTTGCGAAATATAAATGCCAATCAAACAATAATACTGAACCATGCACAGGCAAAGCCGTCAACAAAGATACCTGATATAAATCAGGAAAAGTTATTTACCGAATTTTTTAATCCTGCCATATTAAATCATCGGCATATAGAAAATCCATTTGTTGATTTTGATAGGGAAAGACTGATATTTCAAATGCTTTCATCAGAAGGTCCTTGTATTTGTAAAGGAGATATTAATGGAGACCAAAGAGAAGACCTTTACCTGGGAGGATCGTCCGGTACTCCTGGTTCCTTATACTTCCAGCAACCAGACGGACGGTTTTTATTGGTTCAAAAACCTCTCTTTGAGGTCGATAAAGATGCTGAAGATACTGATTGTGCTATCTTTGATGCTAATGGAGACGGAAAAAATGATCTGTATGTTGCCAGTGGAAGTAACGAAGTTTCCAATAGCTCCTCTACCCTGGCTGATCGTCTTTATTTTAATACCTCAAATGGTTCACTGGTAAAATCAGACCAGATTTTACCAGCAAATCAGTTTGAAAGTACTTCATCTGTAAAACCCGCCGATTATGATCTCGATGGCGATATGGATTTATTTGTCGGGATTCGTTCCATACCTTTTTACTATGGACTTCCAGCCAGCGGATTCCTGTTACAGAATGACGGGAAAGGTTATTTCAAGGATGTTACACCTCAACTTATTCCAGCACTGAAAAATATAGGTATGATAACCGATGCCGCCTGGTTTGATTATGACAAAGATAAGGATCTTGATTTACTTGTTGTCGGAGAATATATGTCTATCCGTCTTTTCCAGAATTCAAATGGCAGGTTCACCGAATTTTCAAAAAATGTAGGTTTTGAGAATACAAACGGCTGGTGGAATACAACCGCAATAGCTGATCTTAATGAAGATGGCTATCCTGATATAGTAGTTGGAAACCATGGATTAAACTCAAGATTCCACGCTTCCCTGAAACAACCTATTGATCTGTTTATCCATGATTTTGATCAAAATGGAACTATTGAACAAATTTTATGTCAATATAATGGTGAGAAATCCTATCCTCTGATTTTACGCCATGACCTGGTCCTTCAGATGCCCTTTTTGAAAAAGAAATATTTAAAATATAATAGCTACAAGAACCAGCAAATCAATGATATTTTTGAACAGCCATTGCTCAAGTCTGCCTTAAAGCTGCAGGCTTATATGCTTGAAACAGCTGTTTATTTAAATACCGGAAAAGGACAATTCACAAAATCGACAATACCCGTCGAAGCTCAATTTTCTCCTGTTTATGCCATTTCTATAAACGATTTTGATGATGACGGGCATCAGGATATTTTATTGGGGGGAAATTTATATCAGACCAAACCAGAAGTTGGTCGGTATGATGCCAGTTATGGATTGTTCCTCAAAGGGGACGGCTCCGGACATTTTAAAGCCTTATCAGCAAAAGATTCCGGATTTAGGTTAAAAGGGCAAACCAGAGGGTTTTCAATCGTTTCTGTTAAGGATAAATCCATTTTAGTCGCTGCAAATAATAATGATCAGGCGCAAACTTTTATTATTAAAGAGAAGAAAGACTAATTTTGCAGAAGTATAAAGCGGTTTTAATGAAACAGACCAGACGGTATATTATCGTATTATACAGTATCTTGTCCTTGTTGACTAGCACGTGTAGTCAGCACGCAACAATAGAATCTACTTTATTTAAATCCGTACCTTCTTCTACTACCAATATTACTTTTTCAAATCATCTGGTCGAAACGGAAGATTTTAATATTATTGATTACCTATATTTTTACAATGGAGGAGGCGTCGCTTTAGGCGATATCAATAACGATGGTTTATTAGATATATATATAACAGGTAATCAAACAAATAATAAATTATACCTAAATAAAGGAAACTGGGAATTTGAAGACATCACCCAGAAGGCTGGCGTTGAATCAAGAGGTGCCTGGAAAACAGGTGTTACCATGGTTGATATAAACGGAGATGGTCTCCTGGATATTTATCAGTGCCGTTTGGGAAATTATAAAGGAATAAAAGGTTCCAACGAATTATTCATCAATCAGGGGAATCTGACCTTTACAGAAGAGGCTGAACTTTATGGTTTAAATTTTAGTGGTTTCAGCACCCAAAGTGCCTTTCTGGATTTTGACCTCGATGGTGATCTTGATATGTACCTGCTTAATCATTCCGTACATACAGAACACAGGCTAAATAATGCTTCCAACAGACATTTTGATGATGCATTGGCTGGAGACAGGTTTTTTGAAAATGTGGATAATAAATTTTATTCCATTACCAAAGCAGCAGGAATTTATAGCAGTCGGTTAGGATATGGATTAGGCGTAGGCGTAAGTGATCTGAATAATGATGGCTGGCCCGATCTCTATGTTACGAATGATTTCAGTGAAAATGATTACCTGTACCTTAATAATAAAAATAAAGGTTTCACCGAAGTCATATCACAATCAATACAACACAGCTCCAGATTCTCAATGGGTAATGATCTGGCAGATTATAACAATGACGGTTACATAGATATCGTTTCCCTGGATATGCTGCCGGAAGATGAAATTGTCCTTAAAAAATCAGCAGGAGAGGATACCTATAATACCTACCAATTAAAATTATCATTAGGGTTTGGCCGGCAATTTTCAAAAAATGCCCTCCAACTTAACCAGGGTTTCAATGAGAAAAATATCCCTCAATTTGCCGAAATAGCTCATTTGGCAGGTATTGCAGCCACTGACTGGAGTTGGGCTTCCCTGTTTGCAGATTTTGATAATGATGGCTGGAAAGATCTATTTATCAGCAACGGCATTCAAAGAAGGCCAAATGATATGGATTACATCAATTTCCTTTCCAGTGAAGAAATGATGAACAATCCCGACCTAAGTGATAAAAAGCTATATGGTAAAATGCCTGAAGGGAAAACTACCAATTACTTTTTTAAAAACAACAAAGATTTAACTTTTAAAAATGTATCCAAAAGCTGGGGCATCCATACAAAAACAATTTCAAATGGAACTGCTTATGGTGACCTGGATAACGACGGTGATTTAGATCTCATAATCAATAACATAAATCAGGAAGCTACTTTATTAAATAATCAGACCAGAAAGCCTGAAATACCCTATGAACATTCCTTTATTAAAT
>Ga0255182_1000176_pt1 | contig 53664 bp, 40 predicted proteins | sample Atl_UVDOM_RepA_8_FD_188420 | JGI IMG/M metagenome (GOLD analysis project Ga0255182, IMG submission 188420) | Freshwater microbial communities from Altamaha River, Georgia, United States - Atl_UVDOM_RepA_8d | ecosystem: Environmental > Aquatic > Freshwater > River | place: USA: Georgia...
ACAAGTTCGACCCCGTCACCGCCCGCGACTACTACGCGCTGCAGGCTTTCTTCGCCGGTGTCGAATATGGGGAGCGGCCGCTCGAGACGCCCGCGGCGATCGCCGAGCGGAAGGAGCTCGCCGCGGCGCGCAAACGGATCGTCGAGATCGACCGCGAGCTGCCGCGGTATCAGCCGCTGGCCCGTTCCGGCCACAGCCGGCCGGCCCTGACCGCGAGCCTCAACACCGACCGGATCGCTCCGATCCCGGCACGGCGGCTGCGATTCACGATCCTCGACACCAACGCCTACGAGCCGTGCATCGACGAACTGGAGGTCTTCGACGCCGCGGGCCGCAACGTGGCGCTCGCGTCCGCCGGCACGAAGCCGACCTCTTCCGGGAACCTCGTCACCGCGGGCGTGCACGAGCTCGAGCATGTCAACGACGGGCAGTACGGCAACGGCCGCAGCTGGATGGCGGCCGCGCGGAACGACGCCTGGGTGATGCTCGAGTTTGCGGAGCCCGTCACGATCGGGCAGATCGCCTGGAGCCGCGATCGCACGGGCACCTTCAAGGATCGCATGCCGACCTCCTATCGGATCGAGGTGGCGGCGGGCACGGGCGACGACGACGCCTGGGTGCTGGTGGCCGACTCCACCGACCGGCTGCCGGTCGGCACGAAACAAGACGGCCAGCTCGATGGCCTTTCGCCCGAGGAGCGGGAGGTGGTCACGGCGCTGAGAACAGAGCGCACCACGCTCCAGAATCGCGCGAACGCCTTGACGCGCTCGTCGCAGGTCTTTGCGGGGCGATTCCGGGAGCCGCACCCCGTTCATCTGCTCCATCGCGGCGACGCCGAACAGCGGAAGGAGGAACTCGCGCCCGAGTCACCCGCCGTGTTCGCCGGTGTCGTGCCGCCGGTGACCCTGGCGAAGGACGCTCCCGACGCGGACCGCCGGCACACCCTGGCGGCCTGGCTCACGGCGCCGGAGCATCCGCTGCCGGCCCGTGTCATGGTCAACCGGATCTGGCAGTGGCACTTCGGTGTCGGGCTCGTCGACACTCCGAACGACTTCGGCCGCAACGGGTCGAAGCCCACGCATCCGGAGCTGCTCGACTGGCTCGCCGCCGAGTTCGTGAGGAGCGGCTGGTCGATCAAGCACCTGCACCGGCTGATCATGGGATCGGCCACCTACCGGCAGGCGAGTGGCGGGCATCCGGCGGGGCTCGCCCGGGATGCCGACAGCCGGCTGCTCTGGCGGTTTCCGCCGCGGCGGCTCGAAGCGGAGACGATCCGCGACGCGATGCTGGCCGTAAGCGGCCGGCTGAATCTCGAGATGGGCGGGCGGGGCTTCGATCTCTTCAAGTCTCGTGGCGGCCTGTCGGGCTTCCCGCCGATCGAGTCGTTCGACGCCGCCGGTCGGCGGCGGATGATCTACGCCCACAAGGTGCGGATGGAGCGGGACGACGTGTTCGGGGCGTTCGACTGCCCCGATGCCGGCCAGTCGATGGCCCGGCGCCGGCAGTCGACGACGCCGATCCAGGCGTTGAACCTCTTCAACAGCCCGTTCACCGTCGATGAGGCCCAGGCCTTCGCCGCCCGCATCGAGGCGGATCTGGCCCAGGAGCCCGGCTCCACTGCCGCCGACGATCCCGTGCGCCGCCAGGTCGGCCGGGCGTTCGAGCTGGCGTTCACACGGACGCCCGACGCGGTCGAGACGGCCGCCGCCGAGGCGGTCGTGCGGGAGCACGGCCTGCCCGCGCTGTGCCGCGTGATCTTCAACATGAACGAGTTTGTGTTCATTCCCTGATATTCGATTCGAACTCGAGTCCTAGACGGCCCCTGCCCTCGGGGAACATCGCCATGACATCTCCCGAAAGCCTCTCCGCGAGCGGCCGACGCTTCCTCGATCGCCGCAGCTTTCTCGGCGACTCGGCCTCGGCTCTGGGCTCGATCGCGCTGTCGAGTCTGCTTGCCGGCGAGCGATGCCTGGCTGCGGCCGACCCGATCCGCCCGACGATCGACCCGGCGCATCCCTACGCGCCGCGTCCGCCCCACTTCGCGCCGAAGGCGAAGAACGTGCTCGTGATCTTCTGCGCCGGGGCCGTGAGCCAGCTCGAGACATGGGACTGGAAGCCGGAGCTCGTGAAGTGGGACGACAAGCCGCTGCCCGGTGGGCCGGCCGTGACCTTTCAGGGGCCTGCCGGCAACCTCGCCCGGCCGCAGTATGCGTTCAAGCCGCGCGGCCAGACCGGCAAGATGGTGTCGGAGATGATTCCGCACCTCGCGGAGCTGACCGACGACATCGCCTTCGTCCATTCCCTGACGAGCAAGACCAACACCCACGGCCCCGCGGAAAACTTCCTCTCGACCGGCTCGATCTTCGACGGCTTCCCGAGCATGGGTGCGTGGGTGACCTACGCCCTCGGGAGCGAGAACCAGGATCTTCCCGCGTTCGTCTCGATTCTCGACCCGCGGGGCATTCCCCAGGCCAGCGGCAACAACTGGAACCCCGGCTTCCTGCCGGCGGAGTTCCAGGGGACGACGCTCTCCGCGAAGGATCCGGTGCGGCATCTGCGGGCGGCGGGGGGCGTCGGTCCGGCCGCCGACCGCGCCGCCCGCGACCTGCTCACGCGGATGAACGAGCACCACCTCGCCCGGCATCCGGAAGACAACGCGCTCGCCGCCCGGATCGCCAGCTACGAACTGGCCGCCCGGATGCAGCTCTCGATGCCGGCGCTCAACGACCTCTCCACCGAGTCGGCGGCCACGATGAAAGCCTACGGTGCCGACGACGAATCGAATCCCACCAAGGCGGCATTCGCCCGCAACTGCATCCTGGCCCGGCGGCTGATCGAGAAGGGCGTGCGGTTCGTGCAGCTCTTCAACGGCGCCTATGCCAGCGCCGGCGCGCTCAACTGGGACGGCCACACGAAGCTCAAGGAGCAGTACGACGTCCACGCCGCGATCCTCGACCAGCCGGCGGCGGCGCTGATCAGGGATCTCAAGCAGCGGGGGCTGCTCGCCGACACGCTCGTCGTCTGGTGCACGGAGTTCGGCCGGATGCCCTTTTTCCAGAAAGGCGCCAAGGGCCGCGATCACAACCCCGACGGCTTCACCTGCTGGATGACCGGGGCGGGCGTGATGCCGGGCGTGAGCCACGGGGCCACCGACGACCTTGGCGTGAAGGCGGTGGAGAACAAGCTCTCACTCTACGACTTCAACGCCACGATCCTCCATCTGCTGGGCCTCGACCACACGCGGCTGTCGTTCCGCCACAACGGCTTCGAACGCCGGCTCACCGACGTCCACGGCCACGTCATCCGGGAGATCCTCGGCTGACCTGCCGGCGGAAGTGCGGCCGGTCGCCGCCGGGCAGGCGGCGGCCGACGCCATGCGGTACATTCTCGGCGGACCGGGGCGCGGCGGGACGCGGCGCCCGAATCTTTCCCGGGGAGTTGCTTTATGCTTGGCACGCCGTTCACTCGATGCCGCCGTGGATTCGCGGGCTGCGTCGCACTCATGGCCTCCGCCTTCGTGGCGGCGTCGGCGGCCGCCGCGGAGCGGCGGCCGAACGTGCTCTTCATCGCCGTCGACGATCTGCGGCCGGAGGCGACCGCCTCGGGCAGCGACCTGATCAAGACGCCGAACATCGACCGCATCGCGGCCAGGGGCACGACGTTCGACCGGGCCTATTGCCAGCAGGCCGTCTGCAGCCCGTCGCGAAGCTCCGTGATGACCGGGAGGCGGCCGGACGCGACCCGCGTCTGGGATCTCGACACGCACTTCCGCACCGCTCTTCCCGATGCGGTGACCATCGGGCAGCACTTCAAGGCCCAGGGCTATTTCGTGCAGGGCATGGGCAAGATCTTCCACGGCGGCTTCGACGATCCGCCGACGTGGTCGACGAAGTGGCAGACGCCGAAGGCCGCGCAGTATGCGACGCCCGAGGCCCTCGCCCTGCTCGCCGACCCGGGCAACAAGGATCGTAAAGGGCGGTCGCGCGGCCCGGCCGTCGAGGCGGCCGACGTCCCGGACGACACCTATGTCGACGGCAAGGTCGCCCGGCTCGCGGCGGCCACGCTCGCCGAGTTGAAGCGGCGCGGCGAGCCGTTCTTTCTCGCCGTCGGCATGGCCAAGCCGCATCTCCCGTTCGTCGCGCCGAAGCGGTATTGGGATCTCTACGACCCGGCCGCCATCTATGTGCCGGCCTGCCAGGATCTCCCCCGAGGCGCTCCCGACTTCGCCGGCCACACGAGCGGCGAGCTGCGGAGCTATGCGGGCGTGCCGAAGCAGGGACCGATTCCCGAGGATCTCGCGCGACGGCTGCGGCACGGCTACTACGCCGCCACGAGCTACATGGACGCCCAGGTCGGCGTCGTGCTCGACGCGCTGGAGCGCGAGGGGCTCGCGGACGACACCGTCGTCGTGCTCTGGGGCGACCATGGCTGGCAGCTCGGCGAGCACGGCCTCTGGCACAAGCACACGAACTTCGAACTGGCGGTGCGGTCGCCGCTGGTGATCAGCGTGCCGGGGCAACGGGCGGCCGGGCGGCGGACCATGTCGCTCGCCGAGTTCGTCGACATCTATCCGACGCTCGCCGACGTCTGCGGGCTCCCCGTGCCGGCCGATCTCGACGGTGTGAGCCTGCGGCCGGTCCTCGACGACCCGGCGGCGACCGTCCGGGAGGTGGCGATCAGTCAGTATCCCCGGGGCGGCCGTGAGGCGGGGGGCCGCAACCTCATGGGCTACAGCATCCGCGATGACCGGTGGCGGCTGACGCTGTGGCGCGACCGGGCGGATGGCACGATCGTGGCGCGGGAGCTGTACGACGAGCGCGACGATCCCCATGAGACCGTCAACGTGGCCGATCGGCCCGAGCATGCGGGTGTCGTCGGTCGGCTCGCCGCCCACCTTCCCGCGCCCGTCGCCGGTGCTCCGGCGCGTCGCCGGTAGCTGTCCACGGATCACGCGGCGGCCGTACCTGCTTCGGCAGCCGCGCTCCGCCCAGGTTCGTGCCGGCGGTCAGCCCGCGAACACGCGGAGCCGGTGGCTCGCCAGACCGAGCGACGCGGCGCGGGCCGAGAGCTTGTCGAGGGCCCGGGCACCGATCTGGCCGAGGTCGACCGTCCACTCGTTGACGTAGAGATCGACGTGCTGCATGAGCACGCGATCGTCAAACTCCTGCGCATGGGCCCGCATCGTCGGCAGGGCGGCATCGCGATCGCCAAGGGCCAGCGCGAGCGAGTCGTGGATCACCTGCTGCACCGTCGCGATCGTCGCGGACGGCAGTCTCCGCCTCGCCACGATGCCACCGAGCGGCAACGGGCTGCCGGTCTCCTCCTCCCATCGCGTGCCGAGATCCTCCACGAGCGCGAGGCCGTGCGCCTGCCAGGTGAAGCGGCCTTCGTGAATGCAGACGCCGAAGTCGGCGGTGCCCGCTTCGAGCCGCGGCATGATCTCGGAGAAGACGACGTGCTCGACGCGGGAGCTGCGCGGATGGAACAGGTCGAAGAGGAGGGCTGCCGTGGTGTGGCGGCCGGGGCAGAGCGTGCGCTGGCCCACGTCGGTCGGCCGCGTGCCCGGCTTCGCCGCCAGCAGGAGCGGGCCGACGCCGAATCCGAGGGCCGACCCGCTCGGGAGGACCACCACGTCGTCGGCGGCCAGCAGGGCGGCGTGGAAACTCGCCTTGCAGACGTCGAAGGTGCCGCCGAGCAGCCGCTCGTTGAGCGTCTCGACGTCGAGCAGCTCGACCTGGAAATCGAGCCCGCGCCAATCCACGGCCCGCGTGAGCAGGCCGTGAAACGCGAACGTGTCGTTTGGGCAGGTGGAAATGCCCAGGCGGATGACAGGCTTCATGGGCATTCTCGGAGCAGCGACGCGGCCAATGCGGCGGCCGCGTGGCAGGCGGCAGCCACCTGCCAACGTGACGTGTCGCGGTCGCCGGCCGTGTTCGAGATGCCGCGGACGATGTCGAGCGGCACGCCGGCGAGCCGGCAGGCGGCAGCGACCGCGAAGCCCTCCATGTCCTCCGCCGCCGCGTCGGGGTGCAGCCGAAGCCGCGCCCGCACGTCGTCGTCGCCGGCGGCCGCCGCACAGGCGGTGAGGAGCAGCCCGGCCCGCGCGGTCGCTGCGGCGGACAGCCGGCCGCTCGCGGCGGGGAGGGAGTCGCCGATCCGCGTGCCCGGATCGCACGTGTCACCCGGCCACTGGCTGAAGCCCATCGCGCCGGCGGGCAGAAAGTTCGCGCCGCTGCCGGCGCCGATGCCGTGGCAGGCGACCCGCTCGAACGTGTAGGCCTGGCCGATCGCCAGCCGGTCGGTGACCCGGCCGGCGATGCCGACGAGCACGATGGCCGGTGGCCGCTCTGCGGCGATCAACTGCGCGGTACGGGCGGCCGCCACGATCGGGCCGAAGCCGCAGAGTTCGATCTTGACGGCGCCCCCACGGGCCGCCGCCACCAGCGGCTCGATGTGGCCGCGTTCGACCGCCGTGGGGACGAGAAGCAAAGGCTGGGGCATGGGAGGAGCGAGAAGGGTCCCGACGGGAAGGGAGCGGTCGGCCTCGACATCATAGACATGGACCACGAACGGGCGGCGATGCGCCGGCGCATCGCGCGCTCCGGCGGGAAATACCGGGTTCGACACCGCCCGTGTCAAACGCCGTCACGACCCGCCGGCCGCTCAAGAGACGAGCGGCTCGTAGACCCGGCCCTCGTTGGCGTCGATCCGCTCCGGCCGGCCGCCGTGGAAATAGACGAGCTTCTTGTGGTCGAGGCCGAGGAGCGCGAGGATCGTCGCGTGCAGGTCGTGCACGTGCAGCCGATCCTCGACGGCATGCAGGCCGATCTCGTCGGTGGCGCCGTGCACCGTCCCGCCGCGGATGCCGCCGCCGGCCATCCACATCGTGAAGCCGGTCGGATTGTGGTCGCGGCCGTCCCCCTTCTCGCTCATCGGCGTGCGGCCGAACTCGCCGCCCCAGACCACGAGCGTCTCGTCGAGCAGGCCGCGGCGGCGGAGGTCGGCGAGGAGCGCTGCCACGGGCTGGTCCATCTCCCGGCACATCTTCGCGTGATTGGCCTCGATGCCCTTGTGGGCGTCCCACTTGCTGCCTGCGCCGTGGTAGCACTGCACGAACCGCACGCCCCGTTCGACGAGCCGCCGCGCCAGCAGGCAGGAGCGGCCGAACGCGGCCGTCTCCTTGGCGTCGAGCCCGTAGAGGGCCTTGGTTTCGGCTGTCTCCCCGGCGAGGTCGACGGCCTCCGGGGCATGGGCCTGCATCTGGAAGGCGAGCTCGTAGGAGCGGATGCGGGCTTCGAGTTCGCTGTTTGCCTCGCGGCCGGCGAGGTGCCGGCGATTCCGCCGCTGGACGAAGTCGAGCGACTGTCGTTGCCGGGCCGGGCTCACGTGGGCCGGCGGCGCGAGATTCGGGAAGGGCGGCCCTTCCACCTCGAGCGCCGCACCCTGGAAGACTGCCGGCATGAAGCCGGCACTCCAGTTTCGCGGGCCATTGACGACGACGTCCTCGCGATCCTGCAAGACCACGAAGGCCGGGAGGTTTTCGTTCTCCGTGCCCAGGCCGTAGGTCACCCAGCTGCCCAGCGACGGCCGGCCCGCGAACTGGATGCCGGTGTTCATCTGGCAGACGCCCCCGGAATGGTTGATCCCGTTGGTCCAGCAGGAACGGATCACGGCGAGCGCGTCGGCCTGGGTGGCGATGTGGGGCAGCCAGTCGCTGATCCACAGGCCCCCTGCTCCGTGCTGCCGCCAGCGCCGCTGCGAGGCCAGGATCGGGGAGTCGTATTCCCCCATCGCGGTGATCACGCGGCCGAAGCTGGCCGGAACGGGCCGGCCGGCGAGTCCCTCGAGCGCCGGTTTCGGGTCGAACAGGTCGATGTGGCTGGGGCCGCCTTCCATGAAGAGGAAGATCACGCTCTTCGCCCGCCCGGCGACGTGGGGCGAGCGGGCCTGGAGGGGGCTCGCGGCAGACCGGCCGTCGTCGTCGGCGCCGGCGTCGTGCCCGAGAAGCGCCGCCAGCGCGACGGCTCCAAAGCCGGCCCCGGAGGAGGCGAGCAGGTCACGGCGGGAGAGCGAAGGCATGGGACTGCATCCTGGGGGAGCGGTGCGGGGCGGCGCGGTCAATCGAGATAGAGCAGTTCGTTGGCGTTGAGCAGCGCGTGGACGAGGGCGGCACGGGCGGCGTCGCGGGCCGCAAGCGGCGTGGGGGCGGCGAGTGAGACACGGGCATGGCGGCCGCCGGCGGAAGCATCGCGACCGAGGCGGGAGGGATCGTCGAATCGCCAGTCGAGGACGGGACTACGCGACGCGCCCGCTTCGACCTCGGCGGCCGACAGCCGCGCCGCGTCGATCTGCAGCCGCGCCACGAGGCCGTCCCAGCCGTGGCCGTCGGCCCGCCGACCGAGCTGCAGCGGAGAGCCCTCCTCGCTGAAGCGGTTGACCTCGTGCGGCGCGGCTGCCGTCTCGAGCGGAGCTCCCTTGCGGCTCAAGTCACGGACGAAAAAGTGGATGCCCTGTTCCGAGGGGTCGTCGAGGTCGACGCTCACCGCCACGAAATACGGCTTGTCGAGTTCGAGCCGCAGGTTGGAGGGCACCACCTCGTAGTGGATGTTCTCGGCGTCCTCCGTCTTCCCGACCAGTTGCAGGATCAGATTGCGGGGGCGATAGCGGCTCTTGGCCGACGTTACGCCGAACGACCAGCCCGGCTCCTTGGGGTTGCCCGACCAGGTCGCGGCGATCGTGCGGACCTTGGCGTCTTCGTAGAGCGATCGCAGGACCACGATCGCCCGGACCGTGAAATCGGCGTCCGGAAGGCCGCCCACATCGAGCAGATCGATGGCGAGCCGACCCTCGGGCGACAGCGTCACGGCTTTCCCGACGCGGGCCGGCATGTCGGTGACCGTCGCCGCGATGGCGCGGCTGGTATCGTCGGGCCCGAGTGAGGGATAGGCGTCGAGGAAGGCCGTCGAGTCTGACAGTTCGTCCGCGGCGGCCTCGCGGCCGAACAGCCGCCGGTGCACCGTCGCGATGAAGTCTTCGTCGGACAGGTCGTGGAGGCCGCGGGTGATCGCCCGGGCCTGCTCATGGGCCCACGTGCCGTTCGTCAGGAGAAGCGCCTGCATCGGCGTGGTCGTGCGGTGCCTCTCGCCGGCCGATTGGATGCGATCGGGCAGGTCGAACGCGGCCAGCACGGGATCGGCGCTGTTGCGGCGGACCGGCTTGTAGATCGCCCGCTGCTCCGTGTCGGTCGTGGTGACAGCCCCGGCGGCGGCGAGCACGGCGTCGGTGATCTCCTCGCCGGAGAGCCGGCGATGCTGCATCCGCCAGAGGAGCTTGTTTTCCGGATCCACCGCCGTGATGTGGTCGGTGAGCGGCCGCTCGGACGTCTGTCGGAAGGTGGCGGAGGTGAGGATCAGCCGGTGCAGCTTCTTGAGGCTCCATCCCTCGCGGATGAACCACATGGCCAGCCAGTCGAGCAGCTCGGGGTGGGTGGGGGGCGGGCCGAGATGGCCGAAGTCGCTGGCGGACGCCGCGAGGCCGCGGCCGAAATGCTGCTGCCAGACACGGTTGACGATCACCCGCGCGGTGAGCGGATTCTCCGGGCTCGCGATCCAGCGGGCGAGCGCCGTGCGGCGTCCGGTCGTGCCGAGGGCTGGTGGCGCCGGCTCGATCGTCGCCGGCCGGGCGTCGAGGAGCGTGAGGAAGCCGGGATCGACCGGCGTCTTCGTGCGGTCGTCGGGGATCCGTGTGACGGGCGCCGTCGGCCCCACGTCGGTGGCCGCGAAGGCTTGCGTCGGCAGCGGCTCCGGTTTCAGGCTCTCGTGGGCGGCGAGCAGTTCGAGCAGCCGCGTGCGCTCGGCGGATGCCGCCGGGGCGAGCCACTCCTCGAGCTTGTCGGGGTGCAGCTTGAACTGTCGGGCGGCCAACTCCGCGATCTGGTGCTCGTACGGGGTGCGATCCGCCGGCCGCTTCTCGATCATCGCCCGCACTTCCGGGGGAAACATCGTCGGCCGCTCGCCAGTGGCATGCGCGAGAAGCGCCGGCCGCTCGATCTCGTCGAGCCGGCGGCGGATGGAGGCCGTCGCGCTCTCCCAGGCCCGCTGGCGGGAGGCGTGCTCCGCGCGGGCGGGGAGGTCGGCGATCGGCTGGGCCTCCGTCGGCAGGAACGCCGCGAAGAAGGCCTGGAGCCGATAGTAGTCCTTCTGGAGGAGCGGATCGAACTTGTGGTCGTGGCAACGGGCGCACTTCAGACTCTGCGCCAGGAAGACATCGGCCGTGGTTTCGGTGAGGTCGTCGAGGATTTTCTGCCATTGTCCCTCGACGTCCCGCTGGTTCCATTCGTAGATCCAGTGCCGCAGGAACATGGTGCCCACGATCGCATCTCGGTTTCCCGGATCGATCTCGTCGCCGGCGATCTGCTCGAGCACGAACCGGTCGTAAGGCTTGTCCGCGTTGAATGCGCCGATGACGTAGTCGCGATATTGTTTCGCGTGCGGCCGCGCCCCGTCGGCCCGATAGCCGTCGGAGTCGGCGTAGCGGACGAGGTCGAGCCAATGGCGGGCCTGATGCTCGCCGTACGCGGGACTGTCGAGCCATGCGTCGACGAGCCGTGCGGCCGCCCCGGGATCGAGCACCGCCCTGCCGCCGTCGGTTTCCTGGAGCAGTCGCTCGCCCGGTGGGAGGCCGGTGGCCGCGAAGTGGAGGCGGCGGAGGAGCGCCGCCGGGGCGGCGGCGGGAGCCGGCGCGATCCCCCGCTCCGCCAGCTTGGCGCTCACGAAGCGATCGATCTCGTTCAAGCACCAGTCCGCCTGGCCCGGGGGCGGCGCGGGCACCGGCGGCGCGGCAATCGGCTTGTAGCACCACCAGTCCCGGTCCGCGGCGGCAAGCGGATCGGCGGGCGTGAGCACGATGCCCTCGGGCCACGACGCGCCGGCGGCCACCCACCGCGCGACTCCCGCGATCACCGCCGGCTCGAGCTTCCCCGTGGGCGGCATCTCGAGCGACTCGTGCCGCAGCGCCGCCAGGAGCAGGCTCTGGTCGGGCCTCCCCGGCACGATCGTCGGCCCGGAGTCGCCGCCGGTGGCGACTCCCGTGGCGGTCGCGAGGTTCAGGCCGCCCTCCTGCTTCGACTCGCCGTGGCAACGGATGCAGTGGGATGTCAGCACCGGCCTGACGGCGGTCTCAAAAAGCTCGTCGGCCTTCGTGGGACGGTGCCACGCCACCGCGCACGCGGTCGTGAGGGCCGCCAGTACCGACGCCAGCAGGTGGCGGCCCGACGCGGGCCCGAGAGTCGTCATCCTGGCATCTCCAGGGCCGCCGCCTGCAGCAGTTCGATCCAGGCGCCGAGATAGCGGCCGTTGTCGTGGTAGGTACGGCCGCTCACGAGGTTGCCGTCGACGACGCAGTCCGCATCGACGTAGATCCCACCGGCCGACTCCACGTCGTGGCGGCACTTGGCCACGGTGGCGACCCGTCGCCCCCGGAGGCAGCCCGCATAGGCGGGCACCTCGACGCCATGGCAGACGCTCGCGATCGGCTTGCCGGCGGCGAAGAACCGTCGTGTGATTCGCACGAGATCATCGTCGTAGCGGATGTACTCCGGGGCGCGGCCCCCGCTGAAGAAAATGCCGAGGTAACCGTCGGGGTCGACGTCGGCAAAGGCGACGTCGGCCTCGATCTGATAGCCCTCCCATTCCTTGGTGATCGTCCACCCCGGCCGAACCTCATGCATCACCATCTGGAACCGGCGCTTCTCGGGCCCGGCCACCACAGGCACGAAGCCCGCCTCCTGGAGCCGGTAGTACGGATAGAGCGTGTCGAGGGTCTCAGAGGCGTCGCCGACGACGATCAGCACGCGGTGCCGGCGAGCGGCGGCGGACGACGCGGAAGCGGGCGCGGCCATGGCGATGCCTGTCTCGTGCGCGGGGAGGTGTCTTGGACGGGGGAACGCGGATATGCTTTTCGCCGGGGCTCGGACCATCCCCCGGCCCTTTAGTCTACCCTTCGGCCACGAAAGCGACGTCCCGTGCACGACGGCTTCGTTCTCCCGGCACGCTCCGCTCGCCGCGGGTTCCTCCGGGAGTCCGCGACCGCGGCACTGGCGCTGGCGGCGGGGCGAAGCCTCGTGCGGGCCGGTGATCCCGCGGGGCGGCCGGTCGCCACGGCGGCTCCGGCCGGCGAAGGCCCGGGGATCGGCGTGATCGGGTTGCGGTACCAGGGGTCCGTGATCGCCGCCCAGTCGAAGCCGCACGGTCGCATTGTCGCCATCGCCGACGTCGATCGCGATTGCCTGGATCTCGCGATCATCGACAAGAACGTCGTCGCTCAGACCGGGCGAACCCCGGCGGAGATCTACGCCGGCGTCGCCGCCGCGGATCGGCATGTCGATTACCGCCGCCTGCTCGACGACAAGCGGGTCGAAGTCGTGCTCATCGGGGCGCCCGATCATTGGCACGCGAAGATGCTCATCGACGCCGTTCGTGCGGGCAAGGATGTCTATTGCGAGAAGCCGCTCACGCTGACGATTGACGAGGGCAAGGAGATCCGTAAGGCGGTCCGCGACACGGGCCGCATCGTCCAGGTCGGCTCCTGGCATCGCAGCGACCAGCGGTTCAGGCTGGCGGTCGAGATGGTCAGGCAGGGTCGCATCGGCAGGCTGGAGCAGGTCGACGTCGTACTGGGAAAGAACAAGGCCGGCGGCCCCTTCCCGGCGCGGCCCGTGCCGGCGAACCTCGACTGGAACCTCTGGCAGGGGCAGACGCCGAGCGTGCCCTATGTGCCCGAGCGGACGCACTACACGTTCAGGTGGTGGCTCGACTATTCGGGCGGCCAGCTGACCGACTGGGGGGCCCATCACGTCGACATCGCGCAGTGGGCGATCGGCGCGCTTCCGGTCGCGATCGAGGCCTCTGCCCGCTATCCGGACGCCGCCGGCGGCTATACCGTGCCCATCGACTACGAGGTCCGCTACCGCTACGCCAACGGCGTGGCAATGACCGTCGCCGATCACGGCCGCAACGGTATCCTCTTCACGGGGAGCGAGGGGCGAATCTTCGTCAATCGGGAGAATCTCGCGGGCAAGCCGGTCGACGAGCTGGCGGACCGCCCGCTGCCCCGTGAGTCGTTCAGGCTTTACGACTTCGACGAGCTCTCGCGGCCCGAACGGTCGGGCAAGATCGACGCGATCGTCAACCATATGGCCAACTTCTTCGACTGCGTCGCCGCCCGTCGTCAGCCGATCGCCGACGTCGAGGCCGGGCATCGCAGCGTGTCGACCTGTCATCTCGGCACCATCGCATGCCGTCTGGGGCGTCCACTCCGGTGGGACCCGGAGGTGGAGCGGTTCGTCTCCGACGCCGCAGCCGACGCGCTGCTCTCGCGGCCGCAGCGGGCGGGCTTCGAAGTGCGGGCGTGAGCCGCTCCCCCGGGAAGAGGCGGCCCGACCATGCGTCAGAAGACGTTCGGCACGAACAGGCCGCCGCGGCAGGTCTTCAGATGTGCGAGCGCCGCGACCTGTCCCGTGGTCTCGAGGGCGTCGCGGTAGACGGGGTCGTGGAAACCCTCGATGTCGATGCTGCCCCGCCAGCCGGCGAGTCGGAGCGTGCTGATCAGATCGGTCCAGTTCGTGTCGCCGAAGCCGGGCGTGCGGTGGTGGACGTAGGGCATGCCGCCGTGGATGCCGTGCGTGCGGACCACGTCCCAGAGCACGGTGGCATCCTTGCCGTGGATATGCCAGATCCGCGACGCGTAGCGACGTAGCTGCGGCAGCGGGTCGATGAAGCTCGCGATCTGGTGGCAGGGCTCCCACTCGAGCCCGATCGCGGGACTCTCGACTTCGGCGAACATCGCGTCCCAGGCCTGCGGAGCGTGGGCGATGTTGCGGTCGCCGGTCTCCCACGTGCCGCGGCCGGGGCAGTTTTCGAACGCCAGCCGCACGCCCCGGTCCTCCGCCCGCCGGGCGAGCGGCCGAAACACCTCGCCGAAGCGGGGCAGCGACTCCGGGACCGGCCGCCCCGGAACCCGGCCCGCGAAGCCGGCGACGACGTCGCAGTCGAAGCGACCGGCCGCGTCGATGAGCCGCTCCCAGTCGCGGATCGTCTCGGGGCTCGTGAGCGGATTGCCGTAGATGCCCAGCGAGCTGATTCGCCGCGGCAGATCGTCGGGGCCGACGACGTGGGCCTCGAGCGTCCGGCGGACCGCATCGGCCAGGGCGTCGAGATCGAGGTCGCCGATGGAGCGGCCGCAGCTGAGTTGGAAGGTCTCGAAGCCCAAGGGCAGGAGTTGTCGGATCACCTCCGCGGTGCGGTCGTGGGCGGGGACGAGCGTCCCGATCCGGATGTCTTCGTGGCCTGGCATGCGGCCGATTCTAGCCGACGCGCCGGTCGACTTCCCGGCGGGCCCTGATCCAATACTGGCCTCCCAAGGGGAGCCGCCGAAGGTAACGCTCGATTTTCACCAACCGGCCAAGCGCCGGCGGCACGAAGAGGCAGAAGCCGCTCTCCACGACCGTGAGTCCCGTGCCGGCGAGCAGGCGGGCCATCTCGCGCGGTCGGAGCAGCACGGCGTCCGCGTCGTAGGGGCAGTCGTTGACGATTCGCCGCGTCACGGGGTTGTAGGGGTTGTGCTCGAAAACGAATACGTCGCCACGTTCAGCGAGGCGATCGCGAAGGATGGTCGCCACATTCTGGCGTTGCTCGGCCGGAACATGGTGAAACACACCGGCCACGAAGATGAGGTCGAAGCGACCGAGCGCATCGGCGGACCTGCCCTCGATGGCGAACACGGCGCCGGGATGGTCGGCCCTGGCTCGGGCGACGCTCTCGACGGCGATGTCGGTTCCGGTGACCATCGCCCCGGGGAAGGCCGCCTGGAGGAAGGGGATGTTGCGGCCGATGCCGCATCCATACTCCAGCACCGCCGACACGGGCCGCGAGACCCGCTCGGCGACGATGTCCACCTTGTAGCGGGCGAAATAGTCCTCCTGCGGAGAGAAGAACTGGGTCCTCTCGTGGAGGAGTTCGTTGTAGTCGTCGATATAACGGTCGAAGTCGACCCGTTCAGCCATGGTGAGCCATCTCCTGTGGACGGGGGGCGGCGGAGCCCGTCTGGTGTCCGATCATCTCCGCGACGATGTAGCGGGGCCGTCCCTTGACTTCCTCGTAGACGCCCCCGATGTACGCTCCGAGGATTCCCATGAACACCAACTGCACGCCGCTGAACAAGAGCAGCAGCGCGACGAGTGTCGTCCAGCCGCTGGGGATCGTTCTGTCGAATACATAGGCGACCATGGAAAGGGCGAGCATCAGGAAGGCCGAGCAGGCGCAGAGGAAGCCCACGTAGATCCCGAGCTGGAGTGGCTTGGTGCTGAAGGACAGGATGCCCGCCGTCGCCAACTGCATCATCCTCGCGAGCGAATACTTTGATCGGCCGGCAAACCGCCTCTCGGCTCGGAAACGCACGGCGGTCTGCCGGAAACCCATCCAGGTGAAGAGGCCACGGAGGAACATGCTCCGCTCCGGAAAGCCCTCCGACAGCGTGCGGGCGACGCGGCCCGAAATGAGGCGAAAGTCGGCGGCATTGGGCGTGATCGGGATTTCCGAGATGCCGCTGAGAAGCCGGTAGAACATCGACCCCAGAAACGACCGCAGCCAGCCGACGTCTTCCGCGGCGTCGCGCACGGTGGAGACGATGTCGTAGCCGTCGCGATAACGATCGAGGAGCTCGCGGATCACCTCTGGCGGATGCTGGAGGTCGCTGTCCATCATGACGATGGCATCGGCGTCGACGGCGTGCTCCACTCCGGCGAGGAGCGACATCTGGTGTCCGAACCGCGACGAGAGCACGAGCGCCGATGCGTTCGGGTCGGTTGCCACGATCTGCCGCAGCACGTTCTCGGAGTCGTCCGAGCAGCGGTCCATGACGTAGAGAATGCGGCCCTCGACGTTCTCCAAGCCGCCGAGCACCGCCTGCATGCGCGTGTGGAAGTGAGGCAGCGTCGCCTCCTCGTTGTAGACGGGAGTGACGACCGTCAGTTTAGTCGTGCGCATGGCCTCTCCGCTGCTCCACCAGGTGGCGGGTCTTCGTCATGTCGGCATAGGCGACCGGAACGTCATGGCCCCGCTGGGGGCGCGACGACCCGCGAACCGTGACGAGATCCGGGCCCAGGCCGTGCGCAGCCAGCATGCTCGACAGCAGTTCTCGCATCCGGATGGGAACGCCGCTGCCGACGTGGTAGACGTGTCCGGCCGTTCCTCGGGTGGCGATCGCCAGGAGCTGCTCGACGGCATCTTCAGCCGACACGTAGTCACGGACCGCATCGAGTGCACCGACCTCGATGGTGTCTCGTGCCCCGGCGAGCAACTCGGCAATCTGTCGCTCCACCCGTCCGACGAACAGTCTGTCCGCCATCCCGGCAGCGCGCAGGTTGAAGAGTCGGGCGACGACCACGTCGGCGCCGTGCGATGCATGCAACAGCCCCAGCTGCGTCTGCCACGCCTTCGTGAGCCCGTAGACGGTCATGGGGCGCAGCACCTGCCCCTCGGCGATCGGATTTTCCGCCGGCCGGACCAGTCCGTATTCCGCGGCCGATCCGATGAGCACCACGCGTGTGGCGTCCGCCGTCGCGGCGACCGCCTCCAGCAGCGTCCGGGTCGCACCGACGTTGCCGGCGTAGGCCTCGTCGAGTTCGGGGGAGAAGCTCGCGGCAAGATGAAAGATCACGTCGGGTTGCGTGGCCTGAATCGCTCGTCGGACGCTCTGGCCGCATGTGACGTCGAGGGATTCGATCCAGGGCTGCGCAGCCGTGCGGCCCGTGGCCGCGACCTGCCAGTCGGGCGCAGCTCGCAGTCGGGCGACCAGATGACGGCCGAGCGTTCCGCCCGCCCCGGTGACGAGAGCTCGCTTCACAGCGTGATCCCCAGTCGATCCGCCAACTCGGGGAAGTTCGCGTCGGCGCTCTCGTAGTCCTCCGGACGTCCGATGTCGAGCCAGTAGCCATGGAACGGCCGGACGGTGATCGGCTTGCCCTGTGCCAGCCCGTCGATCATCAGGGAGTCGAACCCATACGGCATCCCGACCGGCAGCTCGCGGACCACGTCGCGCTGGATGCAGTAGATCCCCATGCTGACGTCGAAGCTGTACGCGGGTTTCTCGCGGAAGGCGGTCAGGCGGTGATTTCCGTCATGGTCAAGAACGCCGAAGTCGATCTTCACCATGCGTCGATACCCCGCCACCGAGACCCTGCTCCCGTCGGCGACGTGTGCCTCGTAGAAGCCGCGATAGTCGAGGTCGCAGAGGATGTCGCCGTTCATGAAAAGGAAGGAATCGGGGAGGTCGGGAATCAGTGTCAGGGGCCCGATCGTGCTCAGTTCCCTGTCTTCGATCGAGTAGTCGATCTTCACCCCGAAGCGACTGCCGTTGCCGAAGTACGCCATGATCAGGTTCGACAGGTGATTCACCGCCAGCGTGATGTGCGTGAAGCCCGCCCGTGCCAGCTGCATGACGATGATCTCGAGAATCGAGTACCGGCCGCCGAGCGGCACGAGCGGCTTGGGGATGAGCGTCGTGTAGGGACGCAGCCGCGTCCCTTTGCCGCCGGCGAGGATGACGGCTCTCATGGTCTGTGCCTCCTGGGTCAGAGGTTGTAGGTCCATGCCTTGTAGCGGCGCAGGTTGTCGGGCTCGCGGAACCATTCCACGGTCCGGGCGAGTCCTTCGCCGAGCGTGCACTGGGGCCTCCAGCCGGTCATGCTGGTCAGCAGCGAGGCGTCGCCGATGAGGCGGAAAACCTCCGAGGCTTCGGGGCGCAGACGGTTCTCGTCCTCGAGCAGCGCCGCCGTCGGATTGATCGCGGTGATCAGCATGCGGGCGACGTCGCCGACCGTGTGTTCGATGCCCGTGGCGATGTTCACCTCGCGTCCGACGGCGGCTTCGGCCTCGGCCAGTGCGAGAAACCCCCTCACGGTGTCGCCCACGTAGTTGAAGTCGCGGGACGGCGCGAGGCTGCCGAGGTGCAGCCGGGTTTCGCCCATCAGGAGCTGGGTGATGATGGTGGGGATCACGGCACGGGCCGACTGACGCGGGCCGTAGGTGTTGAAAGGGCGAACGATGACGACGGGGGTCGCGAAAGAGCGATGGAACGCTTCGCAGAGACGATCGGCGGCGATTTTTGTCGCGCTGTAGGGCGACTGCCCCTGGAACGGATGCTTCTCGTCGATCGGGGCGTACCGGGCGGTGCCGTACACTTCCGACGTGGAGGCCACGAGAATCCGCTCCACCCCGAGCCTTCTGGCCGCCTGAAGCACGTTGAGCGTGCCTTTGACGTTGGTGTCGACGTATGAGTCGGGTGAGTGGTAGGAGAACGGGATGGCGATCAATGCGGCCAGGTGGAAGACGACGTCGCACCCCGTCATCGCCTCGGCCACGCCGTGCGGGTCGCGGATGTCCCCGGCGAACACGTCCAGGTGGCGGTGGATCTCCTCGGAAAGCGTGTCGAGCCAGCCCCAAGCGCCGAAGGAGTTGTAGTAGACGAAGCAGCGGACATCGCAGCCGTGGCGGAGCAGCGTCTCCACGAGATGGCTGCCGATGAAGCCGTCCGCGCCGGTCACGAGGACTTTTTTTCCGGCGATCTGCATGGTGTGAGTCGACCTTTCGTATGCGGTGGGAGGCGGTGTGGTCAGGGGGTGGGCGCCGCCACGGCAGCCGCCTCTTCGAGGTCGGCCACGCGCCCGAGCAGTTCCTCGACGACCGCGGTCAGCGCTTCGACCCTGTCCTGCAACGCAGTCGGCGTGCCGGCGGAGTGAGCGATCCCCGGCGACGTGCTGGTGAGCCTGCCCGCCACGTGCATGTCGCCGAGCACGACGACCCTGCCCTGGGGCTCGATCACGAGGCTGTGCTTGCCGCTGGGGCGATTGACGATCATGAAGTTTCCGTCCTGCCAGCCGTTGCCACCCACCTGGAGATGCCAGCTGCTGCCTCCCGGGGCCAGGTTCTGCAGCTTGATCAGGTCCGGGTGCTTCCCAGCCACGTGCAGCGCCGTGTCGGGCGTGGTCGTCCCGATCCCGACGAACCCGCCCTTCGCGAGGACGGGCTCGGTGGTGGCGTTGGTGCCGGACGCGGGAATCAATGGCAGCGAGCGGTCGTAGAGCCAGACGGTCTCGCCACGGATCTGCCTGACGGCCGTCGGCGGCCCGAACAGCCGCTTCACCGCGTCCTCATCCAGGCGAGTCATCACGACGAACGTGGGGCGAGGCTGCTTCCCGTCGGAGGCTCGGCGCTCGAACCACTCCGAGTTGTAGCCAAACCGCACCCGCGCGCCCGACCTGTCGATCTGCATGACATGCAGGGCGTAGTCGCTTTCGAACATCGATTGCTTCGCGGTCCAGTAGTCGCCATAGCCGTCACTCAATCCGAGCGCCAGCAGCCCCTTCGACACGGTCTCCTGCGACTGGATGCGGTGGATGGCGGCGAGGCCTCGGGGCCCGAGCGGGATGCACGCCAGCAGGAGGAGCACCGCCAGGGCCTTGAGGCGGGGCTGCATGCGAGGAGTGAGCCACCGCGACGCGAACGTCAGCAGCCAGATGTACGGCAGGATCAGGATGGGCAACTGGTAGCGAACCAGACTCTTGTCGATCACGATCCCCATCAGTAACGGCACGAAGAAAGATGCGACGCCCGCGGCGATGATCGCGCATTCCAGCGAGTCGGGCCGTGCCTGGCTGCGATTGCGCGGGGTGCAGGTCAGGACGACGGCGCGCCCCAGCATCACGCACGTCAGGATGAGGGGCAGCATGATCTGCCATTGCCCGCCGGCGATGGCTCCCTTGATGAGTTCCTGCCAGATATCGATCGACTTGTGGATGTCGCGAGGCAGCTTGGCGACTCCGATGCTGCTGGGCCGGACCCAGCGATCCAGGGCCGCAGCCGCGCCCCCGGCCGTTGCGAGCCCCGCCACGGTCAGTGCCTTGGGGACGAACGGGAGCTTCGTGGGCATGAACAGGTAGGCGAGGCAGACCGGCGCGGCGAACCAGGCGGCGAACGACAGGTCGGAGTAGCAGGCCAGCGCGACGAGCATCGCCGCCGCGACGGTCGAACGGCGCCGTGTTCTGGCGACGCCGTGAAAGGCTCGCGCGAGAACAGGGATCAGCAGCAGTCCCGAGAAGATCGAGCCGGAGTGGATGTAGGGAGCGCAGATCCACTTGAGAAACCTGCCCTCGAAGCCGGTTCGCGTCACGTTGCTCGCCAGGAACACCGCGGCGATGAGCACGATGCCCAGCAGCACCGCCGGCACCCGACGAACGGTGCGCATTTCGACCAGGATCCAGCCGATGGAGAATGAAAACGCCGCCAGCAGGAATCCGCCGTAGGCGAGGGGCAGGACCTTCCTCGGCAGCGGAGAGGCCTGCAGGGCGCCGGCCAGAATCCAGTCGGGAAACGCGTAGAGCGCGGGCGAGAGATCCCAGTGCGCGAGCGATGCGGGATGATGGAGCACGTCTCGCATCAGCATGAAGGGTATCAGCAGGTCGCTGTTGCACAGCTGTTGCCAGGTGGGTTCCACGCCCGAGTAGACGAGCGTCATGGCGAACCAGGTGGCGAGAAAGCCCGCAACGGCGAGCGGTGCCGCCGCCGTGGCCGGCCATGCTTGGCGCAGCCAGGTTGTGAGGGCATGCCACCGGATGGTGCGCGCCGTCAAGGCCCTGTCCTGGAATGGTGTGCGATCCACTCGCCTCTCCCCACCCTGCGCTCGTGACCGTGACGTGAAGCGCCTGGGTGTGCGATTCGGGAAATAAAAAAGCCGGGGTGGAAGAAGGCCCTTCGGCTCTCTTCCACCCCGGCTTACGATCGACTGGCCCCCCGGCGCAACGCCGGTATGCCCTTCGACTCATCTTCCGTTTTGTCGGTTCTCGAGGCGTCAATCACTGCGAGCGATCGACGCCTGAAAGGAGGGTAGTTCGCCTTTTGCGGGATGCAAGCCGAGCGAATGTGCGTGAATTCGCCGCTTCTGCAGGGGGGTGGGCGGATCCGGCGTCGTGTCGCCCCCACGCCACCACCATTACAATAGGCATGGCATGAACAAGGCCTTCTGCAAGGAACCCGATTCGACCGCCCCGCCGCGGTGCCCCCGGTGCGGCGGCGAGGGCACGCCGGTGGGCGCGGCCACCGTGCGGGCGCATGTCGCGCCGGAGGCCGTCGACACGCTTGGCGAGCCCATGTACTGGTGCGGGACGGACTCCTGCGAGATTGCCTACTACGACCTGTTCGAGCGGATCGTGCCCGTGGCCCGAGCCCACGGTCTCCACTGGCCGAAGGATCCGACGGGGCCGCTGTGCGCGTGTCATGAGCTCACGGTCGAAGACGTCGATGCGGACCTGGCGGAAGGCATTCCGCGGCGGGTGCGCGAGGTGGTCCGCAAGGCCGGCCTTCCCGACGCCGCCTGCGGCACGGCGAGCGCCGACGGCCGCCCGTGCGTCGCCCGGGTGCAGCGGTATTTCATGCGTCGCCGGGGCGGCTAGGCGGCCGGCCGACGGTTCCTCCTGCCCGGATGGATGATTGCCGGAATGCGACTGCTCAGTTGGAACATCCACAAGGGGATCGGCGGTCGCGACCGCCGCTACTCGCTCGCGCGGATCATCGACACGATCGAGGCAGAAAACCCCGATCTGATCTGCCTGCAGGAGGTCGATCGACTGGTGCGGCGCAGCCGCTATGACGACCAGCCGCGGCTGCTGGGCCGCTTCTTTCGGGCTCACGCCGCCTTCCAGTCGAACGTCGCCGTCGGCCGGGGCGGCTACGGCAATCTCGTCCTCTCTCGCTGGCCGATCGAATGCCGGCATCGGATTCATCTGCAGCAGGGCGGTCGCAAGCCACGGGGCGCGCAGCTCCTCGTCGTCGATTCGCCGGAGGGTCCCCTGCACCTGGTGCACACGCACCTCGGCCTCGCGGAGCGGGAGCGGCACTGGCAGATCGGCAAGCTCCTCGGTCACATGCTCTTCCGCGCCGCCGACGCCCTCCCGACGATCATCGTCGGCGACTTCAACGACTGGCGGGATACGTTGGCCGGCGCGAGTCTCGCGGCGAACGGCTTCGCGCAGGTGACGCACCCCGCCTCCCGATTTCGGTCGTTTCCGGCATGGCTGGCCGTCGGCAGTCTCGATAAGGCCTTCGTTCGCGGCCCGATCGACGTGCGGCAGGCGCGGATCGTGCGGACGAGCCTGACGAAGCAGGCGAGCGACCACCTGCCGCTCGTGATCGATTTTCATGTGGGCTGACGGTTCGCGGCCACGGCGGCGAGCCCCGACGCCTGTCAATCGATCAGCCGCATCGTCTCGTCGAAGGACCGGAGCCCCGCCGTCGCGCCGACGCCGGTCACGCAGCAGGCGGCTGTCGCGGCGCCGAGCAGCGCCGCCTGCCGGGCCGGCATCCCGCGGACCAAGCCGGTCACGAGCCCTGCCAGGAAAGAGTCGCCCGCGCCTGTCGTGTCGGCGACCGGGCCCGGTGCCGGCAGGCACGGGATCTCGATCATCTCGCCCGCCGCCGGGCTCAGGAGCGTGCCCCGCGTGCCGAGCTTCACGCCCACGATTCCCGCGGCCCCGTGGCGGCGGTAGCAATCGATGATTGCATGCGGCGCGGCCTCGCCGGTCTGATGCGCCGCCTCGTCGAGGCTCGGCACGTAGACATCGACATGGGGCATCGCCGCTGCGATCGTCGCGAGTCCGCCGCCCGAGCCGCCCGTCTCGAGGATCACACGGCAACCGTCAGCCTTGATCGCGAGGACCGCCTCGAGCAGCACCGGCTCGAGCGCCGGCAGCAGGCCGACGTAGCCGACGAGCGCGAACGAGCTGCGGCGGAAGTGGGCCGCCTGTCTGCGGATGAACGCCAGATCGAGCGCCGCCGGTGCGCCGACGTGGTGGGCGAAGCTTCGTTCGCCGGTCGGGTCGATGAGCACGGCCGTGGTGCTCGTGGCAAGCGTGGGATGCCGCTCGAGCGGCTGGGCGTCGATGCCCTCGGCGGCGACACGCGACCGCACGACATCCGCCCAGAGGTCGGCGCCGAGCAGGCTCGCCGCGGCCACCCGCAGGCCGAGCCTGCGCATGGCGGTGCCGGCGTTGCAGACCAGGCCGCCGGTCGTGACGCCGATCGGGTCGACATGCAAAAGCCTGTCGCCGCCGACCGGCTCCGACAGCGGCACCGGCCGGACGAGAATGTCTGCGACACAGGTGCCGCAGACGATGCAGTCGAGGTCGCGGCCTGTTCCGCCGCCCGCACATTGTCCGCCGCCCATCGCCCAGCTCCCGGGATGACCTCGGCCGATCGAGCAGCGCGCGGGTGCGCGGTCTCCTCGTCGGCGGGAACCATAGTGTACGGCGACGCTCCTCGACCCAGACGCGCAGCCGGCGACTTTTCTTTACGTTCGAGCGTGTGGGCGATGCCTCCTGCATCGCGCCCCGGATCACGCCTTGCTGCGTCGGTATTCGAGCGGTGTCTGCCCCGTGTGGCGCTTGAAGGCCCGCGTGAAGTGCGACTGGTCGTAGAACCCGCACTCGGTCGCGATCCGTCCCACGGCGTCGGTCGTGCTGCGGAGCCGGCGGCGGGCCATCAAGAGCCGCAGTCGCAGGACGTAGTCGCCCACCGTCATGCCGAAGAGCCGGCGGAACTCCCGCTGCAGCTGGCTGGCCGACAGCCCGGCCCGGCGGGCCAGATCGGCGACGGCCAGCGGCCGGCGGTAGTGCGCCACCACGTGCTCGAGCGCCGGCGTGAGCCGCTTGTATTCGTCGGGGGCGTTACCCGCGTGGTCGAACGGCCGCAGGATGCCGGCGATGCCGGCCGGGCGCCCGGCGGCGTCGAGGAGCGGCAGCTTCGTGCAGAGATACCACTGGGGCATGCCGGTGTGGTCGGCCACCAGCCAGGCCTGGTCCAAGAGCGGACGCCCCGACCGCATCACCCGCTGATCCTCGGCGACGTATTGTTCGGCGAGCGCGGGGGGGTGGAAGTCGAAGTCTGTCTTGCCGATCGCCTCGGTCGCCGATCGGCAGCCATGCCTCGCCACCCAGGCCGCACTCACCCGGACGAACCGGCTCTCGCGATCCTTCACGAAGAGCTGCACGTCGGGCAACGCATCGAAGAGGGCGAGCATCTGGGGCGCCGTGCCCTCAACCAGTCGCGTCACCGCGTCTTGCATCCCCATGCTTCTTAAATACAAAGAGACGAAGGCTCCGTCAAATGACGGGGCGACTCGCCATGGCTACCATTGGCAGAAGGTGCGGTGTCATCTTCGCAGGGAGTCCGGCGCATGTTCGAGTTTCGCGTCCCACGGCCCGGTGAACGGGCCCTGCTCTGTGGGGCCGGGCCGAGCCGGCGGGACTTCCTGCAGGTCGGCGCGCTCGCCGCCGTCGGCCTGTCGCTGCCGCAGTACGTGCGGGCGGCGAGCGAGGGGAAGGTGCGGCCCGGCCACGAGAAGCGGTCGTGCATCATGATCTTCAACCTCGGTGGTCCGTCGAACATGGACCTCTGGGACATGAAGCCCGACGCTCCGCTCGAGATCCGCGGCCCCTTCAAACCGATCCGCACGAAGTCCGACGCCTTCGAGGTGTCGGAATTGCTGCCGAAGCACGCGGAGATCGCCGACAAGTTCTCGCTCGTCCGCTCCTGCCATCATGACGGCGCGGCGGTGCACGACGCGGGCTGGCAGATGATGCAGACGGGCCGGCGGTTCACCGGCGGCATTCAGACGCCGCATGCCGGGAGCGTGGTCGCGCATCTGCTCGGCCGCCGGACCGACCTGCCTCCCTTCGTCGTCCTGCCGGAACTCATGGGCCGCGGCGGCGGCAACCTGCCCAACGGCCAGGCGGGCGGCTTCTTGGGCAAGGCGCAGGATCCCTTCGCGCTCATGGCCGACCCGTCGAAGCCGAACTTCCGCGTCCCCGACCTGCTGCCGCCCGACCAGATCTCCGTGGCCCGGCTCGACCGCCGGCGGAAGATGCGGGAGATCGTGGAGGGCGCGGCGAAGCAGTTCGAGGCGAGCGAAGATGCCCGGCTGCTCGACGAGAACTTCCACGCGGCCTACCGGCTGATGACGAGCCCGCAGGCCCGGGAGGCGTTCGACCTGTCGCAGGAGCCGCAGGCGGTCCGCGAGCGGTACGGGCTCAACCGCTTCGGCCAGTGCTGCCTGCTGGCCCGGCGGCTCGTCGAGAATGGCGTGCGGTTCGTGACGATCAACACCTTTCTGACGGTGTTCGGCGAGACCACCTGGGACATCCACGGCTCGAAGCCGTTCACGTCGATCGAGGGCATGAAGGACGTCGTCTGTCCGATGTACGACCAGGCCTACGCGGCGCTGATCGGAGACCTGCACGACCGGGGCCTGCTCGACGACACGCTCGTGGCGGGGCTCTCCGAATTCGGCCGCACGCCGAAGGTGAACCCCGCCGGCGGCCGCGACCACTGGCCGCAGTGCTTCACCAGCTCGTTCGCCGGCGGCGGCGTGCAGGGAGGCCGGGTCGTGGGCGCAAGCGACACAATCGGGGCCTTCCCCGCCGAGCGGCCCGTGAAGCCGGGCGACATCGTGGCCACCATCTTCCACTCGCTCGGCCTGGACCACGAGAGCCACCTGCCCGGCCCGGCCGGCCGGCCGTTCGCGCTGACCGACTTCGGCACGGAGCCGATCAAGGAGCTGTTTTGATGAGGCGGCCCGCCCTGGCCTTCGTGCTCGCGAGTTGCTCCCTGCTCGCGTGGGCCGACGAGCCGAGCTTCGAACTCGACGTCGTGCCGATCCTCTCGAAGGCGGGCTGCAACGGCGGCGGCTGTCACGGTGCCCTGGCCGGCAAGGCGGGCTTTCGGCTCTCGCTCTTCGGATACGACCCGCAGAGCGACTTCATCGCGCTCACCCGCGACGCCCGCGGCCGCCGGATCGATCTGGCCGAGCCCGGCGCGAGCCTCTTGCTCACGAAGCCCACGATGGCGCTGGCCCACAAGGGCGGGAAGCGGCTCGAGGTCGGGAGCGACGACTACAACCTCTTGGCCGCCTGGATCGAGGCCGGGTGCCCCGGGCCCCGGGCCGACGAGAAGAAGCTCGTGGGGATCGACCTCGGGCCGGCGGAGAGCGTCGCGGCTCCGGGAGAATCGTTTCCGCTGCGGGTGACCGCCACATATGGCGACGGCACGTCCCGGGATGTCACCCGGTGGGCGCGGTTCACGTCGGCCGACGAGGCGGTCGCGACGGTCGATGCGGCCGGCACCGTGCAGGTGATCGGCCACGGGGAAGGCGCCGTGACGGCCTGGTTCTCGTCGAGGATCGCCGTGGCCAGGGTGATCGCACCCTTTCCGCATGCGGTGGCGGCCGACGTGTACGCCAGGGCGCCGCGGGCGAACCTGATCGACGACCTCAATCTCGTGCAGCTCGAGAAGCTGCACCTGGCGCCGTCCCCGCCCTGCGACGACGCCACGTTCCTCCGTCGCGCCTACCTCGACACGATCGGCCGGCTGCCGACGCCGGAGGAGGTGCACGGCTATCTTTCCGACCGTTCGCCGCGGCGGAAGGAGCGGCTCGTGGATCTGCTCCTCGCCCGGCCCGAGTATGTCGACTACTGGACCTACAAGTGGTCCGACGTCCTGCTCGTCAGTGGCGCGAAGCTGCGGCCCGCCGCCGTGAACGCCTATGCCCAGTGGATCCGCGACCGCGTGGCGGAGAACACCCCGTGGGATCGGCTCGCTCGAGAGGTCGTCACCGCGCGGGGGGCGAGCCTCGAGAACGGTGCCACCAACTTCTTCGCGGTCCACCAGGATCCCGAGACGCTCGCCGAGAACGTGAGCCAGGCCTTCCTCTCGCTCTCGATCTCCTGCGCGAAGTGCCACAACCATCCGCTCGAAAAATGGACCAACGACCAGTACTACGCCTTCGCGAACCTCTTCGCGCGGGTCCGGGCGAAGGGCTGGGGCGGCGATGCCCGGAACGGCGATGGCAACCGCACGCTCTACGTCGAGACGCAGGGCGACCTGCTGCAGCCGAAGACGGGTCGGCCGCAGCCGCCGGCGCCCCTCGACGGCGCGTCGCTTCCGCTCGACGACGCGGGCGACCGCCGCGAGCCGCTCGCCCGCTGGCTCACCGCCCCCGAAAATCCCTACTTCACGCGGGCGATCGTGAACCGTGTCTGGGCCAACTTCCTCGGTCTGGGCCTCGTCGAGCCGGTTGACGACCTGCGGACGAGCAATCCCGCGAGCAACGAGCCGCTGCTCGACGGCCTCTGCCGGTTCACGGTCGAGCAGGGCTACGACCTCAAGCGGCTCATGCGGCTGATCCTGCTCTCCGAGACGTACGGCCGCGCGAGCACGCCGCTCCCGGAAAACGCCGCGGACCGCCGGTGGTTCGCCCGGGCGTACCCGAGGCGGCTGATGGCCGAAGTGCTCTCCGACGCCATCGCCGACGTGACGGGCGTGCGCGATCGCTACACCGCGATCCAGCTCTCGGATGGTTCGACCGAGAAGGTGGAGGGCTACGACGTCGACACGCGGGCGCTCGAGCTCAAGGACTCGGCCGTGCAGAACTACTTCCTCGCGACGTTCGGTCGCAACGACCGCGAGATCACCTGCGAATGCGAGCGGTCGAACCAGCCGAGCCTGGTGCAGGTCCTGCATCTGGCCAACGGCTCGACGCTCAATGGCAAACTCGCGAGCAAGGAGGGGCGGATCACGCGGATCCTGGCGACCGACCCGAAGCCCGCCGAGTTGGTCGAGCAGGCCTGGGTGCTCGCGCTCTCACGGAAACCCGCCGAGGCCGAGCGGAAGCCGTTCGAGGAGATGCTCGCGAAGGCGGCCCCCGAGGAGAGACGGCAGATCGTGGAAGACATGTATTGGTCGCTGCTGACAAGCCGCGAGTTTCTCTTCAGGCACTAGCATGACCAGTCGCACGATGCTCCTCCTCGCCGTCGTGATGCCTGCGGCGGTGCCGGGTCGCGCGGCGCCGGCGTACGATCGGGACGTCGCGCCGATCCTGCGGACGTACTGCTCCGGCTGCCACAACGACCGGGCGGCGGAGTCGGAGTTTTCGGTGGAGCGGTTCGCGGCGCTGCGGATGGGGGGCGTCGGCGCCGGCGACCCGATCGTGCCGGGTGATCCGGCGGCGTCGCTGCTCATCGAGCGGATCAAGAGCACCGGTGCCGACCACATGCCGCCCGCCGACGAGCCGCAGGTGCCGGCGGCCGATCTGGCGACGCTTTCCGCCTGGATCGCGGCGGGCGCGGCGGCGCCGGCGGTCGACGCCTCGATCCTCGAGACGCTCGTCGTGCCCACGCTCGCGCCGTCCCGGGCCACGCCGCCGGTCACGGCGCTGGCCGTCGCTCGCGACGGAAAGCGGATCGCGATCGCCCGCGGCCGGGCCGTCGCGATCGCCGCGGTCGCCGACGGTTTGCCGGCGGCGTCGCCGCTCGTCACGATTCGGGATCTGCCCGGCAGGGTGTCGGCCGTGCACTTCACCGCCGACGGTGCCCGGCTCGCGCTGGCCACCGGGATCGCGGGGCTCTCGGGCGTGGCGGAGATCCGCGACGCCGCGAGCGGCAAGCTTCTGCAGTCTTTCGGCGGGCATCGCGACCTCCTCTACGACGCCGAACTCTCGCCCGACGAAAAGACGCTCGCCACGGCGGGCTATGACCGGTCGATCAAGCTCTGGAACACGGCCGATGGGAAGCTCCTCCAGTCGATCGACGTGCACAACGGCGCCGTCTTCGATCTCGCCTGGCATCCGTCCGGCAAGCTGCTCGCATCGGCCAGCGCCGACGAGACGGTGAAGCTCTGGAGAGCGAGCGACGGTGCGCGGCTCGACACGCTGAGCCAGCCGCAGGGGGAGCTCTCGAGCGTGGCCTTCACTCCCGACGGTCGGCACGTGGTCGCGGCCGGCCGCGACAAGCGGATCCATCTCTGGAGGGTTCTCTCGCTCGACACGCCCACGATCAACCCGGCGCTGCACTCCCGGTTCGCCCATGAGACGCCGATCATCGCCATCGGCATCGCGGCGGACGGCAGGCGACTGCTCACCACCGCGGAGGATCGTGCGGTGAAGGCGTGGAGCCTGCCTGCTCTCGAGCCGCTCGGGGAGCTCGCGCGGCAGCCCGATCTGGTGGCGGCGGTCGTGCCGGTGGCCGACGGATTTCTTGTCGGCCGCATGGATGGAGGGGTCGATCGCCTGGTCATCCCCGCGGCGGTGTTGCCGCAGGCTGACGTCGGACAGCCCGTCTCGTCAGTCGCTGTCCCCTCCGCGGCCGGCGGCCCGTCCGAGGCCCCGCCCACGGAGCTTGCCGAGGCGGAGCCGAACGACGATCCGGCGTCCGCCGCGACGGTCAGCGCGCCGGTGACGATGCGCGGAGCGATCGGAGCCCCGGGCGACGCCGATTGCTTTCGCTTTCCGGCACGGGCCGGCGTGCCGCTCGTCGTCGAGGTGATCGCGGCCCGGGCGAAGCCGGCCTCGCGGGTCGATTCCCGGGTGGAGGTCCTCCATGCCGACGGCCGGCCGGTCGAGCAGGTGGTGCTTCAGGCGGTGCGGGATTCGTGGTTCACGTTCCGGGGCAAGGACTCAAAGCAGATCAACGACTTCCGGCTGCACAACTGGGAGGAGATGGAGTTGGATCAGTTTCTCTACGCCAACGGCGAGGTCGTGAAGCTCTGGCTTTATCCCCGCGGCCCCGACTCGGGGTTCGACGTGTATCCCGGTGCGGGAAGCCGCCACACCTTCTTCCACACGTCCGCCGTGACGCATGCCCTCGGTGAGCCGGCCTGGATCGTCGAGCCGCTCCCGTCGGGAGCCACGCCGTTGCCCAACGGTCTGCCGACGTTTCGCCTGTTCTACGAGAACGACGACGAACCGACGCGGCGGCTCGGCACCGACTCTCAGGTGATCTTCATGCCGCCGGCCGACGGCGACTACATCGCCCGGGTGACCGACGTCCGCGGCTTCGGCGGACCGCAGGATCATCACTACACCCTCGCGATCCGTCCGCCGGCCCCAGATTTCTCCGTGCAGATCGCGGGCAAGGGGCCGAAGGTCAGCCCGGGCAGTGGCCGCGAGCTCAGCTTCACGGTGACGCGCACGGAGGGCTTCGTCGGCCCGGTGCGGATCGAGGTCGACGGCCTGCCCGACGGGTTCACGTTTCACGGGCCGCTCGAGATCGAGGCCGGCCAGCGTGAGGCACGCGGCGTGCTCTCGGCCGCCGCCGACGCGGTGGCGCCCGACGAGGAGGCCGACAAGGCGGTGCGGGTGCGGGCGGTGGCGGTTGTCGCGGGCCACGAGCGCACCCAGGAACTCGGCGCGCTCGGCGACATCCAGCTTGCCGAGCCGCCGAAGGTGACGATCGAGATCGCTCCCGGCGCTGATGCGGCCGTCGTGCGGCAGACGCCGGGCGAGCCGCTCGAGTTCACCATCCGTCCCGGTCAGACGATCGCCGCGAAGGTGAAGGCCGTGCGGCGCGACTTCAAGGATCAGATCGCGCTGGGCAAGGAGGGCGCCGGCCGCAACCTCCCGCATGGAGTGTTCGTGGACAATCTTGGCCTGAACGGGCTCCTGATCGTCGCGGGGCAGGACGAGCGGGAGTTTTTCATCACCGCGGCCCCGAAGGCGGCCGTGGGCCGACGGCTCTTCCACCTGCGCGCGGACGCCGACGGCGGGCAGGCCTCGGCTCCGGTTATCCTCAACGTGCTTCCCGCGGAGTGAGACGATACGGCCGTCGCCCCCGGCTCGGGAGAGCCCCGTCCCTGCGCGTCGTTGCCCATGCATCCCGCCGCCCTGCCCCTCGACGAGCTTCTGCGCCGCTGTGTCGAGACGCGGACCCGCCGGGGCGGCCCCGGCGGTCAGCATCGCAACAAGGTCGAGACGGCCGTCGTGCTCGAGGATCCCGTCACAGGGATCACGGCCGAAGCTTCCGAACGCCGGTCGCAGGCGGAGAATCGGCGGGTGGCGCTCTCGCGCTTGCGGCTCGCGCTCGCCGTATCGCACCGGCAGCCGGCCGACCCCGGCGGGCCGTCGGAACTCTGGCGGTCGCGCACCCGCGGCCGGCAGCTCGTGATCGCGGTCGATCATGACGACTACCCGGCGGTCATCGCGGAGGCTTTCGACAGGCTCCATGCCCTGTCCTACGACGTGAAGGCCGCCGCCGAATCACTTGGTGTGAGCCCGTCGCAGTTGGTGAAGCTCGTGCGCCGCAGCGTTGTCGCCTGGACCACCCTGAGCCGCGGCCTCGCCGCCGCCGGCCGGCCGCCGCTGCGGTGAGATGGGCCTCAGCCCGGCCGCTCGATCGCCCGAAGCCGTGCCGGCGTCGCGCCCACATGGCGGCGGACGAACGTCGTCATGTACTGCACCGATGGGAAGCCGAGCCGGGCCGCGATCGCCTTGAGCGGCAGGTCCGACGTCGTGATCAGCCGCCGCGTGGCTGCGAGCCGCAGCCGCACGTGCTCCTCGTGGATCGACCGGCCGACGGCCGCCTTGAACCGCTTCTCGAGCGTTCCCCGCGGCAGTCCGGAGGCGACCGCCAGGCCTTCGACATCGGGTCGCACTGCGGGATCGCGGCGGAGCGCCTGGAGCGCCTGGACGACGGCCGTGTCGGCGGTCGCCATGGTGTCGGTCGAGGCGCGGGCGACGACGCCGATCGGCGGCACGACGAGCTTCGGGCCGGACTTCTCCCGCCGCGGACGTCGGCCACCCCGGCCCGGGGATGCCGGCGCCATCAGCCGATCGAGCGCGGCCGCCGCCTCGTAGCCGATCTGGCGGGCGGCCTGATCGACGCTCGAGAGCGGCGGGTCGGTCAGCTCGCAGACGAGCGCGTCGTTGTCGACGCCGATCACCGCCACGTCGTGCGGCACTTTCAGCCCGAGCGTGCGGCAGGCTTCGAGCACGTGTCGGGCCCGCAGATCGTTGCAGGCCATCACGCCGAGCGGCTTCGGCAGCGGCGCGAGCCAGGCGGTCAGTTCCCGCTGCACGTCGGCCCACCGCCGGGCGTGGCCATGCCGCCCGCTGAAGACATGGCAGGGCCGGCCCGCGGCGGCACAGGCGCGGGCGAAGGCGGCGGCCCGCTCCTCCGACCAGCCGTTCGTCGCGGTCTTCGGTGTGCCGCAGTAGGCGAGCGTCCCGAAGCCGCAGCCCAGCAGATGCTCGGCGGCCAGCCGGCCGATCGCGGCGTTGTCCGTATAGATGTAGGGGATGCCCGAGGCTGGGTCGTACCAGCCGTAGCCGCCGCCCACGCCGACCACCGGGATGTCGAGGCCGCGGATCGCCCTCGCGATCCGGCGATCGTCGAAGTTGGCGATGATGCCGTGGCCGTGCCAGCGGGCGAGGTCGGGAAGCTTTTCGAGCGGATCCTCCTCGACATACAGGCTCCAGCCGGTCCGCTCGCGGGCGAACTTCGCCACGCCGCCGATGATGAGGCGGTCGTAGGCCCGGGCGGCGTCGAGGATCACGGCGACGAGCGGAGCAGCCGACATGAAGACACCCGCGCGGGGAATCAGGCGGAGAGCAGATGCTCGAGCACGAGGCGTTCGAGAGCCTCGTAATCGCGGGCGGCGATGCACTGCCCGGCCAGAGCCTGCGGGAACGATCGCACCTTCTCCACCAGCCGCAGGAACACCGCCTTGCTCGTGGCCAGGTGCGCCGTCGCCGAGTCGGCGGCTTGAGTCCGCTGGGCCTTCACGTCGAACCCGACGAACGCGCCCGTCGCGGCATAGCCGGACGCCTCGAGCACCCGCACCTGATCGAAGGCGCCGCGGAGATTGGCGGCGCCGAAGACCTTGTCCTGGTCGAACTTCAGGCCGTTCTGATCGTTGAGGTGCACGCTCCAGAGTTTGCCCGCGGCCAGTGCGAAGCCCATCTCGTCGGAGGGATCGAGGCCGGCGAGGATCGCGTGGGCCGATTCGATGAGGACGCCCACGCGGGCGGGATCGGCCGACCGCGCCCCGAGCGCCAGGGCATGGCCGATCGTCGGCACGAAGGCATGGTCGACAGGCTCGTTGGGCTTGGGCTCGATGGCGATCCGCGCCTGGGGATGGGCCGACAGGATCGCGTCGATCGCCGCCAGCATCTGGCCCGAGGCCGTGATCGGATTCTTGCTCTCCCGGACAGCCGTGCCCTCGCGGGCGGGCCACATGACGATCAGGTCGGTGCCGAGCGCCAGCGCCACGTCGACCGCCCGCTTGGACCGCTCGATCGCCCAGCGGCGGGCGGCGGGATCGTTGCTCGTGTAAGCACCGTCGATGCCCGCAGGATGCTCCCAGAGCCTGGGGGCGACGAACTCGGCGACGAGGCCCCGGTCGGCGAGCTTGCGACGCATCGCGTCGGCCGTGGCGGTGATCTTCGCGGGAGAGAGATCCTCGATGTCGGGCACGGCGTCGTCGTCGTGGAACTGGATCCCCTCGAAGCCGAGCGCGACCGCCGCGGCGAGCACGTCGTCGAAGCCGACGGCCGGCCGCACCGGCGGGCCGAAGGGGTCGGCACCCCGGCCGATGTTCCAGGGGCCGAGGGAGAAGCGATACGGGGTGGTCATGGCTGGCTCCGGGCTGTGCCGCGGGGCGCGCCGCGGTGGAGAGAGCGTATCGTGACCGAGTTATGGACTATCGTAAAAGTGTTACGTTGTGTTGTCAGCGGCTATCGTCTGGTCCGGACACACTCGCATCGCTCGAAGCCCCCGAGGCCGCCGATGGAAAAATCGCTCGATCGCAAACTCGCCCGGATCGTGGCCGATCCCGACTGCCCTGACTTCATCCTGGCCGATGCCAAGGATGCCGACATGGCCTTCGGCCTGGCGGCGCCGGGCGTGGCCCCGGGCGGCGATCCGGCACGCGGCCCCTTCCGCTCGATCGCCGAGTATCGCGAGAGCATCCGCGAGATCGTGCGGCAGCAGTTCGTCGACATCATGCTCATGAGCGCGAGCACGAGCGAGGTGCTGGCGATCGAGGAAGGACTCTTTCTCGAGAGCCCCGTCACGCCCGCCGTGAGGATGAACGACACGACCGACATCTGGCTGGCGACCGGCACGGGCGGCTATTCGCGGCAGCCCGCCCTCCCCTTCTCCACGACCACGATCGCCCAGGCCCGCTGCGGCCATGTCGACGAGGGCCGGCACGATCCCGGCCGGGGCGCGAATCTCGGCCTCTTCTCGCTCACGCTCAACGACGACGCGCATGCCGATCGCGCCATGCTCGCCGCGTACAAGGACTTCCGCATCGAGGCGGAGCGGGCGGGCTTCCGGCACTTTCTCGAGGTCTTCTTTCCGAATGCGGCCGCCGGCTCTGGACCCAAGAGCGTCGCCCGGTTCCTGGCCGATCATGTGGTGCGGGCGCTCGCCGGTGTCCCGCGGCCGGGCCGGCCGATCTTCCTGAAGATCCCGTACCTCGGCCCGGAGGTGACGGAGCAGTTGGCCGCGTACGATCGGTCCGTGGTGGTCGGGATTCTCGGCGGCGCCGCGGGCACGACCCACGACGCCTTCGCCCTGGTGGCCGATGCCAAGCGGCACGGCGCCCGTGTCGCCCTCTTCGGCCGGAAGATCAACGCGGCCGAGCATCAGCTCGAGTTCGTGCGGATCCTGCGGGCGGTGGCCGACGGCCAGCTGGCGGCCGACGAGGCGGTGCGGGCCTATCACGGCGAGCTTGCCCGCCACGGGATCCGCCCGCATCGATCCCTCGAGGACGACCTCGTCCGCAAGCCGCTCGCGGCGGCGTATTCGGGCTGAATCGGCCGCAGTTCGCCGTCTGCCGCCGATCACGGGCCGCCCGAGTCAGCGGGGCTCGGCACGATGCCAGAGCGTCGGCACCGCGGGCAGGTCGGCCGTGAGCGACCGCGGCGTCTGCCGGCCGGCAGACGCCGGGTGCAAGGGCTCGAAGCCGATGGCGATCGCCGGCGAATCGGCGGGCAGCGTGAAGTCGCCGCGGGCGGGATCGGCGAATCGCGGGTCGGCGACGATCGAGCCCTCGTCCTGGCCCGCCGCCTGCCGCGCCGCGAGATCCTGACCGCCCGGAAAAAGCACCGGGCCGCCCGAGTGCCAATAACAGTTGGATCTCGTGATGAGCCCCTTCGTCCAATCGCCCTTCACCAGCGGCACGTCGCGGTCCCACCAGACGATGTTCCGCTCGAAGCGGAAGCTCGTGTGTTCCTCGACGCGGGTCCGCTGCAACTGCCAGTCGCGGGCCGCGGCGAAGATGTTGTTCTCGATGAGGTTGTCCCGGCCGTAGTGCTGGTGGAAGCCGCCCGAACTTGTCCGATAGACGAGGTTCTTCCGCATCGTGATGCCGGTCGAGCCCTCGTCGGTGTACAGGCCCCAGCCGCCGTAGTCGTGGCTCGCGATGTCGTGGATCACGTTGCCCTCGACGACCGTGCCGGGGGAGACGCCGAGCGTGTAGACCGCCCCCATGTCGGAGAGCACTCCCTGCCCGATGTCGTGGATGTGATTGTCGCGGACAGAATTCTCGCGGGCCCGGCTTTCGCCGTAGCCCCACACCCAGCCGATCGAGAGCCCCGAGTAGGTGAGGTCGTGGATGTCGCACCGCTCGACCGTGCACGACGAGGCGTGGCCGATCCAGACGCCGACCGCCGCCGAGTGGATCCGGCCCCCGTGGGCGATCGTGCAGTCGCGGACCGTGATCCTCGCGACGGCGGCCTCCGGGCCGGCCGCGATCCCCGGTGTGCCCCACGACTGCGGCCCGCCCGACGTGCCGATGAGCACGCCGCCGCCTCCGCAGTCGACCAGTTCGCACCGCTCGACCACGCAGTCGCGGCAGCCCGCGCCGAACTCGACCGCATAGCGGCCGACGTGCCGCACCGCGCAGTCGCGAAACACGACCTGCCGGGCGGCGGTCGCCGCGATCGCCCCGCCGACGCTCACCTCGGCTTGGGGAAAGCTCTGCCCGCCCTCGGGCAGCGTCCAGTTGCCATGGGCGAAAGAGAGCCCCTCGAAGCGGACGTGCGTCACGAGCCGGCCTTGGGCCACGTCGCCGCGGATCTCGACGAGGCGGTCGAGTCGCGGTGCGACCACGGTCGTCGTGGACGGCGTCTCGCCCTCCCGTGGGCAGTAGGTGAGCATGCCGGCGGGCCGATCGAGATACCACGAGCCCGGCGCGCCGAGCGCCTCACGGACGTTCTCCACCAGGAAGCGATTGCCCTTGGGGAAGGAGCACCAGTCCACGGGTGCCCGGGTCCGGCCCGCGAACCGGACGATGCGCGTGGCGGGATCATCGGGATTCGGCTCGAAGGCGGCGATCGGCATGCGGGACATCGTCCAGCGATGAACGGCCACCACCTCGACGTCGCCGAGGTTCGCCCAGTCGGGCCGCAGATCGTCGCCCGAGAACGCGAACCGGTCGTGCCCCTTGCCGGCGTGCGTCTCCGACGGGGCGACCTTGCCGGCGATCGTGAACCAGCCGCCGGCCGGCAGCACCGGCCGAAACCGCCGCTGATCGTTCACGAACAGCTGCGCGAACCGCCAATCTCCGGACGCCACGTCGGGAAGCGTCGTCGTCCACCGCGGGCCGCCCTGCCCGTCGGCGACCTGCCAGCCGCCGACAGCCCGTCCGCCGCTGACGACCGGCCGCGCGGACGGCGCCGCCCGGATCACGGTAGGGGCGGCCTCCGTGCCCGAGTCCTCCGGCGACAGGACGAGCGTGGCGGTGAGTTCGTGCCGGCCGTCGCCGACCTCGACGACGATCGGCGTCGCCCTGTCGGGGGCCGCAGCGCGGATCTCGCGCACCCGGTCGAGCGCCCGCCGCAGCGACCGGACCGGCGCCGCCTCGGTGCCGGGAGCCGCATCAACACCATTGATGGCAACGTGCACGTCGGCGGCGACGGCGCCCGAGGTCGCCGCAACCACCGTCAGCAAGACGATTCGCTTGAGAAGTGCGATGCAGTCGATGCGAGCCATGCAAGGTGCTCCGGCGGGCTGGACGTTTCAAGCATCATCGACCGGCCGCCGCGGCCGGTCATGCGGTGGCTGCGAGGCCCGCCAGGACGTCGGCGGCGGCGGTGACTGTTGTCTCGATGTCGTTGTCCGAGTGCATGCTCGAGAAGAAGAGCGCCTCGTACTGGCTGCACGGCAGATAGATGCCGCGGTCGATCATGCCCCAGAAGAAGGCCGCGTAGCGGTCGGTGTCGCTCTGTGATGCCGTCGGCCAGTCGGTCACCGGCACGATCACCGGCCCGCGCTGGAAGAACATCGTCATCATGCTGCCGACCCGGGCCACCCAGGCGGGAATGCCCGCCGCGGCGGCCGCCTGCCGAAAGCCCTCCTCGAGCCGGGCCCCGTGCCGATCGAGCTGGGCATAGGGCGGCCGGTCCCGCAGCTCCTCGAGCGTGGCCGTGCCGGCGGCGACCGCCAGCGGATTGCCCGAGAGCGTACCGGCCTGGAACACCTTCCCCGCCGGCAGCACATGATCCATCACGTCGCGGCGGCCGCCGTAGGCGCCCAGCGGCAGGCCGCCGCCGACGATCTTGCCGAGCGTCGTCAGGTCGGGCGTGATGCCGAGCAGCTCCTGTGCGCCGCCGTAGGCCAGCCGGAAGCCGGTCATCACCTCGTCGAAGATCAAGACCGCACCCGCGGCGGCGGTGAGCCGCCGCGCCGCCTCGAGGAACTCCCGGGACGGCACGACGAGCCCCATGTTGCCGACGACCGGCTCGAGGATCACGGCGGCGATCGTGTCGCCTGCGGACGCAAACAGCGCCTCGAGCCGCGCGGTGTCGTTGTAGTCGAGCACGATCGTGTCGCGGGCCGTGCCGGCCGTCACGCCCGGCGAGTTGGGCACGCCGAGCGTCGCGGCCGACGAGCCGGCGGCCACGAGCAGGCTGTCGGCGTGGCCGTGATAGTTGCCGGCGAACTTCACGAGCTTCTCGCGGCCGGTGAAGCCGCGGGCCAGCCGCACGGCGCTCATCGTCGCCTCGGTGCCGGAGCTGACCAGCCGCACCTTTTCGATGCTCGGCACGGCGGCGATCACGAGCTCCGCGAGCCGGCTCTCCGCCTCGGTCGGCGCCCCGTAGCTCGTGCCCGTCTCGAGCACGGCCGCGATCGCCGCCAGCACCCGCGGATGGCGATGCCCGAGGATCATGGGGCCCCAGGAGCCGATGTAGTCGAGGTAGCGGGTGCCGTCGATGTCGACGAGATGCTGCCCCTGGGCCTGTTTGAAGAAGATCGGCTCGCCGCCCACGCCGCCGAACGCCCGCGCGGGCGAGTTGACGCCGCCCGGGATCAGGCCGCGGGCCCGGGCAAACGCCTCATGGCTGGCGGTACGGCGGGCGGCGTGGCGTGCGTGCGGCGGCAAGGGCATCGGGACACGGTTCCTGCGGGGGAGAAGGGCGGAGAAAAGCCTACGGTGCGTCGGCGGTGTCGCCGAGCTCGCGCTTGGCGAAGGCCACGGCCTCGGCGGCGTGCGGCCGGCGGCCGTACATCTGCACGAGCTTCTCGAGCAATTGGCGACGCTGTGCGACGAAGGCCGCGCGGGCGGTCTCGTCGTTGGCGATGCCGGCCCGGGCCGCGAGCGACCGTGCCTCGTCGAGCAGCTTCGCGATCTTCTGCATGTCTTCCTGCTGCTCCCGTTCCGCCTGCGGCCGCAGGCGGTCGAGCTGGCGGCGGGCGAGATCGGCCCAGAGCCCGTCGCCCTCGTCGGCCGCAGCGTCGGCCGGAGCGGGCGCGGTCGAAGCATGGACGGTGAGAAACGCTTCGAGCGCCTTCACGCACGTGGAAGCGCCGTGCGTCTCCTCCGCCATCGCTGCCCGGTAATCCCGCTCGATCGGCGCGAGCTCCTTGTCGCCGCGGATGCGTCTGCGGGCGCGCCGTTCGAGCGCGTCGAGTTCGATCTTGCGGTCGAGGCCGCGGATCGCGTCGGCGCGGGGGTCGTCGCCATGCCGGGAGAGAAAGCGGTCGATGTCGCCGCGGGCATCGCGGAGATCGCCGTGGGGATCCTCCGCGATCGCCATGATGCGGCGGTGGAGGGTGTCGGCGGAAGGCGGCTTGAGCAGGAACCAGGCCCCCGCGGTGATCGCGATGGCGGTGGCCGCGGCCGCGAGGCCCTGCCAGAGGGCCTGCCGTGTCTGCTCCCGGCGGGCCTGCTCGGCGGTGAGACGCTCGTATTCCTCGACGGTCGTGAAGCGGTTTCGCGGCCCCCGTTCGACGACCGTGGCCGCTGTCGCCACGTCGGTCGGCAACCGCGATCCGACGCCGCTCGCGGCGGCCCGCGGGTCCGCGACGAAGTCTTGCGTGGCTTCCGTGGCCGCGTCGCGGTGGGTCGGGCGAGCGGCGGTACCGTGCCGCGGCACTCCGGCGGGCCGATCGAGTGTCGGGGCGAGCAGGTCGATCGCCGGTCGTGGGGCGGCGTGTGCCGGTGACGGGCCCGACGGCGGTGCGAAGGCGGCCGTGGCGCCGGGGGCGATCGGTCGCGTGGCTTTGCTGCTGCGGTCGTGCGCCGTCGGGCCGTCGCCGCGGAACGTGGCCGGTACCGGCTCGGCCGCCTCGGGCTGCGGGCTGTGCAGCGTCTCGATCGCCGTGAGCAGGCGGCCGAGCGACAGGGCGTTGGCCGGCCGCTGGGCAGGCTCCTTCGAGAGGAGACGGGCGATGAGCTCGTCGAGCTCCGGTGGCACGTCGGGCACGACGCTCGCCACCCGCGGAGCGATCGCCCGCCGCTGCTTGTCGATGATCTCCGTGAGCTGCGTGCCGCGGAAGGGAGGCGCGCCGGTCAGCATCGCGAACATGACGAGGCCCAGGCTGTAGAGATCGGCCCGGTGATCGACCGGTCGCCCCGAAGCTTGCTCTGGCGCCATGTACTCGGCTGTGCCGATCACGTTGCCCTGCGCGGTGTGAGACACGCCCCCGAAGAGCTTTGCGATGCCGAAGTCGGCGAGCTTCACCCGCGGCGCCCCGGCCGTGGCGGGCTCCGTTGCGTCGAGGATGAGCAGGTTCGCCGGCTTGAGGTCGCGATGCACCACCCCGTGGTCATGGGCCACCTTCAGCGCCCGGGTGATCTCGCCGGCGATCGCGATCGTCTCCCGCCAGTCGTAGCGGCGGCCCGAGCGGATGAGCTGGTCGAGACTCTTGCCGCGGACGAGTTCCATCGCGAAGTAGGGCTGGTCGTCCTGTTCGCCGAAGGCCAGGAGCCGGACGATGCCGGGAGCCCTGAGGCTCTTGAGCGTCTCGATCTCGGCGTCGAACCGCTGCCGCAGGCTGCTGTCCTCGACGAGGTGGGATGCGAGCACCTTCACGGCGACCGTGGCGCCGGTGGCCGTATCAACCGCCTCGTAGACCGCCCCCATCCCGCCACGGCCGAGCCGCGACCGGATTTCGTAGGGGCCCAGGTGGGTGGGCTGCATGCGGAAAAGTCTACCCGCAAGGGCCCATGTGCATCCATGGCCGGCCTGTGGCGGCGGACGCATCGTCACGGCGATCGTGGTGGGCGGGTTTCCTGCGCCGCCGTCCGGGGTACAACTGCGGGCCCAAGTACGACGCGCGCGGTCCGAGGCCGCCCGCCACGCGCAGAGAGAGACGCCATGGCAGAGTCGACGACGTTGCCCGTGACGCGCACGGGAGCCACCGTGCCGCTCCCCCGCGGTGAGAACCAGGCGGCGGGGCTGGCCCGCTACTGCCGGGAGTTTCTCCGTTCGCCGCGAGCCATCGGGCGGGCCACGCTCGACCGCGTCGAGCAGTTTCACCTCGACAGCGTCGGCTGCGGCATCTCGGCGTTGGCGCTCGGGGCCAACGCGCCGACGGTGCTGCGGCGTGAGGCGCTTCGATCACCGCCCGCCGCCGGTGATCGCGGCGGCCTCTGCTTCGGCGCCACCCGGCCTTGCGCGGTCGAGAAGGCCGTCGCCGCCAACGCCTCGGCGGTGCGGGAGTGGGATTCCAACGGCACGAACTTCGGCTACGACCCGGCGAAGGGCCGCATCGCGGGAGAGTTCGGCCACAACGACTTCTATCCCGTCGCGGTCGCCGCGGCCCGCGAGGCCGGCCTCGACGGCGACATGACGCTGCGGCTGATGCTCCTGATCGACGAGATCCGTGGGCGGCTCGCGGAGGTCTTCGCGCTGCGCCGCTATGCGATCGACCACGTGCATCACGGCGCCGTGGCATGCGCGGCGGCTTTCGCGGCGGCGCTCGGCGGCACGGAGGAAGAGATCGAGTCGGCGATCGGCCTGGTGGTGGCCCACTATGTCCCCTACCGGGCGATCCGGGCGGGCCATCAGCTCTCCGACAGCAAGGGCGCCTCGGCGGCCCTGGCGGCCGAGGCCGCCGTCATGAGCGCCCGCCGCGCGCTCGCCGGCTTCCTGGGGCCCCGCGACGTCTTCCGCAATCCGCTCGCGCTCTATCGCAAGAACGAGCCCTGCCCCGACGGCCAGAGCCCGTTCGACCTGGAGCTCGGCCTCGACGGCGACGCCTTCGCCATCCTCGGCATGCACTTCAAGCTCGGGCTCTACGAGCACCAGTCGGCCGGCGCCATCCAGGCGGTGATCGACGCGGTCGCCGTGCGGCCCGAGGCCGTGGCTGACCTGGACCGGATCCGCGCGATCCGCGTGCGGATCTACGAGCCGGCCTACTCGATCATCGCCGATCCCGCCAAGCGCACGCCCACGACCCGGCAGAGCGCCGACCACTCCCTGCCCTTCATTCTCGCCCAGACGCTGCTCAAAGCCCGCGCCGCCGTCGCCGCCGGGCGGACGCCCGACTGGGACACGGTGATGCTGCTCCCGGCCGACTATGCCGCCGCCGCGATCGCCGATTCCCGGGTGCGGCAGGTGATCGCGAAGATCGTGATCGAGCACGGCGGGCCGGAGTATGACAAGCTCTATCCGGACGGTATCCCGACGAGCGTGGCGATCGAGCATGAGTCGCTCGGGGCGCTCGGCGGCGGGCTCGTGCGGCATCCGCTCGGGCATGCCCAGTCCGATCCCGCCGGCACGGCCAGGCTCGTGGCCCTCAAGTTCGACCGGCTCGTCGCCGGCGCGGTGGACGACCCGCGGGCGGTGCGGGAGCGGGTGCGGGTGGCGGGGCGTTCGGTGGCCGAGATCGCGGAGCTGTATGCGTTTCCCATTCACGGGTGTGATCCCGGTTGACAAGCCCGGCGGCGTGTCGTCGCGGGGCGTGGTGGACGCGGTCGCCCGGAGCCTCGGCATGAAGGCCGTCGGCCATGCGGGCACGCTCGATCCGCTCGCCCGCGGCGTGGTGATCGTTTGCGTGGGCCATGCCACGAAGCTCGTGGACTATCTCCATGCGCTGCCGAAGCGGTATGCCGCGACGTTCCTCCTCGGCCGGTCGAGTCCGTCGGACGACCTGGAGACGCCGGTCGCCGAGGAGCACGAGCCCGTGCGGCCGACAGCCACGGCGATCGAGGCGGCCGCGGCCCGCTTTCGCGGTGACATTCTCCAGCGGCCCTGCGATTATTCCGCCGTCCATGTCGGGGGGCAGCGGGCCTACCGGATCGCCCGCAAGGGCAAGCCGCTCGCGCTCGAGCCGAAGCCGGTGCGGATCGACCGCCTCGAGATCATGGGCTACGAGTGGCCCCGGCTCGACGTCGAGATCGAATGCTCGTCGGGCACGTTCGTGCGGGCGATCGGCCGCGACCTTGCGGAGGCGGCCGGCACCCGGGCGGTGATGGAGTCGCTCGTGCGGACGGCGGTCGGCCCGTTTGCGCTCACGACGAGCGTGCCTCTCGCGATGATCGATGCCGAGAGGGCCCGCGCGAGCCTGCTGCCCGCGGCCGTGGCCGTGTCCCACCTGCCGCGGCACGTGCTCTCGGGCGACGCCCTCGCCGACGCCGTCCGCGGGGCGCTCGTGCAGCTGCCCGCGCCGGCGGCCGACGCCGTCGCGGCATTCGATGAGCGTGGCGACCTCGTGGGCATCCTCCGCCGGCTCGACTCGGGCCTCCACCGGCTCAGGCCGAACTTTCTCGGTGTGGGCTGACGGGCCGCGGCGTCCGGCGGGGGATGGCCTATAGTGCGGTCTCCTCGAACCCCGGAGCGGGAACATGATCGCGGCGTGCTGTCGGTGGCTGGGGACCCCGTGTCTCTGGGCGATCGTGGGTTGCGTCGCGTCCGCAACCTCTGCATCCGCAGCCGAGCCTGCGGCTCCAGCGTCGGTCGAGGAACTCACGAAGCGGGTGCGGCAGTCGGTCGTCGTGGTGACGTTCGAGGGCCGCGAGGGGGATCAGCAGGGGCTCGGCACCGGGTTCGTCATCGACGCCGCCGGGCTCATCGCCACCAACTTCCACGTCATCGGCGAGGGCCGTCCGATCGCGGTGCAGCTGGCCGACGGCTCGCGGCATGCGGTCACGGAGGTGACGGCATCTGACCGTGGCCTCGACCTGGCGATCGTGCGGATCGCGCCGCCGGCCGAGCCTCTCGTGCCCCTGCCGCTCGGCGACTCTTCCGCCCTGCCCGACGGCCTCGAGGTGCTGACCGTCGGGAATCCCCACGGCCTGACCTTCAGCGTCGTCGACGGCGTCGTCTCGGGCACGCGGGAGATCGACGGCAGGAGCATGCTGCAGCTGGCGATGCCGATCGAGCCGGGCAACAGCGGCGGGCCCGTGGTCGCGCCGGATGGCAGTGTGGTCGGCATCGTGACGATCAAGTCGCTCGTCACCCGCAATCTGGGCTTCGCCGTCGGCGTCGACGCGCTCAAGCCGCTCGTCGCGAAGCCGAATCCGGTGCCGATGGCCCGCTGGCTCTCGCGAGGCAGGCTCGATCCCGAGCGCTGGGAGACGAAGTTCGGCGGCCGCTGGCAGCAGCGCGGGGGGCGGATCGCCGTCGGCGGTGCTGGCAGCGGGTTCGGCGGCCGCACGCTCTGCCTGTCCCGGCAGGAGCCCCCCGTCGCGCCTTTCGACGTGGAAGTCGACGTCAAGCTCGACGACGAGGCGGGGGCGGCCGGGCTCGTCTTCCTGGCCGACGGCGGCAACCGCCACTACGGCTTCTATCCGACGAACGGCAAGCTGCGGTTCACGCGGTTCGACGGCCCCTCCGTCTACGACTGGAAGGTGCTTCGCGAGCTGCGGTCGCCGCACTACAAGCCGGGCGGCTGGAATCGGCTCCTTGTCCAGGTCGAGGCGGGCCGGTTTCGCTGCTTTGTCAACGGCAGGCTCGTGGCGACGATCGAAGACGACGGGCTCGCGGCGGGCCGGGCGGGCTTGGCGAAGTTCCGCGACACGGTCGCCGAGTTCAAACTCTTCCGCGTGCGGGGGCCTCGGGACGGCTCCGACGGCGACGCGGAAGCCGGGCGCCGGCGCGCCGAGCTCGTGGACCGCTTGCCGCCGCTGGCGGATCTGACTCCCGACGCGGTTGCCCGGCTTCACACGGACGGCGGGCCCGCCTCGGAGACGCTGCGGGAACGGGCCGCGAGCCTCGACCTCCGTGCGGCGGAACTGCGGCTCGTCGCCGCCGACCTGCACACGGCGGCGGTCGTGCAGCGGCTCGTGGCACGCCTGGATGCGGCCGACGGTGGCGATCTGCTCCGGGCGGCGCTCGAGGTCGCCCGGCTCGACGACGAGGATCTCGACGTCGAGGAGTACGTCGGACAGGTCGACCGCATGGCCGAGGAGATTCGGCAAAGCCTTCCCGCCGGGGCCGATGACGAAGCGAAGCTCACGGCGTTGAAGACGTATCTCTTTGCCGACAACGGCTTCCATGGCAGCCGCACCGACTACTACCACCGGGCCAACAGCCACCTGAGCCGGGTGATCGACGATCGTGAGGGACTGCCGATCACGCTTTCGATCCTGTACATGGAGCTTGCCCGTCGCCTGGGCGTCGCCGTCGAGGGAGTGGGGCTGCCCGGGCATTTCGTCGTGCGGCATCCCGCCGGGGATGACGGCGGTCAGCTGATCGACGTGTTCGAGGGGGCCGCGCCGATGAGCCGCGAGCAGGCCGCCGAGCGGGTGCTGGCCGCGACGGGCGGGCCGCTCCAGGAGGAGCACCTGCGGGCCTTCGACGCCCGGCAGATCATCCGGCGAGTGCTCCGGAATCTCCTGGGAGTTGCCGACGAGGCGCGGGACCGTGAGGCGGTACTCCGGTATCTCGAAGCGATCGTCGCCGTCGATCCGGCGGACACCCGCGACCACGGTCGACTGGCGCTGGTGCGGTTCGAGACGGGCCGCCGCGCCGCGGCGGTCGCCGCGGTCGACTGGTTCCTCGAGCACCAGCCGCCCGGGATCGACGAGGAGGCGATCCGCGGCCTGCGGGAGCGGTTTCTGGCGGACGAACATGTGCCGTGAGCGGTGGACGCTTCGTCGGCCGCGGGCATCGCCACCGGTGGGGCTCCGCCTACACTGCGTCCGTGGGCTGACGGTGCCGCATGGCACGATCCCGCGGTTTTCTCTGGAGGCACTGTGTCATGTCCGGAACCTACGTGATCGCCGGTGGCAGCCATGGCATCGGCCTCGAACTCGTGCGGCTGCTCGCGCCGACCGCCGCGCGGATCGACGTCTGGTCGCGGACGAGTGGCGAGCTGCCGGTGGCCGACGGCATCCGGCACTTCGCCTGTGACTTCGCCGATGCGGAAGGCCTCCTGCCCGATCCGCCCGCAGAGATTCATGGCGCCGTCTACTGCCCGGGCAGCATCACGCTGCGGTCGTTTCGGAGCCTCGAACTCGCCGACTATCGTCAGGATCTCGAGCTCAATCTCCTCGGGGCCGTCCGATTCCTAAAGAGCTTGCAGCCGGGGCTTAAAGGTCTCGACGGCGGGCCCGCGAGCGTGGTGCTCTTCAGCACGGTGGCGGTCGCCCAGGGGATGCCGATGCATGCGTCGGTGGCGGCGGCCAAGGCCGCGGTGGAGGGCCTGATGCGGTCGCTGGCCGCGGAGTGGGCCCCGAAGATCCGGGTGAATGCGATCGCGCCGGCGCTCGTCGACACGCCGCTGGCCGCGCGGCTGCTCTCGTCGCCGGAAAAGCGGGAGGCGCTCGCGGCCCGGTATCCGCTCAAGCGGATCGGCGAACCGGCCGACGCCGCGGCACTCTCGCGGTTTCTGCTCTCGCCGGAGAGCGGCTGGATCACGGGGCAGGTGTTCGGCGTCGACGGCGGAATGTCGACGCTCCGGCTGTGAAGCGGTCAGGCTGCGGCATCGAGGACCGTGCCGTTGCACCAGACCCGCACATGCTTGCTGCGGGCGTAGGCGAGCGACTCCCGCGAAATGACCTCGCACGCGACCAGCGGAATCGCCGGCAGGCCGGCCTTCCGCAGGATCTCCGCCCGCCGTTCCACACGATCGATATCATCGCCGTCGCACGTGACCGAAACCTCCACGACGACGTGGCTGGCCACGCCATCGACGACGCCCGACGCGATCGCATCGGCGCGGAGCACCTCATCGGCCTCGGCCGCGTCGACGGACTGGTTGATCGATTCGAGCACCTCGTCATTCCGCAATAATTTTCCCCGCCGCATCAGCCGGCCGAGATAGGAGGTCAGTCGTTCGCGAAACTGCATCTCGAACGTGCGGCCCAAGACGGTGTCAAGCCGGGTCGCCTGCCGCTCCCCGCTGACCACGAGAGTACGGACCACCTGTGTAAGTTCGGCGAGCTGCGACTGCATCTCTGTCTGAGCTACAGTCAGTTTCCCTACCTGGACCTCCGTTTGGGCCTGGGCCTGGGTGAGCTCCCTCACCTGGGCCTCTGTGCGAGCCTGGGCCTTCGTAAGCTCTCCCACCTGGGCCTCTGTACGGGCCTGGGCCTGGGTGAGTTCCCTCACCTGGGCCTCTGTTCGAGCCTGGGCCTTCGTAAGCTCCCCCACCTGGGCCTCTGTACGGGCCTGGGCCTTCGTGAGCTCCCCCACCTGGACTTCCACGCGGGCCTGGGCGACCGCAAGCTCCTCCACACGCGACTCTGTTCGGGCTTGCGCCTCCGCGAGTTCCGCCACGCGGGACTCCGTGCGGGCTTGAGCTTCCGCGAGCTCCCCCACGCGGATCTCGGTCTGGGCTTGGGCGCTCGCCAGCTGACCGACCGTGGCGGTGAGTGCCTTGAAATCCCCCCGCGTCGCCGTGTCGCCCAGTTCCTCGAGCATCGGCCCGAGCGTGTGGGCGAGCGACTTGGCCGCCTCTTCCCCGAGCGACGACCGCAGTTCCTCATAGATGCGGTAGGTGTTCATGAAGACGGAGTGTACAGGCGTCTATGCACTCTGTCAATAAAGCCGGCTTTGCCTGCATTGCATCCTCCATTGCCGACAATGCCACTCGGGCCCGCCGCCTGCCGGGCGGCCTGGGCCCGGGTGTACGTAGGGACTTGATGACTCCATGGAAATCGTGACTATCAGGGATCCGCATTGATTCGATCGCCCCGCAGCCTTCGCACGCTCCTTTCGCTGCCGCCGCCGGGTTTACCACGGAGAGTCCTCATGAAGATCGTCCGCTTCGAGTCCGCCGGCGCCGAGCGGCTCGGCAGCCTCCACGCCGACGGCCGGGTCACGCTCCTCGAGGGCGATCTTTTCGGCCCGCTCCGCGACACCGGCACGGTGGCGCGGGTCGACAAGTTGCTCGCGCCGCTCGAGCCCCGCGACATCCTCTGCGTCGGCCTCAACTACAAGCAGCACGCCGCCGAGAGCAACGCCGCCCCGCCGGCCCACCCCGTGCTCTTCCTGAAGAACTCCGGCGCCGTGCAGAATCCCGGCGATCCGATCCTGCTGCCGCGAAAGCTCCGCAGCGACGAGGTCGACTACGAGTGCGAACTGGCGATCGTGATCGGCAGGACCTGCCACAACGTGAGCCGGGCTGCAGCGTTCGATCACGTGCTCGGCTACACGTGCGCCAACGACGTCTCCGCCCGCGACTGGCAGCGGAACGGTGGCGGTGGCCAGTGGTGCCGCGGCAAGACCTTCGCCACGTTCTGCCCGCTCGGGCCCGCGATCGTCACGACCGACGAGATCCCTGATCCCAATGCGCTCTCCATCCGCACCATCTTGAACGGGCAGGTGATGCAGGACTGGAACACCGACGACATGATTTTCGACGTCCCGGCGATCATCGAGTTCATGTCGGCGAGCATGATCCTGCGGCCCGGCACGGTGATCCTCACGGGCACCCCGCACGGCGTCGGCTTCGCCCGTAAGCCGCCGGTGTTCCTGAAGGCCGGCGACACCGTGACGGTCGAGATCGAGAAGATCGGCAGCCTCACGAACCCCGTGGCCGAGGAGCCGCTGGTGGGCTGAGAAGCGGTACGATTTCCGGGGATGATTGACGGGAGAGAAATTGTCATGCGATCAAGCTGTGGCTATGGCCATCAAGCCAGTTCCACCGTCGGTGGAGTCGCTTGGGCGGTGGTCGCGGCGGTCGTGCTGCCGCTCGTCATCGTCGGGGCCGCGCTGGCCCGGGAACCACTCACGGAGCACGTTCGAGCCGCGGCCGATCTGCTGGATGTCCGCGACGCCGCCGTGGAATGGAGCGAGGCCGACGCGCGGCTGACCCTCCGGCCTACCGGCGACGGCATGTATGCCTGGGCGACCATTCCTGCGCCGGCCGGCGGGTGGAATCTCGGCACGCGGGCTGCGGTCGAGGCCCGCGTCACGAACCTCGGCGCCGTGTCGGCCGATGTCGCGGTCGGGATCGTGGCGGACGCGGGCTGGGAGTCGATCGGCACGTTCCACGAGTTGGCGGTAGGGGAGACGTGGACATTCGTGTGCAACCTGCGACAGACGTTTCCCGATGGGACGCCGAAGCTCGATCCGGCGCGGGTGGCCGGCGTGCAGGTGATGGTGCGGAAGCCGAAGGCCGGCCAGGTGATCGTGGTCGAAGAGCTCGTGGCGACCGGCTCGGCCGCGGCCTGGCAGCGGCCGGCAGGACGGCTCGACGTGCCGCCCGTGATCGCGAAACCTCCGTCGGCCGGGCTGCGGGTGCGCTGGCCCGTGATGCTCGGTGGAGCGAATGCGTCGATCGGATCGCAGGCCGGGGGCCGCACGGCCGAGGTCATCCTGTATCTTCCGGAAGACTGGCGGCCGGATGACCGCTACCCGGTGATCGTCGAGTTTCCCGGCAATATCTGGTTTACGCCCGGTTGCTATTCGACGGGCCGGCCGGAGCAGTGCGTGATCGGCTACGGAATGTCGTGCGGGCGAGGGGCCATTTGGCTGAGCCTCCCCTTCGTGGATGCCGCGGGGAATGTGGCCGAGAATAGTTGGGGCAATCCCGACTCCACGGCCGACCTCTGCGTTCGGGCGGTCGAGCTGATCTGCAAGCGGTTCGGGGGCGACCGGGAGCGGCTCGTGCTGACGGGCTTTTCCCGGGGCGCGATCGCCTGCGGCTTTATCGGCCTCCGTGACGACCGGATCGCCGCGCTCTGGCGGGGCCTCCACTGCTGCCAGCATTTCGACGGCGATGGCTGGAACGGGGCGACACTCGACGGCGCGGTCGAGCGGGCCCGGCGGTTCCGGGGCGCGGCTGTCTTCCACACCGACAACGTCCCGGAGCGGATCCGCCCGCTGGAGGAGCCGCTCGGCGTGCCGGTGACGGTCGTCCAGTCGGGCCTCGGCGCCCACTCCGCCGCGATGTTTCTCGACGACCGCGACTCGACGCTGCGACTTCGCGCGTGGTACGACGAACTGGTGCGTCGACCCGCCGCGGCCGCCTCGCCGGTGCAGTCGAGCCCTTGACCGCGGACCGTCCGGCCCGGCATTGTTGGCAGCGGTGGCGACTCGTGCGGACTGAAACCCGGGGCTTGCGTCGGCACAGTGTCCGGAGCGAGCGGCGGGAGTATCCTTTCGCGTGCCCGCGAGTCGGCCTTCGCGCTCGACATCGCACGAACCCTCGGAGTCAATCCTGATGCCCGCCGACAAGCCGATCCTGTTTCTCTTGCGCGCCGGGTTTCCGGACGCAAAGCATGGCCCCGAGGGGGCGTATTGCCCGGAATGTGCCACTGTGGCGGGAATCCTTTACTACTATCCCGAGGTCGCGGCCCAGCTGGATATCCGGCAGGTCGATGTCGCGCGGCCGCGGCCCGCGGTCGTGGCACTCGTCGGCGAGGAACACCAGTCCTGCCCGGTGCTTGTCCTGCCGGAGGGCGACCGCCCCGACGGCGTGCCGCTGGCCCGCGGCAGGGCCTTCGTCTCCGGCCCGGTGGCGATCGTCGACTTCCTCGCGAAGCGGTACGGCACCGCCCGGCCATCCTGAGACGTCGGAGGACGCGTGCCGGCCGATTGGGCGGATGGCGACAGCTCGAGCGGGACGAGGAGCGGGAGCTCCAGGCAGCCGTGGCGCAGACCCGCCTGCCCGACGGCGTCTCGATCGATATCAACGCCGCTCCGTTGACCGAGCTGATGAGGCCGCCCGGCATCGGCGCGACGCTCGCCCATCGGATCATCGAAAACAGACCCTCCGCCCACCTCACCGACCTGCTGGAGGCGGACGGGATCGGCCCGGCCACTTACCGACGACTCGAGCCGATGCTCCGCATCGCCGGCCCGGAGTCGGGCGAGCGGCCCTGATCGCGGCCCGACCGGGGGACTACGCGGGTGGTGCGACGAGCGGGCCGGTCTACCCGCCGCCGCCGGCCGCTGACGAGCGGTGCCTGAGCCGGTCGACGAGCACGGCGGCGAGGATCACGAGGCCGAGCACGACCTTCTGCGTGTAGCTTTCGACATTCAGGAGGTTCATGCCGTTCTGGATCACGGCGATGATGAGCGCGCCGATGAGCGTGCCCAGGATCTTGCCTTCGCCGCCCGAAAGCGCCGTGCCGCCCACCACCACCGCCGCGATCACGTAGAGCTCGTACATCGCGCCGTACGTCGGCGAGCCGCTCTTGAGCTGCGAGGCCATCATCACGCCGCCGAGGCCGGCGAGGAGACCGCAGGCGACGTAGGCGAAGAGCAGGACGCGACGCACGGGCACGCCAGACAGCCGGGCCGCCTCGGCATTGCCGCCGACGGCGTAGAGATAGCGACCGAGCACCGTCCGCGACATGAGGACGTGGGCGGCGGCGTAGAGCGCGAGCATGAGGGCGACGGCGTGCGGTACGCCGAAGAGGCCCGTTCCGCGGCCGAGCCACACGAACGATTCCGGGACCTGGTAGATCGACTGTCCGGCCGAGGCGATGTAGGCCAGGCCGCTGGCCACGAGCATCATGGCGAGCGTCACGATGAAGGGCGGGACCTGAAAGAGCGTCGTCACCGCGCCGGAGACGCCGCCCAGGAGGCCGCAGGCCGCGATGGCCGCGGCCGACGCCATGACCATGCCCGCCGTCGAGGCCTCGACGCCGCCGAACCGGTCGCGGATCAGCCGGGCGGCGATGACGGCCGCGAGCGCCGCCAGGCTGCCCACCGAGAGGTCGATGCCGCCGGCGATGATGACCATCGTCATGCCGATCGCCATGATGGCGATGACGGCGATCTGATTGGCGATGTTGCGGAGGTTGTCGGCCTTGAGAAACGTGGGCCAGAGAAACGTGTCGGGCACCACGATCGGCGGCTGGCCGATGGCCGGAAAGATCGTGCCCATCTCGGAGAGCACGAGCCAAGACGCCGTCTGGGGCGTGGCTGCGACGGCGTCGATCCTGCCGTCGGCCGTGGCGATCCGCTCGATCGCCGCCCGCACGGCCTGCGGCTCGCCGCGGACGACGTCCGCCACAGTAAGCCCCGCCGCGGCGATCGCCTGCCGCAGGCCGTCGGCCAAAAGCGAGTCCTCGGGCGTGGGCCGCACGGCGACGAGCACGCTGCCCCCCGCGGGAAGCGCTTGCCGCAGGGCCGCGACCATCCGCCGGGCCGCGGCCCGGTCGCCGGCCGACTGGGGCTCGAGCGTGAGGGCCGCAAAGATGGCCCCAAGCACGAGGAGCACGAGCAGCATCCCGTAGTCGGCAAGCGCGCGTCGCAGCATGTTTCTCATAAAAAACCCTTTGTGGGTGTCGTCGGCATCGCGAGGGGCTGCCCGTGCCATGAGAGCCGGCGTTGCTGGCAAGCGGAGCCATGGCTGGCGGAGCGCGGCCAGCATCGAGTGAGCGAAGGCCAGGAGGGCCGGAGCGAACGTCCGGCGACATGGCACGGGCAGCCCCGAGCCGGCGCGACGTGATCCCGGGATCGATCAAGCGGATGCTCATTCATGCAAGCGTGCCCCGTCCCTTCAACCCATGGCCAGCCGCATCACGTCTTCCTGCGAGACGCCGCGGCGGTTGTCGAGTTCGCCCGTGATGCGGCCGTCGTGCATCACGAGGATCCGGTCGGCGAGGCCGAGCACCTCGGGCAGGTCGGAGCTCACCATCACGATCGCCTTGCCCCGTGCCGCCAGGTCGTTCACGAGCACGTAGATCTCGTGCCGCGCGCCCACGTCGATGCCGCGAGTCGGCTCGTCGAAGAGCAGCACCTCGCAGTCGCGCTCGAGCCACTTGGCGAGCACCACCTTCTGCTGGTTGCCGCCGGAGAGGTTGCGGGCGGCCTGGTCCGCGTGCGGTGCCTTGATCCCCAGGGCCGCGCGGTGGCGGTCGAAGGCCGCGCGCTCGCGGCGGCCGTCGATCCAACCCAGCCGGGCGAACGACCGGAAATTCGGCAACGAAAAGTTCTCACGGATCGAGCGGTCAAGCACGAGCCCCTGCCGCTTGCGGTCTTCGGTGAGCAGGCCGATGCCTGCGGCGACGGCGTCGCGGGGCGAGCGGATGTCGAGCGGCCGACCGTCGAGCGCGATCGTGCCTGCATCGCGCCGATCGGCTCCGAAGAGCAGCCGCAGCACCTCGGTGCGGCCGGAGCCGACGAGGCCGGCGAGCGCCACGATCTCGCCGGCCCGCACGGAGAAGGAGACGTCGCGGACCGCCCTGCCCCGCGACAATCCCGCCACGGTCAGCCGCGTGGCCCCGCAGGGCGTCGTGCGACGCGGATACTCGTCGGCGAGATCGCGGCCCACCATCAGCGTGATGAGTTCCGGGCGGCCGAGGTCCGCAAGCGGCCGCGAGCCGACGCTCTGCCCGTCCCGCAGGACGGCGACACGGTCGGCGAGGGCGAAGATCTCGTCGAGCCTATGGCTGATGTAGACCACGGCGATGCCCCGCGCCCGTAAGTCGCGGACGGTCGCGAAGAGCCGCTCGACTTCGGCCGTCGTGAGGGCGGTCGTGGGCTCGTCCATGACGATGATGCGGGCCTCGAAGGCGAGCGCCCGGGCGATCTCGACGAGCTGCTGCTGCGCGGTGGCGAGGCGGCCGCAGGGGCGATCGAGGTCGATCGTCGCCCCGAGCCGCCGAAAGAGCTCCGCGGCCCGGCGGCGCTCGTCGGCCCGCGGGACGAATCCGCCCCGCGACCGCTCCTGCCCCAGGAAGATGTTTTCGACCGCGGTGAGGCCCGGCACCAGGCTGAACTCCTGATGGATGACGGCGATCCCCGCCGCACGGGCCTCCTGGGGCGAGCGAAACACGATATCCCGGGCGTCGAGCCGGATCGTGCCGGCGTCGGGCCGATGAGCGCCGCCGAGCACCTTCATGAGCGTGCTCTTGCCGGCGCCGTTCTCCCCGAGGAGGGCGAGCACCTCGCCGGCGTGCACGTCGAGGTCGATGCCGCGGAGCGCCCGTACCCCGGGAAAGGACTTCTCGATGCCCCGCATGGATAGCAGCGGGGCGGAGCCGCAAGCGACAGTCATCGCCCCGGCTCCGGGGCGAGCGTCGGATCCTGCTCGGCATCGGCGCGGCGGTAGAGCTTCGTGGGGATCAGCGTCTTTGGCGGCAGCGTCTCCCCTCGCGACCAGCGGACGAGAGCGGCGACCGTCTCCGCGCCCATGCGATCGGGAAACTGAATCGG